>FWPU01001655.1_pt1 | contig 65832 bp, 48 predicted proteins | sample 2228361 | NCBI WGS metagenome assembly FWPU01 (sample SAMEA103939777, study PRJEB20133) | metagenome
CTTTTGCATATGGAAATACTTGATAGTCATATTCTACATATTTATCTTCTTGCTGCACCTGATCTTGTTGGTGTAAAAAGCTTTGTTCCTCTTATACAATCAAATGAAAAGGTTGTAAGACGGGCCTTGAGAATGAAAAAGGTTTGTAATGATGTTTGTGAAATACTTGTAGGTAGACATGTTCATCCTATCTCTGCCACTATCGGTGGTTTTACAAAATTGCCGACAGAAAAAGAGTTAGATGAAATGGTAGAACTCGTAAGGGGTTTAATTCCTGATCTTGGCACCACCCTTGAACTTTTCGGCAAATTTAAATTTCCTGAATTTGAGAGAGAAACAGAGTATGTTGCCCTTGTTAATGATAGCAATGAATATCCATTACTTGAGGGTGATATTGGTTCCTCTTTAGAACACAGATTAAATAAAAAGGATTATAAAAAGGTTACAAATGAATTTATCGAATCATTTTCTTCTTCAAAATTAACAAAATTTAACAGGGATTCGTATGCAGTAGGTGCTATTTCAAGGTTTAATATTAACTATCAAAAACTCTCCAATATGGCGAAAGATGCAGCTAAATTCTTAAATCTTAAGCCACTGGTTACAAACCCCTACTTAAATACTTTATGTCAGCTGGTGGAGTGTTTTCACTGTGTTGAAGATAGTCTTTCCATTCTTGATAATTTAAGAGGAAAGGGAATAGATAAATCTGAAGAAATTACTGTGGGATTAAATGAGAATAGGGTAATTCCTCTAAGAGCCGGAAATGGTGTTGGGGCAGTTGAAGTGCCAAGAGGACTTTTATTTCACAATTACGAAATTGACGAAAATGGTATCATTCAACATGCCAATTGCATAATACCGACAGGTCAAAATGTTAACAACATTCAATATGATATGAGAAAACTTATTCCTGAGATTATTGATAAAACAGAGGAAGAAATTACACTTTTACTTGAAATGCTTGTCAGGGCATATGATCCTTGCATTTCCTGTTCGGCACATTTACTTGATGTGAAATTTATAAAATGATCTTTAATTCAAACAAATATAAAGTTATTCTGAAACCCCCTGCCAAAAATTTTTCTATCTACTTTACTTTCGGCAATTCATTTAGAGGCGATGACGGTGTCGGGGAATACATTTACAGGAATGTAAAAGGAAATTCTGAAAAATACTTCATAGTCTATGTTGGAGAAAAATGGGATAGGATAATCTACCTTTCAGAAAAATTAAAACCAGAAAAGATTATCATAATCGATGCAGCAAATTTTAAAGATAAACCTGGTAAAATTAAGGTTTTACCTTTTGAAAAAATTAAAAGTTGCTTTCTAAGTACACATAATTTTCCACTGCAGGTAATCCATGACTTTATAAAAAGTGAAATCCACTGTAAAATCTTTTTTGTTGGTATTCAGGTGGAAAAAATAGAATTTGGAGAAAAAATTTCAGATAGCGTTCTTTCTTCTGCAAAGAAAATTATAAAAATTCTAAATAAATTTAACATTAGACCGTATAGTGCATAGCCTTACAGTTAAGGCAAAATCTGACAGATGTTAGATTTTGTGATATAATTACATTCAGTTTTTAATCCTAACTATATTTCGATTTTCTCTGGGAATGCCTCCTGTTTCATTTTGCTCCAGACGATATTTATATATTCCAAAACAAAATAATTTTGTATTAGATATATCCAGAAAGATCCTTTTAAAGTTAGTCTAACTTCTTCATTTTCAATTTTGCAAAAGTCAAATAGTGAAAATATTTTTAGTAAAAATTTCATCCTCCAATCAGAGTTTTCTTCAAATTCTTTATAAGAAAATCTCGTTTCATAAAGTTTCCAGTAAAACCAATAAATATTTGATAATCTTTTCGTTATTGGCATTTCTATAGCTATAGGTAAGATATTATTAAGTAATCTATTTATATAATTCCTGACTGAGAAAGTATTAAAGTAGAAGATATTTTCAAGCCTTGTTCCAGCACCAGCTCCCAATCCTATATAACCGTTTCTTGTCACAGAAGAATACTTTTTATCATTACAACCTTTTTGAAAACTCCATACAGACACAATTTCATATCCATTTTTGATAAAAAAGTCATATATTTTTTTGTAAAATCTTTTTCTTTTGAATAAATCTGGCATTTTAATCTTTTTTAGTTTCATATAATCACCAACTATAGAATAAGGAAAAGTAAACAAAGGATATAAAGTTATCTGATTTGCTTTTAGGCTGCTAACTTTTTCAAGGTCATAAAGAAGCTCTTTATCATCCTGTTCTGGAAAAGCAAATATCATATCAATATTTAAATTATCAAATTTATAATCTTTAAGATTTTCAAAAGTAGTATATATTTTCTGCGAGTTATAATTTCTTCCTAAAAGCTTCAAATATTTGTCATTAAAAGTTTGAATTCCCACACTCAACATATTAATTCCCATTTTCTTCATTTTAAGTAAATTTTCATCGTTTATATCTGTTATTGTGGTTTCTATCGCAATATCTCCTTTAACTTCAAAACTATCTTTTATTCTTTCAATTATCAGGGCAAGTTCATCAATAGTATTTGTAGGAGTGCCACCTCCAATATAAATGGAATTAATCTTTATCTTCCCAAGTTTTTCCATATAAAAATCAATTTCCCTTGATAAAGCATCAAAATAAGGTTTTACCATGGTCTTTTCATAAAGGATCCTATTATAAGGGCAATATGGACACATACTTTTACAAAAAGGAATATGAATATAAAAATTTATTTCTTCCATATTATTAAAACTTAAATTTTCGGGCTCACATCTTTTAAAAACAAACTCTTGCTCTTTTCCAACAAAAAATCTTCTGAAAATCTTAGTTATCATACTTTTTCCATGGTAAGTAGTTTAAAGCTGAAAATATTGCCTCTATTCTCATTTTAGAAATATTTTCTATCTCTGGATAACCCATATAGCCACACTCCTTACAAACCTCTTTTTTCCCAATAGAACGACAACATTCATATATTTTATTATTAGCAAAAACAAGACACAAATTAGATGGTTTTTCCCATCTATCATAATAAACATCCATCAATTCAGATTTTGAATTCAAAATTCTATACTTATTTTTAAGCTCCAAAATTTTCAATATTATCCTTTTTCTCTCTTCAAATGGTATAAATAAGTCATCAATTCCATAATATGGAGTATGAAAGAAGAAGAATATTCCTTTTACATTTTTTATTTTTGAGGCAAAATTACAAAACTCTTCTAACTCATCCTTATTTTTATTGTTGATTGTAAAATTAATAATAATATTTGAATGTTTTGATTCAACAATATTTTTTATAACAATATCATAAATATTTCCCCTCAACTTATTACTTGTTTCTCTGAGCCCATCCAGACTCACAAACACATCATCCCCACCTGTTTCGAGCGGCATTGTACCATTAGTATAAACACTGATAATCAAAAATCCAATTTCCCTTGCCATTTTAATAACAGTTTCCAGATTATTATTCCCATCCTTCCATATAAATGGTTCCCCACCAATAATAGCCAGCAGTCTTATTCCTTTATTATAAAGAAGTTCCAGACCATTCCTTATTTCTTCTATAGTTAAATCATTTTTTCTGTTTCTACTTGAAACACCACAATGCTTACAATTTAAATTACAGCTTTCACCAAGCACGAGTCCAGCATAAATGGAATCTTTTGCCGGAGAAAATTTCTCTTAAAAAGAAAAACCATCCCATACAAAAAATATTTGAAAATTTTAACAATCTTCTTTAACATCAAAACTCCAGAAAACTTTAATGATTTTTACAGGAGATTTTAAAAAGGAAATGAAGATTGTAAATAGACAAATGTCACAAATTTAAGTGGATAGCATAGAAAAGGCAACTATTATTATAAAAATTTAATTCATTCTTTAAAAAGTAAGACAAAAATCTAAAGAGAACCAAACTTCTTAAGCATATTAAAAATCTTCTCAAACTCTTCTTGTGAAAAATAATGAATTTCAATCTTTCCCTTTTTCTTATTCCCTTTTATTTCTACCTTGGTTCCAATACTTCTTATCAATTCTTCTTCAAAATTTTTAAAAATATAATCTTTCTCTATTGTTTCACGTGAAACATTTTTATGTTGAGGGGAAAAATTTCCAGCCAACTTTTCAGCTTCTCTTACTGATAGATCATTTTGAATAATATAATCAGTGAAAGCTATCATTTTGTCTATTTCTTCCAGACTTAGAACCACCCTCGCATGACCTTCTGATAATTCTCCAGAAATAATTTTTTCTCTTACGTATTCCGGCAATTTAAGCAATCTTAAGGTATTTGTTATAGAAACCCTATTCTTTCCAATTTTTTTAGAAAGTTCGTCCTGAGTAATTGAAAGTCTTTCGAGAATCTCTTTATATGCCAGTGCCTCTTCGATTGGATTCAAATCCTCGCGTTGTATGTTTTCAATCAATGCAATTTCGAGTCTTTCATCCTCATTACAATCTCTTATAATGGCAGGGATTTCAGTTAAACCAGCAATTTTAGCAGCCTTCCATCTTCTCTCGCCAGCCACAATTTCGTAATTTCCGTTGCCCAGTTCACTTACAATGATTGGTTGAATTATTCCATTTTCTTTAATTGAGTTTGCAAGTTCCTCAAGAGCATTTTCATCAAAATGTTTCCTTGGTTGATATCTATTTGGCATAATTTTATCAATGGGAAGTTTTACAATTTGACTTTTCTCAATTTCTTCAACAGTATTCTCATCCATCAAAGCCAGCATTCCTTTACCAAGCCCGTGTTTCATTATAAACCTCCATTTCTTTTAAGAAATTCTTTTCCAAAATTTTCATATGCTTCTGCACCATGACATTTAGGATCGTATTCAAAAATATCAATTCCGTGACTTGGAGCCTCTGATAGCCTTACATTTCTTGGAATCAATGTGTTATAAAGTTTGTCCTTGAAATAATTTTTTATTTCATCCACAACCTGTTTGGAAAGGTTAGTTCTTGGGTCATACATTGTAATCAAAACTCCCTCAATTGACAACTCTTTGTTTAAAGCACTTTTTACAAGCTTTATAGCCTTAAGAAGCTGTGCCAATCCCTCCATTGCGTAAAATTCACTTTGCATGGGAATTAAAACGCTGTCTGAAGCAACAAGCCCATTTAATGTAAAAATTCCCAGAGAAGGTGGGGTATCAATAATAATAAAGTCGAATTTTTCTTTAACTCCATCCAGCGAATTTTTGAGAATATATTCTTTTTTTGGAAAAGTAAGCAATTCTGCCTGTGCACCTGCCAGGTCAAGATTCGATGGAATTAAACACAAATTTTCGTATCTTGTTTTCATTATAACCTCTTCGATTTTTTTTCTACCGATCAAAACCTCATATATACTATCGCCCTGTCTCGATTTTAAATCCACACCAAGCCCGCTACAGGAATTTCCCTGAGGATCAATGTCAATAAGAAGAGTTTTTTTATCGTTTCTTGCGAGAAACGCAGATAAATTCACGGCAGTGGTGGTTTTGCCTACACCACCTTTTTGATTTGCAATTACAACGACTTTGCCCACGATTGCCTCCTTCTTAAATAAAAAAACATACTTATTATAAAATAAAAAATTTTTAAGAGCAAAATTTGGTTATAAGAACTTGAGAATATAAATACCTGAATTAAGGATTTTTTTAATGATAATAAAGATGAAATTTGCCGTTACAATAAATAGAGAGATAGGTTGTTCACCAGAAGAGAGATTTAAGAATTCTATAGATGTTTTTAAACCTATTATGGAAAATGTCCACTACGTTTCTTGGAGATATGTGTCTACTCTTGACTTGGAACAACAATAAAAATTTAATCAAAATTATAAAAAATATGCTGCTGTGCAAGTCCTTTAAATCCATATTCCTTAATTTTATCCTCAAACTTCTCCCAGTTATCCCCATAGTGAGAAAGAATCATTTTTTTCTTTATTTTATCAGGAAGCTCCTTTATTTCCTCAATAGAAGCATGGACTCCTCCCGTAAAAAACTGGCAATCATGAATTATTAACTCAAAATTAAATAACTTGTCATATCCAATTACCAGCTCAGGATCATATCTTGTATCACTTGTAAACATTACTTTATCATCTACTATTATTCCACAGCTCCAGAATGAAGTTTCCCAGCTATCAGAACTATCAGGAATATGTTTCGTCCTGAACATTTTTATATTTAAGTTTCCAAGCCCCACTTCCAGTGTCTCCCTTGGATAATTTGGTAACCATTTAGGTCTTATTATATTAAAAAAATCTGAGAAAGTCAAAACAGCTCCTGCTTTTTCTTCACTGTAAGCACATCCACCTCTTAAAGAAAGATCCCATAATAAATGCTGATAAGTTTCATTAATAATCATAGTAGGTTTTTTACGGGCGAAATATCTGTTTACCAGAGCAACTTCTTCAAGCCCACCTATATGGTCGGCATGTGAATGAGTGATAAGATAATTTTCAATATCTGTAACAGACAAACCAAGATTATATAATGCCTGTGGACATTTTGTACCACAATCAACCAAAAGATGAGTATCCCCTTTTATTATAAGTAGATTTGTTTGAAAATTTCTCTTGGTAAATGCACTTCCTACACCCACAAAAAAGAGAGAAAGATAACCTGAATTTTTTAATTCAAGTTTTTTACCATTGAATTCTTTCTCTTTCACCATATACCTCCATAACTTATTTAGGATTTTTATCGGATTTTTTTATTTATAAATGAAATATGTAGACGAATTATTTATCCCTAAGTTAAGCAATAGTCGTTTCACTTTTATTTAAAAATATAGAAATAGACACCAGAAAAAACTTTATATCACTATCTGGCGTCTATTTCTATTACATTATTATTAAAAAGAGTTAAATAGGAATTGTGGTATCAAGAATAAAGGTAATTTACAAGGAATGGATATTTTATCTTGATATAGTTAAATATTCTCTTCTCTATCTGTCTTATTCCTTCCACAGAGAGAGAATATTCTTTACTCAAACTTGATAATGTAGACTTTTTTTCTCCCACCAAGGGGGTTAGGTAATATCTTTGCTTTATTATTTTTCTATCTCTTGGTGAAGTAGAAGATATCGCTTTTTCGATATCTTCCCTTATAAATTTTTTTTCAACAATTTCTTCAGGATTATAGCTGGTATCAGCAATATTCTCAAGTAACAAATCATTTGCTTCACACATAGAAGAATAACTTACACATCCACCACTTTCCTGAACAGTAGCAAGTATATCAAGTACCATATTTTTATCACATTTTAATTCTTTTTGAATTTCATTTATAGAAGGAATTCTTCCTTTATTTTTTTTATAATTATCTATGAATTTTATTACCCTCTTATAACTTTCTACCCTTCTGAAAGATGCTCCTCCTCCAAAACTCGACTTCTGAAACCCTCTAATTATACTCTGTTTAATCCAGTAGCTTGCATAATTTGAAAATGATAAACCTCTTTCAGGCTCGAATCTTTCGACCGCTTTTATAAGCCCCATATTTCCATTTTGAATAATATCCATAATAGAAATTTCCTTATTTGGTCTAAATTCTCTGGTTATTTTAACCACAAGCTTTAAATTTGCTTTAACAAATTTTTCTTTTGCTTCTTTTGAGCCCTTCCTTATTTCTAAAATCAAATCTTTTTCTTCCTCCTTCGTTATTCTTTTAAATTTGGAAATACTTTCCAGATATCCTTTTAAAAGATCAATCTCACTCATTGGTATACCTCCTGCATTAATTTAGCAAGAAGTATGCCAATATGCGTAATAAATAAAAAACCCATAAATAACAATATTGTATCGCTGTTAACTGTAAGTTAATTTACTAAATTTAAAAAGAGTATATCAATTTTGATATATCATATTATATCGATCCATTCCAGTTCAGGCATTTCCAATTCGAGGTGAGCTTTTATAAGTACATTATCATTTTCTTTCTTTTTTTGGAAAACATTAAATATTAATTTTTTTACGTTATAAACATCAATTGTTGTAATAAACTTCTCCACTTTCTTATTTGATATCATCTCCTTAAGAAGATTTAAGGTTTCATAATTGACGCATTTTTCAATGATGGATATATATTTTACCACTTCCCTGTATAAATGATTTTTTATCATAAGGCAAAATATCTTATTCACCACATCGGAAATAAAAGGTGATATATCTGATAATTCTCCAAGTAAGCTATCTGCCAGAATACAAAATGATTTAAAATCCCTGCCTGTTTTTATCAAAGAAAGTTTTTTATTAATTGTCTTTATAAAAGTAATAGTGTCTTTTTTGTAAATATTTCTCAGATTTGCTATATCTTCAAGAGAAAAAAGTTCGTTCATTTTTTATTTACCTTTTTTAGAAGAAATTTTATAATTATAGTGTTTGACTATACTTATTTTTTCGATTTTCTTTTATATTTCTTTAATTTTTATATGTAGTTTTTTAAAAAATATAATTTAGTATTATTATTAGTATAACTATTATATTTGCTTAATTTATTATTTATTATTTATAGTATTTAAAGTTATGGAGTTTTTATCTGTGCGAAAGTTTGAATAAAAGTGTAATTTCAACTATTATATTTTTGAAATTTTTATTACGAAATAAGGTTGTTTATTTTAAAGTGTCTAAAAGTAAAAATTTTTTTATATTTTTTGCAAAAAAAATGCACAAAGAAATACACATTTTTTCTATAACATTCCGAAAATAAATAAAATATATTGAGGTTTGAGAAGGTGAAAAAAGGTTTAAGATTTTTTTATTCTTTTGGTTTTTTATTATTATTAAGTCATCCTCAATTCAATGAAGTTTATATTACAGGATTAAATCTAAAAGAGAATAAAGAGGGAATCTTAATTGAATGGTTTGCAAATACTAATAGTTTTACATTTCTTATTTTCAAGAATTACCAAAGTCCAATTTTTAATTCTTTAAATTTGACAAATTCTATTTTAATATTTTCTAACAACTTGAATGGAGAAACTTCAAATAACCTTTTTTACTTTAGCTTTTTAGACTACGAGAAAATTTACAACTCAAATATTTTTTATATTATATTACCCTCCGGTGTCCTAAAAGAAGGAGATTTTAAACCGGAGACCAATTTTAATGTAATGCCTTTTGTATTATATAATAACAAAGGATTGAAAAAATCAGAGTTAGGAGAGGAGCAGGTAAAAAAAGGAGAAAGTTTTGTGGTAGATTTATTTTATAAAAGATATGGAGAAAGGATAATCTTAATATGGAATGTTAGTAATATTAAATTGGAAGAAGACATAAGTTTTAATATATACAAAGACACAAAACCAATTTCAAATATTGATAATATTATTCCATATATAACAAATTTGAAAGACTTTTATTTTGAAGATTTCAACATCGACTATACGAATGAGTATTATTACGCCATTCTGATAAATGATAATAAAGTGTTAAATAATATGAATACAATTAAAATTGAACCTGAAAAAACTTTTGCTGGAAATATTATAACTGAAAGGGAAATAATTGGAATAAAAAAAGTTAAAAAAAGAGATTTTTTAAGAAACTTGTGGAAAAAGGAATAAAAGTGAAAAAGGAAGGTTCTTTTTTATTTGTTGGTATCACACTATTTTTGTTTTTTCTTTTAATTTTTTTGTTCTTTGATTTTGATAACTTTAAAGACTGGGTTTTTAAAAATTTTAATAGTAAATCTTTCAGCTTAAAATCTATCTCTGGAGAAGGAGGCTTTCTAAAGAAACAGAAGCAAAATGAAATTGAACTGATTAATTCTATAAATATTTCTCTTGAATTAAGAAATTATGAGAAAACAAAAGCTTTAATATATGAGTATTTAAAGGATTTTTCTGAAAGTACAAATGTTTATAAAGTTTATTTTCTTGCAGGTAAACTATTTTATGAAATTAAAGATTATGAAAATTCTATAAACTTTTTGGAAAAGGTATTAAACGATGAAAACTATTGTAACGCCGGGACAGAATATAATGCTTTAATAATTCTTTCTAAGGTTGCAAGGGAGCTTGAAAAATTTAATCCTGAGGTTTTTGCACTTTTAAGTAAATATGTAAAAGATTACAGAAGTGAGGAATTATATATTTCACTGGGTTATCAGCTCATTTACTCAAAAGTGTATGATGAGGCAATAAAATTTTTTGAAAAAGTTTCAGGAGAAGAAGGTTTTATTGGGAAGGCAAGAGCAAGTATAGAGAAAGGGGATTACAAAAAAGCAATTGAGAGTTACATAAAATATTTTGAAATTGCCGACTGTTTAAATGAAAAATATTTAAAAGTCAAAGAAGCATTTATCAAACAGACATTTTATTATGCCAACAAACTCTATGAGGCAAAAAATTATAAAGAGGCTCTTTATTATTATGGACTTCTATCAAAAACCTTTCCAGATGAACCTCAATCAGATTTTGCAATGCTGAAGTGCGGGTTGATTTTAGCGGAGAGTAAAGAATACAATAGAGCAATTGATTTTCTTAAGAGTGTTTTAAAGAATAATTTTACCAATTGTGATGAAGAGGCACTTTATAACCTTGGGATTCTTTATTATTCAGTAAATCAGAAGCAGAAATCCTTTGAAATTTTCACTTCTTTTGTAAGAAATTATCCCGGTAGCTCCAGAAAAAATGAGGCTGAAGAGTGGATAAATTTAATTAAAAAAGAGTTTTAAAACTCACTAATTGCCTTCCTATAGTTTTTTATTTCTAATCCGATAGATATTAAAAACAGGGATGTTTTTTAAAAAGCCAAGGAGGGTTATTATGGAAGAAGTTGTTATGAACCTTTTAAAGAAGCTTTCATCCATTCTACAAAAGGAAAGAAATGTGCTGGAAATGGTGTCAAAACTTGAGAATGAAAAGTATGATGCTTTGAGGGCTGTAGATGTTAAAAGGCTTATGGATATTAATTCACAGGAGGAAGGTCTTATAGAACTCCTTGGTTCCGCAGAAAAGAAGCGCAAAGAGGTTATAGTTCAACTCTCAAAGGAATTTAATCTTGATAAAAATTTATCTCTCACCCAGATTATTGAAAATTTCAAAGGGATGATTGCCGAAAGTTTGAGACTTGAACTACTTAAGGAAAAAGAAAATATAAAGCACATTTCAGAAAAGTTAAAAGCAGTGGTAAGAGAAAATGAAGGATTAATAAGTTCAAATCTTGAGATTATCAGTCTAACACTTAGCTTTGCAAGTAAGCATTCTTTTTATGACACATATAATCATAGAAATAAGGGAGAAGGAATCTCGAAAGTTCATCTTGTTAATAGTCTCGTATAAATTTTTATTAAGAAAGAGGTCACGATATGTTATCAACATTTCATGGCATTGAAACCGGAAAAAAGGGTTTAATGTCAAACAACATGGGTATACAAACCACAGGGCATAACCTTTCAAATGTGGAAACAGAGGGGTATTCAAGGCAGAAGGTAAATCTTTCCACCACAATTCCTCTCTATGAACCGAGTGCCAACAGAGTGGAGGTACCCGGGCAGATAGGTACTGGTGTTCAGGTTGAAGATATTCAAAGGGTAAGAGATCAGGCAATTGATGACAGGATAAATTTTGAGAAAGGGGGACTTGGTTATTGGGAGACAAAGCAAAAATTTTTACATCAGCTTGAGGCAATTTTTAATGAACCGGACAAGCCAAATTTAAGAACTGTTCTTGATGATTTCTGGGAAAGCTGGCAAAAACTTGCTTCAGATCCCACCGAGCAAGCTTCAAGGCTTGAACTTATTCAGAGGGCAGAGTTACTTTCAAAAACCCTAAACCATACTTATAATTCAGTTTATGACCTAAGACAAAATGTTAATCTACTCATTGAGCAAAGAATAAACGAAATAAATAATATTGCAAAGGAGATAGCTACACTCAATCTTCAGATTGTTAAATCTGAGGCAATGGGTGATAAGCCAAATGATTTATATGATAAAAGAGACCTTCTTGCTGATAAGCTTTCAAAAATTGTGGATATAAGGCTTGAGAGAAATAATAAACATGAGCTTATTGTATATATAGGCACAGAAAATCTTGTTCAGGGTGGAAAGGTACATGAAATAAGAGGGGTTGGCAATGCTAATAATGATGGTTTGACTGATATTATCTGGGATGATGGAAGATATGTTAAACTTGGTGCGGGTGAGCTTACTGGTTTAATGGATGTTAGGGATAATGATTTAAGAAAAGCGCTTCAAAATTTAAACTCTCTTGCAGTTAATTTAACTGATTCTGTGAATGAAGTGCACAGGGATGGTTTTGGGCTAAATCTAACCACAAACAATAATTTCTTTAAAGAGATACCCCTTTCTCATTTTGCCAACGGAAATTATGATTTTAACAATGATGGGATTGAGGATGGGGTTGCTATATTCAGAGTAAGCGGAACAGAAAGTATTGATGAGGATACAGTTATAGGTAGTGCAGGATTTTTGAATTTTGGACCGGCAAGGATGGGTGGAGAAGATGTAGTAATTCAGTACAATGCAAACGATAGAATAAAAGATATTATTGAAAGGATAAATCAGTCAGAAGCCGGTGTGGTTGCATACTTAAACCACAAAGGGCAGTTTTCATTGAAGGCAAAGACCCCTACGGATTCAAGATTTCCTGCCTTTGTGATAAGGCATATTGAGGATAGTGGGAATCTACTTGTAGGAATCACTGGAATTCTTACTCAGTCTGGTCCAGAAGGAGCTTTTGATTACAGGACCACTGGAGACATCGTGAAATTCAACATTCCTGCCACGAATATAGCTTTAACATTTCAGAAAAATGCAGGTGCCTGGTTTTCACTTGATGACAAGATACTTGCCAATCCAGATAATATCGCGGCAGCTGGTGGTATTGATACCAGGGGCGATGGTGATATTGACAGGATTAATGGTCTTGGGGATAACAGGAATGCTTTAAAGATAGCTGAGTTGAGACATAAAAAGATTATGATTGAAGAGAGATCAACAGCGGGAGATTTCCTTAAGGCTATGATTGGAGATTTTGGAACAAGATCAGAAAATGCAATAGTCAATATGGATAAGAACAAAGCTGTTGTTGATAGTCTTGAGAATTTGAGGAAACAGATAAGTGGTGTAAATGTCGATGAGGAACTTTCAAAGATGATAATGTATCAGCATGGTTATAATGCCTCAGCAAGACTTGTAACTGTAATTGATAGAATGATTGAAACTTTAATAAGAATGGGTTCATAATTTTTACAGGGAGGTAAAAATGCAACCGAGAGTAACTCAGAGTTTTATAGTAAATGATTTTAACTCAAATCTTAAATCAAGGATGAATGAGCTTCAAAAGACACAGAATAAGCTTGCCAGTGGATATAAGATTAATCTACCGAGTGATGATCCTGTGGGTACAATACTTTTTATGGATTATGAAAGCAGACTTAAGGAGATTTCGACATATAAGAGAATTATCGAGAATGCCCAGTCAAAAATAAATTTGATTGATTCATCTCTTGAAAGTGCGACGGATATAATTCAGAGATTAAGAGAAATTGCAATTCAGGGTGCAAATGGAACCTATACGAAAGAAGACAGGGAAAAAATGGCTGTTGAGGTTGACCAGCTTTTAAGAGAACTGGTACAGATTGCCAATATGTATTATAAAGATGTGCCTCTTTTTGGTGGTACAACAATAAGCGGAGAGCCCTTTAAGATTCATCTTAAAGTTGATGAAAAAACAGGTATAGAGTTTCTTGAGGGTGTGAGATACATGGGAAACAATCAGGCTCAAATTCTTGAGGTTGAAAGAGGAGAAAAGGTTGATGTAACACCTCCGGGGAATCAGATATTCTGGGCAGAAAATATGGAAATATATTCTACCCTTAATGTCTCTGGTTATGTTGCTGAAAGGGACTCAAAAATACTTGTAGATGGAGTAGAAATAAGTATTAATTCAGGTGATAATATAGAGGTTATAGCAAACAAGATCAACGAAGCAGGGCTTGCTGTAAAAGCAAGCGTTCAGACGAGGGGGGGGCAGAGTTACTTTGCACTTGAAACTACTTCTCCACATCAGATTTCACTTCTTGATTTAAATGGTGGAAGTGTTTTACAGGATCTGGGAATTATTGACCATGGTATGTATCCACCAAATAATTATTCTCCAGCTGCAAGGGTTTATACAGGAAGTATTTTTGATGTTATGATCAATTTCAGAAAGGCATTGTTAAGTGACAATGTATTTAGGATTGGTGGAAGGGCAGTAATGGGGATTGATAATTCTCTGGGAAATTTGCTTAAATACAGGGCACATGTTGGTGCTGTTTATGAAAGACTGGAAAATATTTTTAATAGATTGTCCAGCGATAATATCTATATTGAAGAGGCAAAGCAAAACACAATTGCCACCGACATTGCTACAGCTATTACTGACTTAAAAATGCTTGAATTTTCTCATGATGTTGCATTGAATGTTGGTGCAAGAATTCTTCCAAGAACATTGCTTGACTTTTTAAGATAAAAAAGTATATAATTTTTTGAAATATTTTTTGATTATCATTAAAGTATAAATGCTTTAAATTTGGAGGAGGCGGTGGAGACTATAAAAACAAAAGCCTATGGTGAGATTCAGGTTGAGAAAGACACTGAAATTTTCTTCAAAAGAGAAATTTTAGGATTTGAGGGTTTCAAATATTATTATCTTATCGAAATGGGAGATCTTCCAAATTTTTTCTGGTTGCAGTCCAAGGAGGAACAGGAACTTGCCTTTATAGTTATAAATCCAAGACTTTTTAAACCCGATTATGTATTGAATATAGATGATACTGATCTTGAACTTCTTGAGCTTGATGATAGTGATGAAATTGTTGATTTTGTGATAGTTAATATACCGGATGACATTACGAAAATGACTATGAATCTTCTGGGACCCATTGTAATAAATGCAAATAAACGTATAGCCATACAGGCTATTTCTCTTAACAATGATTATGGGACAAAGGTTCCAGTTTTTTCAAATCTGGAAATTTTGCAGAATAAAGGGGAAAAATAAGTGCTGGTTTTATCCAGAAAAGAAGAAGAGTCTATAATCATTAATGACAACATAGAGATAAAAATCATAGGTGTAAAACAGGATCAGGTAAAAATTGGAATAATTGCCCCAAAAGATGTTAAAATATTCAGAAAAGAGATTTATGAGGAAATTCAGAGTGCTAATATTGCTGCCGCCAGTTCTGCGGATAAGATTGCTGGACTAAAACAGAACTTAAAAGATAAATTATCAAAGAAAGGGGAGAAGTCGAAAAAGAATGATAAGTAAAGAAAAACTTGAGATGCTTGAGTATTACAATAAAGGGCTTGAGCTTTACAGGAATAGACGCTTTGTTGAAGCAAAAACTTATTTTTTAAAATGTCTTCAGATAGTGCCGGACGATGGTCCTTCTTCTGTGTATGTTGAGAGATGTGATTATTTTATAAAAAATCCCCCTCCACCCGATTGGGATGGTGTTTTTATAATGAAAACAAAATAAGAATTTTTTAAGGAGGATGAAAAAATGCCGCAGAATGTTGATCCTTACAGAGATTATCCAACAACAACTACACTCTCTGTTAACACAACTTTTGATGGAACAATGAAATTTAATAATTCGTTAAGAATCAATGGTGAATTCAAAGGCAAAATTGATGCACAGGGGCTTCTTGTTCTGGGTCCAAATTCAAAGGTTATTGGTGATATTATCTGTGATGAAGTGATAGTAGGGGGGGAGGTCAGAGGGAATATAACAGCAAGAAAGAGGCTTGAATTACTGGAAACAGCCAAACTTTTTGGAGATATAAAAACAGCTAAACTTAAAATTGCAGACGGGGTAATTTTTGAAGGCAAGTGTGACATGAGTCTTAAATAATTTTTGATAAGTTTTTTCGGAAGGAGGAATCTTATGCTCGAAGTTGAAAAAAACAAAGATGTAGTTATCATTAAAGTTTCTGGTAGACTTGAGATAAATCAGGCACTTGAGCTTGAGGATCTTATTAACAACCATATTTCCAATGGGGCAAAATATTTTGCTTTTGATCTTGGGAATGTTCATTATTTATCTTCGAGTGGAATAAGGGTTTTTATTGCTACATTAAGGCAGCTTAAAGAACTCAAAGGCAAGATGGTCCTGGCAAATTTGAGCAACAATGTAATCAAAACCTTAAAGATTGTTGAGCTTGATAGTTTATTTGAAATAGTTGATAATCTGGAAGATGCTGTAAAGGTTATTGAATCGGAAAAGTAAATGCGTGGTTTTTTTCTTGGGTTAACAGGTCTTATCCTGTTTGTAGGGGGTGGCAGCCTCTGGTTTTATTATAATTTAATGAAGAGAAAAAATCTTTTAAAAAACCTTCTTTCCCTGCCAAAGGAAAGAAGGTTTTTTTGGTATAAGCTCAGAAAACATGGTTATAAAGTTAAAAATATCAATATTACGAAAAAACTGAAAGTCTTTTTTGATAATATTGAAGATGTTTCAATTCTCAAATTGGATTTTCTTGTTGTAAAGAATGGTAAATATTATGGTGGGATATTTGTTCCTGATAACGTTGAGAAAAAAGAGATGTTAAAGCTTTTTTTTGTTTATGCCACCGTTTTCAGATTAGAGGGGGTTTTATTCTATAAATCTGTGGAAAGGAGTTTTGTAAAAGTAGAAGGGTAGATTTGTGAAAAAAAGGATTCTTTTACTTGGAGCAACAGGTTCGATTGGAGCATCGACTCTGGATGTTATAAGAAACTATCCTGATTGTTTTGAACTTGTTGGGGTTAGCTGCCATAAAAACTTAAAAAAACTTGAGGAAATAATAGAAGAATTCAGACCAAAGTATGTTTTGCTTACAAAGATGGTTTCTTTTCTAAAAAAAGGTTTTTCTAATGTGAAAATATTTGAGGGGGAAAAAGGACTTGACGAATTGATTTCCTGTGAGGATATAGATATTGTTGTTATTGCAATTTCAGGTATAGCAGGACTTTATCCTACCATAAAAGTTATCCAGAGCGGGAAAACCCTTGTTTCGGCAAATAAGGAATCTCTTGTAGCTGCAGGGGAGCTTGTTGTTAAACTTCTTAAGGAATGTAATCAGAAAATTATTCCAGTCGATAGTGAGCACAATGCGATCTTTAATCTTATTTCAAAGATTGATAAAAATTCTATAAAGAAGATAATATTAACTGCCTCTGGTGGGCCATTTTTTAAAAAAAAAATTACTGGAGCCACTTCAATAGACGAGGTGCTTTCACATCCTACTTGGAGTATGGGAAGTTATATAACAGTTAATAGTGCAACAATGATAAACAAAGGGTTTGAGGTAATAGAGGCACATTTTTTATTTGATATTGATTATGATAAGATTGAGGTACTTATACATCCTCAATCTTTAACTCATGGGATTGTTGAAACTATAGACGGAACAAATTTTATGCTGACATCCCCAAATGATATGAGATATCCCATAGCCCTTTCATTGTTTTATCCTGAGATTCCTATTCAGAAATTTAAACCATTGAATATTTATGAAAAAAAGCTTGAATTTTATAAGGTTAATTATAAGAAGTTTCCATTATTAAAGTTTTGCTACGAAATAGGGAAAATTGGTGGACTTGCCCCGACAGTGTTGAATGCTGTAAATGAGTTTTTTGTAGAAGCATTTTTAAACTCTAAAATTCCTTTTTCTAAGTTATCCACGGTTATAATGAAAACAGTCACTAATTTTATTGATAAAAATCCACTTCCTGAAAGCTATTCTTTTGAAGATGTTTTTTCTTTTGATAGGAAGGTAAAGAATTTTTGTGGACAATTTCTTTCAAATGACAAAAACAGATAACGGATAAAAAATTCTTGCTTTCTGCTTAGTACTTTTTTACCAGCTGTCATGCAGAGAGAAAATATTGATTTTTTTCTTCAAATTATCTAACTTTAATTCTAAATGATCATTTTTATTTATAGACAATTTCTTTGTTTCTCCTGCAGGTAGGTCAAAATAGTTATCGTCAAAAATTACATTCTCAAAGTTTATTTCAATATTTTTTGCAAAACTGCCAGTTGACGTGAGATAAACAAAATAGAAATTTTCGTCTTCTCCAAAGTCGATTTTTAACTCTGGAGTTTTCCAGATAAAATGTTTTGGTTTTACAAAAAATTCAAAGTCTCTGTGTATTTCCATCCCTTTTTCATCAAGTAATTTAAAGTCAAAATAACATCTTCTTAAATCTTCACTGGTTTTTAGAAAAGATTTATAGTAAAATTCAAAAACCTTTATTGAAGAAAGTCTTTTTGAAAAAAGATTTTCTTCCCCAGAAGCGATCTCTTCCCCTTCAAAATTTGATAGATTCCACTGAAGTTTATATCTTTTTTCTTCAAGAGTGTCGTTTATTAAATATAAGTGTATCTTTTTTTCATCTCTATCAGAAGCAAGTATGACCGGGCTATAAAATTTCTTTGCGAAGTAATGCAATGCCTTCCATCTTCCATAGTAATCAATAGAAGACCATGAGGCTACTGGCCAGCAATCATTTAATTGCCAGTAGATAGTGCCCATGCAGATACCTCTTTTTATTCTGAAGTATTTCACACCAAACTTGATTGCTTCTGCCTGAAGAAGCTGTGAAAGATAAATTAAAGCTCTAAAATCTTTGGGGAAAAGATAGTTTTCAGAAAGATAATAAATTATTTTCCCATTTGCCATGGCGTTTTTCTGGTGTTTTTCCATTACATATGAGAAAATATTTCTGTCTTCTTCTTCAGTAAAGCCTTCAATGGTTTTGATAGAAGGAAAGGACTGAAAGCCAAACTCGGAGACAAATCTGAAATTGTGTTCCTTATAGTCCTCAAATGGTTTCAGCCAGTGCCAGACTGCCCAATAGTGACTGTCACCTGCAATTTCTTCTCTTGGTTTATAGAATCTGCCTTTTGTGGAAGGTGATGAAGGCCAGTAAGGTCTATCCGGGTCTAACTTTTTTACAATTGCGGGAACTTCTTTTTCAAAAATTTTTAGATATGCTTTTTTTAAGCTTCTTTTTTGTGGTATTCCCCAATAAACCCACGCCTCTTCAATTTCATTATTTCCACACCAGAGTATAACAGAAGGATGAAATTTGATACGATTGAGATTGTAAAATACTTCTTTTCTTACCTCATTGAGAAAATCTCTGTCTGGTGGATACTGGCTACAGGCAAACATAAAATCCTGCCATACAAGTATACCGAGTTCGTCGCATAAATCATAAAACCAATCGAAGGGATAAAAACCTCCCCCCCATACCCTCAGGATGTTAAAATTTGCCATTAAACAATCGTAAAGAAGTTTTTTTGTTCTATCTCTCGAAATGAGTGGAATTATATGGTCTTCTGGAATATAATTTGCTCCTTTTGCAAAAATATCAATGCCATTAACTTTAAAATAAAAGCTTTCACCAATTTTATCCTTTTCCCTGATAAGTTTTACCTCTCTTAACCCAATTTTTTTCTCAAACCGGTCGATAATTTTTCCTTCCGAGATTAAGTTTATTTTTAACCTATAAAGGTAAGGTTTTCCATAGCCGGCTGGTTGCCATAAAAATGGATTGCAAATTTCAATCTCTATTGAGGCATTTTTTTTCTTTACCTTTGTTTCGTAAGGGAATTCTGCCCCAGATGGTGAAATAATTAAAAAACTTAAATCCAGAGACTTTTTTGAAAAGATTTCCATTTCAATTGAGAATTTAAGATTTACTGAATTTTGAGTATGTATTTGAGAAAGGTTTATATTTTTTATTTTTGCCAATGAGCAGGCTTTGAGAGTGGGAATTATATATATTCCCATATCTGGCAGTTGCATTCCCCAATCCCACCCAAACATATAGTGAGCCTTTCTTAAATGGGGATATCCGCTTATTGCCTCTTTTACTCCAAAGAGTGGTAAAAGCTTTTGTCTTTCTCTAATATATTTTAATGCTGAATGAATAACAACTCTTAGAGTGTTTCTACCTTTTTTTAAAATATCTTTCACCTCTACTTCGTATATTCTGTGCATGTTTTTTGTTTTCAAGATAATTTTTTCATTTAAATAAATGTCTGAAATTGTATCAACCTGAATACATAAAAAAAATTTGTCATTAAGAAAAATTTCATTGTTTATTTCAAATTCGGTTGAAAATTCAAAATCTTCTTCAAGTATTGGGAGAATATAATCCTGATTGTCCCGATAGTATGGATCTTGAATTCTGCCGTGTGCAAGTAAAGTTTTTATTACACTTGACGGGAGATTAATATTAAAGATTTCCCCTGTGGAAAGTCTTTTGAGTTGCCAGTTATTTTTTAGTTCTATTATTTGCATACATATTTCTCAGAGATATGATAAAAATAAATCTTTAAAAAATCAAGCCCGGGAATTGAAATATAAAAATCCAGCATTAATTTTTCCTTTCGTCGGTTCTACTGGAGTTATTTACTTCTAGTAAAGAGCGTTAGTTATAAAGTTGAAAGTTGAAAGTTATAAAGTTGGAAAGTTTTCTTTAAGTGTAAGCCTTTTGTTGTAGATTTTTTCAAGTCTAACCCGTGAAAAATCCACAAGGTGGTCGCGTTTTTCTTTGCTTCTTTCTTTTACAGCTTCCGACAAAAGAAAGAAGATATAGTTTTTGACCACTTTTTTGTAAAAAAGTGAAAAGTTTAGATTACTTCGCCTTTTTCAAAGGCTCGTAATAACGGGCTCTATGTCATTGCGAGGAGCGAAGCGACGAAACAATCTATAATTGGGCTCGCAAAATTCTACCGGTGGCAGAACAATGTTTTGCCCTAACGACTGCCTTACCGGATAAGACTAAAATTATTGTGATATCTCACACATAGAGGTTTATTCTTTAAGTTAATCATCAAAATGATAAAATTAATTTTTGTAGGATGGGAGAAAACGGGAAAATAGTATGAAAGGTGGTATATACTTTTTAGATTAAAAAAGATAGGAGGCAGATAATAAGGTTTAGAATCTGTATTTTATTGACTATTTTAATTTTTATCTATGCAAGGCTTTTATATTCCGAGAATGTTTCTGTTACTCGAAGCAGGTTAATAGAGTATTTGAGGAAGTTTGCTGATGGATTAATAAATAAAAACGATTATGCAGAGAAATAGACAGCGAAGATGACATTTGCAACGAACCCCGCTGAAACACTGTGATTTTGAAAAGTTTTTTAACTACTAATGGGTATTTAGGTAATAAATCTCTATTCTTCTGTTATTATAATTGTATGAAGTTTGGTCAATTCATCAATGCTATATTTTATACCTTCTCTACCAAGTCCAGACTTTTTATTACCACCAAATGGGAAATGTCCTACGCCATGAGCTGGCGCTGCATTTATTGTAACCGAACCGTCTTCAAGCTCTTTTGCAATCTTTAGGGCAAGATGGATATTTTCTGTGAAGATACAGCTATCAAGACCATATTCAGATGAATTAGAGATTTTAACAGCTTCTTCAACAGAAGAAACTTCTATTATAGGCATAACTGGACCGAAAATTTCCTCTTTTGCAACATTCATGCCAAGAGTTACGTTATCTAAAATAGTAGCTTCGTAAAAAAGTCCTTCATATTTTCCACCAGCAAGTAATTTTGCTCCTTTATTCAGAGCATCTAAAACAAGGGAATGTATTCTATCCCTTGCACTTTCATTTATCACAGTCCCCATTACTGTATTTTTATCCATCGGATCGCCCGTTTTATAATTTTTCACTTCTTCAAGTAGCTTTTCTAAAAATTTTTGCTTTATATTTTTGTGGATTAAAACCCTACTTACTGCATCACATCTCTGTCCAGAGTTTCTAAAAGTTCCTCTACATATCTGTTTTACTGCAAGATCAATGTTGGCATCTTCAAGCACAATTGCAGAGGCTTTACCTCCAAGTTCAAGATGTAACTTTTTGATTCCAGCTTTTGAAGCAATATATTCACCAACCTTTGTAGATCCAGTAAAACTTATTGCGTCGATATCATCACTTGTTATTAAAATATCCCCAATATCTTTCCCTCTGCCTGTTACCACCTGAATTGAACCAGATGGAATTCCTGCAACCTCAAGAATTCTAACAAAATGTATCAATGAAAGAGGTGTATCACTTGCTGGTTTAGCTATAACAGTATTTCCAGCAAGTATAGCTGGAATAATTTTTGCTGCTGCAATGAATAAAGGATAGTTAAAGGGAGATATGGCAAGCACCACACCTATTGGTTTCCTCAGCACTATGGCAAACTTGCCTTTTGTATCTTCTACCCATTCTCCTGGAAGATATTCTCCATAAAGTACTCTAACTTCTTCCATTGTAAGTCTTAATCTTTCATAGGTTGCTTTTACTTCACCAAGTGAAACAGAAATTGGTTTTCCTGATTCTTTTGTTATTATTTCAGCAAGATAGTCTTTATTTTTGAGAACTAATTCACTTGCTTTTTCCATTATTTCAAGTCGATGAAGTGGAGGAATTTTCTTAAGCTCGGAAAAATTCTTTGCAGATTCAATGGCGGCTTTTGCATCATTTTGAGAACAATCAGGAACTTTTGCAAAAACCTTTCCTGTAGCTGGATTTAACACATCAAATGTTTTTTCACTTCCAAAACATGTCCAGCAACCATTGATAAGTATTTTATAGTGATCAATTCCATTAATTGTGGAAAAAATTTCATCAAAAATATTTTCCATAAACATTCCTTTTTCCTAAGATTCCATTTTATGAATTAAACAGGGGGGGGGAATGATCCCCCCTGTTTAATTCTTTTTAATTCCATCAAAAGCCTTTTTAATAAGTTTATCAGAAGGCGGTTTTGTAAGCAGTGTTACCACGATGGTAAAGATTATAGAAACCGGGAGTCCTATGAAAAGTGGATCAACATTCTGGATAACCGGGCTTTTTGCAAGGCTTTCTACTCCAAAAAGAAGTTTGCACAGACCTATTGCCTTTGATTCTTTAATATGGAAAAAGAACATCCAGATTAAGCTTGAAATTAGTCCGCTCCAGAAACAGGCAAGAGCTCCAGCCTTTGTAATCCTTTTTGTATATATCGCACCAACATAAATTGGCAGAAATACAGAAGCACAAAGCCCAAAAAATAGGGATGTACCAATGGCTATTATTGCTGAACCCTGCTCAAAAAAGCGTGGTAAATAATAAGCAACAAAAGTACTAAAAATTATTGCCACTCCCATTGCAATTTTTGTTATTATAATTTGATTTTTTGCTTTAACTTTTACCCCTTTTTCGATAAAATCTCTTCCAAATGCACTACCCATTGTATGAAATTGTGAACTCAAGGTTGACATCGCTGCGGCAAGGAGTGTAACCATGAACAGGGCTGTAAACCATCCTGGCATAGATTTTGAAATGAACATTGGAATAATTTTATCTGTATTCTTTTCAGCTGCAAGAAATGCTACTTTGCCAAGTGTATTATAAAAATAAACATTTGAAAGTGCACCAACAACAAACGCTCCACCTGTTAGGGTAAGTATAAAAATTCCACCGACAAGATTTGCTCTGTTTAATTCATGGCCGCTCTTTACGGTCATAAATCTAACGACAAGCTGGGGTTGAGCCAATACTCCGATTCCCACACCCATAACTATTGTGGATACAAGTTGCCACCAGAATATTGAGTTAAACTTCGGCATGGCAGTCCATCCAGTATGTCCCATTTTTCCCCATATATTTACAGCCTCCGGGGCAAGAGTAGTTAGTTCTTTGTGAGCATTTAAAATACCACCAAGTTTTGAATATGTAAAGATAATTAAAAGCAACATTCCAATAAACATGATTGTGCCTTGAAAGGCATCTGTATACATAACTCCTTTAAGTCCGCCCATGATGACATAGATTGATACAATTGCCACAAAGAAAAACAGGGCTATCTCGTATGATATATTTAAAGCCTGACTTAAGAATTCTGTCCCACCTTTTATAACAGAAGCAGTATAAAGGGGCATTGCTAAAAATATTAAAAGCCCAGCTGCAGATTGTAAGAATGGAGAATCAAATCTTTTGCCCAGAAGTTCAGGAAATGTATGTGCATCAAGGTTGTGTCCCATTTTTCTAGTTCTCAAACCAAAAACCACAAATGCAATAAATATTCCAACAAAAATGTTCATAAAAGTTAGCCAAAGTATACCCATTCCATATATAGCAGCAGCTCCCCCAAATCCTACTATGGCAGATGTGCTAATGAAGGTTGCTCCATATGATAATGCCATAATAGCAGGATGAGTTTTTCTGCCTGCGACCAAATAATCAGTGGCATTTTTTGTTCTGACATATCCTAAATAACCCAAAAAAGCTGTAATAATTAAATAAATTATTACAATTATCGCTGTGAAAATTAGATTCATTTTTCTCCTCCTGTTTTTAATTCTGGATCTTTTTTCTCCCATTCAATCTCTTCTTCAATTTCTTTTACCTCATCCTCTTTTGGGTTGTTCCAATTTATAATACCATAAACCACACAGAGTAAAGAAGCAAGTATACAACCCATATAAGCAAGGAATACTCCGGAACCCTGAAATTCCAACATATTAGCCTCCAGATATAAAAATTTTTCATTATTATAGTTCATTAAAATAAAAAGTCAATCTATTTTTTGTAAAATATCCTGGTTATAAATAAAAATGGCCACTGACAAAAATGCCCTTGGTATGCTGTCAGTGGCCATGATACATATTTAAAAGGGATGCACAGATGCGCATCCCTTTTAATCAATTTACTGGCTTATTTTCTTTATAAATCCAAATTTCATATCATAAAGATCGTTTATATTGCTCGCTTCTCCCCTATTATGAAACATAAAGGCATAATTCGTATCACCAATTACAATAACATTTTCGTTTTCCTGGTTTGTGCTATAAAGACAATATGCATTAATTTTCCCATCAATTGATTGGAAATTAACAATTTGAAGAGTATCTCCCTTCTCAAAAGATTGATTGTTGGTATTATATAAATAAACATCAAGATGAGAGCCAGTGTTTGAAAGCATTACTTTCATTTTAGTTACATGATTATAGTCTAAATTCGTTTGCCCTGCTTCTCTTCTCTGTTCGAATCCCATAACAACATAGGTTCCCGCAATATCATCAAGGCCGGGTGCATTTGTCACAAATGTACATCCAAAAGCAAATCCCTTGTTAATACCTCTATCAAGTACAAAAGATTTATCACTTGCAACAAAGTGAAATTTATTAGTATTAGGTCCTTCCGGAATTTCTACATAACACATCTTATTATTATTATCGAAACCAATTGAAACTGGTGGATCTGGATATAATAGATTGCCGTTGTTGCTTTTATCATAATGAATTGCATTTGAAGGTGTGACTAAAATTCCTGCTGCTTCTAAGTTATAAAGACCCTTATAATCACCTTCACTTATCCTTTCTGCCTCTAAATAAAAATAGAGGTTATTTAAACCAGCCATATCATTAGAAGACTGAATGGTGTGAGGTGCCAACACAGCAAAAGCCGGATAATCTTTTCCTTCGTCTCTGATCGCAAATAAAACCACCAGCAATTTGTCAGGAATTTCAAGAAAGTAAGCATCTTCATTAATTACAGGAATGGTGAATTTCATGGTGCCGTCTTCCTGTTCAGTGTAAGTAGCACTCCAGTAATACTGCCTCGTTAGATTGGAAAAGATAAGATTTTTGTTTTGGTCGTCAATACCATACCAGACAATATCACCAATGGAAGCTGCACCCATGTAGGACTTAAGATTCTGGCTTGTGGGAATTGAACTAACTGAACTACTTGAAGAAGATGAATCCTGTGGTAACTGGGTGCATGCACCCAAAAGTAATAAAATGAACCCCAAAACCCTTAAAATTGGTCTTTTCATAAATACCTCCTTTAAGATAAAGTGCGTTATTTAGATAGTTTATAATTTATTAAAATAACAGCACAATAAACTATAAAATTTTACCTTCTTAAAAATTAAGATTGATTTTTCCCATTATAAGATAATTATTTAAAAAATGTCAACTTTATATTTATATACTCTTCTTTTTTTTCAAAAGAGAAATTTTAGGATATTTTATTTTATAAAAAAATTTTGTGATTTTGTTATTATTTTTGACCGGATAAATTTTATGGTTGCTAGTTTCTCGACCGTGTTAACTATTTCCTTTACAATTGGTAGAAAGACATTAAACTTTTCCACACTTTTAAAAAAAATTAAGATTTTCTAATCAAAAAAGATTACTTTCATTATAGGTGTTGCAGGTGTCTTAAAATTATTTCTGCCATGATACTTGCTATCAAGATAACTTTATGAGAATAAAGTTTATAATCCTTATTATCACTTTTAAAATCTCCTACCACGAAGACATTTTCCCCAAGTTTTTTTATCCTAATTTCAGAAGTATCAAAGCCCGCAACCCCGTTTGCGGAGACAATCAGTTCTTTTTCATCAGAGAGAGATTTTATTAACATTGACTTATCAGAAGCTTTATCAAATCCTTCAACAACGATTTTGCAGTCAGAAAAAATTTCTCTTATGTTATCTTCTTCGATTTTTAAAACTTGAGTAATGATATCAAGATCTGAGTTAACCCTTTTCAAATTAATTTTAAGTGCCTCAACCTTTGGCATTCCAATTTGATCAACAAAATAAAATTGGCGATTTAGATTGGCTTCTTCTACCTTATCAAAATCGATTAATTTAAAAAATCTAACCCCGCTTCTTACAAGATGAAGTGCAACATTACTACCGATTCCACCAATTCCTGCAATCCCAATTCTTATCATTATCCGCCACCAACAAATTCTACCACTTCAATAATGTCATTTTCATTAAGTATAGTATTTTCCCATTCAGATTTTTTTAAAACCTTTCCATTTAATTCTACAACTATGTGTTCCGGGTCAAGCTTTTCAAAGCTATCAACAAAACTTTTGACATTGATACCAGGGGTTAATTCTCTGGGTACACCATTTATTACAACCTTCATATGAATACTCCTATGTAAAAGCAGAAACTCCTTTATCTTAATCTCTTCTATATCTCAAAGAGAGAATTTTCAAGATCATTAATTATATCATCGATAGTTTCAATTCCAATTGAGAGTCTTATAAGATCTGGAGTAATGCCTCCCTCAAGCTGGGCCTCAGAAGAAAGTTGTGAATGAGTGGTAGTTGCAGGATGTATAGCAAGGCTTTTTGCATCTCCCACATTGGCAAGGTGGGAAAAAAGCCTCAAGTTTTCAATAAATTTTTTTCCTGATTCGAGTCCCCCTTTTATACCGAAAACAACCATTCCACCGAATCCTTTTTTTAAATATTTTGAGGCAATTTTAAATGTGGGATCATTTTTAAGCCCAGGATATCTTACCCAGCTTACCTTTGGGTGGCTTGATAAAAATTCTGCAACCTTCATAGCGTTGAAACAATGTCTTTCCATTCTTAATGATAGAGTTTCAAGCCCCTGTAAAAATATCCAGGCATTGTCTGGAGAAATACATGCCCCTAAATTTCTTAATGGGACAAGTCTCATTCTCATAATAAAGGCCACATTCGATAGTTCTCCAAGATCGTAAGCATATCTTATTTTGTGGTAGCTCGGGTCAGGTTCTGTATAAAGTGGAAACTTTTTATTTTTCCAGTTGAACTTTCCAGAATCAATCACAATCCCGCCAATTGCGGTTCCATGTCCACCTATCCATTTGGTTAATGAATGGATTACAATATCAGCTCCATGCTCAATGGGTTTTAACAGGTAAGGGGTTGTAAATGTGGAATCTACAATCAGAGGTAGCTCATTTTCATGAGCTATTTTTGCAACCTCTTCAATATCAATAACGTCTAAAGAAGGATTCCCTATGGTTTCGATAAATATAGCCTTTGTTTTCTTATTAATTATGGAACTTATTTTTTCAATTTCGTAGGGATTGAAAAACTTTGTCTTTATACCAAACTGTGGAAGTATGTCATTAAACATTGTGAAAGTACCACCATATAAGTTGCTTGCGGAAATAAGCTCGTCCCCCGCCTGTAAAATATTTATTATTGAATAGAATATTGCGGCTGTCCCGGAAGCAAGGGCAAGCGATGCTTTTCCACCTTCGAGTGCTGTCATTCTTTGCTCGAGTGTTTCCTGAGTGGGGTTCATTATCCTTGTATAAATATTACCTGGTTCTTTTAAGGCAAATAAGTTCGCAGCGTGCTCTGTGGACTTAAAGACATAAGAAGTAGTCCTGTAAATGGGGTTTGCTCTTGAGAGTGTTTCATCAAGCTTATTACCTGCATGGATAGCCAGCGTTTCAAAGCCTTTTGGTTCAAATTTGCTCATTTTTTCCTCCAGTAAAGTTAGGAATTTCTATTCAAATAACCATGTGGAAAGATATCTTTCTCCTGTATCGGGCAGGATAGTAATTATCCTTTTCCCTTTACTTTCAGGTCTTCTTGCTACCTGTATAGAAGCCCAGACATTTGCACCAGCTGAGATCCCTACAAGTACCCCCTCTTTTTTTGCAAGTTCTCTTGCTGTTTCACCAGCATCCTCCGATTTAACCTGTATAATTTCATCAATTAATTCTGTTCTTAAAACCGCTGGAATAAAACCAGCCCCTATTCCCTGGATTTTGTGCGTACCCGCTTTGCCACCTGAAAGCACTGGTGAATCAGCTGGTTCTACAGCAATGGCTTTAAAGTGAGGGATTTTTGATTTTAAAACCTCGGCTATTCCGGTAAAAGACCCTCCCGTCCCTACACCTGCAACCAGAATATCAACTTTGCCATCAGTGTCATTGAGTATTTCAATTGCTGTGGTTTTTCTATGAATTTCTGGATTTGCCGGGTTTTCAAACTGTTGCAAAATCAATGAATTGGGGATTTGCTTCGCAAGTTCATAGGCTTTTTTAACTGCCCCGTTCATACCTTCTTCTCCCGGTGTAAGAATTAACTCAGCACCAAAAATCCTTAATAGTTTTCTTCTTTCAATGCTCATTGTTTCAGGCATTGTAAGTATTAATTTATAACCCCTTGCTGCACAGACAAAGGCAAGGGCTATTCCAGTGTTTCCACTGGTTGGCTCTATAATCACAGTATCCTTTTTTATCTTTCCTTCTTTTTCAGCTGCCTCTATCATTGCAAGTCCTATTCTATCTTTAACGCTTGATAAAGGGTTAAAAAATTCACACTTTGCCAGAATCTCAGCATACAACCCATCAGCTATTTTATTAAGTCTTAAAATGGGGGTATCCCCGATTAGTTCTGTGATAGAGTTGGCTATTGCCATAATGCCTCCTCCTATATTTCGTAAGTTATCTTTTCCCAGTGAATCTTTGAGCTTTCAGCAAGTTCCTTTAAAGTAATACTTGAAAGAGTTTCTTTCATCTTCTCATTAAGCTTTTTCCAGACATCCCTTGCAACACAAGAGGATGTTTTGTTGCATTTTGAGTTTTTCAGGCAGTCAATGATATTTAATTCTCCCTCCATGGCCTCAAGAATCATCAAAACTGTAATCTTTTCTGGCGGAAGTGAAAGTATATACCCCCCTTTTGCTCCTCTCTGAGAGATCAAAAGACCTTTTAATTTCAATAATCTTACTATCTGTTCAGAATATTTTTCTGAAATATTTTCTGCCTTTGCAATTTCGCCGAGCTGAGAATATCCTTTTTCATAATTGTGGGCAAGACCAATTAAAAGCCTTAGTCCATATCTTACTCTTGTCGAAATTTTCATATTTACACCAAATTTATATTATTCATACGAAGATAGTATGATTAATTTCAAAAAATTTGTCAAGTATAATTAAAAAAGTTTTTAATTCAAAAGGAGGCTACTTTAAAAGTTTGAATAAAAAAAATTTGAATAAAGAAATATTTTTATTTAAAATAAAGGAAAAATTCATAAAGGACTTTGATTTAAAAAGTTATGTTACATTTAATATTATTTTATTATATTTTATCCCTTTCTCTTGGAACAGCTTCTTTAGTTTTTTCTTTCTTTGCCTATTTTAAATATCGCAATGAAATATCGAAAGTTTATCTTATTTTCCAGATTCTTTTATTTCTTTTTGTTTTAAATCATATGATTTATTTTTATTTTGTTAGATTTTTATTGGTTAAAACCAATTTTATAAGTTTTATGAACATAAACTATATATGTTTACTGGGAATGTTGATATTTTTTGTTTCAAAACTTACTTATCTTTTTGTTGGTAAAACTCTTCCTCATATTTTTAGAAATATGCTTTTTTTGTTATCGTTGAGCTCATTTTTATCAGTTATATTTATATTATTGTTTAAAATTCCTGTTACTTTGCAGGAAGGATTTATTTGTTTTTACGGCATTGTATTGATTGGCAATATTTTGTACACTGTGATTTTATTGTTACAGCATTTATCTATTTCTTCTAATTTTATTAGGGAATTGGACAGAAATATCATTATAATTCTTGTGTTTTTTCTGCCAGGGTTTTTAATTGATTTGAATTTTGATTTATTTCAGAATAGACTGAAGGTTATTCCTAAGGTTTTTAATTTTGTAGCATTGTTTTATATTTTCTGGAACATTTTTACAATATATTATGCATATAAGTTTTTAGTGAGGCTATATGAAAAAATAGATGTTTTTGATCTTCCGGAAGATTTTTTTAAGAGATATTCTATTACAGGAAGGGAGAAGGATATAGCAATTTTGCTGCTTCAGGGACATACCAACAAGGAAATAGCTGATAGATTATATCTTTCAGAGGGGACGGTAAAAAATTATATTTATAACCTATTTCAGAAACTTGATATAAAAAGCAGGATGCATTTTATAAAAAAAATTATAGAGTATTTGAAAGGGAGAGATGGAAAATGAAAAAAATTTTTTTAAAAAATTTCAAAATTTAGTGTTTTATTTTGATAGTATTATATAGAGGAAGGAGTCATATTTAGGTTTTATAAAGTGGGTATTTTCTAATTTTTTTAATGTCCAGTTTTAGTGAAGTGTTTTTAATTTAAAAAACTATTTTTTATAAAAAATAAAGGGAGAAAGATATGAAAAAAAGATTGGTAGGTATTTTTGTAATAATTTTATCTGCTTTTCAAATACATCTCCATTCATATTATTTTTTTGATGACTTTTCCAGTTCAAGCGTGAATTGGATATATGAATTAAAGTACAGTAAAGATGCAGGTATATGGACCACTGGTTCAGAAAATGAGTCTGTTAGTGTGACTGGTGGGATTTTAAGGTTTAATGGGACTGGTTATACTCAAACCTGGGGATATACACTTTATGGCTTTGGAGCATATCTTACAAATGTTAAATATACAGCCTCAAAAGAAACCCCCTTTGGTTTTGAAATTACAAGGACGAATGTAAGACTTGATTATGATGCAGAAAGTTATGGTGAATCAAGTAGAATGAGAGCTGAAATGCTTTTCTACCTTGCAAAATTTAACCCCGCTATTACAAATGGCAACCCGGGGGCAAAGTTTAGTGATTGTGTTACATTTATCGAGTTTGCAAGGGCTCAACTTGAGGGTAGTGAGCCAGATACCCAGCCTTTTAGTTTTTTTACTTATAATGAATCTGGAAGCAGATATTCTACCTTTGATCTTTCTTCTCTAAGTAGACCCAACGGGAGTGGTAGTGTTAGTCTTGTAGAGTTATTGGAATGGGCTTATGATGATAGATGGGGGACGAATACAACGGGAAATGGCACACCTCATAGTTATATCAACAACAATAATAGAGTAAAGTTCAGGGTTACTACTGATGGGGAAAATGCCTATTTTTATGTAAATCCGAATCCTGATGGTGCGGCAACAAAACAGCTTAGAAATGGGGGAACAGGTAGTTTTTCAAATGAATTTTATCTCATAGGAAGTAGACCAATCACTTTTACCAACGATATTGTACCAATGATTGCTCTGGCAAATTGCAGGCTTGATTGTGAGGCTTTGAATGCAGATTTTGATGACTTTACCATCCGCAGTATTGCTTCAAATGTTATAGCAGAAATTTCTCCTCAGATAGTAAGGGCAGGAAACTCAGTTAATATTCATGGAGTGATAAGACCGATTTTTTCAACAAATGAAGAGGCTGGAATAGAGGAAGTTTATATAAGGCTACCCGAAGGTTATAGCTGGACAACTGCAATGACAAATAGTTTTGTGATAAGGTTTATAAATACTAATGATGGAACTGTTGTCCAATCTTTTGGTAAGGTTAATGGGGATGTTAATCCATCAAGCGGAAATGTTGCTATTTCTATAAAAGAGAGTGGTAGGACATTGAAAGTCAGGTTTAATGCTACAAGTGATGGAAGTTATGATGTTTTTCATCCTCTTAAATTTGGTGGAATGGGCAATGCGAACCAGAGAGCGATACATTTTATAATAAGTAATTTCGTAACAAGTGGAGTTGCAGATAATATAGGTAAAGAAGTTGAAATATATGTAAATAATGAAAAGTATGCAGATACTGGATGGAGCAGGGTAGCTACAACGGGTAGAATGAAGGCAAAAGCCGGTAATGCTATGGATCTTGCACTGTTTAATTTACCTGATGGTGATACTCTAACTTTCAGGACATGTTATGATCCTGTGGGACTTGCTGCTCTTAGAGCCGGGAATGTGCTTCAGGGGAATAAGATTTATGAGGGTGATAGTGGTATTGAATTTCATTATGATTTTTCAACAATGAATGCAACGATAAACAACGCTTCAATTTCGAGAGTTGAGATTACTGTACCAGCTGGCTTTACTATTGATCCTACATATCTTGTGAGTGATAAAATCGGGGCCTCAACAAATATTTACCTTACAAACTCCGGTTCGACAATAGTTGTGAACTATGAAGGTGCGGGTACTTTACTTCCACCGGTTTCAGGTGGTGATACGGTTCATTTTAAGATTCTTTCCACGACAAACTTTTCCGGAACAAATGAAGTGAGAGTTGAATGGCCTGTGGTTTGTTATTCATCTGTAGTAGGCACATCTTCATCAAATATGCTAACGAATGAATTATATCCTTTGCAGTCAGTGCTTGTAAGAAAGAAGCCACCAATAGGTGAAGCTTATGTAACTGTAAATCAATTGAGAAATACTTACTATTCAAACAATATCTCCATTGTAGTAAAAAATATGGGTGCTACAGGGAATAGAATTGAGATGTTAAGAGTCGCTCTTGATCCTCAAATTACAAATGTAATAGATGTTCAGTCTACAATACCATCCACAAATTCAAGATATACAGAAAATGGGACAAACTTTATCTTTATAGATTATAGTGCAAGTAACACAAATATTATAAATGGAGGAAATGATACTGTTTCATTTTATGGTTTTGCTGATATTCCAGCTCTTACAAATGCCAATGTAAGTATAAGTTTTAAAGTAGAAGCGGATAATAGAAATGGAGATGGCTGGGTTAATATACCTGAAGGAACCGATGGGCTTAGTATAACTTATTATACTCCTTTTGCCGAGGTTAGGGGTAATATTTTCCAGCCTGTCAATGAAGGGGGGACTCCGCCACCGCCATATTACCATGTTTTTTATACGGATGTTGACTTTGCCACAAACGTCATTCTTAAAATAAGGAATGATGGAGAAGAAAGAAATGTGATATCTCAGGTAAAAATAGAGTTACCTGTAGATATAACCAATCTGGCAAATGTAGTTTCACTTATTGAAGGGGGCATCACTACAAATTATAAGATTGGAAATACCAATTTCATTGAAATTTTTTATACCAATGTAGTATTTGATCCAGCTGATGTGGATCAAATAAGCTTTTTAATATTTGATAGTGTTGAAAGTCCTGTGGATTTGACCTTCAAGATTTATGCAAAGAACACCACTAATTATAAACAGGGTGGGGAATGGATACCAGACAATCTTACATTGAATTTTATCTATCCTCCAGCCCTTGGTAAGGCTTATGTTGAGGCGGAGGGCGGTTATATAGATTCAGCAACAAATAAGGGCAAGATTTATGTTTATATTACCAATGAGGGTAGGCAGGGGAATATTATTAAGTCGGCAAAGATTAGTTTTGATACAAATGTTTTTACAAATGCAGTGTTTGTAGGGAGTTCTCTTGGTGCAATATCTAGTGGTTATTTGAATGGGGTTTTAGAACTAAACTATCTGGATGAACCATTTAAAGGCGGTTTTTATGATACAATAGAATTAGAGGTATATGATAAGGTAGATTCCGGGTCAAAGACTACAACGATTGGGGTTGCTATATCCAATCAGAGATGGTGGACAAATCTTGAGGCACCAGCTGGTAAATCTCTTGATGTGGAGATTATTCCGCCACCCACTATGTATTCATATAAGATTAGTCCAAATGTTATCTATAATTCAAAGTATCTTGAGACGAATACTAATACTGTGGTAATTAGTTTAAGTAATAGAGGATGGGGTAGTAACTATCTTGATAAAGTGAGGGTTAAGATACCGATATTTCTGACTAATAAGATTATAAAGGTAAGTAATGAGCTTTTAGCTATTACAAATGGAGAAACTGGTCTTAAAATTTCCAATAATGAATATATCTGGCTTGAGTATGACTTACGGGGTACAAATCTTTTAAGTGGAGAGAAAGATAAACTTTTTGTGGATGTGGATGTTAATTTTACAAATATAACAAATACGATATGGCTTGTTGAGGCAGCAAATAATTCTACAAATGAAGATGGGAGTCATAATCTGACAAATAATGGATGGATGCTTGATGGAGGAACGAACTATCTATATTTTGTTGATGTGCCTCTTGCCTACACCACCAACACCAATATAATTGCTGCCACAGTGAGTAATTATCTAACATTCTTTATTTTTAACGGTAATGAGCCAGATAATGGTAGGCCGTTAAAAAGGGTTAGAATTGGGTTGCCATATCCATTTAGTGGTATTTCAAATATTGAGTCGAGTGGAAGTGGAATAAGTTATCAAGAAAATGCAACAAACTTTGCCGAGATTAACTATGGTACTACAGGGTTGGTTCCTGGTGCAAATGATATTGTAAAATTCTGGGCTTATGATGTGTGGGATAGTGGCGAGGTTGAAAAGAGTTGCTCTTTTGAAGTTGATTTTGGCGATGGAATTGGTTTTAGAAGAGCTAATGTCTATCCAGAAAAAACCTTAGATATTAAATTTATAAATCCATCAGCTCAGGCAGCTGGATACCTTACTCCCAATGTTGTCTCCTATGATTTTGATAGCACCAATTATAGTATTTTTGTAATAAACAATGGCGAGGCCGGGAACGACATTCTCAGGTTGATTGTAGAAGCACCTGATTTTATTACCAATATTACAGGGATCAGTTCATCAATAAAAGGTGGTATTTATACAAACATAAGTCCAAGTAATTTTATAATCTATTATACCAATGTTGGGGGTCTGGCAAGTGCTGAAACTGACATTATTACTTTTACTGCATTTGACAGTATTGAATACCCCGTAGAAACAAATAAAGAATGGACTGTTTGGGCTGATAATACTCTTAATGGGAATGGGCTATTCAAACTTATCCCCTATGGAACAGGTAGCTTTAATCTTGAATTGAAAAATCCTGGTTATCAGGCGCTTATATATATTGAGGCATCAAATTCTATTTCGCCATTACAAAAAAATCAGATTTACACAAGCATAGAGACAAATATTTTGAATTTTTATGTTAATAATAGCAGTATTTCAGGAAATTTTCTCCAGAAATTGAAAATAAATATTCCAGCTATCGATGTTGTGCTTTCAACAAATTATATTGAGATTACAAGTGCAAGAGGAGGTTCGATAAGTGTTTCAAATGGTTTTATCTGGGTTGATTATAGTACACCTCTTGCTTATAATGAGAGTGATAATATCACAATAAAACTTCTTGATCTTGTGATTCATTATGAAACAAATGTTACATGGGCCGCAGAGGCATCTTTTAATACGTCAGCTGGAAAGTATAGAACTGCTAGTTTAAGACCAGGAAAATCCTTAAAGATTAATTATGTTGTACCTCCGGCTGATGGATTTTTTGTTCTGACACCTTCGGAAATTTATTATAATCTTAGATATTTTACGAATCAGATTTTCATTTCTAATGCTTCCAGTGGCACAGCCGATTGGGATGTGATTGAAATAAAATTGCCACCGGAACTTACAAATGGATTTAATAAAGATCTCATTTTTGGAAGCACTGCTACAAATATCTTATATGAAAATGGATCGGGTAAAGTAACATTTTATTACAATAACTTTTCTGCGGGGAGTTTTGAAACTATAGGAATACCAGTTTCAAACAGTGCAGTTTCCAATCTTACTCTTTCCTTTGATGTTAAGGCGAGAAATTATAAGGAGTTGGGTTCTCTTTCAGGTAATGAAATATTATTGACAACACTTCCGGAATATTACATTTCTCCGAATTTGATTGATACTGCCACGTCAACCAATGAATTTATTATCGAGATATGGAATACAATAAATGGAAATGCGGGGATAAAAAAGGTTTTATTACGTCTTCCGGCTGAGTTTAGTGAAATTATAAGTCTGGATAGCATGTTGATTGAAAATGAAGCAGTAGCAACAAATGGTGTAATTACACAGTTGTGTATAGATTATACAGCTGAAGGTAAAGAGATAAGTAAATCAGTGGTAAAGGATGTAATAAATATAAGATTAAAAGACGATATTGATCTCGGAAATGTTGTGAAGAATCTTTATGTAGAAGGAGATAGTGGTTATGGGTTTGTCCCATTCAAAGTGAAGCAGGGTGGTACAAATCTTATTGAATTTAAGATGCCTCCAGTTTATTCAGTTTCAAAAATTTCACCCGCTTATATTTATGTAGGCAGCACTACCAACAGGATAGTTCTGGAAATAAGCAACACTGGGAATGGAAGTGATCACATAACATTTGCAAAAATTGAAGTTCCAGCCGGTCTTGAAAACATAAATAGTATATCCAGCGAATATGGTGGAAAAGTATCAATGACGAATAGAACAATTTATATTGATTACACTACAAATTTTCTAAAAGTAGATAATAGGGATATTATAAGTTTTATTGGCAGTAATACTGTTAATTCTGTAAGCAATCTAACATTTGATTTAAGATTGGCAAATCTTACCAACAATTTAATCTGGTATGAGGGTAAAGGTGAAGATAATGGGTTGCTTAAAATTTCTGTGATTTTGCCACCCTATATTGTATATGCAAATTTTGATGGGGATAACAGATTGTATATAATTGAGACGAATGCCAGTCTGGTTTATAGGGTCAGAAATGGAGATCCCTACGGGATGAAATTAACCAACCTTGTTATAAACCTATCCACAAATACTAATATTTTTAGATATTTTAATGTAAAAAGTGGCTGGGGTAATGTTCAGATAAACCACGGAACGAATATAGTGATTAACTATCAGAATAAGCCACTTGAATATAACGAATTTGATGATATTTCTATAGATGCTGGATATGAATTTGATAAAATTTTCAAAATTGATTTTAATTCATGGGGGGTGCTTGCAAAAGAATCGGAATCAACCAATGTAAAAACGATAACGTTTGCCAATGGAAGTAGCGTTTTATGGATAACAAACGGAGGCTGGGGAATTGTTGAAGGGAGTGTATTTCCCATGGTTGAGGGTGTGGGAGTAAAAATGTATCCAGCGGGAAGTGATAAGATTGGGACAAATGTAAGTGGGGAAAATTTAATAACTTCTACTGCTGCAGGAAGATACGTTATAAAACGAGTGTTGCCTGGAAGTTATAAGCTTGAGTTTTCAAAGGAGGGAGCTTTTAAAACAGTTTATACAAACATATATGTTGAAGCTGATAAAATTTTAAAAGTTGATCAGTTTAGGTTAAAGAATGCCCCGTTATTAGCGGGTGCTACAGAAATCCAGCAGGTAAAGTGTTATGATGATATGGAAAGCTATATTTTGTTCCCTGTAAATTCACTTAAAGAGGATACTGCTGTTGATATTTTAAAATTACCTTTTACTGAAGAACAGAGGAAAAACACAGAAGAAAACTCGTTTATAAAAAAGCCCACATATTCTACAAATATGTATGGATTTAAACTTGATATTTATGATTTGCGCGATGTTTCTATAGATGGAGCTACTTTAAATCTTGATGCTGTCCTTTATCTAAAATATGATAGAGCAGAAATAGAATCGAGGGGATGGAACGAAGATGAACTTGCTATCTACTACTGGGATACTATAGGAAATTACTCAAAATGGATAAGAATTGGAGGAACTGTAGATAGAGAAAGAAATTATGTAAGTGCAAAGGTCAGCTATCTCCATGGTTTCTATGCAGTTATGGGTAAAGATAAAGATACTGGAGGAGTTATAAGGAATGTGGCTGTGAGACCAAAGGTATTTACTCCGAAGGATAAAAATGGTTACTTTGGAAGTGTAAGATTGACATTTGAACTTGATAAGGCTTACGATAGATATGAGGTAAGGATATATGACTTAAGAGGTAATCTTGTAAAGAAATTTGAAAGAGAAGGGCAATATGTTCAGGGAGAGGTTTCATGGGATGCCACTGATAATGAAGGTTATCCGGTTAAGACAGGAGTTTATATTTACCAGATAATTGCCGGTAATGAAAAATATTCTGGAACAGTAATAATTGCAAGGTAGGGGGAAGAAAATGAAAAAATTGTATAAAATTTTAGGAATAATTTTGGTTACTCTGCCCGTTATTTCCTTTGCAAAGTCTATGTATTACTATGAGCCATTTAGTGATCCTCAATCCACGATTGAAGGTAGAGGATGGACATTTAACTTTCCAATTTCAAGAGACATGATTATATATGAAACATGGAATAGTTATGGTGATTGTGGGACCATGCCAAATTATGGAGATACTAATTTTGTGACAGGTGGTTTATTGTGGGTTATGGGGCAGCCGAATAATGGTTCAAGGCATTGGAATACGTGGTTTTGTGGTGGTGGGGTGAAATTTGATCCGAAGTCCAATACTTCCATAGGACAAGTTGATGTAAGTGAGGAAGAGCCTTTTGGTTATACAATAATAAGATATATAACAAGTATAGACGCGGAATGGGCAAATGAAGGTTCAACAACAGACTATGAAAATAGGGTCGGATATATTACTTCCTGGCTTGTTGCAGATAATGGAATTACTAAATATTCAACAAATTCAAGATGGGACGACTTTGTTTTCTTTTTTGATAAGGGACATAAAAATGTAAGTAATAATGTATGGGGATATTTTAATATTACTGAGTGGAAGGTTCCTTTTTCGAGTTTGAACACAGATATTGACGGGTTTTCTCCGGGTAATATAGCTTCATTTTTCCTAACTAATTATGATGACAGAAATTCAAGCTGGACAAATACCACTAATATTGTAATTAACGGAAGTGGATATAGATATCCAGTAACAAATGAACTTGCAATAAATTTAGTGCATAGTGGAAATAAAATCACCATTTACATTAATCCTGATCCCGTCGGTAATACTTCTGGTTTGAGTAATACATGGATTAGATTTGCGGAGTTTCCTGTTGGCTGGTCAAATGATATTATAGCGTTTTTTGGTAATGAGACACCATATTATTCAGCTGAGCCCATGGAAGCACAGTTTGATAATTTTATCATTCGCACCATTGCAAGTAATGTTGTGGCAAGTGTTGCACCAAAAAAGGTTTTAACTAACTCTACTATTCAGTTTTCAGTAGAAATTGAGCCGCAGGGGGTGGCAACAGAAGATAGTGGTATAGGGGAAATATATATTAAAAAGCCCGGAGGGTATGGAAGCTGGCAGCTTAACACAGTAAGTGTATCAAACACATATGGTAATCTTACAAGAATAACAAGTGGGACACCGGGAGCCGGACAATTTCTTGTTCAGGATAAAGGAGATGAGTTATATATCAGATTTCAGATGGCAAGTAGTTCAGCGAATCAGATAGTAAAAAATGGAAAAATTTTAGTAAGATTTAATCTACAAACTCCATCCACTCCTGATGGAGCAGGAAAGGATTTTGCAATATATGTGGATTGTAGGAAACATGCTGATACCGGCATTGACTGGATTTTTAATAACTCTACAGGTATAAAATATGCTACCACAGGGAGAAAGAAAGCAAGGGCTGTTTCTTCTGGAGATTTAAATGTAAAAGTTTATACCACACCTGTAGCTTATGCCTATATCCAGTCTTCTCCCATGGTGGTTGGGCAGGAGGTTCAGAGTGTTACAGTAAGAATTGATGGGAGTGGTGTTAGTGGAAGTCCAGATATATCTTATTTCAGGGTCGAGATACCTGATGGTTTTACTGTTAGCAATAATGATCCTGTTCATGGTATTTTGAATATAGTTTCAACAAAGATATTACTTGGGAATAGTATTTCAAATATATACCTAACCAACATTTCTGGTAAAAACTATATTTTTGTTAGTTATATGACAAATGGCTTTGATGGAGTATATGGGTTTGATATGATCAATTTTAATGTTTATGGAACACCAAATTTGCCCCTCGGGATGCTTTACAGTAATTTCCATTGGAATATTGATGCGGATAGTTCTCCGTTTATAAGCGGGGTAAGCTGGACAAAAGTCGATACTCCTAATTCTTACATAAGAGTGGTGGTTTCAAATGCAATGGCTCTTGCTTCAGTTACTCCCTCGAAGGTAAGTATTTATAGTGATATTTCAAGGAATACAAATACATATAAGTATACTTTCAGGAATATAGGTAATCCTAGCAATAATATTTATGCTGTGAGAATAAGTGTGCCTGCCTCATTTGATACTGTACAAAATATATCGAGTTCTAATGGTGGTTCAGTGGCCTTTTCAAATAATTTTATATGGGTAAGTTATGGATCCAGTCCCATACTTAGTGGGCAGATGGATACTATTACATTTAGGGCAAGGCATACAAATACAGATGTTTATTCAGCAGGAGAAACGGTTCCTTTGATTTTATATGCAGACAATAGCAATAGTGTGGGTTATGTAGAGCAACAACAGGATTTACCAAAGACATGGAGTGTTTTCATTTCTCCTCCTGTTCCTCAGGGTGAGAATAGGTTATTGCCTTGTCTGGTTTATACTACTTATATTACAAATGAAATAACAAATGAAATTGTAAATTTATCTCCAAGCGATGTTGATATAAAAATGTTGAAAATAGATTTTAATACTAATTATATAGGTGAGATACTGGATATTAATAGTCTTTTGATTGGCAATAATTATTTAATTGTAACCAATGGAAGTAATTACAGTGTTTATTTAAACTATGAGGCGAATGGTACAAACCTTGCCTCATGGTATCGTGATATGAACGCAGTAGAAAGGGTGGTGATGAAATTTACTGATAAAATTGGTCCAACTACATTCCCGATTATGCCTACAAATCTTGCTCTACCAACTTATCTTTATAAGGTGGCAACTGAGACAAATGATACAAATCTTTTCTCACTTTCAGAACGAAAGAGTGATGGAACCAATATTTTAAGGATTGAATATCCTCCTGTATCGCTGGTTGCATATATTACACCTTCTGTAATTGATACTACTTCTATAACCAATGAAATAACGATTTATTTTACAAATACCGGTATGCAGGGTAATAGAGTTCACAGGATAAATATACCTGTTCTCACAAATATTTCTACAAATATTTATAATCTTGTACTTGAAGGTGGTGGAGGAGCAGCCTTTAATAGTGTCTCCAACAGAGTGGAGCTTACTTTTACTTCTCCTTTTGATGGGAGTGAGGCACGAAGGCTTAGATTTACAATGGTTGACAGGGTGGAAAATCAGGATATTTACAATGTTCCATTTTTGCCCTCTGTTAGTAATGATAGAGGATGGGAATATAATATTACAAATGGAAGTAGCTATATCTCATTTTTACTTCCAAAACCAAAGGGAGGTGGTGGGGTAAGTCCAAATGTTGTATTTACTGGGAATGGCAGTAGTGTGATTACACAGAGTGTTACTTTTTATATTACCAATGGTGGTATAGGAAGCGATACTTTCTATAGAGTGAAATTGCTTATTCCTGAATTTTTACAGGGGGATATCCTCTATGTTTATAGTTCCAAATTGGATTTATGGAATACAAACAGCTCTCTTTTCAATATTACTTTGACTGATGTTACAATTACTTATCCCCCAAGTAAGAGAATTTTGGCTGGTGAAATGGATACACTTAATATAACACTTGCACTCGGGGAGAAATCTCTTCCCACCAATGGAGTGTGGAAAATATATGCAGATAATGGCTTTGTTGATATGGGTACTTTCCCTCCCACATATTTTTTTGAAATTACAAATACTGTAATAGGTAGTAAAGACGCATACGCTACAAGACCCATTTCGTATAGTATTGGTGATAATTTCCTTACTACTGAGACAAATAAGCAGTTTGATATAGTTGTCCAGAATGGTTCAACAGGAAATCTGCCAGTGAAAAAGGTCGGTATATACATTCCATGGCCCTTCAGTGTAAATGATGTTATTCTTTCAGGGCATCCCGGTAATAAAAGTATTGTTACTAACTGGTTATGGGTCGATTATAATACTCCGTTGCCCGGAGGGTCTTCTACCACAGTAAAAATTACTGCAAGTAAGGAACTATTGGTTGATCCAACTAATGTAAGGTGGAATCCTGTCTATTTATATACAAACGATGTGATAACATACTTACATACAAATATAATTGGTTCTGATCTTATGTATATTATTTTGCCTGATGTGAATTTTTATGCCTTTGTGACTCCAAATCAGGTCTCAAGGGATGAAGATGTTGTTAATTATACATTTACTATAACAAATGTGGGAGAATTGGGGAATAATGTTTATAGACTTAGAATAATCCCTCCTTCAAGTAATCAGGTTATTACAAACATTGAGTTTGTAAGTAGCAGAATAAAAAGTAAGTTTTTCTATTCCAATGATGGTTCAGTAGTTATAGATTATAATGTAAGTAATACAAATATATCAAGATTTGATTATGATGTCATTTCTTTAAGAGGTTATGATAATCAGATTGTTGAGGGATTTTCAGGAAACTGGAGTGTCTTTGGTGTTAATACCAAAACCGGGGAACCCAATGTATCATCAAAAGATCCTGCAGAGATAGGTAAAAGCCTCAATTTATCTTTTGTTGTACCACCTTATAATTCTATTTATAGCATTGTGAACAGGGAGTTAAATACACTGGATACGACAAATAATTTAACTATAATTGTAAATAACACAGGGGATATAGGAAATGATATTGTTGGGTTGAGGATATATACCCCATGGCCATTTAGTTCAAATGGTGTAGAAATTTCAAGTTCTAATGGTGGTGTTCTTTCTAAGATTTCAAATGATGGAACTAATTTTGTAGAAATTTCTTATAATGTGGGTAAGTTTACAAATGGAGTGAGTGATACAATTACATTAAAGATAATGGATGTTTTCAATCTTGGAGAAACAAATACTCATATCTTTTTGAAGGCTCAATATTCTACATCCGGACAGAACTATGTTAAATCTGAAATAGCTGGTGGAGAAACAAATTTGATTTTGTTTAAGATGCCATATCCTTCACTTTTAAGTGAATTTATTCCAAAAGAAATATATTACAATCAGACAAATGTATCGTTGTGTTTGAGATTTGTAAATAGTGGTCAGAGTGGTAACAATATTGAGTGGATAAAGCTTATTGTTCCAGAAACCTACACAAATGGTTTTGAATTTGAAGATGCTTTAGCTACAAATAAGGTTTATGAAAATGGGGTGCTTTCTCTTTACTATACCAATTTTTACTCTCATGTAACAAATGATCTGGTTTTGAGATTGAGCAATACTATTACTAATAGCGGGACAAATTTTGCATTTGAGTTGAGGACATACAATGGATTGTATGAAGTTACAAATACTGGTTTAATCTTATCAGTTGAGAGACCTCCTGCAGCTTCAATTCAGAAGGATTATAGAACTATATATTCTACCTATATTACAAACACTGTAAAGGTAGAGATTGATAATGGCGTGGCGTCAGGAGTTTCCTCCATCAGGTATGCAAAACTTGTTTTGCCTGATGCATTTACAAATATTGCCTTTGCTACAAGCACTTATGGAGAGGTGATTACAAATGAGATTTCAAATCTTGTGGTATATTATTCCTCAGGTCTTTTAAAAGGAAATAAGGATATTTTAACACTTGGAGTAATTGATAAATATGATTTATATAAAACCAATGGTCTCAGATGGAATGTTTACATAAATAATGGTAGTGGCTATGCTTCTATAAGTGAAACTTTTTCAATACTTACCCAGAATATGGTGATTCCAAAGGTTGAAATAACTAACTTAAGTGATTTAAAGTGGTTTTACCTTGGTGTACCGACAAATGAAATTATATTTTCTATAAGTAATATAGGTATTGGAAACAACTATGCACATTCAAATGTTATTGAATTACCTGCGCTTCTTAATACAGGAATAAGTTGTTCAAATACATTTAGTGGTTCTACAATAAGTTATGAAAATTCAAAAATTGTTGTAAGCTATCCTTCTGGATTTGCTCCCGGTTTACTTGATACAATTTACTTTAAGCTGACAAATATTGTTACAAGTGTAACTGATTTCAATATTCAGATTAAGTCATATAATGGGAGTGAGTATGGGCCGGGTATCGCAAATTTAAGGGTTAGTTTTAAAGGCATGGATGAGATTGCACATACATATTTAAAGCCAAAGAATCAGATTCTTTACAGTATAGACAATAGTGGTAAAATTGTGTATTTTATAGGGAACAATATGTATGATAAAGGAATAAAGGAGGTGAAAATTAATTTTGAGGCTTCAAAGTTAAAAGTTACCAACGTTTATTCTTCGTTGCTTAACTCCTTCCTTTCATATAATACTAACGCAAGCAATTTAATCATAAGTTATGGCAATAATAAAATTTCTCAAAGGACGAATGATGAGATAACTATTTATGTTGTATATACTAACTCACAGAACTGGACAAATAGAATGACAGCCTTTGTGAGGTATGAAGGAATAGAAGAGTTTTATGACACTCTTATTCCCGAGGGAGAAAGTGTTGATTTGCCCGTGCTTCTTGCTGATTTTGGGAGGATTGTTGGAAGGGTGCTTCCCGGCAATATATCTCCTCAGGCAAGCGTTATTAATAGTGAAGGGATGGTGGTTACAAACAAAGTGGGCGATAAGGCGGTAGCAACGGCTGATTTGGAAGGAAATTACCTACTTGATTATGTTTTGCCTGGAGTGTATACAATTCAGTTTACTGGAAAAACTTATTCAACAAATAATTTCCTTTCTAATGTGGTTGTTGTGGCAAATGTGGTAACCAATGTGGGCCTGTACAAGATGAAGAAAGCAGTATTTTCTCCAAATTCGCCTGAGGATCAAGAAAGTATATGTCTTGATGATTTGAAAACAACACTTATTGTACCCAGTGGAAGTTTAGGGGATTATTTCTCAATAGATATCTGGTTAACCAATTTTACTGTACTGGATCCTGCAATGAAAGAGGCGGCGAGGAAGATTTCTTCTCTATCGGGAGATGAGGATAGGGTAAAGGTTTATAATTTTGAGATTAAAGGAATGGCTTTTGATGAAAGGGAAGAACAGGAACTTAAGAAGGATGTGATAGTGAAACTTGCATATAATAAAGCAGAGATAGAGAGCTGGGGATGGAGTGAAGATAAACTTGCAGTTTACTACTGGAGGCCAATGACAAAAGAATGGAGAAGGATTGGTGGAGTTGTTGATAAAGAAAATGGGTATATGACTTTTAAAGCCTCTTATCTGCACAGATACTATACGATAATGGGAGATTCTGCAAAGGGAACAAGTGCTCCAGGGTTTGTCAGCGTGAGTACGGATCCAAAAGTATTTACTCCGGGGGTAAAAGATAGAAGATATAAGAATATGAAGCTTTCTTTTGGACTTGAAGAGAGTGTAGAAAAGGTCTATGTAAAAATATATGATATAAGAGGTAATTTATTGAGACAGCTTGAATGTAGTGGTGAGTATAAGAATGGAGAGGTCTACTGGGATGGTAAGGACGCAGAGGGATACGATGTAAAGACTGGAGTATATATATATAAGATTATAGCAGGAAATAAAATGTTTAGTGGAACAATAATAATAGCAAGGTAAAAATTTGTGGAGGTATTTATGAGAAAAAGTATTTTTGTTGTTTTGTTGTGTCTTGGGACAATTAATTTTATATATGGAGCTTATGATGAACCTCTGTCAACAACACGTGGCAGAGCCATGGGAAACGCAATTTTTGCTGACTTCGATGCTGTTAATTCTATGAGTTATAATCCTGCTTGCATAGCTTATGCAAGGAATATTGAGTCTTATTTTGCCTGGGATACCCCTTATCTTGGATTGAATGATGAAAGTATGATAAATACTATAAACTTTAACCTTGTTATACCTTTCTGGAACAGATTTAATATTCCTCCTGATCCTTTTTTAACAAAAGATGCTGCAATTGGTGTGGGTGTTAAGAGATTGAGCGTTTATGGAGTAGATATAGATGGAGTTTCAAAGGAGTTTTATCACGAAGGATTGTATAGCATTGTTTACGCTAAAAGCCTGAATAATCTTTTAAAAGGGGCAAGGTTAGCATGTGGGGCAAGATTCAATTTTTATGATATTGGAGTGGGAAATGTGATAGATGTCGAAAATAATGAAAATTTTGGTGGAAAGCTTAATAATTATTCTTTTGGACTGGATCTGGGAGCCACTTACTATTTCAGTGATGCTATAGTTCTTGGTTTTGCATATAAAAACCTTATTTCTCCTAATATTTCTATTTTACCTGAAGGTAATGAAACACTTCCTCCCGAGATTAGTCTTGGTGGAAATATATATCTTGGAGATTTTTTGGGTTTCTTCAAAAAATCGAATCTGGGTTTTGGAACTGTAATATATGGAAGAGATCCAAATGACAACAGACAATCTGATATGTCGTGGAGAATAGGTTATGAATTCAGGCAACTTACTGCCAGCCAGCTTTTTAAAGGAAGTACATATAAGGGTGAACTTCTGGCGATTAGATTGGGTTTTAATTATGAAGCAAAGAAAGTTGGAGATGAGTTTGATCTCTATATTACTAAACTAAAAGGAATAATGAATTTTTCAGCAGGGCTTGGTTTTAGCTATGTTATTTCATATTCGCATCTAATTTCTATAGATTATACTTTTGAATATGGGATAAATATGGGGGCTTTCAGGCATATTGCTTCATTAACTTATAAGTATTTGTTGCCGGATAGTGCCTTTGTTTACAAGGAAGAGTTGAAGAAAGAGAAGGAATTTGAGGAATTGATAGAAAGAAGAATGGAAACTCAACAAACGAATAAAGTAGAATCTATGCAGAAAACTAAAGAAACTCAGACAAACGAAACAAAACCCACAAACAAAAAAAAGAAGTAATTTTCTAATCTGAAATGAGCAAAAATTGTTTATAGAAATATGTGATTGTTAGACTGCAACTTAAAATTCGTTATTGTGTGGCTACTATTTCTCCTGATCCTTTAAGAAAACTGTTCAGTTTGGGTCTTAAATATATGCCGAAATTGTGAGAAGGTTTATTATTTTCAGGGTATAGAAATAGCACCGAAAAGCTATGTCAAAGCTTTGTTTTTCGGTGTTTATTTCTATTTCCTATTTTAAAATCACTTAATTTGGGTACAGTTAACTTGACATTTTTATGTTTGAGCATGTATAATTAAACAAATCCCGATGGGGGGTAGCATTTATGTCATTATTGCAGAAAGCCACGCATGTATCAGGTAGACTTGCGTTATCACTTATTCTGGGTGGAGGAAAGGGAATAAGACTTTATCCCCTTACAAAAGATAGATCCAAACCCGCGGTGCCTTTCGGAGGAAATTACAGGCTTATAGATATACCCATCTCAAATTGTATAAATTCTGGTATAAACAGAATATTTGTGATGACCCAGTACAACTCGGCATCATTGAATAGGCACATTACACAAACTTATAAGTTTGATATTTTTCATAATGGATTTGTTGATATTCTTGCGTCTGAACAGACAATGGATAATGCTCAGGTAGGGTTTTCTCAGGGGACGGCAGATGCAGTTAGAAGAGCCTTGAAACATCTTAATCCTTTCAGGGATGCAAAGAATGCTCCTTACATATTGATATTGGCAGGAGATCAACTGTATAAGATGGATTTCAGAAAGTTTTTAGAGCATCATATTGATGGCAAAGCAGATATTTCCATTGGTATAATACCTGTCTCAGAAAGTGATATAAGTCGTTTTGGAATTCTAAAAGTAAATGAGAAATGTAAGATACTGGATTTTATTGAAAAGCCTTCGTCTATGGAAGCTCTAAAGGGGTGGAAAATTCCGGATAGTTTTAAAATTGATAGAAAGAAAACTCTTTTTGCCTCAATGGGGATATATATATTTAATATAGAGGTGCTTTATGATCTTCTTCTAACTCACCCCGAAATGCTTGATTTTGGAAAGGAATTAATTCCATATGCTATAAAGAGTGGATATAATTGTTTGGGGTTTTTACATGAAGGATACTGGGAAGATATTGGAACAATAAAGTCTTTTCATAGTGCAAATATAGAGTTGACTAGGGAGAATCCAGAGTTTGATCTTTATTCGTTGGGATTGCCATTTTTCAGCCATCCCAGGTTTTTATCCCCCTCAAGGATTGTCAAGTCTGAAGTTCAGAGTTGCCTTGTTAGTGATGGTGTACTTATTGAAAGTGCGAAATTAAGTCATAGTGTTATAGGTGTGAGAAGTATAATAAAAAAGGGAGTGGAGATAGAAAATTCTGTTATAATGGGGGCAGATTTTTACGAACATCAAAATGATAGTGAAATTTCCATTCCTGTTGGTATTGGCGAAAATACTATCATTAAAAATGCAATTATTGATAAGAACTGTCGGATAGGTAAAAATGTCCGAATTTTAAATGAGGCTGGTGTATTGAATAAAGAAGAAGCAAACTATTCTATAGTGGATGGAATAGTTGTTGTTACAAAAAATAGTGTCATTCAAGACGGGACTGTAATTTAAATTTTTTATATTTACATTGAAAAAAGATACCTGTCGTGATAAATTTATAATGTAGAGGAGGAAACTTAATGCAGAAAGGCAAAGTGGCTTTTGTTTTAGCCATGTGCTTCTTTTATTCTTTTTTGTTTTCTCAAAAGTTTGAGGGTGAGAAAGAATTTGTGGGTGAATCAAAGGCGAAAGAATTTACTGAAGCCAGAAAGATGGCTTACGTGGATGTAGTTAGGAGAGCTTTGATTTATATAACGGGTGAAAACGAATATAAAAGTTTAAAAGACAATGTTGAGAAAGAGTTTCTGGTTTATGAAAATATAAGGAGATACATTTTAGGGGAAATGGAGAATGTTTCACAAGAAAAGAAGAAGAAGTGGATTTCAAATTTTAAAGATAGTGAGGGTAACTTAATTTTAAAATTAAAGGCATTTGTGAAGATTGAAGAGTTGAAGAAAGATTATGAGAACTGGAAAGTCAAATTTGTAAGCCATAGTTCTTCAGAAACTGTTGTTAAAAGAGAGGGCAGTGTAAAATCAGAAGTCTCTTCTGAGGTTGACGATTTTTCTAATGTTGATATTTCATCGATTACGATGCTCGTTTTTTATAACTTTAAATCTCCCGCTATACTTAAAAATCCAGAGGAAGAAATTTATGCAAAATGGGCAGTTGAAAATATAAATAAGGAATGTGCAAATCTTGGACTTCAGACATTTGACCTGGAAACAATGGAAAAGTTATCACAGGAAAGAGAGATTTTGCATCAGTCAGAAGCCGGTAATGTAGGAATCGGGCTTTTGCTTGCTGAGAGGGTTTTTGCCGAGCTTTATGCCGAAGTTACCCCGGCGGTTACATATATGGGGACTAAAGCCCATGTAATTTTAAATGTGAAGGTTTTTGTGAGAACCACAGGGGCATTAATTGCAAATATAGAGAAAGGTGGACAGGAATATGATTCTCCGTCCGTTAACGCCTCAATAAAAGCAAGTATGAAAGAGGGAGCAAGAAAGGTTAAGGAGGAGCTTGCTCTGGCATTAAAGAGATATGTTGCAAAAGGGAGGTTTTATTTTGTAAGAGTAGCTGGAGTAGATTCTTATAAACAGGCAAGTGCTTTCTCAAAGCAACTGGAGAAAATAGATGGGGTTGTTTCAGTTAAACTCAAGTCCGGCTCAAAGTCGGATAGGGTTTATGATTACAATGTTCAATATAAGGGGACCCCAACTCAACTTATAGATGTTTTGCTTGATACAATGTCGCAGAAAGCTGGCTTTGAATCTTTTGATTTAAGTCAGATAAGAGGCAATGAACTTATTTTTACACTTGAATAGATAATAGGAGGAAGATATGAAAAGAAAATTTTACTTTTTACTTTGTTTAGTGCTGGGGGGATTAATTTTTGCGTGTGGTAAAAAGCCCAATCCGGTAGTTGTTCCGCAGCCCTCAAGTGGTACTTCTGAGGCACCTTTGATTAAGATCCATGTTATACAGAAAAGTACAGACCCGACACCACACTGGGTAAACAAAAAATGGGAGATAGGCAAAGATGAACTTGGCAGAAAGGTTATATTTTTAACAGTAGAGGGTCAGAGAAACACAAAGGAAAAAGCAGAGATTGAAGCTGAATCCAGAAAGATTGCAAGACTCTCTGAGCTAATCAAACAGGTTGCAACAAGGGAATTTGCTGTGGCAAAACAGGGTATGCTTAATGATGAAACCGAGCTGGATACATACTTTGAAGAGACGATTGCTGCTGTTTCAAAGAATGTTAACATTAGCGGAGCTATGAATATTGAAGATTACTGGGAGTATATTCAAGAAGTTCAGGGAGATTCTTCAAGGACTTATTGGAGATATGTAAAAAGATATGCTATGGATTATGAAACATACCAGAAGGCAGTAAAGCAGGCATGGGAACCTGTGGCAAAGAAAATCCCACCTGATTTAAAGAATAAGGCGGAAAAAGTTTTAGAAAATCTTAATAAAAGTCAGGAGCTTAGCGAATAGAAAGCAAAAGCAGGGGGAGACCGCATTATTGGTTTCCAGTAAATGAACCGAGAGCAGTTTCCCCTTACCTGCCCTTAAAAGTCGTTTATAAGACATAGAGATGACCAGAAGGGAGGCGGTGCTTCTCAGGTCGTTTCTCTTCTGGTTATATCTCTTTCTTTAGAAAGAGATCGAGTAAATTAATTAAAAAGAAAACTTTACCATTTTTGCATATTATGTTAATATATTTTATATTAATGCCATCGTGTATTAAAAATTCTGCCACATAAAATCTATAAGAGTGTAATCCGAAAATGAATTTTGAAAATCTCCTAATTTTTTTAGCCACCATAATTCTTATTGCTTTTTCGATAGATTCTATCATAAGAAACCAGAAAATTGTCAATATAATCTCAAGCCTCATATTTTTATTTCTGGCAGCAATACTGGGAATAGATTTAATATTAAAACTTTTTCCTAAAAATGATTATTTTTTGATAACGCTTTTTGTTTCTCTTAGAAATACATTAAGTTACTTTTTCGGTTTTTTACTTTTAACCTTCTCTTTTTATTTTCCCATCGAAAGAAAAAACAGAAAAGAATTTTTTGCTATACTTATTACCATTACTGTTTTTATTTTTCTCAGCCTTATTTCATTTACAGGTAAAACAATATCAAAAATTTCTATTTCTTACAGAATGGATTTTATTTCATCCATAGAAAGGATCCCATATCCTTTTACACCTCAAATGAAAGTTACTCCAATTTTAAGAGTAAATTATAACCCGCTGCATTATGTATTGTTATCTATTTCAATTTTTGCTGGACTTTTCTCATTAGTTTTAATAATTCTAAAATATAAAAAGGTACATCTAATTTACCAGAAAAAACAAATAAGATACTTTATTTCCGGGGTTCTTGCTTTCATAAGCATATTTATATTTATAAACATAATCAGGGGTATTATTCCGGGATTTCTATATCAGTTTTTTTTCATAACAGGTATAATGATGAGTTGTTCTGCACTTTTGTATTCTGTAACAAGCTATAGATTTGCAAACTTAAGGAGAAAAATCTTTAATTTAATCAAAGAAATAGGGTTGAATCTTTTTGTGGTTGTACCTTTTGCCGGATTCTTTCTCATCTCAAGAATGTGGTTTTCTAACATTTCAATACCAACTTATTTCTGTGTAATTACCATCTTTTTGATATTTTTTCTCTGGTTGCAAAAGGTTGTTGTAGAATTTTTAAGGAAAACCTTTGGAATAAATCTTAAATCCGACCTGATGGAGATTCTTTTTAATAGAATAGGGCATTCAAGAAACATTGATGAACTTGCAAAATATTCCATTACAACATTAATTGAATTGATAAACATAAGAAATGCAAGCTTTTTATTCTTTAACCTGGAAAAAGATATATTTCAAACGGTATATTCATTTAACAATAAAAAATATATAATTTCGGCTTTAAATCCAATATTTCGTTATGTAAAAAAGGAAACAGAACTTTTTGACAAAGAAATTATAAATTTTGATCCCAAGTATCGTAATATAAGAGAAATAGCAAACAAATATTTTGACACCTACGATACAGCTTTAATGATACCTTTATTTTATGAGGATACACTTCTTGCTATATTGAATATTGAATATAAAATTGACAACAATTCTTTTACAAAAGATGAGATTGATACCCTGTTGAAACTCAAAAAAGTATGTACTTTAGTACTTCATAATATAATTCTATTTGAGAAGGAGGAAAATGCGAAACTGACAAAGAGAGATATAGTTCTTGCTTCAAATATTCAGGAGGCTATTTTCCAGAAAGAACTTCCGACCTTTAAAGAACTCGATATATACGCATATCAGAGACCTGCAAAAGAAGTAAGCGGAGATTATTTTTATATTCAAAAAATAGCTGAAAATAGAGCTGGTTTTCTGCTTGCGGATGTGTCTGGGAAGGGTTTTTCTGCTGCATTGGTTTCAATGATTATACATACCATTGCACAGAGCCAGGAATTTTCAAGCATTTCATCAAGTGGAATTGTATTAAAAATTAATGATGTTATGACTTCAAACCTAACGAATGGAAAAGTAAATAAGACACTTACATTTGCCACAGTCTTCTGTGGCTATCTGGATAAAGAGAATGGAGTACTTGATTATACAAGTGCAGGACACCATCCGGCCCTTATTTATGATATAAAAAACAAATCTTTTGACTTAATTAAAGCAACTTCGAGACCAGCAGGGATTTTTAAAGATGAAATATTTTCCTCTCAGAAAATTTATTTTGATAGTGGAAAAATTCTTATTTTTTATACAGATGGAGTTACAGAGGCAATAAATAAAAAAGAGGAAGAATTCGGGCTTGAAAGACTGAAAGAAATTATTGTAAAAAATAAAGATCTCAGTGCACGACAGCTTGTGGAAAAAATAGTAAAGGAAGTTGAAAATTTCACAGGTGATGTAGAACAATTTGATGATATCACTTTAATAGTTATAAAGTTATAAGGGCTAACATCCGAAAATTGCTATATCCTTTTACAAAGGAGGAAAAGTATGAAAAGGTTTGTTTTTGTTGTATTTATGATATGTTTTATAAAAAGTCTTGCAATTTCAAGGGAAGAGGAAACATCCACTCCTTCTACCCCTGCAGCTCCATTTTCAGATAGTATATTAAAACCTATGCCCTATTCACAACTTATTGGTTTTAAAGTGGGTGGGGCCTTTTATATATTTAATACCCTGAGCGATTCTACAATGAGTATTTTTTTTGAAAATGTAATGAATAGGTTCTTAGGAATGGAAATAGGTATGGGGATGTATAATATACCGGTTACCAATTACACTTCCTCGGGGAGTACTATTTCGGGCAATGGCTTACGAAAGTATGTTGAACTCTCAGGGGGATTTAAGTTTTATATTTTTACTCTTGCCATGTATCTTGGTTTGACTTACAATGATTTTATTTCTGGATATTTAATAACTTCTTCAAATCTTTATTTACAGATGTCTGATCAGGAAAGAGATTTTTTTGCTGTTGAAACAGGTCCCGAAATTAATGCACAGATATCCTCTGACCTGTTTTCAAAAGTTGGTGTTAGGTTTATTTATGGTTTTGTCCCTGATAGCTTAAACTACACAATGGCAGTAAGGTTTTTCATTTCTTTTGCTTATGGTTTATAAATGAAAGGTTCTTATAAATGGCCATCCCTGTTTATTCAGAAATATCAAATTTTTCAATAACTAATTTTTCAAAAAAAGAATCTTTTTTTATTTCTGTAGTATTTATAACTGATAATCTATCTTCCTCCATTGAATCGCTAAATTCAATCTACAAATTTATTTCGAAAAAAAAATCAAATTGCGAGCTGATAATAATAAACCTTGACAGGATTACTTACAACTATGATACGATTTTCTCTACTTTTCCCTTTGTAAGAATATTTTTCCCGCAAGAAAAGGCAAATCTAAAAGATCTTTTTAGACTTGGAATAAATGAATCATTATCAAAAAATATTCTCTTTTTAAATCAGAAATTTTCTATAATCAATCTTGATCTTGATATTCTGAATATTTATTTATCTGAAAGCTCATTTGGAATAATCGTTCCATTGGTAATTAGCCAGAAAGAAGAAATTATCCCAAACATAATTAAAATGGATATAAAAAATGGTTTTTTAAATACTTTTTCAATGGACATTAAAGGAACAACAATCTCATCACTCTATCCAAAATATTTCTGTTTTATAATAAATAAAAATGCCTTTCTTTCAAATTTAGACTTATATGAGTATGAAAACGAAAAATATTTCCTCCTTGAACTTGGGTACAGAATATGGAAAATGGGCTTTATAATAACACAGACCAGAAATTTTAAAGTTGTTTTTTCAGAAAAAGAGTATCCCGACATTACAAAAAATGAAGAAATTGAATATTTTATTTTTAATATTAGAAATATAACCGACAACAAACTCAAGAGGGGAAGAATGTGGAAGATGACTTTATTTATGCTTAAAAAACTTGTATTCTTTGATTTCTCAAGTGTTTTAAAAATTTACAGAATTAAGAGAGAAATTAGGAAAAACAGAATTATTCCCCCTATTGAGGATTCTGCAATTTTGACGATAATAAATAAGGATATTCCTTAAATGAGGGGTGGCTTATGGTAAAGGAAATAGATGCAATTGTTCAAACAAGAATTGATTCAACCAGATTACCAAGCAAGGCAATTTTACCATTTGCTGGTAAGCCTTTAATAGCTCACATTGTAGAAAGACTTTCGCTATCGAAATATTTAAGAAAAATAATTATTGCTACAACGGAAGATTCCATAGAGATTATAAAAGAGGCATTAACCCCCTATAAACACGTTGAATTTTTTGTAGGAAGTAAAAATAATGTACTTGAAAGATATTACAAGGCATCTGAGGAGTTTCAATCTAAAATTGTTGTAAGAGCTACCGGGGATAATCCCCTTGTTTGTCCTGAGTTTCTGGACAAGGCAGTTGAAATTCATCTGGATGCCGATGCAGACTTAACGCATTATCTGGGTATACCACTAGGGACGGGGGTTGAAGTGATAAAAAAAGAGGCTTTAAGAATCTCCTATAAAAGCACAAGAGAGCCATACAATCTTGAACATGTTACTCCATTTATATACAAAAACAGAGATTCCTTTAAGGTAGTTGAGCCTTTATCAAACGGCTTTTACTATGTACCTGAGATAAAAGTTACAGTAGATACTCCAGAAGATTATCAAAAGGTAAATAGAATATTTGAATATTATAAAGGTAAATCCTTTATCTCAATGGATGATATTATACTCTACTTTCAGAAAGAAAAAGAGGCTTATGTAAAAAATTTAAGAAAATTAAATATTAATAAGGCTATTTCACTCGTATATTAGATTTTAATCTTTCCACCGCTTCAATAATATCTTCTCTCTTTCCAAAGGCAGAAAGTCTCATATATCCTTCTCCACACATTCCAAAACCACAACCCGGGGTTGAAACTATCTGGCATTTCTCAAGGAGATAGTCAAAAAACCCCCACGAGTCAAAACCTTCCGGTACCTTAAACCATATATAGGGTGAGTTAATTCCACCAGTATATTTAAGTCCCAGGGCTTCTATACCTTCTCTAATGATCCTTGCATTCTCAAGATAGAATGAAATTAATTTTTTTATCTCCTGCTGGCCTTTTTCTGTAAAAACTGCGGAAGCCCCCTTTTGTATGATATAGGCTACACCATTAAACTTTGTGGATTGCCTTCTCAACCATAATTCTCCAAGAGGATACCTATTTTTATTTTTATCATAAATATATAATTCATCAGGTATTATAGTGTAAGCACATCTTGTTCCAGTAAAGCCTGCAGTTTTTGAAAGACTTCGGAATTCAATAGCAACCTTCTTTGCTCCTTCTATTTCAAAAATACTTTTTGGTATACCTTCTTCACTTACGTATGCTTCGTAGGCAGCATCAAATAGAATTATAGCTTCATTCTCCCGGGCATAATCAACCCATTTCTTCAATTCATCCTTTGTTAAAACCTGTCCAGTGGGATTATTTGGAAAACATAAATATATTAAATCAACTTTTTCCTGAGGCAAAGATGGCTTAAAATTGTTTTCAATTCTACAATCAAGATAAACTATATTTTCATATCTTCCATTTTTTACTTTTCCAGCTCTACCAGCCATAACATTGCTATCGAGATAAACTGGATAAACCGGATCGGGTAAAGCAATTCTAATATCCAGAGAAAAAATCTCCTGAATGTTTGCTGTATCCTCCTTTGCCCCAGTAGAAATATAGATTTCTTCAGGAGAAATATCTATACCTCTTCTTTTAAAGTCAATTTCTGAAATAGCCTTTCTTAAAAATTCATATCCTTCATAGGGTGGATAACCCTGAAAGGTTTCTTTTCTACTCATCTCTTTTACTGCATTCTCTAGCTCTTCTATAACAGCTGGCGTAAGTGGTTCTGTAACATCACCTATGCCGAGTTTTATAATTTTGGCATGAGGATGTTTTTCAATATATCTTTGTACTCTATTGGATACTTCTGCAAATAAATAGTTTTTTTTCAAAATTATGAAATTTTCATTTAAAAAGACCATTTTTTTCTCCTCAATCTCTTGTTTTCAATGTTGGAAATAGAATAGTATCTCTTATAGAATTTGAATCAATAAAGAACATAACCAGCCTGTCTATTCCTATCCCCATTCCACCTGTGGGGGGCATTCCAACTTCCAGTGCTTTGATATAATCTTCATCGACATACATTGCCTCTTCATCTCCCTGTGCCTTTCTTTTAGCCTGTTCAAAAAAAATTTCTGATTGCACGAGGGGATTGTTCAACTCTGAAAAGGCATTTGCAATTTCTCTTCCACAGATATATGCCTCAAACCTTTCTGCAAATTCAGGGTTATCTTCTTTATATTTTGCCAGAGGAGAAATCTCTGCCGGGTATTCATAGATAATTGTAGGTTCGATAAGATTTGGTTCAACAAATTCCTCAAATAAATGATTTAATATTTCCCATTTTTTTTCAAACCCTTTTATTTCTTCTATTCCCTTTGAATTGGCTATTTTTATAGCATCTTTGATATTTTTTATTTCTTTTGTATTTATATTGGCAAGCTTCTCGAGAGCTTCAACATATTTAATTTTCTGCCATTTCCCGAGGTTTATTTCTTTCCCTTGATAATTAATGGTTGTACTTCCATTTATTGCAAGCGCAATACTCTTCATCAATTCTTCAAAAATTTCAAGCATATTTTTATAATCAGCATATGCCTGATAAAGCTCAAGCATGGTAAATTCGGGATTGTGTTTTGTATCAATTCCTTCATTTCTAAAGTTCCTGTTTAATTCAAAAATTTTGTCAAAACCTCCTACAATAAGCCTTTTAAGATACAATTCAGGTGCTATTCTTAAGAAAAGGTCTATATTAAGAGCATTGTGATAGGTAATAAAAGGCCTTGCAATTGCTCCACCCGGAATAGTCTGCATCATAGGAGTTTCTACTTCAAGAAAGCCCTTTTCTTTCAAAAATTCTCTAATATAAGAAATAATCTTAAACCTGATCAGAAAGTCGTTTTTGACCTTATCGTTTACAATAAGATCAAGATACCTTTGCCTGTATCTTGTTTCAACATCCGTAAGACCATGCCACTTTTCCGGCAAACCCAGAAGAGATTTGGCAAGTAGCTTAAATTCTTTAACAAGAACTGTTATCTCTCCTTTGTGGGTTCTAAAAACGTTACCCTTAACACCTATTATATCCCCAATATCAAGGAGCTTGAAGTTCTCAAAGACTTCATCTCCTAAAATATCTTTTCTTGCGTAAATCTGAATGGTTCCTTTAGAATCCTTCAATGTTACAAAAGTTGCTTTTCCGAAATCACGGAATAACATAATTCTGCCAGCAACATCAACATCAAACTCTTTTTCTCCTTCTCTTTCAAACCTTTCTTTTAAATCAAGAGAATAATCCTTTGGCTTGTAAAAATTGGGATAAGGATTTATTCCTTTTTCTCTCCAGATAGACAGCTTTTTTAATCTTGACTCTTTTTCATCAGAAAGGTTGTACTCTTTAGTTTCATCCATACCACTCTCCTTTATTCATTCTAAATAAGGTATATTGAAGCTTTTAAAGATTTAAATTAATTTGTACTTGAAGTTATCACATTAAAATTTTCAAAGAAAATAAAATTTTTGCTAAAGGTATCTTTTTCTCCTTTTTCATCCCAGCTCAATCTTATTCCGATAAGCTGACTGCCTTTCACCATTGTTGCATTTTTCTGTCTGATAAGAAATGGGGTTTTTACTTCTTTTATTTCACCTATCTTTAGCTCGGACAAAAGATTTACTTTATCAATTGTGTTACCATTATCATCAAGAAATTCAATCCTTATATTTTTTACAGTTTTGTCAGTTAGATTTCTTAGTTTTAAAATTATATTGAATTCCTTTTCGTATTCAATATCCAGAGGAAAATAATAATCTATATCCAGTGCCATTTTTGAATTTATGGACTTAAAATTGTAGATAATCTTTCCAATACCAAACATCCACTCAAGTGGAGAATATGGACCTCTCTTACCAGACATTGCATTATATAAGTCATTAACAACAATTCCTTTGAGATTAAATCTTTTGCTTATTTCTTTAATTGCAGTTAAATAAAGATTAAAATAAGTTTCAATTCCACAAAGATTAAGATTTTCAAATTCAAGATTTTTTTTATAATCAATCTCATAAGAAAAAAGAATCCTGTCAGCAAATGAAGCGATAGGAGAATTTTTCAATTCATTGATTTCTTTTAACAAATCGAAGTAAGGAATATTAAAATTTATTACAAAAAAATCTACCCCGCTACTTACCAGAACATTAAGCAAGGATGTATCTTTTTTCAAACTTTCATATTCAACATAATAAAATACCGGTTTATTGTGTCCAGATGTTTCAATAAGTTCTCTAATGTAGCCAGCAATAAAATATTGTTTCCATCTCTCAAAAACCACAAGAAAATCTTTATTCTTTAATTTTTCGCTGAATAATTTTATTTTATTTGTAAAATCAAGTTCTTTATACTCTGAAAAATCTAATTGCATATCCCTGTAAAAAACTTCGCATAATTCAATTCCTTCTCCATTTAACAAATAAAGGTCAGATAAACCAACATAAGAATAGTTCTTGTTTTGCATTAGTGCGCTGAAAAGTTTTATTAAAGAAGCTTTTCTGTTTTCGTCAAGTAGGGACACATATTCCCCCTCTGTAAAACCATCAGAAGTAAGATTAAAAGTGGAACTATAGCCAATTTTATCCAGATATGCTCCCTCTATTTTTAAAGCTTTAATATACCCTGCAAAATACATACCTCGTTGGGACAATCTTTCTGCAAGGGTATCGGATTCGTTCAGTTTATCCCTGCTCCAGGGTGAGTTTATAGTAATTTCCTCCTGAAAACTCGTTGTCAGACCAACATTCATTAAAATTCCATCAGCTGAAAGAAGATTTACCCACTCTGGTATATAACTCCAATCTACTTCTCTACCATTAGGGGAAAGAATAATTCTTTTTGAAATCCTTTCTATTGAGCTAATACCAATCAAGGAAAGACCTTTTGGCAAAAGCTGGGAAAAGGCTGATTTGTTGTCAATAAATACAGAGTAGAAAGCAGAAACAGTAGCTTCTGGAGTGTCGGGATAAGCCCTTATTTCTATTTTTATCTCGCCATCCAGTTCAGTGTTTAGAGGAAAGAAATTTCCCTTCCATAATTTGTTTTTTTTGTCATAAAGGAGGAGAATTCCCTCGTTTTCATCTATATTTTTTATTATTTTGCCATTCTTATCATAAAGAAATGCTTTTAATCTTGCATTTTCAACAACTTCAAAATTTGCTTTTCTTTCCAATCTTGCAAAAATAAAAATCTTCTCGAGATTTCTATAAACCTTTTTATCAGTACTAACGTAAAGTAAAAAATCCGCATTTCCTTTTTTTAATTTTTCAAAGCTGTGAATCATTTCATCTGTTATTTCAATAGAAAGATAATACTTATCAAGATATCTTCTTAAATTTTTATGAAAAATATTTCCTAAAACAAGTAAAACAGAAAGGAGAAAAATTATTATTACGGATATAAATCTCAGTATTTTCATAAAACCTCCCGGAAGACTTTAAATAAACCTCTTCAATATTGGATAAAAGAATACTCCGACCAGAATTCCAAAAATGAAACTGATGGGGTAAACGTAAAACCATAAATTAGGGAAAAGCCTGAAATAAAGAATTACCAGCAAGCAGGTCAATAAGGATATAACTCCCGTGGACACTATAAAAACTAAAAGAAAAAGCTTTTTCATTTCGACCTCCCATCCAAAAAAGTTTTTTCAAAAAGCATCAGATTAAATCAAGGCCATCAAAAAACTGAAAGGATAACTTAATTAAGGTTTATATTTTAAAATAAATCCTTTAAAAAATCTATATTTTGTTTTATAATAAAGAGAAATTTACAATACAAAGGAAAAGTTATGAAAACCTGTGAACATGAAGAGAAACCCTTTTCCACAATTAAGTTTGTCAGTGTAATTTTAGCTAACATCATCATTACGCTGGCTGAAATTATAGGTGGCTTTTTTTCCAGAAGCCTTGCTTTATTATCTGATGCTCTACACAATTTTGGGGATGTTACCGCAGTAGGTCTTTCTTTTTTTGCTTCAAGAATTGCGATAAAAACAAGAGATGCCCATAAAACTTATGGCTATAAGCGGGCAGAAATTCTTACCGCTTTCATAAACTCAACATCCCTCATTGTACTATCATTCTTTCTCATATTTGAAACAATAAAAAGATTAAAGAAACCTGAAAAAATCGATGCAAATTTGATGTTCGTAATAGGAGTCATAGGTTTAATAGCCAATCTATTCTCGACTTTGATATTGAAAAAAGACACTCATAAAAGCTTAAACATCAAATCAAGCTATCTGCATTTGTTGGGTGATACACTTTCCTCGATTGTTGTTGTTTTAGGTGCCCTCGTGATTAAATTTTTTAATTTATACTGGTTTGACCCTGTAATCACATTCTTCATTTGTGGTTATATTATCTGGGAAAGCTACAAAATAACAAAAAAAACCACAGATATTTTGATGCAATCAGCTGCAGAACTTGACTATACCGAAATGAAAAGAGAAATTGAAGCGCTCAGTGGAGTCAGAAACATTCATCATGTTCATACCTGGATGGGGAATGAAAAAACCATTTATTTAGAAGCACATGTTGAGATGGAAGACATGCTCCTCTCCAAAACATGTGATATAGCTGAAAAAATTGAAAAGCTTCTTAAGGAAAAATATAATATTGATCATATGACCATTCAATTTGAAACTGACAGGTGCAGTGAAAAAGAATTTTTTAATAAGAAATGAATAATATATTCTTTCATTTAAGAGAAGATATATAGGGACATTAAAACTTTCCTTTAGATTAAATCAATTCCTTTATCATCCTGTAATAATGTGATCCTTTGTAATAAACCTTCCTGCAATCCGGACATCGATAAAATTCCTTATAGTATCTGTCCTTAAGGTAATGAAATGTTTTTGAGGCTTCTCTTCTTGAAATTTTTTCAAGCTTCCTGTTGCAATCAAGACATAAGGTAAAAGGCCTTTTTTTCTCCTCAAGATTAAATCTTTCCATTACTTCATTCAGTTGTTCTTTTACATTTTTACTTCTTATAAGCTGACCATGTTTTACCCTAGTATGCTTTAAAATCCCTCTGTCCATTGTGAGAATTATTCTTTTTTCTTTTAAAGCGATTTCTATTATTTTTTCATCAGGATAGTTATTCTGATAAAGGCAGTCAAAACCAAGAATGCGTAAATACTTTGCAAGTCTTCCGAGATGAACATCAGCTATAAATTTTAATTTTCTTGCTTTATAAATTACTCTACTTATACCAGAAATGTCAATCTGAAAGAAAAAAGGATATATACATAGCCTTGCTCCGTCTGAAATTTTCTTATTCCATCCATAACTTTTCCCATTCACTAATAAAAGTCCCACTTCGGTATGTGGAATCCCAAGAGATTCAACCACGTCTTTCAAAGTTGTGGGAAGCAAAAAATGATAGGAAATTTCACCATTACAATATTTTTTTTTGAGCAAATCTCTTAAATTGCCGTAAATTCTTATATTAATACTACTCATTTTCTATCAGTTTTTTCAATTCAGAAAGAAAAGTTAATGCCTCAATTGGAGTCATATTGTTTAAGTCTGCTGCCTTTACTCTGTCGATAACTGCTTTATGGGGAAACTCTGGAAAAAGTTCAAGCTCAAACTCATTTTTCTTTGAAACCTTTTTCCCTTTGCGAAACTCTTTGTCAAAAATATTTTCAATCTTTAACTGTGCAAATTGTCCCTCCTTCTCAAGGGTCTGAAGTATTACCTTTGCTCTATCTATAATTTCATCAGGAATTCCTGCAAGCTTTGCTACATATATACCATAGCTTTTGTCAGATGGACCAGGTATAACCTTGCGTAAGAAAACAAGCTCATCTCTGTATTCTCTTACTGCAACACTATAGTTCTGTATTCCTTTTCTGTCGGCAAGGCTTGTAAGTTCATGATAATGTGTGGCAAAAAGGGTCTTGCCGCATTTTTCCGGGTGTTCATGGATAAACTCAATAACAGCCCACGCAATAGATAGCCCATCATAAGTGGATGTGCCTCTACCAAGTTCATCCATAACAATGAGACTTCTATCAGTCGTTTTGGAAAGTATTCTTGCGGCTTCCTGCATTTCTATGAGGAATGTAGATTGACCTCCTGAAAGGTTATCACTTGCTCCGATCCTTGTGAAAATTTTGTCTACAAGTCCTATTGTTGCTTTTTCAGCAGGCACAAAACACCCCATTTGTGCCATTATGACGATTAAAGCATTCTGCCTAAGATAAGTGGATTTACCGGCCATGTTGGGTCCGGTGATAATTAAAATTCTTGCATCTTCGCTCCCAATGTATGTATCATTCGGGACAAAAGAACCTCTGGCAATGTATTTTTCTACTACTGGATGTCTGCCATTTAAAATACTGATTTCTTTGTCCTTGGTAAGAATGGGTCTTTTATAGTTATTATCAAGAGAAACTTTGGCAATGGTGGTAAAAAAGTCAAGCCTTGCTATGACCTCTGAAATTTTTTGTATTTCCTTTATTACTTTTATGCATTCCTTTACAAGTCCCTTAAATATTTCTTCTTCAAGGCTCGAAACCTTAAAACTGGCATTGGAAATTTTTGCCTCATAATCTGTAAGCTCTGGAATTGTAAATCTTTCTGCAGAAACAAGGCTCTGTTTACGAATGTAGTAATCTGGCACCTTTTCCAGATTTACCTTTGAAACCTCAATAAAATAGCCGATTACCTGATTGTATTTAATTTTTAAAGAATTTATGCCAGTTTTCTGTTTTTCCCTCTCCTGAAGTTTGATAATATAATCCTTACTTTCACTTAAAATATTTCTTAATTCATCAAGCTCGAGACTAAAACCTCTATTTATAACCTCTCCATTGAAGGTAGAGGGAGGATCATCAGTTAACGCATTGTTTATGAGGCTGGCTAATTCATAAAGCTCATTAACATCCTGAACAAGTCCTTTAAGAGCAGCATTCTCTATTAATGTTCTTTTTATATCCCTAAAATTCTCAAGCGATAATGCTAAAAGCTTTAAATCCTTTGGAATAACCTTTTCAAGGGAAATTCTTGAAGCTATTCTTTCAATATCGCTTATCTTTTTTAATTTTTCTCTCATTTCTTTAAGCAGGATGGTATTACTGGCAAATTCTTCCACAAAGTCAAGCCTTTCATTTATCGCTTTAAGGTCGTAAAGGGGTAAAAGAATTGAATTTCTTAAAAATCTCCCGCCCATTGGGGTAATGGTTTCATCCAGAACATCAAGAAGGGTAAATTTTTTTGAACCGTCCTGCATGTTCTTTAGAAGCTCAAGGTTACGTATTGTAAAGTCGTCCATTTCAAGAAATTTGTTCTTCTGAATAAACTCTATTTTTTTTATGAGTCTTTCAAGCTTTGAATTGAATTCATTATCATTTATTCCCTGTGTTTCAAAGAGATAGTTTAAGAGTGAAGTAAAAAGCTTTTTTAAATTTTCATTTGTTACATTGAAAAATTTGTCCGGTGTAACATTTATAAGATTTTTTTCAAAGTACCAGTCAGGGTAAAATTCTATATGAAAAATTTTTAGTTCCTCTGATAGAATTTTATTTTCTTTTACTTTTTCATTAACAATAACTTCTCGTGGTGAATATTTGTTGATTTCTTCTACTATTGTCTTTTCGTCTCCCTCATAAATAAAAACCTCTCCTGTGGAAACGTCGCACAAAAGAAGATTTGAAAGGCCGTCGTAATATAAACTGCAAAAGTAGTTATTTTCAGTGGATGTGATAAAACTCTCTTCTATTACAGTGCCGGGAGTAATTATACTAACTATTTCTCTTTTGACAAGTCCCCGCGCCTTCGAAGGATCCTCGGTCTGCTCGCAGATAGCAACCTTTTTGCCAGCCTGAAGTAGTTTCTGGATATAATAATTTGCAGCGTGATAAGGTACGCCAGCCATGGGAATGTTGTTTCTTGAAGTCAGTGCAATTTTCAGAATGGTTGAGGCTTCCTTTGCATCCTCAAAAAACATTTCATAAAAATCACCCACGCGGAAGAAAAGTATTTTGTCAATATGCCTTGATTTTATCTCTCTATATTGCTTTTCCATCGGGGTAATTTTATTATCAACAGCTTCAATAAATTTTTCATTCTCCATATCTGCCACCACAAACTTCTCTAATATTTTAGCATAAATTTCTGGTTTATGGAATAAAATATTTGGAGAGGATGATTCTTTAAATTTTCATAAATAGGGCATAAGTTTTTCTCTTGGTAAAAAAGAGCAAGAATTTTAGTTAAATCTCTCGATAGTATTGTTAGGGCAGAACATTGTTCTGCCCTTCGGTAGAATTTTACGAGCCCAATTATAGATTGTTTTGTCGCTTCGCTCTTCGCAATGACATAGAGCCCGTCATTACGAGCCTTTAAAAAAGGCGAAGTAATCTAAACTTTTCACTTTTTTGTAAAAAAGTAGTCAAAAATCTTTTGCAACCTTTCTTTTGAATGGTCAAAAGAAAGAAAATAAAGAGACTGCCTCTGTCAGCCTCTTGCTACCGCTACAATCGTCCCTCTGGTGGGTAACGCAAGAATTTTGGTCAAAT
>FWPU01001656.1_pt1 | contig 65781 bp, 51 predicted proteins | sample 2228361 | NCBI WGS metagenome assembly FWPU01 (sample SAMEA103939777, study PRJEB20133) | metagenome
GCGCATAAGCCGCTCCTCGGTCGGTCCCTTGCCGATTATAGCGGCTAACGGACTCCGGCGCGCGGAGCGGGGAGGCGGGTCTGTCTCAAGGGAGACTGCGCATCGCGGATTCCGACGGCGTGGCCGGAGAGATCGTGGCCTTTTTGGGGGCGGGGACCGGGTGGGTCTGAGATTCTGGCGTCGGCGGAACGCACGAAGGGTCTTATTTTGAGTGAGGGAAAAGTCGCGGGGGCAATTGTGACGAAACGAAGCCAATTCTTGGCTGGGTGAACCGGGAGGGCGCGGGAGAGCGGAACGCACGAACGAGCTTATTTTGAACGTGTGAAAGGCGAGTGGCGCCGTTTTTTGCGGAACGAAGCCGATCACGCCGGGCATCCTCCCCGGATTGAGAATAGCACGCGGGAGGCCGACTGACGGCCGTTCTGTGGTCTTCAGCTCGATTTTTCAGCGAGATATGGGGAACGGCGGTGTGTGACTTCCGGTGAGCGGCGGTGCGTTTTGAGGTGAATTTCGGCAAGGGGGGGTTGGCCGGCCGGGCAGGAGGACCGGTGCAAAAAAGGACGAAAAAAACTTGCCATCTGAGAAGGGTCGTGCTAATAGATACAAAAAGAGGAGTGATCCTGTGCTCGACAGGAGGCTCTCGCGGCTGGGGATTTTCCCCGTTCGCTTTCACTTGGTGGCCCAGTCGAGCCTGCGGCTTCCCGTTTATAAAGGGGCGCTGTTTCGCGGAGGGTTTGGGCAGTTCTTCAGAAGGGTGGCATGCCAAACGGGCGCCGAGAGTTGTAACGGCTGTCCGCAGATATCGACGTGCCCGTACTCCGTGGTTTTTGAGACGCCGGTCATCCCTGGGCAGACGCCGCTATTGAGGAAATACCCGTATGCTCCTCACCCATTCGTACTGGTTCCGCCGCTGGATTCGTGCAACGTCATTCCGGCAGGGACCGAATTCTTGATGGGGATTACCTTGATTGGCGCCGGAGCAGGCTATCTGGCCCATTTCATTGGCGCGATTGGGGCGATGGGGCGATCAGGGGCCTACGGTGGATTTTTCAAGGTCAACGGGGTGCAGTCGGCCGTTCAGGGGGGTGGCGTAATTTACGATGGGCGCAACGGGCGCCTGATCTCGCGGCCGCAGGCGTGGAGGTTCTCCGGGCCTTCGTGCAAAGCCCGGCGGGCGACGGTCCATCTGCTGACGCCGCTTCGGCTGCGCTCGCGCGGGCAATACGAGCAGTGGCCGACCTTCGTGGATTTTGCGAAGGGGCTTCTGGGGCGGCTGCACCTGTTGACAGCGCTGTATAGCGGTTGCCCAATAGATCGGGCGTGGCTGCGGCCGCTGCTGGCCTATGTGGATACGTTACGAACGGAAAGACGCTCATTCCGGGTTTTCCGGTGGGGACGCCGGAGCGGCCGCAGCGGGAGGTGGGTGGCGATGGATGGCATTCTTGGGAGCCTTACGGTGGCGGGCGAGCTGTCGCCGCTGATACCGGCGCTGGAGGCGGGCCAGTGGCTTCACGTAGGGTCAGGGACGAGCATGGGGCTTGGCAAGTACGCGGTCGAGTACGAGAGTTGAGATATGGCGGAGAGTCCATTTCTGGTGATTGTGGATGCGGACCGGATCCACGAGTATGTGTTCACGCCGCACCGCCTGCGGCTGGTCCGCGGCGGCAGTGCGATTCAGGACGAGTTAAACCGCGAAGGGGTGCTTCGGGAGCTGATGGACGGTTGGGGCGATGGGAATGTGGGTCCGAAGTTCTGCAGGATCCTGAAGGGGCCCGAGCTAGGGAGCAACCCGCAGCAGAGATGGGAGGCGGTGTACGCGGGCGGGGGAACGACGGTGGTGTTGTTTCGGGTTGGAACGGAGGCCGAAGAGTTTGCCGCGAAAGCGGCAGATCTCTATTGGAGGCGATCGATGGCGGCGACGGCGACGGCGGCGGTGAGCGAGTGGGAAGGATCGTTTCTCGCAACGATCCGCGAGGCGCGAAACCGGCTGGAGCGAAACAAGACGGCGCGCGCGGAACGGTGGTTCGCTTCCGGATGTCCGTACACGAAACCTTGCGAGAGCTGCGGTTTGTTCGCCGCCATGCAGCGAAATCGGGAGGCGGACGGCACGGAGCGGTTCGAGTGCGCGGCATGCACGTTGAGGCGGAATAGCGGCCAGCGGTTGCAGTATATCCGGATGGTGGGGAAGCTGGCGCACAGGAGACTGCGGGCGGCGGAGGACTTTGAAGAGCTGGCGAAGCAGTCGCAGCCGGACAACTACCTGGCGATGGTGTATCTGGATATCAACCGCCTGGGGAAGTATTTGGATGAACACGCCTCTGGATCGGCGGCGCAGTTTCGCCAAGAGAGCCGGAGAATTCAGCGGACGGTGCAACGCGGAGTCTTGCGGGGATGCGCGAAGCTGTGCCGAAGGGTGAGGGATGGGGCAACAGCGCCGTTCGAGATCCTGCTGCTGGGTGGGGATGATGCGATTGTGATGCTGGCGGCGCAAGGGGTTTTCGATTTCCTGGAGGAGTTTCAAGCGGAGTTCGAGCAGAGTCTGGGGCACCTGACGTTCTCGGCCGGTGTCGCATGGGCGCACCACCATTTCCCGATTGCGCAGTTCCTGGCGCTGGCGGAGGAGTTGTTGCGGTCGGCGAAGGGGCTGTCGGCGCGGCGGGGGGCAGGGGTCCGCGTGGGTGAGTTTGCGGTGGACTACACGGTGGTGGCCGAGCCGCTGGCGGAGCGGATCGGGCCGCGGGACCGACCCCACACGAGCAAGCCGTATTGCCTGAAGGACTTTCTGGAGCTGAGGACGACAGCGCGGAAGTGGAAAGGGGAGGGGTTCCCGAAGACTAAGGTTCGGGAGCTGTACGAGATCGCGCACGAGGGGCGGGACCAGGGGCTGATCGACTACTACTTTCTGCTGTCGCGGCTGAAGGAAGGGCACCGCGAAGCAGTGAAGCAATTCCTGCGTGGGGGGCTCTGGGACGCGGACGGCAAGACGAAGGCGGCGGATCTGGCCGAGGTATGGGACTTCGTGGCGGAGGAAGCATGAGGAGACGGATTGTGCGGATCGAGTTCCAGGACGCCTTTCATCATGGCAGCGGGTTCGGGAAGGCGGGACTGGTGGATCGGCTGGTGCTGCGGGACAGCGACGGGATGCCGTACGTGGCGGGCTCGGCGGTCAAGGGCAAGCTGCGGCATGCAGCGGTGCAGATCCTGCTGGCGCGCGGCGACAGAGTGTGCCGTTACGGGGATGACCGCGGGGTCTGCCGGGGAGATCCGTGCGCGGTGTGCGCGCTATTTGGAGCGCCGGGCCGGCCCGGGAGGTTGTGGTTCGGCGACGCAAGGCCGGCGGGAGACTGGAAAGAGCTGCTCGAGCGGATTCACGAGGCGTGGCGGGAGCGGGGGGCGGCGGGGGACAGCACGGTGCGTGCTTCGACTGCGGTGGGGCGCCGGCGCGGAGTTGTCGAAGAGTATCACCTGTTCACCACGGAGACCCTGCCGCCGGGCATGGTGTTTGAGAGCGAGGTGTTCGGTGAGGCCAGCGGGGAAGAGGAGGGCCTGCTCGGGCAGGCGTGCCGGCTACTGACGCATTTCGGGGCCGACGGGGCCCGGGGCCTCGGGCGCTGCCAGTGCCGCCTGGAGTTTGTGGAGGAGGGGGGATGAGGCTGGAGGTCAGGCTGGAACTGGAGAGCCCGCTGTCTATCCTGCGGCAGAGGGGGATGGGGAACCAGTTGGGGAGTCTGCGGTTTGTGCCAGGTCGGGCGTGGCGGGGGGCATTGGCGGCCGAGGTAATGCGGGAGCGCAATCTCGACGCGATGTCGGCGCACGGGGATGGGGTGTTCAAGGGCCTTTTCCTGGACCGCAAGGTGCGATTCGGGGACCTGCGGCCGGAGGGGGCCTTCCCTTGGCCGCTGTCGGCGAGGGAGTGCAGTCTGGACCCGGCCAGGCACCGGCGGCGAGACTATCTAATTGCGGCCGCCCTGGGGCAGCCGCTTGTCCAGGAATGCGACTCGTTCCGTGGGACGGAGGTGTGCGGCGCGAAGCTGACGGCGCCGAAAGGTCATTATGACTGGGACGGGTACTCGGCGAAAGCGGTGGAGCCGCCGGTGCGGGTCACCGCGCACACGGCGATTTCATACTACACGCTGCGGCCCCGGGAGGGACAGTTTTTCACGTCGGAAGTCGTGGAGCGGGGGACGGTGTTGCGGGGAACTGCCTGGATCGACGACTCGGCGGGGAGTGACGTGAAAGCCGAGATGCAGAGGGAGAGGACGCTGTTTGTAGGACGGGGAAGGACGCGGGGAATGGGCCGGGGGCGGTTGAGCGTGGTGACAGGCCCCGATGGAGACGGAGAAGCTGAGATCCTTGGGCGGCTGCAAAGGCTGAACGAGATGTTCGCGAGCCGGGGGGAAGTGGCCTTCACCTGCACTTTCCGGTCGGCCTGCCTGGTGTTTGACGAGTGGCTGTGCAACCGCTCGTGGATCACGGCTGAAGATATCGCGGAAGCGGCGGGCGGAGGCGGATCGGAGCTGAGCGGATACGAGCTGCTTGCGTGGTACAGCCGGCTGACGACGATTTCGAGCTGGAATGCGCAGGCAGGCCTGCCGCGGGCCGACCTGGCGGCCATTGCTCCGGGTTCGGCGTTTCTGTTCGCCCGGCGAGTGAATGAGAATAGCCGGCAGCAGGAGATGACGCGGCTGGCCAAGCTGCTGGCAAAGATCCAGACTGGCGTTGGCGAGCGCTGGGAAGAAGGATTCGGGGAAGCGGTGTTCTGCGACCGGTTTCATATCGTTTATCACGGGAGGGCGGGCAGATGAATGCGGCGAGGCTGGTGGCGGCCGCGCGACTGTGGGACGAAGAAGAGGTTGCGCGGCAGGCCGTGGGATGGGTGCAAGGGGAGGGCAAGCCATTTCTGAGCCTGTCTCCGAGCCAGGTGGCGGCGTTGCTGCGAGCGGGCGCCGGCGTGCGCACCGGCGCGGAGTTCCGGGAAAGCGTCATGGCGTTTGTCGAAAAGCAATGCAACAAGAAGCGGCCCGGCATCTGGACGAGGCTGCGGGAACCGTTGGGGCAGGGGCTGGATGAGGTACGGAGGGCGCTTGAGGCGGGCAGCGCTGGGAGCGAAGCGTTTTTTGCCTGCCAGCGGATCCTTCGGCGAGGGACGGAAGCCCGGCCTGGGGCGTGGTGGGGCGAGCGGGAACTGGCGGCGGCGCGGGCGTGGTTGGGGCTGTTGGCGCGCTGTCACCGCGGCGGCGCGTTTATGGAATAAGGAGGCAGAAAAGATATGAACGGTGCGGGATTTCTCGGACTTCAGAACCGGTACGTGATTGAAGGAAGGCTGAAAGCGCTGGCGCCGCTGCATGTCGGCGGCGAGGCGACGGATCGGACCGACGCGGGTGTCTTCCGGGACGCCGACGGCGTGGTGCTGCCGGGGTCGTCGGTTCGGGGAGTGCTGCGGTCGGGCCTGGAGCGCTTGTTACAGGCGGTGGGCGGGGAGCGGGGCTGCGTGCTGTTTGCCGAGAAGAGCCACCGCACATGCTTCACGGTGAACCGGGACGGGTTTGAGGCGTTCAAGCGCGGGCTCAAGGGAAGCCCGTCGGAACAGGAAGAGATGCTGGCGCGGAAGCTCTTCGAGGAAGACGGGCTGTGCGACATCTGCCGGCTTTTCGGCTCGCCGCTCAATGCAGGACGGCTGCGGGTGGCGGACTGTCGGCCGCTGGGGGGAACGGACCCGAGGACGAACGTGCGGGACGGGGTGGCGATCGACCGGGATACGGAGAGCGCCCGGGAAAAGCTGAAGTTCGACTACGAGGTGGTGGAGGCTGGGGCGGAGTTCGGGTTCCGTCTCCAGGTGGACAACGCGACGGAGACCGACTTCGCACTGCTGGCGATGCTGCTGCGGGAGCTGGTGACGGAGGGGATGGATTTCGGAGGGATGAAGGCGCGCGGGCTGGGGCGTTGCCGGCTGGCGCCCGACTATGCAGTGCGGTTTTTCGACCGAGGCAACTTTGAGCGGTTCTTGAGGACGGGGCAACTCGAACTGTTGGGACCCGGGGAATTTGACAAGAAGCTGCAGGATTGTCTGGATGCGTATCTGGCAAAAGGAAAGGAGGCCCAGGATGCTGCGGACAGCGGTAAACGAGCTGGCGATCGAGGTGCTGATTGAGGCCGAGTCGTATCTGCTGATCAAGGACGGCAGGTACGAGAAGACGGAGAAGAGGAAGGGCGTGGCGACGGCAGTATTCATCTCGCGGAGTCCGGAGCAGTGCGTGCGGGAGGCGGCGGAGAGACGCTGCTACGGGGCGCTGGAGTTCTATCTACCCGGCAGTTCGGTGCGGGGGGCGTGGCGGTCGCACCTGGAGAAGGTGCTGCGGAGCCTGGACCAGGAGGCCAAGGTCTGCGACCCACTCATCCATGAGAAACAGGAGGGGCGGACGCCAGGGGCTTACGAATCCTGCTCGGCGGTGCTGGAGGAGAAAGACCGGCCGCCGGTGGAGCATCCCTACCGGTACTCCTGCCCGGTGTGCCGGCTATTCGGCAACACGGCGCAAGCGAGCCGGCTGCGGATTTCCGACGGGACGCTCATAGCCGGGACACCGGTGGAGATCGACAACGCGGCCATCATGCGGCAGACCGGGACGGTGAAGTCGCCGTTCCGGACCGTAGGCTTGAAAGGGGCGAAGTTTTCGCTGACGCTGCGGCTGCGAAACTTCGAGTTGTGGCAGGTGGGGCTGCTCGGGCACCTGTTCGACGATCTCGAACAGGGCCGGGTGCCGCTGGGCTATGGCAAGAACAAGGGGCTGGGCAGGGTGAAGGCCCGGGCGACAAAGATCACGGTGACGTACTTTGGCAGCGCGGATCTCGCGGCAGACGGCAAGTTGCGGGGGCTGGGGGAGATCCTGGATCAGGAGGTGCGTGGACGCTACTCGATGGAGGCGACTACAGCGCCGGAGGTACTGACCCGGGCGTCCGAGTCCGGGCTGTGGCGGCACACGCGGCAGGTTACCGACATCAGGGGGTTCTGGAAGCAGGTGAAGCCGTGCTTCAACCAGGAGACGTGGAACGGGTTCCGGACGCTCCAGCAGTTAAGGTCCGAGCTTCCGGAGCACAAGGCAAAGGGGACGAAGGATGCCGGCCAGGGTCAATAGTGGAATGGACGCTGAGTTCTCCGGGTCACTCGAGTGGGGCGAATTCGAGTATGCGATCGCTGAGTGTCCCTGGGAGGTGCGCTTTGCGGACGTGCGCCAGGGGCAAGGAAGTTTCCGGCCGGAGGATTACGAGGCGGGCGTGCTGTTCGGGCGGAACGCGGAGCTGCGGTGGCGGCGGATGCGAAACGGCAAGTTCCGCTGGGTACGGTACCGCGAAGGAGCGGCCGAGGGGACGGAGGCGACGGACGCTGCCGAGTTGAACTGGCGGCGGATGGTGCTGTGGGGCGAGCCGGTCGAGGGGAGCGCGGAGCCGGAGTGGTGGGAGCCGCGGATCCAGCGGTGGATCAAAGAGTATCCGGGGGCCTTCGGCGGCAAGCGAGTGGCGGTGGCGCTGAAGCCCTACCGGATCGAAGCGGAGGTTCCCCGGCCGGGTGGAGAAGAAGGGCAGCGAGTGAAGATTCTGCTGGCGCGTTATGTGGGACTGGAAGAGGTCCCGAAGGAGGAACAATGATCCGGCATCCGTATAATTTCGTTCCGCTGGCGAACGAGGTCGAACGGGAACAGCCCGGCAGCCGCGAGCGTTACGAGGCGGGAAGGCACTCCGGCACGCTGGTGTGTACGCTAAGGACGCTAACGCCGCTATCGATTCGCGAGCATTTCGAGAAGCTGAAAAATAAGGGGGAGGCACCGTGGATTCCGGGCAGCAGCCTGCGGGGCATGGTGCGGAACGTGATGGAGATGCTGGGGGCGGGCTGCGGGCGGCTGTTCGAGCACGACAAGAAGCGACAGATCCGGCTGGGCAACAGAACCGTGCGCTGGAGACCGCAAGAGCCGCCGGACCTCGGAGGCTTGGCGCTGTGCAGCGGCCCGGAGGTGTGCATGGTGTGCCGGCTGTTCGGCTACACCCCGGCCGGCGAGGAGAACGGTGAGGAGCGCGTATCGGGATGGATGGGCAAGCTGGCCGTTCACGATTCCCGGCCGGCGGAGGGGTGGAACCGGACCATGTGGTTGGACGTGCCGGTGGGCTTAGTACGGCCACAATCGCACGGGCCGAGGCACGAGGCCTTCTACTATCCTGACGCGGCGAACCCCAGGAGGCCCGCCGGCTGGAAGGTTTATCTCCATGCAAAGGAGATTAGCGCACCAGATCCTCACTTTCGTCTGGAGGCGTGCGTACCGGAGCGCACAAAGTTTCGCTTCGAGGTGGACTACGAGAACCTGAGCGATGAAGAGTTTTCAGTGCTGGAGTTCGCGCTGACGCTCCGGCACCAGTGTAACGATCACGACGTCAATGGCCTGGCGCATAAGCTCGGGTATGGAAAGCCGCTGGGGTTGGGGTCGTGTGAAATCACGATCGATGAGGTGCGGCGGCTGAATGCGAAACGGTACTTCGGAGAGGATGCGGCCGCGGCGGCGGCTCCCGGCTGCAAGTTGGGAAAGTATGTCAAGGGGCCTGGCTTTAAGAAGTTCAAGGAGTTCCTGAACTGGAAGGACCGCGCCGAGCGGCTCGAGTATCCGGATTACGGCTGGTTTCAGAACCCCGAAACGAGAGAAATGGGCATTGCAGAGTTCGAGAAGCGTAAGAACCGAGGCGCGGGAGGCGGTGGCAACCCGGTGCGGGTGGCGCCGGCCATGGGGCAAACAGCGCCGGGGCCGGGGATCCCGAAAACGGTGGAGGTCAAGGTGACGCAGGTGAGTGCGCGGGGGAAGGTGGGCTTCGAGACGGTTGAGGAGTATGGCGGCCGGCGGTACACGGGAGTGGCGGCGAACACATTGACGGGGGTGAAGGCGGGCGACGTCTGCATGTTGAAGGTGAGCAGCCGGGACCACCGGCAGGGGAGGCTCGAAGGGAGGATCGCATGGTCGTGACAGAAGAGCGAAAGGTCTTATTTGTGACGGTAGGCACGACGGCGCTGCTGGCGGAAATGCTGCCGGCGGAGCTGCGGTGGAGAGCGCAGCAGTTCGAGGCTGACGTAAAGAATTGGGCCAGGAGTAAGCCGTTGTCAGGGCCGCTCGCCGGGCGCCGGGAGCAGTTGTACAGCGAGGCGGTGAACGCCCACCGGGACGTGTGGCTGGGCGTCGAGCGAAACGGGTTTGCGGAGCTGGCGCAGTCGATGAAGCAGACGTCGGCGGAGATGACGAGCAGCTATCTGCTGGCGACACATCCGAAACATGGGATCGGGAAGTTCCGGGGCGGCCGAGATCGAATGGTGCTGCTGGCTTCGGATACGCACATCGGCGAGCTGGCGGCGCGGGTGAACGCGGGGCTGATGCACCAATTTCTGCTCGAGGGCGGCTGCGGCTGCGGCGCGGACTTCCTGAAGGACGGCCTTGGGGCGAACGGGAAATGCCCGAGCGTGAAGGTCGAAGTGGTGGAGGGGATGGAGGCCAAGGAAGGGCTGGGGAGGATCGGGGGGACGCTGAAAGAGATCTGCCAGCGTCAGGCCGAGGGATACGAGAAGGTTCTGTTCAACATTACGGGCGGGTATAAGGGGGCAATCCCGCTGGTGACGTGGCTGAGCCTCGAGGTCTTCGGCAAGAGACCGCCGCTGTTTTATCAGCATGAGGAGATGCTGAGCGTGGTGCGGATCAGCCTTGCGGCGGAGGGCGAGCCGGTGGTAGACGAGCTGGGGGTCGAGCCGTGGCCGTAGGAAAGCTCAAAGGATCCGACTGCTTGAGCGAAGTCCAGGCGATCCAGACGAAGTCCGAGCTGGAGAGGAAGGTCGGGGAACTGAAGCAAAAGCTCGGGGCCAACGCGGGTGACGCGGAGACCAAGAAGGGTGCGCGGCGATTGTTGCGGCTGGCGGCGAGCCCGGGCTGCGCGATCTTCGAGTTATACCGGGCTTATGCGAAGGACTTGGACGTCGAGAAGGATCTGAGAGCGCTGATGCCCGCTGTTCGTGGTCATGACCTGGCGAGGCATGACCTGGAAGGGATTCGGCGGTTTCTGCTGCGGCGGTACTCGTGGAGTTTTGCGAAGGAAGTAAGCAAGGAGTTGGTCAAGGAGCACGGGGAGAGTCGGCTGCGCCTGTACAAGGATCTGTCCTATCCGCGGATTGGTCTTGCCGTGCTGATCGGCTACGGCGCGCTGTTGGGAGCCGGCCCGTTGTTTGACGATTGGCTGCTGCGGATTTCCCGGTGCGGCTGGGCGTTTTGGTTGCTGCTGGCGGTGTTGCTGGGGCTGGCGTTCGTGATGGTGCGATTCAACGTGCGCTACTGGGTTGGGGGCGAGCGAGGGACCGTCAGACGCACGCTGGGAGCGTTCGGGGCGGGTTTGATGTGGGCGGCGTTGGTGACGGGTATAGCCTGGCTGCTGAGCATCCCCGCCGGCTTGCGGGAGCAGTTCGAGTGGAAGCACGCCTCGTTAAGCGGGGCGGTGGCGCTGGCGTTTGCGCTGCTGGGTCAGTTTTTCTTCGCCAGCGACCGGTCGATCGCGGAGCCGTTATGAGCCGGCCGTATCTGACGGTGCAGGCGCTGCGGCGGGGCTTTGTGCGGGTGAAGGAGAATCGCGGCTGCGCCGGGGCGGATGGGGTGACGATCGAGGAGACGGAGGCGAGGCTGGATGAGGCAATCGAGTCGTTGCAGCAGGAGGTGGAAAGCGGGGCCTACTGGGCGTGGCCGTTGCGGCGGATCGAAGTGGAGAAAGCGCCCGGTTCGGCGGAGCGGCGGACGCTGCTGGTTCCGGCGGTGCGGGACCGGATGCTGCAAACGGCGGTGGCGGCCTACCTGGAGCCGGCGCTGGAGGCGGAGTTTGAACACTGCAGCTTCGGTTACCGCCGGGGGCGGAGCGTGCGGATGGCGGTGGAGCGCGTGTATCAGCTTTACCACCAGGGGTATGTGTGGGTGCTGGACGCCGACATCGAAGCGTTCTTCGATTCGGTGGACAGGGAGCTCGTTTTGGGGCGGCTGGGGGTGCTGGTGCATGACGAGCTGGCGGTGCGGCTGGTGAAGCTGTGGCTTGATTACTCGGTGTGGGACGGAGTGCGACTGAGCCGCCCCGAGCGGGGTCTTCCGCAGGGTGCGGTGGTGTCGCCGATGCTGGCCAATCTGTGCCTGGATGCTCTGGACGAGCGGCTGCTGGGGGCGGGGCTGAAGATGGTGCGCTACGCCGACGATTTCGTGGTGCTGGCCAAGAGCCGCAAAGTGGCCGAGCGGGCGCACGCGCTGACCGAGGCGACGCTGGCGGAGCTGCGGCTGCGGTTGCATGCGGGCAAGACGCGGCTGGTGCGCTTCTCGGAGGGTTTTCGGTTCCTGGGGACGATCTTCTTCCAGGACCTTCTGCTGCAGCCCTGGAAACCGGGCCGCAAGCGGTTGAAGGTGATTTCGGCGGCGCCTCCGATGCCGCCGGCGTTTCTGGCGGCAAAGGAGCGGCGGCGGCTGCGAGAGGTGAGGGTGTGAGGATGCCGGTTGTCTACGTGAGAGAGCAGGGGTCGATCATCCGGAAGCGGGGCGGCCGGCTCCTGGTGGAGAAGGACGGCACCACCCTGCGGGAGATCCCGGTGCGGCAGATCGACGCGATCGCGGTATTCGGCAACGTCCAAGTGACGACCCAAGCGATGTCGGAAGCGCTCGAGCGGGGCGTTCCGTTCGCGTTCTACACGCGCTACGGACGTCTGAAAGGGCGCCTGGCGCCGGAGTGGTCGAAGAATGTGGTGTTGCGACTGGCGCAATACCGGGCGGCGGCCGATCCGGCGCGCCGGCTGGAGCTGGCGCGTCCGATCGTGGCGGCCAAGCTGCGAAATTGCGCGGCGGTGCTGGGCGATTACCGGTCGAATTACCCGTCGCAGGAGCTGGCGGAGGCCGAAGCGGCGCTGGAGGAGGGGGCTGAGGCGGCGGGGGCCTGCACGTCGCTGGAAGAGCTTCTGGGCCGGGAGGGGGCGGCGGCGGCGTCGTATTTCACAGCGTTCGGGAAATTGAACCGGAGCGCGCTGCCGTTCGACGGCCGGCGGAAGCGCCCGGCGCCGGACCCGATCAACGCGCTGCTGAGTCTGGGCTACACGATGGTGATGAATGAGCTGCGGGGGCTGGCCGAAGGGCTGGGAATGGAGCCGCACATCGGGTTTCTTCACGCGCCGGATTACGGGCGGCCGTCGCTGGCGTTGGATTTGCTTGAGCCGTTCCGGGCGCCGGTGGTAGACCGGCTGACGCTGCATCTGGTGAACCGGCGGGTGCTGACGGAGGCGGACTTCGGCCGGCGGGTGGGCGGGGGAGAGGCCGGCTCGGTAGTGTTGACGCCAGCCGCCTTCACGCGGTACCTTGAGGCGTACGAAGCGGCCATGCTGGAGCCGCGGAAGTCGGCCCCGGCGGGAATGCGGGCCGCGCTGAGCGATGAGGTGGAGAAGCTGGCGGGGGCGTTGCGCAGCGGCGGGGAGTTTGGGCCCTTTCAGGAGGGTGGGTAATGCTGTATGTGATCTCCTACGACGTGAGCGAGGACCCGCGGCGCCAGCAGGTCGCCGAGGCGCTGAAGGATTACGGACGGCGGGTGCAGTTCAGCGTGTTCGAATGCGACCTGGATGAACAAGCACTGGCGGAGTTGACAGGACGACTGGACCGGCTGGTGGAGCCGGAAACCGACTCGTGCCGGATCTACCGGATCTGCGCGGGCTGCGCCGAGCAAGTGCGGATCCTGGGGCGGGGAGACCGCTACCGGGAGGCCAAATGGGTGATTGTGTGAGGCCAAGTGGGTGATGGCGGGCAGGTTGGCGCAATCACGGCGGCGGGGCCTGGCGGGGCCATGGTTACGGCGGGCGCGTAACGGATTGAAAGCAAGGAAGTTGCGGGCGCCTTTGGGGACGGGCCGGCGGCGGGCGCGCGGCGCAGGGGGCGGCAGATGGGCAGGATTACGGGAACGGGGGCGGTAAGGCCAACGCCCGGCGGAACTTAGGAGGCCGGCGGTAGGAAGACAGAAGCTGATTCAGAAGCTATTTCGACTAGAGACGGTCAAAGCAGGCAGTAGCTTGCGTAAGCGTAGGAAGACAGAAGCTGATTCAGAAGCTATTTCGACGGTATTTTCATACTTTCACCTCCCTGAGCGGCGACCACTCGTCAGTAGGAAGACAGAAGCTGATTCAGAAGCTATTTCGACCGATCAAGAGGAGAATGAGAGTTATCAAGCATTGTACCGTAGGAAGACAGAAGCTGATTCAGAAGCTATTTCGACCCTATATACAACACTACGATTGGTATGATTACTTCAAGGTAGGAAGACAGAAGCTGATTCAGAAGCTATTTCGACCAATCCTCTCCCTGCGCTTGGCATCAGCTTGCCGCAAGTAGGAAGACAGAAGCTGATTCAGAAGCTATTTCGAAGGGGCCACAAAGTCGGATGTTTCGAGCGGGCTCTTGTAGGAAGACAGACGCCGATTTAGAAGCTATTTCGACCTAGGCTTGTTTTTGTAAGAGGCAGCTGCAGAAAGCCGTCGAGCTACAGGCTGAACGGAGGCTGAAGGTGGGACCAGACGCGGTGTCAGTGCGTGGTGGTTGGGCGTGGGGTTTGCAGCAGCCTGGGGTGGGGACTCCGGCGCGCGGAGCGGGGAGGCGGGTCTGTTGGCGCGTGTGCCGGGGTGCGTTTATAGCGCCAGGTGAGCCGGGTTGAGGTCGCGCTCGGTCGGCACGCGGTCCAGCCGGCCGAGTTTGTGGGGGACGGTGTAGAGGCGGCCGGGGGCGAAGCGGGCCCAGAAGGGGCGGGTTCCGGGGAGGATTACTTTGACGACATGGAGGCCGACCTCGGGGCGGGTCTGGTCGAGGACGAGGGTTTCAAGGCCGAGCGCAGCGGCGCGCGCGACCGAGCGGCGGACGTCCTCGCACAGGTCGGCGCCGGCGAGGTTCTGGTAGTCTGCGAGGCGCTTGGGCGGGGCGTCGGGGTCGGGGTCGAGGAAGGCGGTGTCGGGCAGCTCGCCGGTGTGCAGGCGAGGCGGCCGCCCGGCGAGCAGTGCCGGGAGGAACTGGTTCATCTCGGTCAGGGCGCGGGAGACGGCGATCGAGGGGTCGAGGTGGGCGCCGAAGCCCATGGTGAACTGCGGTTGCCCGCTCGCCGCGCGGCGGGAGACGGCAGCGCAGCAGGGGATGGCGAAGTCCGAGGTGATATCGAGCACCCAGAGCCGGCGGCCGAGGGCGCGGTAGTAGTCCTCCAGGGCGGAGAAGTAGGGTTGAGCGAAGCTTGCGAGGTCCACAGCCGGGCGCCGGAGGCGGTGGTACCACCAGAGGGCGGCGGCGTCGCGCTCGACGACCTCGAGGAATCCCTGGAGAATCGCCTCCTCGAGGTTCGTACCGGCGGCATTGCCGTTGGAGTCGGCGCGGCAGAAGTCGTGATGCGGTTCAGCGGGGTAATTGTAGTAGCACCAGGCGGCGGGGAGATACTTGTGCCGGGCTTCGGTCAGCGACCAGGCGGGGCACCATTCCAGCGGCCGGGTCTCGTCGAACGGCTCGGGGATCCAGTTGAACTCGGACTCGATTGCGTTCCAGGCGTCGCGGCCGCGGTACTGGGCGTCGCTGAAGTTCAGGCAGGCGCGCGGATCGACGGCGGTGGGGCCGAGGTCGCGGTAGGAGGCGGTGATGCGCGGCTCGTTGCCCTGAAAGACGCCCGAGTAGCGCTCCAAGGCCTCGCAGAGGGCGCTGGTGGCGGCTTGGGCGCGGGTCATGCCTTTGCCGGCGCTTTTGCGTCCGGCGGTCCACTGGGCCAGCAGAGTGCGCTGGTATTTGAGGGGGAAGTTGTGCGTGGCAAGCCAGACATGGACGGGCCCCGGCGGGAGGGCCGGATCGGGTTCGAGGCTCTCGACGAGGCCGAGGACGGGGCTGACATGATGCTTGAGGCGGTCGTAGGTGACCTCGGGAGCAACGGCGCGGTGTCCGCCGTCGGAGACAAAGACCTTGCGGCGGCTGGTGAGGGTCAGGGGGGCCGGGGAGCGGGCGGCGCTCGGCGCCGGGCGCCGGCAGGCCGGGCAGGCGTCGCGGCGCAGCAGGTGGTGGGAGCGGAGCTCGGACGAGGTCGCATCCAAGGTGAGCAGACGTGCGGCGATCGTCTCCCGGTTGGCTGAAACGATCCACTTGAGGATTTCCAGGGCGGCGAGGTTGATGGCGGCGGCGACGGTCACCGGCAAGGCGGCGATCGAGAGCGCGGCATCCGGCCGGGCTGCGGGCCGGGCGCCGAACTGCACCTGGCGGCGGCGCGTTTCCCGGAGGCGGTGAGCCAGGCAAGCCCAGCACCCGGTAGCGCCCGGTTGAAAGATCGGGCCCAGCCACGGCACGGCGCCGGCGGGCTTGATGAGCATCCAGCTCCGGCCGCGGGTAAGCGCCGCGCGGTTCCAGGCTTCAAGTTCGCCGGTGAGGTAGTCGTCCACCAGCACGGCGGTGAGGTCGCCGTCGCCGGCCAGGCGCACGCCGAGCGAGCGGAGCGCGGCTTGGAGCGGCTCCGCGGAAGTTGAATCGAAGGCGCGGACGGCGACGGTCGTGTCTGCCAGCCGCCGCCGGTAGTCTTCCCGCGCAACGCCGAGCAGTTCGCGGAAGGCTTCGATGGAAGGGGGCTCGGCGGCTTCGGCCTCGACGATGTAGCCTTCGTTTTCGAGCTGCTCGATCCCGTAGCAGACATCCACCCAGCTCAGGCGGTCGCGGAGCAGGTCGGCGATTTCCTCGACCGTGCGGCGCCCGTCGAGCAGCGGACTGATCAGGGCATAGAGCCGGCCTTCGAGCGTGAGGTAGCCGGTCTCGTACAACAGGAAGACCAGGTCCGGCTCCAGCACCCGGACGATGAAATGGCTCTTGAACCTGGGCCGCTGCAGCATCCGGGGCCGCGCTCAGAAAATGTATTTCAACGCCAACTGGATCTGGCGCGGGGGCTTGTTGAGGAAGGCATTGGCGGACAGGATCTGTCCGAAGGTGGCCGAGTCGAAGGAAGCGTCCGGCAGATCGAAGTTCGGGTGGTTGAAGAGGTTGAAGAATTCGAAGCGGAGTTGGAGGCGGCGGCGGTCGCCGCGCAGCAGCACGTCTTTTAAGAGAGAGAAGTCGACGTTGAGCAGTTTCGGCCCGAGAAGAGCGTTGCGGCCCGCCGTGCCGAACCGGCCGGGGGCGGCGGCGAAGGCGCAGGGATTGAACCAGCTCACCGGATCCCGGACGATCGCGGCTGCGCGGCCGCCCTGGGAGGTGGTGGCGTGGCAGGCCGGGTCGGGGTGGTGCGGGACCGGGCCAGGCTGGAAAGGATCGGCGATCAGGTCCGGGCGGTCGCTGGCGGCGAGGGCGCCGGCGCCGGTGCCGCTCTGGTCTCCGACGCGGGTGACCGTGAATGGCCGGCCCGATTGGAGCGTGACGATCGTGCCGAGGCGCCAGTGGCCGAAAAAGCGCGCAAGCGGCCCGCCCCCCCACCTTCCGGCGCCGAAGGGGAGGTCGTACAGGAGACTTCCGACGAAGCGGTGCCCGGCATGAAAGTTGGACAGGCCCCGCTCGCCGCGCATGTTGTGGGAGTCCTGAGGGAAGGCGGGCTCGCCGCGAGTGCCGAACATGGAGGAGGCGTTGTCGATGGTCTTGGACCAGGTATAGGAGCCCAGGAAAGACAAGCCTTGGCGCCAGCGCTGCTCGATGCGGGCAATCGCCGCGTGGTGGATGCTCGAAGCGCCGGACTCGACGTAGGCCCAAGGGCCGAACTGCGGATACGGGGGCGCGCCGCCGGGCGCCGGCTGGTTGGGATTCCGCTGGTTGATGAGCGATGTGCCTTTGGAGCCGACGTAGCCGGCTTCGAGCACCAGCCCCGGGCGGATTTCGTATTGCAGTGAACTATGCCAGTGCTGCATGTAGCCGTCGCGGAAGTCGGAGGCGATCACCAGCGGGGCCACCGGGGCAGGGAAGGCCGGCTGGCGGAGAATGTCTTGAATGGTATTGGCGCCGGTGTTGAAAAACAGCGGTGTGGCGAAGAAAGGCGGGTTGAATCGGGCCGTCGCATTGGCGTTGAGGATGCCCACTTCGTAGAAGAGGCCGTAGCCGCCGCGCAGGACGGCCCGCCCAGAGTTGCCTGGACGCCAGGCGAAGCCGGCGCGGGGGGCGAAGTTGTTTCGGTCGGCGCCGTAGCCGGCCCTCGGAACGCCATTGGTGCCGGCGCGAATGAACTGACAGTCGGGAGCGGGAGTGCAGGTCAGCGAATTCGGGCTGATGTCGGGAACGGCAAGGCGGTTGGCTGTGTCGACAGGAGGGCTGTTGTACTCGTACCGGAGGCCGAGATTGAGCGTGAAGCCGCGGCGGAGCTGAATGTCGTCCTGGGCGAACCAGTTGGCCGAGGTGGTGCGAAAGTTGGTGAAGGTGTCTCCGGTTGAGCCGATGGCGAGCAGGGGCGTGCCGAGAAGCAAGTCGCCCAGCGGGTTGCCGGTGAAGACGCCGAAGAACTGCCACCAGCCGCGGGCGAGGAAGTCGAGGAAGAAATCCAGGTGGACGCGGCGGAGCTCGCCGCCGAACTTGAGCCGGTGATTGCCGCCGCCCCAGGTCGGGTTCCAGGCGAAGTTATCGGAGAAATGGAATGTCTGGGCAATCCGCTGCTGAGGGGTGTTGATCGGCTCGCCGAGGCCGGCGAAGCCGGCGACCGTGATATTGGGAAATCCCAAATCGATCGAGTCGGGTTTGACGTCGGGGAAGCCCAACTCCTGAGATCTGCTCCGGCCGGAGTTTTCGTGGAAGATGCCCGCCCGCAACCGGGAATAACCGAAGCGGGCTTCGTTCACCAGGCGGGGATTGAAGCTGTGGATCCAGGTGCCCGCGGCGTTCTGGCCGCGGTTGCGGTTGAAACTGCCGAAGCCGGGCAAGTCCGTGAAGGCCAAGAAGGGGTCGAACGGATTGAAGCGCTCCTGATCGTATGTCGTGTAATGACCGTATAGGGTGTCTTTCTCGCTGAAATAATGGTTGAGTTTCACCAGGAACTGGTCAATGTCGTTGCGCAGGATGGGGGAGCTGACGAAGCGATTCGAGGCGGTGAGATCGGCCCCCGCATTGGCGGCGGGGTAAAGGCGGAAAGCCCTTTCGCCGGCCGGATTTCTCAGGGAGGGGGGAACGGCCGCCAGCGCTTCGGCGCGCTGCGCCTGCGAAGGGACGGTGGCGCTGCGCGTGACCGCCTGGCGCTGGCGAAGGCCTTCGTAGGAGAGAAAGAAAAAGGTGCGGTCACGCCGAATCGGCCCGCCGAAAGTGCCGCCGAACTGGTTGCGGTCAAAGCGCGGGATTTCGCCGCAGGCGCCGGCCACTGAGGCCGGCGTGCAGTCCGGCAGATCGAAGAAGTTCTTGGCATCCAGCCGGCGGTTGCGAACGAACCAGAATGCCGTGCCGTGGACGTCGTTGGCGCCGCTTTTGAGAACGACGTTGATCTGCGAGCCGCCCGAGCGGCCGAACTCCGCCGGGAAGTTGCTGGAGTGGACCTGGAACTCCTGAATGGCATCCACCGACGGCAGGGCGGCGTAGATGTTGATGGAGCGGTCGTTGTTGTCAACCCCGTCCAGCAAGTAGTTATTGGATTGCTCGCGGGCCCCGTTTACGCTGACGGCGGCGCCCTCGGTCTGGCTGGAGTTCTGCGAGCCGTCGGCGGGCAATTGGGCGCCGGGCGCCAGCCAGACGAGATTGAGGAAGTTCCGCTGATTCAGCGGAAGATCAACGATCTTCCGCCGGTCGATTACCAGCCCGAGGCTCGAGGTGTCGCCCTGGATCGCCGGCGGCGCCTCTTCGACAGTGAGCTGCTGGCTGAGTTGGCCGAGCTCGAGCTGAAAGTCGACACGCTGAATGTGTCCGACATCGAGCTTCACATTGGGACGCACCGCCCGCTTGAATCCCGTCTTCTCGACGGATACTTCGTAAAACGCCGAGGGCAACACGGGCGCGTAGTACTCGCCCGCGCTGTCGGTCTGCACTTCGCGCACGGCGTTGGTCTCCTCGTTGCGGATCACGATCTTGGCCCCTGCCGCGGGCAGGCCGGCCGGGTCGGTGACGGCCCCGATGATGGCGCCATTGGGACTCACCGCCGCCAGGGGCGGGACGAGGATCCAGACAAGCGAGAGGTGGCGGAGCCGGCGCGCCAGGGACATACAGCGAGAATATCAGTTCTTCGCCGGAGGCGCATTGGCGGCAGGGGCCGGGGCGGCCCTCAGGTTAAGATGGCTGCATGAAGCGGCTGCGGGTGCTGGTCTGCGGCAGCAACTACGGCCGCGTGTACTTCGAGGCTTTGCGCCGGCGGCCGGACCGGTTCCAGCCGGCCGGGTTGCTGGCGCGCGGGAGCGGGCGCTCACGGGAGCTGGCCGCCGCCGCCGGGGTTCCAATGTACCGCGCCGCCGGCGAGCTGCCGCCGGATATCGATCTGGCCTGCGCGGCCGTCGGGACGGCGGCGGGCCAAATCGTGGTCGAGTTGCTCGGCCGCGGGGTGCACGTACTTTGCGAGCATCCGCAGCCTGGGGAATTCCTGGAAAGGGCTTTCGAGGCCGCAACCGCGTCCGGGGCCGTCTTCCACCTCAATGCGCATTTCGGGCTTCTGCCGGCCGCCCGCGCCTGGATTCGGGAAGGGCGGCGGAGAATTCAAGCGGAGCGGCCGTTGTTCTTGACGACGATGGCGACGGACCGCTCGCTGTACAGCTTGCTGGATATGCTCGGGCAGGCGCTCGGCGGCGTCGCGATGAGCGGCTTTGACCATGCTGAGCCAGCGGGACCGCTGGCGCTGCTGCACGGGGAGTTGGGCGGCGTTCCCGCCGCCTTCGCGATTCAGGCGGGCAGTTCGAGCGGCGAACGGCTGCCGGACGGAAGCCCGCAGTACGTGTTAGATCACCGGGCTGCGCTCGGCTTTTCCGAAGGGATTCTCACGCTGCTGTCGATCGCGGGGCCGGTGGTATGGAACAGCAGTTTGAGCCGCGCCTTAAGTGGCCCAGTGTGGCATCCGGTTCCCGTCGGTGAGGACGTGACCGCGCGAAGCCTTGGGGAGGCGAGGGTGCTCGCCAACCTCGAAGCGGTGGAGGTGCTTGCCGCCCATGCGACCGGTGGGAAAGCGCCGCAGTGGCAATCCCCGGAGCATATTCTCGCCGTCAGCCGGGCGTGGGAGCGGATCAGCGCGGCCTTAGGCCGTTGCGGGCGCCGCCAGGGACGCGCCCGAAAGGGCGTCCAGTAAGGCGGCGCCGTGTGGGCTTCCCCACCCCGTGCAAGGGTCCCATCCGGGCGCCGCCCGGAAACGGCTGCCGTTGTTGCCCTCGGTGACGTCCCGGAAGACGCGCTGAAACTCCGGCCGGTAGAGCAGCGGGGTGATGTAGCCGGCGGGAACGCCCAGCTTCTCGTTAATGCGGGCGATGAGCGCGGCCCACAGAGGCGCAGCCGCGCTGGTGCCGCCCATCGGTATGTCCACTCCCCCGGCGAGAATGCAATAGCCCGTGGCGACGTCGGCCTTGGCGGCGACGTCCGGCACTCCCCGCCCGTTGAGGCCGGTTTTCCGGCGAACTTCAGCAGGGGCCTGCCAGGCCGGAGCACGAAACAGTTTGCTGGCCCCGCCGGTACTGGCCATCCGGCGGCCCGCGAAGGTTTCACTCCACACGCTCTCCGCTTTCGTGCTGGCGGAAAGATCCAGGTGAGTGCCGCCGCAAGCGAGCACGTACTCGCTGGAGGCTGGGAAATTGACTTGCGGCTTCCCGCCGGACGCGGCGCCGTCGCCGTCATCGCCGGACGAACAACAGACCGTCACCCCCTGCTGGACCGCCACCTCGAAGAGCCGCTGCACCGACTGAACGTAAGGACGGGACAGGGTGCTTTCGTGGGCCCCCCAACTGCAGGAGAGGATGGACGGCTGGTTCTGTCCATCCGCAAGGGCCGCCGCCAAGGCCTGATACTTGCCCTGGGCGGTGTTCGGCGCGAAATAGACAATGATCCGGGCCGCATTGGCGAGCGCTCCGGCCAGCTCGACGTCCATCGTGGTTTCTATCGTCCAGCCGATCCGTTCCACATCCCGCTCGCCGGTGTCGTCGCCGGGATTCTCAGACGAGATGGACTCCCAGAACTTCCGGATGTCACCGACGCCGGCTGGGGCGTTCGTCGCACCGGCGATCTCCACCACGTTGATCTGCGGCTGCCGCAAGTTGTGCCGGTGGAAGTACTCGTGGATATCGGCCGGGTGGAAGCCCCCGCCGAGCTCGATAATGCCGACGGTTTGACCGCGGCCCTGGGCGTCGGGGAAGTTGTAGAACCGGGCTACGTCGGCGGGTTCGGTATGTTGATGGAGGGCCTGCCGGCGGCCGATGACGTGACGCTCGACCACGGGCCGGTCATCCAGCCCCAGGACCGCCTCGACGATTGCGGTGAGCGGCCCCGGAACGCGGACCGGCCCACGGTGCGAACGGTAGGAGCCGCGGGGATGCCGGAAGCGAGCCAGCTCGACGCCGAAGGCCCGGGAGATACCGGCCAGCGGGCCGGAAAGCACGACGTGGCCACAGGCTTCGCTGACCTGTTCTACCTTCAGATTCTGATGGCGGGCAAACTCCGTGATCGCGGCGAGGTCCGCCGGGGCGGGGCCGAACAGCCGTCTGAGGTCGGCGGGACGAAGCCTCCGGCGATTCCGCGGTAGCCGTGAGGCCGTGTCGGACAAGGCGGCGCAGCGCTCTTTTTCGGCGGCCTGGGGCTTCAGCAACAGCGTTACACGGACAATCTCGTTGCTGTCCGGACGGCCCGACGCCTCGGTGGCGCCGGCGGGATGGACAGGCTCAGAGCCGGGCAGCGGCTTGAGTCCTTTCGGCGGTGGCATGTTGATTTCCCCTCCTTTAGCGTGGTTTTCGGAACCTCCAGATCTTATAGTGGCACTGCCGGGCCGCCAGACTGAGCCGCATGGCTTCATTGGCCTGGATCAGCCAGTCCACCGTCTCGCGGTTGTTGGCGTTCCGCAACGATTCCAGATGCCAAGAAAGACCATCCGGGGCCTTCAGCGCCTGAAACACCCGCTCCGTAATGTCTCGTTCCCAGAGCAGCTCCAAGCGGGCGCTCCTCAGCGCCGTTGCCCGGGCCGGCCAGTCGTAGGGGAAGATATTGAGGTTCCAGAAGTCGGCATAGGCGAAGATCCCACCGGGCTTCAGCACCCGGTGAACTTCCTCCAGGAAGGCCTTGATCCGGGGGTAACAGTGAGACGATTCCAGGTTTACGACCACGTCGAAGGTCTCATCGCGCACGGGCAAGCATTCGGCGGCGCCGCAGAGGAAATCTACCCTCGGTCCCCGGCACCGCCGGCGGCACAAGCGGACATTTGCCTCAGTGACGTCCAACCCGACGATCCTGCGCGCTGCCGTATACCGCAGCAGATAGTAGCAGTTGCCGCCGCGCCCGGCCCCGACTTCCAGCACGGTCCTCCCTTGAAACCGAATCCCTCGCACGACCTGGCGGATGAGGCTGAGGTGGTACTTGTATCGGCGGTCCGGCGCCGTGATCCAGCGATAGCGGTCTGTCGATGGCTCGGCGTAACCGTAGTTCAGAAACGGAAGGCCGGTATGGGGCAGCTCGCGGGCGAGGAAATCATAGAAAGCCTTCACGGCTGCAGGCCCATGCGCTCGAGATAGCCGGCGACCAGGGGGTCGGTGCGGCCCGGGGCCCAGTCCGGGCACATCTGGAGGGCCAGCATGTAATCCCGCGACTCGTAAGCAATATCGAGCCAGCGGGCGGCTTCTTGCGTCTCTCGAAGGCACAGATAGATGAGGGCAATTTCGGAAGGCCGGTATTGGTGCTGACCGGCAGGATCGAGAATTTCCTCGAGCTCCTTGCGCGCTTGTTCTGTTCGGCCGGACCAGGCGTAGGCCAGCGCGACGAAAGTCGCCCGCCAGGACCACTTCTTCAAATACTCGACTGCGGTCTCCACATCGCCTTTGGCCAAGTAGGCTTGGCCGAGGACGGTGAGGGCGGGGAGGTAGTGGGGGTCGATGTCGAGGGTCCGCTTGAGCTGCTCGATGGCTTCCTCACTGCGGCTGGCCATCGTCAGAACCCAGCCCAGGTTGGTGTTCACGAACGGCGACAGCGGATCCAGATCAGTGGCGCGCGAGGCCTCCCGCACCGCGCGGTCGAACTGCCGCAGCACGCAGAGGCACCAACTGTAATAGGTGTGCGCCTCGGCCCAGTTGGGGTTGATCTCGACCGCGCGGCGGAAACTTTGGTCGGCTGCCTTCCAATCCCAGTCGTGGAACATGAGGACAAGCCCGATGCTGGTTTGGGCCTCGGCCAGGCTGTCGTTGAGTTCCAGCGCCTTCTGGGCGGCCGCTTTGGCCTTGGGAAAAGCCTGCTGAGGAGGCATGAAGTCGAAGTGGCCGGCGGTGGCGTAACAGGTCGAGATGCCGGCATAGGACCGGGCATCGGCCGGGTCGATGTCCAGCGCCTGCTGGAAGAAGCGGATGGCCCTCTCGATGCCGTCGGGCGACACCTTGTTGAGAAAGTAGCGAGCCTTCAGGAAGAGCTGATAGGCCTCGATATCGCGGGGTTCACGGACCAGCTTGAGCTTCTGCGAGGGCGACAGGGTCGTGCTCAGCGCCTCGGAAATCCGCCGCGAGACGTCCGTCTGAATCTCGAAGATGTCGGTCAGGTCGCGGTCGTAGGTCTCCATCCACAACTGCCGGCTGGTGGCGCCGTCGACCAGGCCGCTGGTGATGCGGACGCGGTTGCCGGCGCGGCGCACGCTTCCCTCGATGATGTGGGTGACGCGGAGGTCCTGGGCGATCTGAGAGAGCTCTTTGTCGGTGTTCTTGTACCGCATCACTGACGTGCGGGCAATGACTCTTACACCGGGAATCTTCGAGAGCTGGGCGATGATCTCCTCGGTGACGCCATCGCTGAAATACTCCTGCTCGGGGTCGCCGCTCATGTTGACAAAGGGCAGAACGGCGACGGACGGCTCGACCGGCCAGGGATAGGAGACCGAGGCAACCGTGGCGGTCTCCCAGTCGCTGACCGAGGCCACATCACGCCCCGAGCCGATGGCGTCGAGCGCGGCCAGCACTTCGGCGGCATGACTGTAACGGTGCGCAGGGTCCTTGGCGAGCGCCTTGCCGACGATCCGTTCCAAGTCCGCCGGCACGCCCGCCCGCAGGTAAGACAGCGGCGCCGGCTGGGTGTTGATGATGGCGTAGATCACCGCTCCCGGATGGTCGCCCTTGAACGGCAGCTCCCCGGTGATCATTTCATAAAGCAGGACGCCCATCGACCAGATGTCGGTGCGGTGATCCGCCGGCCGGCCCGTGGTCTGCTCAGGCGACATGTACGGGAGCGTCCCCATCGTAGTGCCGGTGCGGGTCAGGTGTGTGCCCGTCCCCAGCTTGGCCAGGCCGAAGTCGAGAATCTTCACCACACCCTCGGTGGTCACCATGATGTTCGCCGGCTTGATGTCCCGGTGGACGATCTTTGCCGCGTGGGCCTTGGCGAGACCTTCGGCCGTCTGTTTGGCAATGTCGATCGCCGCCGGCAAAGGCAGCGGGCCGCGAGCGATCTTTGCCTTCACCGTCTCGCCCTCGTAGTAGCCCATGGCGATGAACATCTGGCCGTCGTCGGTCTCCGCGACTTGGTAGATCGTACAGATGTTCGGGTGATCCAAAGTCGAGGTGACCTGCGCCTCTTGAATGAACCGGGCCTTGGCGGTTTGATCCTTGCCGATATCGAGTGGGAGGAATTTCAGGGCGACCAGCCGGCCGAGCTTCAGATCCCGGGCCTTGTAGACGACGCCCATTCCGCCGCCGCCAATCAGCTCGAGAATTTCGAAATTGGAGAACGTCCGCCCGACCATGTGCGAATCGCGGCCGGCGCCCAGTCGCACGCCGCCGGCCGTCCACTCGATGGACCTATTCTAGCGTGGATTGCAGCGGGCGGCTGATCCGGTGCGGCGTGGCCAAGCGAGGAGAACGGCGCCGTCCCGGCCGGTCTCGCGCCCGCCGGGACGGCGATGGAGTCTGACAGAACAGCCGAGGGCGATTCAGGCGCCGGGCGCTTCCGAGAAGCAACAGGTGAAGGCTTGATCCAGCATTTCTCGCTTCTTGGGTTTGCCCCACTTTTCATGCAGCGCCTGGTTCAGCTCATCGGGCGTGAACTCGTAGCCCTGCGTTCTCGCGAACTCGACAATGGGGTTCTGCTTTTCGATGACCGCCCGCAGTTTCTCGTCCTGGTCAAGCGCATCAAGGAACTCGTGGGCGCCCTTCTTTTTCGGCTTTTGCTGTTTCGAACTTCGTTTGGTTGGTTGTTTAGCCACCGGTGAAATCCTCCTCTTCTTTCAGAGTTGACACAGCTAGAACTTCTGCGAGCGCGGAGTCAGTGTCGGGTTCGTGGAGAAACCCTTCGCTTCCCTTGGGTTGGACCCATTAACCCTCCTGCTCGTCTCTAGAATCGTACGCCGTCGCAATGGCAAATTCAAGACCTTCGACGATTTTTTCCCCATGTTGGGAAGCAGCTTCCGGGTTGGTCCTCTCAGAACGCCTCGGTGTCTTCGGCCAGCAGGCCAGGGTCTTTCGGCCCTGATGCCAGCAGCCGTGTAATCTTCTGTCCGGCGAGCGGCCCCTGGCGCGGCGTCACCTCGATCAGTACGGCGGAGTCTCGCGGCGCCGCGCCGCCGCTGCCGATCTGAATCAGCCGGTCAAAGATGGCGGTGACGGCCGAGCTGTCGTACTGTTGCAGGTTTCGCACACTCTTCAGGAATTGCTCGAGAGCGCGGTTGAGGCTGTCGAAGCGGATCGGCTTGCCGCGCATGGCGTCGTCCACGACTCCATCGAGGGCCAGCAGGCTTTTCACGAAAGTGTCCTCATGACGGAACAGCGTCTCCACGAGCGCCACCATCTCACCGCTCAGCCTGACAGTTAGCGGCGCGGCGTTGCCGGTGAACCAGGCGGGCAAGACCACGGCTTTCAGGTTCTGCCGCAGCGCCCCCTGGCGATACCACCGGTAAGCCTGTTCGGAAGCGTAGGCAAAGCCGACCCGAGCCAGCCAGTCCGTGGCGCGCAGTGCACCGTACTTGCGGAGGATGAAGTCGCGCATGGCGTTGCGGGCATGCGCTTCGAGAACCTCGCCGCTGAAGTGGAACGCGCTCTTCAGGCTCTCGACGCCGAACTGCACCGAATAGCTGACCGCGACCGCCCCCAGGTTGCCGCCGCAGTCCTCGGCGAGCCGGCCGGCGTAGAGCGCCGGGTCGTCGTCGAGCAAGCCGATGGCCGCCGCCAGGCGCAGATACTCCGCCAGCTCACGGACCGTCGTGTTCTCGTCGCGTTGCAGCAAAGTGTGTTGGGCCGACATCGAGCGCAACACGTCCACGGCGTAGGGCCGGTAGGTTCCGCCGTCGGCCTGAAACGTCTCACCGAGGGCCTGTATGAGAAAGCGGCCGGCGAGCTCCTCCTGAAACCGCCAGCCGGATTTCTTGCGCTTCTCCACGTAGCCGCGCGAACTGTACACATGCAGCAGGCCGCCGCCCTGAGGCTCGATCGCGTGTTCGGTGTCCAGCACGACCGACAAAACGCCTTCCATCCCCCAGCCGAGGACGTTGACTTTAACGTGCGCCGCCGATTTCAATTCCTCGGTGAACAGGCCCCGGTGGATGCGGACCACGCTGGTGTCGAAACTCTCGAGGATCTCGCCAAAGTCGCCGCGGGAGGCGGCGCGCGCCAGCCGCCGCCCTCGCCGCCCGTCGAGGCGGATCTCGACATCCAGCAGCCGCTCATTAGCCCGGCTTCGCGTGTAGGCGAGGTGGAGCTTCGCCCGAAAGGACTGCTGGACCGCCTCGCGCAGCCGCTTGTACCACTGCTCCTTGAATCGCTGCACCCGCTCCAGGTTGTTGCTAACGAGCTCGAAGACGGCGGCGGCGTCGGACTTCGACAACCGGTGGAACGCCGTGCCGGTGAGCTGCTCGACCAGCCCCTGGAGCTTCTCGTCGGCCAGGGTTCGGATCTCTTCCGGACTGTCGACACGCCCCAGTTGCCGGAGCAGCTCGTTCACGGGAAGTTCCGCCTTCACCAGGTCGATCCAGGCTTTGACCTCGCGCTCGGCTTCGCCGCGAAGAAAGCTGCGGGCCTTGCTCAGCAGGGCGGCGGCCTCGGCGAACTGGGCGTCGTCGCGGAGAACGTCGGAGAGCCTCTCGTTGTACAGCCGCCGGAGCAGGTCGATCGCATCGGCAAAGCCGGCCGACCCGGAAAGCGCCAGCAGGTCCTGCCGGCTGCCCTGGCCGAGAATGAGATCGATCACCGGCAGAATTTTCTTTGTGTCTTCTTCGGCCCCCTCGAGGACATCCTTGTACAGGTCGATGATCCGCCGGTCGAGGGCGGCATAGGCTCCGGTGACTTGTCGCATCCGCGCCAGGAATTCCTGGACCGTGCTGTCACTGAGCGCAATGTTCAGGACCTCCTGCGAGTACCGGCGGAGGACGTTCTTCAGGAGCTTGCCTGCCGCCTCTTCAAGTCCCTTGAGGTCCGCATACGCGCGGGCTCGGTCAAACAGCTCGAGCGCCCGGTCGGCGTGCGTGCCCAACAGCCGGGAGAGGAATTCGTCGGCCGATGCCGGCAGACCGCGCAGATTGAGATCGGCATCGAAGGCAAAATCCGCGGCCAGCCCCGTCTGAGACTCGCGACTCTTCCTGACCACGAAACGCACCCAACCGGGTTCCGAGCCGGCTCGCGCTTCGAGCTGAAACTCCCCAGCCAGCTTGTAGCCGATCGTCACAGCCGCCAGCGCCCGGAGCTTGTAATCGAGATCCAGGTTGAGCCGGTTCGCGCTGAGGTCATCCTTGGTGCCCGTGATCGAGTAGCCCCAGTTCAGGCCGGAGTTGGCACGAAGGTAGCCGCGGAACCGGCTGACCAGCAGCTCGCCCGGTTCGGGAATCTCCGCCGCTTCATCCACGTGCTGCGGCAGCCGGATGCCGCCATACAGCTCAGCGAGGAGCTGCCGGGCGGGCGTGTCCTCGGGTCTCTGTATCCAGCGCTCATAGCAAACGGCGCCGCCCGCCGTGATCCCGACCGTGGCCGACAATGGGCCCGCCGGAAAACCGGCGTCGGCGCCGGCGCTGCCCTCTGCCCTCAGAACGACTCGGGCGTAAATCCGACCCGGCGGAAGGCTGAGGCCGTACTGGCGCAGGAGTTCCGGGTCGCGCTCGGGCCAAAGGATCTCGGCCTGGTGCAAATTGCCAGCCTTGAGCCTCAGCGTGAGGCCCCGCCGCCGGCCGAAGGAGAAGTCCCGGGTGACGTCGGCGCCGAACTTGACTTCGGCGACGGCGTCGACATCCCGGGCGAAGGGTTGGTTGCGGCTGATCAGGCGGCTCCAGGCGTCGCCGTCGCTGGCAAACTCAAAGCTGCCGCTGCCTGCCAGGAAGTTTCTCGCGGCCCTTATGGGAACCGGAATCCGAGCCATAACCTTGCTCCTCCGAGTCGGCATCGAGGCGCGCCGCCGTGCGCCGGATCAGCTAACGGTATCACAGGTGAGAGGCCCGGACAAGGCTTCGAAGCGACTTCGCGGCCTGCTTCTCACGCCGAGCCACAGGGCCGGACCGTCCCGGCTCCGGGCGAGCGCCGTGTTCGGCCCGCCGCGAGTGGTAGTTTTGCTGCGACCTCAAGGATCCGGCGCGCATCTGTAGTATCGGCGCTCGGATTGCTGTTTGGCAGCAGAATTTCCGCCACGACTGCAATCCCTTCTGGTTTTCGATTATGATAGGCTTGTTTACCGCATCCTCACTGGGACACCGGGCAGAAAACTGAATGGCAGCGATTTTCCGCAAGTCTACGGACACCTATTTCCGAATCGCCCTGCTCGTCCTGTTGGCCGGAGGCGCGGGAGCCCTCGGCCTCGTGGCCTACCTCGCCAACCCGCAGGTTCTGGACACCGGCTACGCCCCAATCCAGCCGGTCGCATACAGCCACAAGCTCCACGCCGGAAACTTAGGGATCGATTGCCGGTACTGCCACTTCACGGTGGAGCGATCCGCGTTCGCGGCCATTCCCCCGACGGAAACCTGTATGAACTGCCACAGCCGGGTCAAACCGGATAGCCCGCTGCTCAGCCTCGTGCGGGAGAGCTATGCGACCGGCCGGCCGATCCCGTGGGTCAAGGTGCACCGGCTGCCCGACTTTGTCTATTTCAACCACCAGGCGCACGTGACCGCCGGAGTGAGCTGCGTGAGCTGCCACGGCCGTGTTGACCAGATGATCGAAGTCAAGCAGGTCCAGCCGCTCAGCATGGCTTGGTGCTTGGATTGCCACCGGAATCCCGCGCCCAGCCTCAGGCCGGTCGAGTTGGTCACCAATTTGGGCTGGAAGCCCGACCGGGATCCGGCCGCCCTGGGCGCGGAGCTCATGGAGGCCAAGCGCATCGCACCGCCGGTTGACTGCTCGGGGTGTCACCGATGAGCCTGACCCGGATTAATCTCGGTGGAAAGCGCTACTGGCGCAGCCTGAATGAGTTGGCCGAGACCGCGGAGTTCCGCGAGTGGCTGCACCGGGAGTTCCCGGAAGGCGCCGCGGAGATGCTGGAGTCCTCCTCCCGGCGGACGCTGCTGAAGTTGATGGCTGCGTCGTTCGGCTTGGCCGGGCTGACCGCCTGCCGCCGCCCGGTCGAGAACATCCTGCCCGCCGCAAAGGCGGTCGAGGACTACATCCCCGGCAACCCCCTTTACTATGCCACCGCCTTCACCCTGGGGGGAGTGGCCACCGGCTTGTTGGTGGAAGCTCACGACGGCAGGCCGACCAAGATCGAGGGGAACCCGAAGCATCCCGCCAGCCTCGGCGCTTGCTCGGCTTACGCCCAGGCCTCGATCCTGGATCTATATGATCCGGACCGTTCGCGTAGCGTGCTGCACAATGGCCGGCGGTCTGACTGGAGCCAATTCGAAGCGTTCGCGACCGCTCACTTCCACCCGTCAAAGCTCGGCCGCGGGGAGGGCGTTTGGATTCTCAGCGAGCTGACCTCGTCACCGTCGCTGGCGGCGGTCCGTGGCGGCTTCCTGAACCGCTTTCCCGCCGCCCAGTGGGTGGAGTACGAGCCGGTATCCCCGCAAAACGTCTATGAGGGTGCGCGCTTGGCCTTCGGCCAGCCGCTGGAGGCGCACTACGCCTTCGAGCGCGCCGATGTCATCCTGTCGCTGGACTCGGATTTCCTCGGCGTCGAGGCCCCGAGTCCGGCCACCATCCGGGGCTTCTCACGCCGCCGCGCGCTGGAATCCGAGCGCGACTCGCTGAATCGCCTGTACGTGGCCGAGAGCCCGTTCTCCATCACCGGGGCGATGGCCGACCACCGGCTGCGCGTACGGAGCAGCGACGTTCAGCAGCTTGCCCTGGCGCTGGCGCGTGAATTGGGCGTCTGGGGCGAGCTGAACGTTCTCAACACTGCTGCGGCGCCTCATCAGAGGTGGATCGCCGCCGTGGCTCGTGATCTGAAGGCGCACGAGGGCCGCTCGATCGTGATCGCGGGTCCGTCGCAGCCACCGGCCGTCCACGCGCTGGTTCACCTGCTTAATGAAGCCCTTGGGAACCACGGCAAGACCATCCAGTTCACCCGGCCCGCGGTGGAACGGGCCGGCGCTTCGATTAACGAGCTGGCCGGCGCCATGAGCGCCGGTCGGGTGAACACGTTGGTGATCCTGGGAGGAAACCCGGTCTACAACGCGCCGGCCGACTGGGAGTTCGGTGACAACTTGAAACGGGTGGCCGTGTCGATCCACCTCGGCCCGGAAGCCGGCGAAACAGCAATGGCCTCGACGTGGCACGTCCCGCAAGCCCACTACCTGGAGTCCTGGAACGACGCCCGCGCAGCCGACGGCTTGGTGACGGTGCAACAGCCGCTGATCGCTCCGCTCTATGACGGCAAGACCCCGGCCGAAGTGCTGGCGCTGCTCGGCGGTTATAAAGACCGGCGCGCTTACGACATCGTTCGGAACTTCTGGACCAGCCAGTGGCCCGCGGCCGAAGCAGAGCGGAGGTGGCGGAGGGCTTTGCATGAAGGCTCGATTCCGGGTACGGAGTTCGCTGCGGTCTCCACGGCGGTTCGGAGGGCGGAGGTGCTGGCGGCCGCTAAGGCGGCTCCCGCCGCGGCCGAAGGCTTCGAGGTGGTTTTCCGGCCGAGTGCGTGCGTCTACGACGGTCGTTACGCCAACAACGGCTGGCTTCAGGAACTGCCTCACCCGATGACCAAGCTGACGTGGGACAACGCCGCCCTTATCAGTCCCGCCAGCGCAACGGAGCTGGGCGTGGTCAGCGGCGATGTGATCTCGCTTGAACGGGCCGGCCGGTCGATTGACATTCCGGTCTGGGTCATGCCCGGTCAGGCCGACGGCTCGATCCTGCTGGAGCTTGGTTACGGACGCTCGGTGGTGGGCCGCGTCGGGCGGGGTGCCGGTCATAACGTCTATCCGCTCCGCACCAGTGAGGCGATGGGATTTGCCGCCGGCGTGAGGGTAGCCAGGAGCGGCCGCAAATACCAGCTTGTCTCGGCCCAGGACCACCACGCCATGGAGGGACGCCCGCTCGTGCGGGAGACGACCCTCGAGCAATACCGCCAGCACCCTGACTTTGCCCGCAACGCCGTCCACCACCAGCCGCTCGAGTCGCTCTACGAGAATCCCGAGCTGACCGGCGACTACCAGTGGGGCATGGCGATCGACCTGAACCGCTGCATTGGCTGCAATGCCTGTGTGGTCGCCTGCCAGGCCGAGAACAACATCCCCATCGTGGGCAAGCGCGAAGTGGCCCGGGGGCGCGAGATGCACTGGATCCGCCTCGACCGATACTTCACAGGGGCAGAAGACAACCCTCAGGCCGTCGTGCAGCCGGTGGCCTGCCAGCACTGCGAACAGGCGCCCTGCGAAAACGTCTGCCCGGTGGCCGCTACCGTCCATAGCCACGAAGGTCTCAACCAGATGATTTACAACCGCTGCGTTGGAACCCGCTATTGCTCGAACAACTGCCCTTACAAGGTCCGGCGTTTCAACTTCCTGGACTGGCACGGCCGGATCGAGGATCCCAAGGGCATGGTCTTCAACCCGGACGTCACCGTGCGCATGCGCGGCGTGATGGAGAAATGCACCTATTGCGTGCAGCGGATCCAGGAGAAGAAGATTCAGGCGAAGGCCGAGGGCCGGCGCTCGGTTCGCGACGGTGAGATCCTGACCGCGTGCCAGCAGACCTGCCCGGCCGAGGCCATCGTCTTCGGCAATCTCAACGATCCTGACAGCCGGGTTTCCCGGCTCAAGCGGCTCAACCGCGACTACGCCATGCTGTCGGAACTGAACGTCAAACCTCGGACCTCCTACCTGGCGAAAGTGCGAAACCCCAACCCGGAGCTGGCATAGCAGATGGCTGACGTGACAATCGCACAACCTCTCGAGCTGAATCCGCCGCTGGTGGAAGGCGCACGCACGTACGCCGACATCACCCGTGACGTCGCGGGGATTGTCGAGGGCAAGCCGCCGCGGGCCTGGTACATCGCGCTGGCGGTTTCGGGCAGCTTCACGCTCATCCTCGTCGCCATGCTTGCCTGGCTGGTCCATACAGGCGTCGGTGTATGGGGCAACAACCAGCCGGTGGCGTGGGCCTGGCCCATCACCGACTTCGTGTTCTGGATCGGCATCGGGCACGCCGGGACGCTGATCTCCGCCATCCTGTTTCTGTTCCGGCAGAAGTGGCGGACTTCAATCAATCGCGCGGCCGAGGCCATGACCATCTTCGCGGTCATGTGCGCCGGCATCTTCCCGCTGTTCCACACCGGCCGGCCATGGCGGGCCTACTGGCTGTTTCCGTTGCCCAACCCCGACCTGAGCATGTGGCAGAACTTCCGCAGCCCGCTGATGTGGGACGTCTTTGCGGTCAGCACCTACTTCACGGTGTCGCTTCTGTTCTGGTACGTGGGCATGCTGCCGGACCTGGCGACGTTGCGGGACCGCGCCTCCTCGCCGTGGCGCCAGCGGATCTTCGGCATCCTCAGCCTGGGGTGGCGCGGCTCGGCCCGGCACTGGAACCACTACGAAAAGGCGTACCTGATCCTGGCCGGCCTTTCAACGCCGCTCGTGCTCTCAGTCCATAGCATCGTCAGTTTCGATTTCGCCGTTTCCATCGTGCCGGGCTGGCACACGACAATCTTCCCGCCCTATTTCGTGGCCGGCGCCATCTTCTCGGGTTTCGCCATGGTGATCACGCTCATGGTGATTGTGCGCAAGGTCTACAACCTGGGGCACCTGGTCACCATGAACCACATGGAGAACATGTGCAAGATCTTGCTGGCCACCGGCTCCATCGTCGGCTACGCCTACGCGGTCGAGTTCTTCACGGCGTTCTTCAGCGGCAACCCGTACGAACGGTACGTGTTCCTCAATCGCGCCACCGGCCCGTACAGTTGGGCGGTCTGGACGATGTTCTTCTGCAACGTATTCGCGCCGCAACTGTTCTGGTTCAAGCGGTTTCGCCGGAGCCTGCCGGTGATGTTCGCGGTCTCGATCGCCGTCAACGTCGGCATGTGGCTTGAGCGGTTCAACATCATCGTCACCTCGCTGCACCGGGATTTCCTCCCGTCCAGTTGGGGCTATTTCACGCCGACCGTGATCGATGTTCTCACTTTCGCGGGGAGCCTGGGTCTGTTCTTGACGCTGTTTCTGTTATTCCTTCGGTTTCTGCCGGCGATAGCGATCGCCGAGGTGAAGGGCGTGGTGCCTTCGCCGGCGCAAACGAACGGAGCGCCGGCATGACAGAGACGAAGCTCTACGGCGTCGTGGGGGAGTTCAGCACTGCGGAAGCGCTGCTCCAGGCCGCGCGGACGCTTCGGGAGAAGGGATTTACGAGACTCGATGCCTGCACGCCGTTTCCGGTGCACGGCGTGGATGAGGCGCTCGGGATCCGGCCCTCGCCACTCGGCTGGCTGGCGCTGGCCGGCGGTTTGTTGGGCTGCGGACTCGCGCTGCTGCTTCAGTGGTGGACCGCCGCGGTTGATTACCCGCTCATAGTCGGCGGCAAGCCGCTATTCGCTTTTGAACCCTCGATCCCGATCACCTTCGAGCTGACTGTCCTGCTGGCGGCCTTCGCCACCGTCGGCGGGATGCTGGCATTGAACGGTCTACCCCGCCTCTATCATCCGCTGTTCCACCACGACGGTTTCCGGCGGGCGACCGATGACCGCTTCATGCTGGCGGTCGAGGCTTCTGACCCGCACTTCCACGCCGAGCGGACGGCCAAGCTGCTTCGAGATCTGGGCGCTGAGACGGCGGCGCTGGTGGAGGAGGAACTCTGATGGGGCGCGCCGGTGTTGTCTGTGTCCTCGCCGCCATGGCCTTGGCCTCTTGTGCGGGCCGGACGTCGCGCCGGCCGCCGGTTGAGGTCTTCCCGGATATGGACCGGCAACCGAAATATAAGGCGCAGCAGCCGAGCTCATTCTTCGCGGACGGACGCGCCGGCCGTCCGCCCGTTCCCGGCACTGTCGCTCAAAGCCAGTTGGACGAAGACGAGGGCGTCCACACAGGGGCCGTCAACGGGATGTACCTGGGACGCACTCCGCTGCCGATCGACGCCGCGCTGCTGGCCCGCGGCCAGGAGCGGTTTAACATCTACTGTGCGCCATGCCATGACCGGGCCGGAACCGGCCGGGGCATTGTCGGGGCCAAGAGCATGTGGCTGGCCACCAACCTCCACGACCCGCGCGTCCGCCATATGGCCGACGGTGAGATCTTCCAGGTCATCTCTTACGGCAGGCGCTCCATGGCCGGTTACCGGTTCCAGATTCCAGTCAACGACCGCTGGGCCATCGTCGCCTACGTGCGCGCGCTTCAGCGCGCTACCAGCGGCACGATTGAAGACGTCCCGGCCGACCTGAGGAGGGAGCTGCGCTGATTCCATGGCTGCGGAACTGAATCGCCAACCACTTCCAGAATCCTGCCGGCTCGAGGAATCCCTCTGGCTGCGTGGCCGCAACATCCTGTGGGCGGTCGGCCTCCCCGCCTGGGCCGCCTGCGCTTACGGCTGGGTCACCGACGCCTACGATTTCCACGGCTCCTATCTGGTCAATTATCTGTTCTTCCTCACCATCGGCTGGGGGGCGATGTTCTTCGTCATGGTCCAGCACCTCACCAGCGCCGGCTGGAGCGTTACCGTGCGGCGCCTGATGGAAACCATCATGATCACCGTGCCGGCCATGACATGGCTCTTCCTCCCGGTCGCCATCGGCATCCCCACGCTTTACGAATGGGGAAACCCGGGCTACTTCGACTCGCATGACCCCAACCTCCGGTTCAAGGCGATCTTCTTTAGCCAGCCGTTTTATCTGGCCCGCTCGGTGGTCTATTTCATCGTGTGGGCCGTGCTGGCGATCGCGCTCTATCGAAACTCAGTGGCCCAGGATGACGGAGGCAACCTCGCGGCCTATACCAGAACGCGCTGGTGGAGCGGCCCGGGGCTGCTGGCGCTCTGCGTCACCGTCACCATGGCGTCGGTCGACTGGGTGATGTCGCTCGACCCGCACTGGTATTCGACGATTTTCGGCATCTACGTGTTCTCCGGAGGAGGTCTGGCCTTCATCGCCGCCTTGATCCTGATCTGCCTCGGGCTCCGCCGCTTCGGAATCCTGAAGAAATCGATCACCGTCGAGCACTACCACGACCTCGGCAAGTGGCTTTTCGCGCTGACGATCTGGTGGGCCTATATCGCCTTCTCTCAGTATTTGCTGATCTGGTACGCCGATCTGCCCGAGGAGACCGTTTTCTACAAGCACAGGTTTGAGGGCACCTGGATCTACCTCAGCGCGCTGCTGCTGTTCGGGCATTTCCTGGTCCCGTTCGTCGTGTTGCTGTCCCGGGCCGCCAAGCGCAACCTGACGGTGCTGGGCCTGACCGCCGCCTGGATCCTCATCATGCATGGAATGGACCTGCACTGGCTCATCCTGCCGGCGGTCCATCCCCACGGCTTCCACCTCCAGTGGCTGGACGTGGTCACGTTCCTGGCGGTGGGCAGCTTCTTCGGGCTGGTCTTCTGGCATCGCCTGCGGCGGCATCCGATGATCCCCACCGGGGATCTGCGACTGGCCGAAGCGCTGGCGCACCACAACACATAGGAACTTAGAGATGTCGGTATCGAACCACGACCAACCGCACGCTGCCGGCCACCAGGGTTATGACCGCCAGGACCCGAATGTCCGGCTGATCGGACTGCTGGCCGTCGCCACCATCCTGTTCCTGATCGCCGTCATCTTCGGTTTGCAGTTTCATTACGACTCGCTCCACGAACAGCAGGTGTTTGTGAAGGTGCTGGAGCCGGAGTCCGAACAGCTCCAAAACCTGCGCGCCCGCGAGGATGAAGAGCTCCACAGTTACAAATACCTCGACCGCGACAAGGGGATTGTGCGCCTGCCGATCGAGCGGGCGATGGAGTTGCTCGCGCAGGAGTACGCCGCCGGCAAGCTGAAGTACCCGGCGGCTCCGTATCCGGTGAAACCGGACGAGCAGGGAGGACCGAATGCGGCGGCTCAATAGTCTGTTCGGCGGCCAGCTGAAGCTTGCCCTGCTGTTCGTTCTGGTGGGACTCGCCGGCGGCGCCCAGACCGGCCTGCCCGAAGAGCTCGAAGGCGTGGGCATTCGCGAGCGGCTCGGCGAGACAATCGACCTCGACCTGACCTTCATTGCCGAAAACGGCTACCCGGTGGCCCTGCGGGAGTACTTTGGCAAAGGCAGGCCCGTCCTGCTGAATCTCGTCTATTACTCCTGCCCCATGCTCTGCACCCTCGTGCTGAACGGCCAGACCGCCGCCCTGCGCGAGATTCCGTGGACCCCCGGCCAGGAGTTCGAGGTGGTGACCATCAGCATCGACCCCACGGAAACCTTTGCGCTGGCGCAAAAAAAGAAACAGCTCTATCTGACCAGCTATGACCGTCCCGCGCCCGGCTGGCACTTCCTGGTTGACCACCAGGGCAACGTCCGCAAACTGGCCGAGCAGATCGGCTTCGACTACCGCTATGACGAGCGCCGGCAGCAGTATGCGCACGCCGCGGCGATCATGGTGCTCACTGACGACGGCAGGGTGTCCCGCTATCTGTACGGCATCAAGTACCGCGCGCGCGACCTCCGCCTGGCGTTGGCGGAAGCATCCGGCGGCAAGGTCGGTTCGACCCTGGACCGCGTGCTCCTGTTCTGCTACCACTACGATCCGGCCGAGAAGTCTTACGTCCTGATGGCCACCACCATCATGCGGGCCGGCGGCGTGCTGGTCGTGATCCTGCTCGGGGTGGTGCTTTTCCGATTCTGGCGCAACGAGCGCCGGCGGTCTGCCGCCGCGAATCCGGTGAATGCGCAATGAACTGGCTACGCTCCATCATCTTGCCCGCCGAGGGCTCCCAGTATGCCCGGCAGGTCGATAACCTTTTCATGTTCATCGTCCTGATCAGCGCCTTCTTCTTTCTGCTGATCGCCGGCCTGCTGGCTTACTTCATCTGGCGCTACCGGCGGCGCCGCCCCGACGAGGTCACCCCGGACATCAGCCACAACTTCAAGCTGGAAGTTGTCTGGAGCGTCATTCCGCTGATCTTAGTGACGGTGATCTTCTTTTGGGGCTTTCATAGCTACATGAACGCCACGGTGCCCCCCGGTGAGTCGCTCGAGATTCAGGTGACGGGGAAGAAGTGGCTCTGGCAGTTCGAATACCCGGACGGGATGCGGACGATCAACGAAATCCATGTCCCGGTGGGTAAGCCCGTCAAGCTGATCATGTCCTCCGAAGACGTCATCCACAGTTTTTACGTCCCGAGCTTCCGCATCAAGATGGACGTCCTGCCCAACCGCTACACGCAGGTCTGGTTCCTGCCGGAGGCCGAGGGCGAACACACCCTGTTCTGCGCCGAGTACTGCGGGCGCGGCCACTCGGACATGCTGGGCAAGATCTTCGTCGACAGCGCCGAGAAGTTCCGCCAGTGGCAGGAACTCGGCGACGAGCGCACCCGGACCATGCCGCTGGCCGAGCTCGGCGCCCTGCTGTACGAAAGCCGCGGCTGCGCCTCCTGCCATTCCCTGGACGGCAGCCGCCGCGAGGGCCCGAGCTTCAAGGGCATTTTCGGCCAGCAACAGAAGATGTCCGACGGTTCATCCGTGCTCGCCGATGAGAACTACCTGCGCGAGTCGATCCTGCAACCCCAGGCCAAAATTCTGGCGGGCTACGAGGGGATCATGCCCACTTTTCAGGGCGTGTTGCGCGACCGGGAGATCAGCGCCCTGGTCGAGTTCATCAAGGCGCAGAAGTAGAAACGAGGGCTCTCCATATGGCAGATGTCGTAACCACTCTACCGGGAATTGAAAGCCGGCCGGCGGCCCGGCCCAGCTACCTCAACGAGACGCGCGGGATTCGCTCGTGGATCTTCACGCTCGACCACAAGCGCATCGGCATCATGTACCTGTGGTCGGTCCTGTTCGCGTTTCTGCTGGGCGGCCTGTTTGCCATGCTCATCCGGCTGGAGCTGCTAACCCCGAAGGAAACTATCATCAGCGCCGAAACTTACAACCAGGCGTTCACCTTGCACGGCGCGATCATGATCTTCCTGTTCATCATTCCCGGCATCCCGGCGGCCCTGGGCAATTTCGTGCTGCCGCTGATGCTGGGCGCCAAAGACGTCGCCTTCCCGCGCCTCAACCTGGCCAGCTACTGGATCTACGTCATCGGCGCTCTGTTCGCCGTGACCGCGATGGTTACCGGCGGCGTGGATACCGGCTGGACCTTCTACACTCCCTACAGCACCACCACCGGCGGCGCCGTCAGCCTGATGACCCTGGCGGCATTCATCCTCGGCTTCTCTTCGATCTTTACCGGCATCAACTTCATCGCCACCATCCATAAGCTCCGCGCCCCCGGCATGACCTGGTTCCGCATGCCCCTGTTTGTCTGGGGCGCCTACGCGACCAGCATCATCCAGGTGCTGGCCACCCCGGTGTTGGGCATCACGCTCGTGCTGCTGATGATGGAGCGCATCTTCGAGATCGGCATCTTCGATCCCCGCCTCGGCGGCGATCCGGTCCTGTTCCAGCACTTCTTCTGGTTCTACTCCCACCCGGCTGTCTACATCATGATTCTGCCCGCCATGGGGATCATCAGCGAAGTGATCCCGGTCCACGCCCGCAAGAAGATCTTCGGCTACAAGGCCATCGCTTACTCCAGCGTGGCCATCGCCTTCATCAGCTTCCTGGTCTGGGGACATCACATGTTCACCAGCGGCCAGTCGGAGCTCGCCACGGCGATCTTCTCGGCGTTGACCTTCCTGGTGGCCATCCCCTCGGCCGTCAAAGTGTTCAACTGGCTGGCCACGCTGTACAAAGCCTCGATCGCCTTCACCGCCCCCATGTTGTACGCCATCTCCTTCCTGCTGCTGTTTGCCATCGGCGGGCTGACCGGCATCTTCCTGGGCACCATCGCCGTGGACATTCACCTCCATGACACCTACTTCGTGGTCGCCCACTTTCATTACGTCATGATGGGCGGCACGGTGATCGCTTTCCTGGCCGGGCTGCATCACTGGTGGCCGAAGATGTTCGGCCGGATGTACTCGGAAAAGTGGGCCCGGGTGGCCGCGGCGCTGGTCTTCGTCGGCTTCAACGCCACCTTCCTGAGCCAGTTCGTGCTCGGCAGCCGCGGCATGCCCCGGCGCTACTACAATTACCTGGACCAGTTTCAGCCGCTGCACGCCTTTTCCACCTTCGGCTCGTGGATCCTCGGCCTCGGCCTGTTCATCATCCTGGCTTACCTGCTCGCTTCCCTGCGCAAGAAGCCTGACGCGCCGGACAACCCCTGGGGCGGAAAGTCGCTCGAGTGGCAGACCTGTTCGCCGCCCCCCACCCACAACTTCGAAACCACGCCGGTGGTCACCTGTGGTCCCTACGAGTACTCGCTTCCAATCGCCGGGAGGGCCGCATGAGCCAAACCGCTGCCCCGCCGACAGGCGAACAAGTCCACGCCCACGAGCCGTTTCTGCAACATCACTTTGCCGAGCCGGAACAGCAGTTCGACACGGCCAAGATCGGCATGTGGCTGTTCCTCGTCACCGAGATCCTGCTGTTCGGAGGATTGTTCGTCGGCTTCGGCATCATGCACGGCCGCCATCCCGAGGCCTTTGCCTCCGCCCATCACCACCTGGACCGCCTGCTGGGCGGACTCAACACCGTCGTGCTGCTGGTCTCCAGTTGGACGATGGTGATGGCGGTGGCCAGCGCCCAGGCGGGCAAGCGCAAGCATCTCATCCGGTACCTGGCGGCCACCTTCGCCCTGGCGGCCGTCTTCCTGGTCGTGAAGTACTTCGAGTACTCCCACAAGTTCCATGAAGGCCTGCTCCCCGGCAAGTTCTACTCGTACACGGGCGATGCCGTGCCGGGCGAATTCATGTTCTTCAGCTTTTACTTCATGATGACCGGACTTCACGGCCTGCACGTCCTCGGCGGCATGGTCATGATCCTCTGGCTGATACGGCGCGCCGTCCGCGGGGACTTCTCGCCCCGCTACTACAATCCGGTCGACCTGGGCGGCCTTTACTGGCACTTGGTGGACATGATCTGGATCTATCTTTTCCCGCTGCTGTACCTGATCAGTTAGGAGCACCTGACCGATGGAAACACACAGCTATACGCGAGCGAAGAAAACTTACTCCATAGTGCTGGCGGCGCTGCTGGCGCTCACAGGCATCACGGTCGTCGCAGCCGGGATCAACTTCGGCGCTCCGTCGGTCAACGTCGTGGTGGCGCTGCTGATCGCCTCGGTCAAGGGCTCGCTGGTCGCGCTGTTCTTCATGCACCTGCGCCATGACCCGCCGATCAACGCCGTGATTTTCCTCACCGGCCTGTTCATGCTGGCCGTGTTCCTGATCTTCATCCTCATCGACGTCGACACCCGCGTGCCCATCCGCCCGATTTCGGGGACAGTCTACGAAATCCCCCAACCCGGGACGCTTTGAACGCGCCCCAGCTCCCCTCCCGGAGTGCGGGCCTCCCCCCGCAATTGGCTGCCGGGGTATACTGGCGGCTGCCGTGACCAAACACGCTCTTATCCTGCTGCCTTGGATGGTGCTGTGCCTTTCCTGTGCCTCCGAGCAGGGCCCCGGCATCCCCTCGGTGGCCGGCGGCCCCGGTCCCCTCTCATCCTGGGATCCCCAAGTCGCCGGCTTGCTCACCCAAATGACGCTCGAGGAGAAGATCGGGCAGATGACCCAGGCCGAAAGCAGCGGCCTGAAGACGATCGAAGACGTCCAGGAGTACTTCCTCGGCTCGGTGCTCAGCGGCGGCGGCGCCGACCCGAAAACCAACAGCCTCCAGGATTGGACGGACCTTTACGACAGCCTTCAGAAGCTCGCCCTCCAAACCCGCCTCGGCATCCCCATTCTGTACGGCATCGACGCCGTCCACGGGCACAACAATGTGCTGGGGGCGGTGATCTTCCCCCACAACATCGGCCTCGGCTGCACGCGCAACCCCGCTCTGGTGCAAAAGGCCGCCGAGATCACCGCCAGGGAAGTCCGCGCCACCGGCATACAGTGGACCTTCGCCCCGTGTGTGACCGTGCCGCAGGATGACCGCTGGGGGCGCGTCTACGAGGGCTTCTCGGAGTCGCCGGAGCTGGCGGGCGAACTCGGAGCGGCGGCCGTCCGCGGCTTTCAAGGCGGCGACCTCAGCGACCCGCTCCGCATCCTCGCCTGCGCCAAGCATTTCGCCGGCGACGGCGGCACCCGCTGGGGCACCGGCCTGGGTCGTTTCCCGCTGGACCGCGGCGATGTGCAGATGAGCGAGGCCGCATTCCGCCGCCTGCACCTCGCTCCCTATCTGCCGGCAATCGAAGCCGGCGTCGGCACGATCATGCCATCCTATTCGAGCTGGAACGGCGTGAAGTGCTCCGCCAACCAGCGGCTGCTCACGGAAATCCTCAAAGACGAACTCGGGTTTCAGGGCTTCCTCATCTCCGACTACAACGCGATCGAGGAGATCCCCGGCGACTATCGCACCCAAATCAAGACTTCCGTCAGCGCCGGCATGGACATGTTCATGGTGCCGAACCGGTATCGCGAATTCTTCACCACGCTCAAGGACCTGGTTGAGGCGGGCGAGGTGCCCATGTCGCGCATCGACGACGCCGTCAAGCGCATTCTGCGCGTGAAGTTCGCCATGGGCCTGATGGACAGCAACCGGAGCCGCCTGGCCGACCGCAGCCTCCACGGCAGCTTCGGCTCGGCCGAGCATCGCCAGGTCGCCCGCCAGTGCGTGCGTGAATCGCTCGTCCTGCTGAAGAATGACAACAAGACGCTGCCCGTCTCCAGGACTGCTTCCCGCATTCACGTCGCCGGCAAGAGCGCCGACGACATCGGCAACCAGTGCGGCGGCTGGACGATCGAGTGGCAGGGGGCGAGCGGAAACGTCACCACCGGCGGCACGACGATCCTGGCAGCCATCCGCGCCGCCGTGTCCCCGAACACCAAGGTCACGTTTTCCCAGGACGGCTCGGGAGCCGCCGGCGCCGACATCGGCATCGTGGTCGTCGGCGAGACACCGTACGCCGAGATGAACGGCGACACCAGCGATCTCCATCTCGCCGCCGAGGACGTCAACGCTATCATGAATGTCAAGAAAGCGGGTGTGCCCGTAGCCGTGGTCCTGATTTCGGGCCGGCCGATGATCATCACCAATCTGCTCAGCCAGATGGATGCCTTTGTCGCGGCGTGGCTGCCGGGCACCGAAGGGCAGGGCGTCGCCGATGTCCTGTTCGGCGAGTACAAACCCACTGGCAAGCTGTCCTACTCCTGGCCCCGCTCGATGGAGCAGATCCCGATCAACGTGGGCGACGCCGGCTACGACCCGCTGTTCCCGTTCGGCTACGGCCTGAGCTATTAGCGGAGGGCGGCGGCCGGCTACAGATGCTTCCGCAGCCAGGCCTCCGCTTCGCGCCACATCCGGGGCGTGAAGACGTGGCCGACGCCCCGGAACAGCACGCCGCGAAAGTTTCCCGGTTTTCCGCACAGTCGGTACAGCTTCCTCTGGAAGGAATTGATGGCGCGCACGCCGTCGGCCGGCGAGCCCGCGTCCTGATCGCCGGTCAGTGTCAGGTGCGGCCGCGGCGCAATCAGCCCGATGACCGCCTCCATATCGATGCCTTCGCGCAGCACGCCCGGGACATAGTAGTAAATCCCGTGCTGCGCCAGCCCGCCCGCCGCCAGCAGGCTCTGATAACGCGTCAGGCAGGCCACGCTGACCACGGCACTGATGCGCTCATCCAGCGCCGCCGCCCACCACGAACGCGTGCTCCCCATACTGAAGCCCATCGCCGCCACCCGGCGCGGATCGACCTCCGGCCGCTTCAGCAGGCAGCGCAGCGCCAGCAGGTCGTCCCGCACCATCATCCCCCACAGCGTCCGGCCCTCCCACAGGAACCTCTTGAACAGCGAGGCCTCGGTCTCGCTCCTCCGCTCGCCAAAACCGTAGGCGTCGATTGCGAGCACCAGGTATCCGAGCCGCACCAGCTCCTCGCCTGGGGCGAAACCAAGCTGGGGGTGCTGCGGGCGAATCGCCTCGAGCTTGCCCGCCGCATAGCGGCCCGCGTGCTGATGATGATAAAGAATTGCCGGGCCCGGCTCGCGCCGCTCGTGCGGGATCAGCGCATAGCCATGGACGGTGTCGCCCGCGCCGTTGTCGAAGGTGAACTTCTCCAGCAGATACTCCTCGCGCCGCTTGCGCCACTGGATCTTGGCCTCCGGCGCCGCCAGCGGCGGCCAGTCGCCCAGCAGTCGCCGCAGCTTTCGCCGCAGCGCCGGCTTGCGCCGTTCCCACTCCTCCGCCGAACCCGGTAGCCGCGCCGTGCACATTTCTTCTCAGTGTCACGGAAATCTTACAATGCTTCCATGCCTGTACTGACCCGCCGTTCGCTCCTGGCTGCCGCGGCCGCCCCCGCCTTGGCCGCCAACAAAGTCCGCCTGGGCGGCCCGATCTTTCTTAAAAGCGACGACCCCGCCGAGCTGGCCCGCGAGCACCGCCGCCTGGGCTACAGCGCCGCCTACTGCCCGAACGCCGAACCCGACGACACCGCCCGCACCCGCGCCATCGAGAAAGCCTTCGCCGCCGAAAACGTCGTCATCGCCGAAGTCGGGGCCTGGAGGAACATGCTCGATCCGGATCCCGAAAAGCGCCGTGAAAACCTCGAGTACGTCACCCGGCGGCTGGCGCTCGCCGAAGCCGTCAATGCGCGTTGCTGCGTCGATATCGCCGGCTCCTACAACCCCAAGGTCTGGTACGGTCCCCATCCGAAGAACCTGTCGCAAGAGTTCTTCGACGCCACCGTCGAGAATTGCCGCCGCCTCATCGACGCGGTCAAGCCGTCGCGGACCAGGTTCACCATCGAGATGATGGGCTGGGCCATCCCCGACAGCCCGGACTCCTACCTGAAGCTCATCAAGGCCGTGGACCGCAAGGCCTTTGCCGTCCACATCGACGTCTGCAACCTCGTCAATAGCCCGGCCCGTTTTTACCATAATTCCGAACTGATCCGCGAGTGTTTCCGCAAACTCGGCCCGTGGATCACCTCCTGCCACGCCAAAGACCTCGAGTGGAATGTGGAAATGAACGTGCATTTTCGCGAGGTCATTCCCGGCCGTGGCGAGATCGACTACCGCACATACCTGAGCCAACTGGCCGGATTGCCGGTCGATGCCCCGCTCATGCTCGAGCACCTCAAGACGCCGGAAGAGTACGAAGAGGGCAAGCAATATATCCTGCGCGTGGGCCGGGAGTTGGGCATCGCATTTGCCTGACTGCACCCCGTGCCCAGTGGTAGTACTCTGCGGGCTGGCCGGTACTAGAACTTCCTCGGAAACCGAGCAAGCGAAATAGTACTATTGTTCGCCCTTTTGACGCAATTTTCCGTTGACCTCCGTACTGCACCTGTGTATGCTGTAGTTGCGCGTGGCTGTTCGGCTGGATCGCCTGAGGGGTGGACGGGGAACAGCCCCGAGCTAGTCTGAAAAACCGAGGAGGAAATACCCGAATGAGACAAGTTTTCGCGATTGTGGCGATTCTCGCCTTGGCGGGCGTCGCCATGGCCGAAAGTTTGCCGAGCAGCAAGGCTGCTGCGAAGATCAACAAAGTCGTGGCGCTGTACAGTTCGTGCGAGGCGGAGGCGACCGGGCCGGCCGTCGATTTGTGCGGCGACGACACCGACTGGCAAACCATTCAGACACTCTACATCAAGACCCCGAATCAGAAGGACCTGGCGGTCGACACCGCCTTCGAGTGCGGCTTGACAACCTTCACCGAGATCCAGAGCAAGAACGGCGCCGGCGCCATCGATCTGTCCTTTGGCCGCATCAAGGTCCGGGTGAAGATCACCGACATCAACACCGGTGAGGTGACCTATGCGGAACCGGACGGGCTCTTGGTCGATGAGGGAAAGCGGGAAGGCGTGGTTTACTGCTCCAGGCTCCAGGTCATGTACGGGCGCTTCGGGGGTTACAACTGCACGGCTGACCTTGTGACCGGAGTGGTTACCTGTGAGGACCCGGAACTCTTGGGACTCCTGCTGAGGACTCTGGAAGCGAGCGCATTCAATTTCATCGCGGCGGACGTGCCCCCCGGCATCAAGAAGATTGAAGTCCAGGCACGGGCCGTGACGGTGGACGCCGCGGCGGCCGAATTGGGTGCTTCCGGCAAAGCCTTCAGCGAGGCGTTCATCGGCCTCGGCTCCACCCTGGTCGAGACGGTCCGGCTCATCAAGGGAGCTGAGATCATCGAGGTTGAGTAAAGTGAATCCTGCGAGGAGGAAATACCCAATGAAACAACTATTCGCTGTGCTGGCGGTTCTTGCCTTGGCGGCAACCGCAGTAGCCCAAAACGGCAACCCCTGCCCTGGTGAGAAGGAATACCAGGTCAATATCATCGGCGTTCCCAAGGCCAAGAATCCGGACATGACCGGCGACAACGGGCACCGGATCTTTGTCTGGGAAAACGGAGTCTCCAAGATCTACATGACCGGCGACACGGTGCCGGGCGGCGATCTGGACTGCGGCGACCAGTTCTACGTGGCGGACGCCAACGGCACCGACGGGAGCGCTACACTCGTCGTGCCGTGCACCCCGGTGGATGTGACAAGCACCGACCCCGGTGTTTGCTTCACTGTCTACGCCACACCTCTCGGCAAACCCGGCGGAAGCGCTCAGGTGGACGTCGTCTGCACCTTCGATGACACGGTCGCCGAAGCCGATATCGACGCCGGCAGTTGCGAAGATGTACCGCTGGGGGAATTCGACTTCGAGCTTGTCCGTGGCAAGGGCAAGCCCGTTCAGATGGACATCACAAATTACATGAGGGCCTCGGGCTGCTTTGACACGAATCAGAGCGGCACGTGTGATTCCGGTGAAAAGACGTTCAACAACATCTGGATCTTCAACCTCGAAGCCCTCGAGGAGTACTTCTGGGAGTACGACAATGACGGCCTGAAGCTGAGCATGGTGCGTTTCTGTGAAAGTGACGACTGTGGCAGCTTCGGCACGGTTCCATAACCCCCAGGCGGTCACAGACCCGCCGACCTGCGGGCCGGGAGTCCCCGGCCCGCAGGTCGGAATGCCAGCGCGGGAGATTGTGTCGCGCATAATCATCGGGTTCCTAACGACCGTCGCACTGACGGTCTCGGCCCGGGCTCAAATCAAGATCCCGGCCTATCCGGTGGAGGGCATAGATTACGAACCACTCCCGGCAATTTTCGCGGTTGCTCCGCGGGGGACGGTAAAGGAAGCCTCCATCGAGCTCATTAACCGGAGGGCCGAGCCGCTGGAAATCCTTGCGGTCGAAAATCCCAGTGAGCGCTTCACCGCCCGCGTCGAAACGCTCGAAGCGGGCCGGCGTTACCGCCTGACGGTGACGCTGAAAGGCGAGGGTCCGGCAGGAGACCGGCGGGACATTCTGCTGCTCAAGACCAACCTCGCCGGCGATCCCGTCTTGCGAATCCCCGTAAACACGAGGGTTCGCGAGCGAGTCTACACCTTCCCGGCGTCGGTTTTTATGGGGCGGTTCGATGTCAGCGAGGTGCGGGGCAAACCCGACGTGGCGCGCGCTCGGGCCCAGATCTTGATGGTCTACCGTAAGGGCACGGCCGGTTTCGAGATCAAGGTGACCTCGGACCTGCCCTACCTGAAGATCGAGTCGGAGAGGGGCCCCCTCGGCGACCGCTGGGAGAACACGATCTGGCTCGATCCCGAGCGCGTTGAACCGGGCGAAATTAAGGGTACAATCTTTATCGAGACCAACGACCCGGAGGTTCCCAAGCTCGAGGTTCCCGTTACCGGGAAGCTCCTGGATAAGTAAACTGATCTTGCCGGCCAGGCCGAGGACCTGCCACTGGATGATGCGCACCGGGTTGCTATTATTGTCTGTCCAGGTCGGCTGGTCTCAATCCTGGGTCCAGGGGACCGTCCGTGAGCGGGCGGGTGACCTTGTCCGGCCGCTGCCGCACGCCTTCGTGTCCGTAAGTTCCCCGGCGGGCGAACCGCATGGCGTCACACGCACTGACGGCCACGGGCGGTACCGGCTTGTCGGCCTTCCGCCGGAGCGCTTGATCGTGACGGCCTTCAAGCCTGGCTTTCAGGCACGCGATGCGGCCGGGCGCTCGGGTGCGCGTGTTGTCATCGACTGCTCCCGGCAGTGTGCCCAAGACGGCCTGGACTTCGAGCTTTTCCGCGGTGCCGTGATCACCGGCGTGGTGGTCGATCTCCTCGGTGAGCCCGTCAGCAGGGCGCGCGTCGCTGTTCAGCCCGCCGGCGCTGTTTCGGAAGCCGCACAACCAGCTCAAGACACATCCGATGACCGCGGCCGGTTTCGCATCGCCGGGTTGCGGCCCGGCCGATACAGGCTGGCCGTCGAGGGCCGCCTCCCGAGCGGCCAGCCGGAGCGCTATTCCCAGGACGTGAGCCTCGCCGAGGGCGAGCAGCTCGAGGACCTCACCATCACCCTCGGCAGCCAGGGCAGCTTTCCCGTGACAGGCCGCCTGGGCGGAGTCCCCTATGGCGAGGGTTACCGGACATGGATCACTCTTCGCGCACTGGACGGATCGAACCGCCGGCATCAGGCCAACGTGGCCGGCGACGGCAGCTTCCGGTTCGACCCCGTCCCGGCAGGTCGCTATCTCGGTCGTGCCTTTGCCGTGGAGCGGGCCACTTTCGAGCGAAGCGAGTACCTCCTTGACGTCATTGACGTCCGCGCTGAGATCCAGGGGCTCATATTGCAACCGGTGTCGCCCGCCAGGCTGACCGGGACGGTTGAAGTGGCCGCAGGCGTCATTCGCCCAAACGCGACCGTTCAGCTCACCTCCCTGGATGGGTTCGGCCATCGCTGGTTTCGCTGCGGTGGAGGCAAGCGCGAGTTCGATCTGAGCGGCGTCATTCCCGGGACCTATCGCATGCACGCCCGGTCGGCGGGATTCTACGTCAAGGGCATCAAGATCGGAGAGAGCATGGAGACCTCCAACATTGTGAACCTCGGCCCCGGGCACAATCAGCTCACCGTGGTTGTCGCCGCCGATCACGGCCTCGTCTCGGGCACGGTCCGGGATCCTGTAACGCGGGAGTTGTTGCCCCATGCCCAGGTCGCTTTGCAGGGCCCCCGGGGCACACTTTCGACTCAGACCGATCAAGTCGGCCGCTTTGAGTTCGGGGCCGTCATCCCTGGCGAATATCGGATTTGCGCCTGGGCCGGCATCGCCCCGGAGGCCATTGAGGACGAGGCCAGTTGGCAGCGGGGTGACTGCGCATTCAAATACATCCCGATTGCCGCCCAAAGCGAGATCGAGATCGATCTGCACGCCGCACCATGATGCGACGAATTCCGTCGGTGCTTGGGGCTTTGTTGTTGATCCTCGCCGGGCGGGCCGGGGAGGTGCAAGGCCGCATCGGCGGCGTCGTGCGCTCCGTGACCACCGGCGAACCCGTCAAGAGCGCAGTCGTCACCCTGCGCTCTCCGGACGCGCACGCCGGCCCCACCCGGACCGCAACGACGGGACCGGCGGGAACGTTCCTGTTCGAGAGTCTGCCGGCCGGCTCCTACCAGCTCTCGATCCGCAAGGCCGGCTACCGCACGCTTTACAGCAGCGCCGGAGGGATCACGCTCCGGGAAAATCAGCAGTTGACCGGGCTGGCCTACTCGCTGTGGCCTAACGCTGCCGTCTCCGGCCGTGTCCTCGACGCCGAAGGCGAACCGGTGCAGGGCGCCCGTATCCGTGCCTATGCCCTTCAGCACCGCCGCTCCGGCCCCGGCCTCTCCTTCGCCGGTGAGGACCGGAGCAATGATCTGGGTGAATACCGAATCTACGACTTGCCCGCCGGAAAGTTCCTGTTGCAGGTTCGGCCGCCGCCTCCCACTTCCCTCGCCGGGCGTTTCTATGCTTCCGTAGCGGCCTCGTTCTATCCGGGCGCGGCAACGCCGTCGCAGGCCGTGCCGCTCTCATTGAGCTGGGGACAGGATCTCCAAGGCGTTGACATGAAGTTCGCCGCCTTTCCCACGTATGCCGTAACCGGCCTGGTGTGGGACACAACCCTCGACGCCCCTTGCTCGCGCTGTGTCGTGCGTGCCGTACAGATCGACGGCCCATGGGTGATTGCCTCTCCCGACACGGTCAAGGTCTCCAGCAAAGGAGTCTTTGTCATCCGCGGTCTCACCCCCGGCGATTACACCCTCGTTGCCGCGCGCGGCGGCGCTGGCGATTTGGTCGGTCAGCGCACGGTCTCCCTCCGCAACCGAAACCACGAGGGGGTCGTGCTGGCCGTCGGCCTGCGGCAACCGGTCTCGGGAGAGATCGTGCTGGAAAACCCCGTGGAAGGCATTGACGTCACAGAGTGGAAACTTCGCCTTGTGCCGCTGGCGCTGCCCGAATCCTGGCCGGAGGGCGAAGGCTATGTGGAGTCGAGCCTGCGTTTTCACACCGAGGAAGTTCCTCCGGCCGTGTATCGTCTGGAGGTGCTAAACCTGCCCGCTGGAGCCTACTTCAAGGCGCTGCGCTCTGGCGGACGGGACCTGGCCCGGCCGGAGCTGTCAGTGCCGGAAGATGCGGCCATCACGGGTCTTCAGGTCATCATTGCGTTTGATGGCGCCACGGTTAGCGGTAGGGTGTGGTCGGGTTCAAGCGGCAAGGAGCCGGTCGCAGCCCGCGTGTTTCTGGTCCCGGATCAGAATTCCAGCCCGTACGCAGACGCCGTGGCGATCGACGCGGCGGCCGACGGCAGTTTCCGCATCCATTCCATAGTGCCAGGCGCTTACACGCTATACGCCCTGCCCGCGATGAGTACGGCCCAGGTCTTCGATCCCGGAGTGCAGGCTGTTCTTCGGCGCTTCGCTCGCACCGTGAATCTGAGGCCCGGGGAACATGAGACTCTGGACCTCCCGCTCGGGGGGGAATAGCAGAAGGCCAGCAGTGCTGTCTCACCCAAACTGAAACACCGCGTTCCCCAGCACATAAACCACGACCGGCGTGACGGCGATCGCCACGGCGTCCAGCGCGACCCCGGCGCGGAACATGGCCGGGATGCTGATCCAGCCGCTGCTGAAGACCACCGCGTTCGGCGGCGTCGCCACCGGCAGCATGAAGGCGAACGAGGCCATGATGGTGGCCGGTATGAGGATCAGGTAGGGGTTGATGCCCAGCTCCAGCGCCGCCTCGGCCAGCACCGGGGAAATCATCAGCACCGTCGCCACGTTCGAAGTCATTTCGGTCAGCACCACCGCCAGGATGCACGCTGCCGGGAAGATCACCCATAACGGCGTGCCCTTCAATCCCGCCAGCAGCGAGCCGAACCATTCGGCCAGGCCCGTTTCGCTCATGCCCGCCGCCAGCGCGAAGCCGCCGCCGAACAGAATTACTACACCCCACGGGATGCCTCGTTCGATCGTCTCCCAATCCATGAGGAACCGCTCCCGCCGCCCCTTCCAGTCCACGCCGCCCGAGAAGTTCACCGGAATCAGGCACAGCACGACGCCGACAAGAATGCCGGCTGTGGCGTCGTGCAGGTAGCTATGGTGCTCGAACAGGCGAGACCAGCCGGGCACGGTGAAGGCGCCCACCTGGATCGGCTGGCGGAAGATCCATAGGAACGCCAGGCAGCACGAGGCCGCCAACACAATCTTCTCCGGGCGCGACATCGGGCCGAGGCGGCGCCGTTCCTCTTCGATTACCGTATGGCTCGCCGTGAACTGGATCCGGCTGAGCGAAACGCGGCTGCCGAAGCGGCACAGGTAGAGCCACGCGATGGGCAGGTAAACCACCACCACCGGCAGGCCGACCAGGCTCCAGTCCAGAAACGTAATCGGCGGCTTTTCGGGGAACCGCTCGGCCAGGAACCCCAGCAACGCGACATTGGTGGGCGTGCCGACAATCGTGGCCACGCCGCCGATGCTGGCCGAGTACGCCACCCCCAGCAGCAGCACGAGCCCGAACGTGTAGCGGATCTCGCGGGCTGTTCCTTCATCGCGGCCCCCGTCCAGCAGGGCCGACTCCGCAATCTGATTCACCACGGCCATGGCCACCGGCAGCATCATCATCGTCGTGGCGGTGTTGGATACCCACATCGACAAGGCCGCCGTCGCCACCATGAAGCCCAGCACCAGCCGTCGGGGACGGGTCCCGACCTTCGCGATGATCGCCAGCGCGATGCGGCGGTGCAGGTCCCACTTCTCCATCGCCAGCGCGAGAATGAACCCCCCGATGTACAAAAAGATCAAATGGTTGGCATAGTGCGGCGCCACCTCCGTGCTCGGCATGATCCCCAGCAACGGATACGCCGCGATCGGGATCAGCGCCGTCACCGCGATGTGCGTCGCCTCGCTGATCCACCACGCCGCCATCAGCGCCGCCACTGCTGCCATGCGCTGAGCTTCCCCACTCATGCCCGCCGGCGCCGGCAGCAGAAGAATCGCGGCGAAAAGGAGAATGCCAATGAGGAATCCCGCAAGGCGCCGCGTCCCGTAGGTGGCCAACGAAGGTGCTCCCGAAAAGGAAATCTCTATCCTATGAGTGCCGGCTCCCGTGGCGCAAGCTTCTTGCGCACGCGGCGATCAGCACTCACCAATGAGCCGGTGGGAGCAGGCACTCACCGCCGCGCTGAAGCTGAAAGCTGATCACTGACCGCCGAACGCGCTTGCCTACTCCGCGCTCCGGATCTCCCGGAACAGCTCCTTGAAGCACAGCGCCGCCTCGACGGCGGCGATGCTGGGCGCCTCCTTGCCGTAGTAGGCCTTGACGAATGAGGCCATCGGCTGCCACGTGGTTTGCAGCATGCCGAGTATCCGGTCGCGGATGCCGGCTGAGGCGTGTTGCCGCCAGAACAGCACCTGCCCGAGCTGGCCCAGCGCCACACCGGGTTTGCGCCACGGCGACGACACCACCGGAAACCCCTGAGTCGCAAAGTACGCCGCCGTCGGCTCGGCGCGGTTGTAGTGCCAGTCGCAGATCACGATATCCCTCGGCACCATGTGAATCGCCGGAGCCGTGTCGTTGAGGCTCGCCTCCCACTTGCCCATGCCGGTAAGCGCGCCGTCGAGAAACCGGTCGCCCCACATCCACATCGTGCGCCCCGTCTTGGCCAGGTGATCATGCAGGGTGCGGACCTCCTGGGCGAACAGTTCAGCCTTGTTGCGGCCGCGGCAGCGCGGGCAGTCGTCCTCGCCCAGCAGGAACACCTCGTCCATGCCCACATGAAACGCGTCCGCTTCGCAGACCTGGGCCAGCTCATCGATCAAGTCGAACAGGACCTCGTGCACGCCGGGATGCAGCGGGCAGTAACTGCGGCAGTAGATCCCCTCGTTGTCGGGGTATTTTCCCGGCGTCTCGTCGAACTCAGGGTGCGCCCGCAACAGCCCTGCCGTCCGCTTGGCCCAGGACTGGTGCCCCAGGCAGTTGATTTGCGGAATCAGCTTCACCCCGGCCCGCCGGCACGCATCAACAAGCCGCCGCACCTCCTCGCGCGAAAGGGCCTTCTCTTCCACCACCTCCGGCCGGCTGGCGTATTGGTAACGGTAGTTGAATTCGAGCACCAGCACGTTCACGCCCTCCTTCGGCAGCGCCTCCTCGATGAACTTCGCGCACAGAGCCACGTCCTCCGGCTGGGGGGCGGAGCAATGCAGGCCACGGACCGGCAGCGTCGCCGGCTGCGCCGCCATCGAAAAAGCGCCCGCCAGCACGGCGAGCAAGATTGGTTGCCGCATCTCTGCTCCTTTCGGCGTCCACTATTCTAGTGAAAGATGAACCCTGCAGGAGCTTCCGGCGTCCCTTTCATTCCCGAAACCAGATCGGAGCTGGTAACCGCGATCGCGCACTACTACCGCGGCGAGATGTCGCGCATGATCACCTGGCGCGACCGCCTCGACCGGACCACCAACTGGGCCATCGCCGCCGCCGCCGCCATGCTCTCGGTCACCCTCTCGACGCCCGGGTCGCACCACGCCGTGCTGCTGTGCTGCATGCTGCTGGTGTTCCTGCTGCTCGGAATCGAATCGCGGCGCTATCGCTTCTATGACGCCGTCCGCGCGCGGGTGCGGCTGGTCGAAAGGAATTACTACGCGCGGGTGATGGACCCTTCGCTCCCCGAAGCTCCGGAGGACTGGCGCCGGCGGCTCAGCGAGGACCTCGAACGTCCCCGCTACACGCTGACGATCGTGCAGGCCATGAGCATCCGTCTGCGGCGGAACTATTGCTGGATTTACCTGACGCTGCTGCTGGCCTGGTGGCTGAAGGTCACCACCATCGTCCTCGACGCGCGGACCGGTGAGGCGGAGTTCGCCCACTCGTTCGGAACCCTGCTGCGCAACGCCCGGGTCGCCTACATCCCCGGCGCGCTGGTCATCGCCGGCGTGCTGGCCTTCACCGCGTGGATGCTCATCGTCATGACAAGACACGCGCGCGAAGCCGAGGAAGGCGCCGAGGTTTGAACTCAGCTCCGGCCCCGGACGGTTTAGGGATAGGAGCCCTCGTCCCCGCCTGGAGGCGCTCCTCCGGATCCTGACGATGACTCCCTCCGCACTGTCAGCACCAGGCCCGTCTGTGTTTGCCGCCCGCCCACCTCGGCGATCAGCTCATGTTCGCCGTCGGGCACGTCGGGCACCTGGATCACCACCACGTTGAGGCCCACGAAAAAGGCCAACCCCGCAAACTCCACCCGCGCCGGGGTCTGACCTAAGCGCACCGTAACGGGATCCACCGTCCGCGAGACCTCCGTCGGAATCCGGCCCACGGGGACCGGAGGCTCGGTGGGGCCGAAGCCCGTGCCGAACAACTGGACGAAATCGCCGGGCTTGGCCGGGCGCGTCGGCAGCGGCGGCGGCGGGTTGATGTCGCTGAACAGATCCGCCGGACCCACGAAGGCTGAGCCGTCGTTCTGCACCGCCGCCACATACTTTCGCCGGTCCGGCTCGAACCGGAAGGAGAAGAATCCCGGCGCCTGCCGCTGCACCTCCACCATGACCGGCTCGCTCGTCCCGGCATCCGTCTCCACCACGATCGACACGTTCCCGGTCGAGTTCTCATCCGGATAGACGAAGTTAATCTGGTCAAAGTCCAGGCCGAAGTCGCTTCCCTTGCCCGTGAAAGCGATGAAGGCCGGGACGCCGTTGGCCAGCACCCGGGCGCCGCCGAGCCGGGTGGGCGCCACGCCATCCACGAACGCCTGCCCCCAGTCGGCCGTCGCCTGGACCAGGTTCGTTCCGAAGATCGTCCCAAAGGTGTTCTTCGCCAGCCCCGGCGCAACCGTCAGCGTCGCGCTGTGTACGATGCCGTTCTGGCCGATGGTCGGCCGCGGCTGACTCACCCCCGGCTGGATCGTAAACGACCGGGTGTGAATTCGATCGCCGGTATTGCTGAAGTTGTTATTGGCGGCGTTGGCGGCGACATAGAATGTCACCGGGCCGATATTCGTCGCCGGCGCCACCCAGTCGAACTGAAAGACGCCGCCCGGCACCGGCGCCGTATGCTCGATGTACTGAATGCCGCCCGAGGTCAGGATCTGCGTCGTGGCATCAACCGAACGAAGCTCGCCCGCCTGTTCATTGTTGGGCCCCCGCGCGCTCAGTTGGAAACCGAACACCACGCCTTGGGGATCGCTGATCGTCAGCGTCAGCCGCTTCATCATGCCGGGCTGATATGTGTTACCCCCGGAAAACTCGAGCTGGACAGCGGCGGAGTTTTCGATGAGCTGACCTCCGCCGGCGGCATGGCAGCCCGAGGCGAAGCAAGTGCCTTCACCGGGCGCGCCCGTCCTTCCCGGCGGTGGACCGCCCCGAAAGGCGAAGATCATGACCGGAACGACGCTCAGAATGACGAGCGCTTTGGCAACAAAAACCCCTCTGGGTTGAAGCATCCGTCTCCCTCCCTGGAGATGTTCGAGCGATGATCCGGTGCGGTTACGAGCGTAACGGTCCTGAATGCAGGAAATTTACGGATGTAACGGAACCAGCCCCGCTCTCAGTCCGCCGCGCACGACCGCCCGCGGCTCAGTTGCCGGCAGCGAGCCACCACCTGCTGCACGTAAAGCTGGGTCTCCCGATAGGGCGGGATCCAGCCATACTTGTTCACCGCGCCGGGGCCCGCGTTATAGGCGGCTAGTGCACGGTACAGCCCCCCGTCGTACTTCAGCAGCAGTCGCCGCAGGAGCCGCGCTCCGGCATCGACGTTCTGTTTCGCATCCGCGGGGTCGGCATTCAGCTCCGCCGCCGTCGCCGGCATCAACTGCATGATGCCAATGGCGCCTTTCCGCGACACAGCATCCTGCCGGTAACCGGACTCGGCCGCCGCCACGCTGTGAAGCAGTTCCCTTGGCAGCCCGTATCGCTCGGCCGCCAGGTCAATGAGTTCCGTGGGCGAAGCAGCGGCGGGGGGAGGCGCCAGGCTCGGCGCCGGACTCTCGGCGTCTTCGTCCCGCTCAAACGCCACGACTGACTCCGCCGGCAGCACAATGGCGCCGGCGCCGGTGAACAGGCGAACCTCGGACCCGACAATCTCGTGGCGCTCCGCCCGCAGCCGGAAGCCGTTGTTCAGCACCGCGTACTCGCCCGCCTGCGCCGTCACCGCCGCCAGCAGCAGGCCCAGCTTGTGAAGTCGCATCCTCTTCCCATCTTATGACGTTCTCCTCTCGGCGGCCGTGTATGTCCCTGCGGTTTTCGCTATCATACGGCTTTCCCCCATGACTACTGTCAGTCACCTGGAGTGTTCCCTCTGTCAGAAGACGTATGAGGCCGGCAAGGTCTGGAACCTCTGCGCCTGCGGAGGGCCGCTGCTGGTTCGCTACGACCTGAACAAGGCCCGCCAAAGCTGGAGCCGCGCTTGGGTCGCCAACGGGCCCTCCACCATGTGGCGGTATTCCCCCGTGCTGCCCGTACAGAAGCCGGACTCGATCGTCTCCCTCGGTGAGGGCTTCACCCCGCTCATCCGCACCCGCCGCCTCCACCTCCGGCTGGGTTGCCGCAACCTGTGGTTTAAGGATGACGGCGTAAACCCCACCGGCTCGTTCAAGGCCCGAGGTCTCTCCTGCGCGGTCTCCATGGCGCGGGAGCTGGGCCTGCGGAAACTCGCTATTCCGTCGGCCGGCAATGCCGCCGGCGCCATGGCCGCTTACGCCGCCGCCGCCGGAATCCAAGCGCATATCTTCATGCCGCGCGACGTGCCCCAGGCCAACTACATCGAGTGCGAGGCTCTGGGCGCTCGCGTGACCCTGGTCGACGGGCTCATCAGCGATTGCGCCCGCATGGTCGAACAAGGCTGTCAGACCGAGGGCTGGTTCGACCTCACCACTTTGAAAGAACCCTATCGGATCGAGGGCAAAAAGACCATGGGCTATGAAATCGCCGAGCAATTTCACTGGCGCCTGCCCGAGGCGATTCTCTACCCCACCGGCGGCGGCGTCGGCCTCATCGGCATGTGGAAAGCCTTCGGCGAGATGGAGCAGCTCGGCTGGATTGCCCCGGGCAAGCGCCCAAAGATGATCTGCGTCCAGGCCAGCGGCTGCGCGCCCGTCGTGCGCGCCTTCGAAGAAGGGGAGCCGGCAACGCGGTTCTGGGAGCGCCCCTCGACGCTCGCCGCTGGTCTCCGCGTGCCCAAGCCCCTGGGTGACTTCCTCATCCTCGACGCCATCCGCGCCAGCGGGGGCGCCGCCGTGGCGGTGAGCGACGAAGAGTTGCTCGATGCCGGCATCGAGCTGGCGCGCGAGGAGGGTCTCTTCGCCGCTCCCGAAGGCGCTGCCTGCGTCGCTGCGCTGCGCAAGCTGCTCGCCGCCGGCTCTCTCGATCCGGAACAGCCGATCGTCATCTATAACACCGGCTCCGGACTGAAATATCTGGAAGCCTACTCCACCCGCCTCCCCCGGCCGAGCGGCGGCGAGGAGGATAAGCTGGGAGGCCTGATCACTCCACGCTAACCGCCTCCCGAGTCCGCCTCATCCCCTGGTTCTCGGATGCCCCGCTGGGGCACAGCCCCGGCGCCGCCGCGCCGAAGGTCATGCCGGCGGACTGTACGCCTGTAAAGCTTGCGCCGCAAGCCTCACGACCGCGGCGCAAGCTCAGGCTCGTGGAAAGGTCCAGGCTTAGAAGTAGAACTTCAAGCCCATCTGGATGACGCGCGCGTCACGCGCCGAATTGGCGTTGCCGAAGTCGGCGCTGCCGAAGCCGGTGCGGAAGCCATCCCACTGGGTGTGATTCCAGGCGTTGTAAAACTCAGCCCGGTACTGCAAGCGAAAGCGCTCCCCGATCGGGAAGTTCTTGAAGATTGAAATGTCCCAGTTGTTGATGCCGGCGGCGCGCACGATGTTGCGGCCCGCGTTGCCGAAACCGAGCACCGGATCCTTTGGTGTCGCCGCGAACGCGTTCGGGTCGAACCACTGCTCGCCCCTGCGCTGGCCGCTGTCCAGGTTCGGGTTCCGCAGCAGGTTCGGCCGATAGTGGCCGCCGCCCTTGAAGGCGTTGTCGCCGGGCTGGGTGATGGTCAGCGGAATGCCGCTCTGGAACGACGTGATGCCGGAGACGGTCCAGTTGCCGAGCACCGCCTTCAGCGCGCCGCTCCAGCTTGCCGGCGTCGGCAGATCGTAGACGTAGTTGATGATCAGCATGTGGCGGCGGTCGAAGTCCGCGTGGCCGCGCTCGGCCTTCCAGTTGTAAGAGTCCTGGTGCTGGCCGGTGCCGCCGATATCGCCGCTGGCGTAGTCGATCGCATGGGACCACGTGTAAGAGGTCTGGAGCGTTAGGCCGCGCCAGTTGTCTGCCCGCAGCGACACCTGGAGACTGTTGTAGTTGGAGTTGGTGGCGTTCTCCAGCACGCGGATCGCGTCCCAGCCGCGGAACGGCCGCACCTGGTTGACAATGGCCTTGCCCTGCTGAACCAGCGCGCGCGCCTCCGGTGTCAACTGGTTCAGGTCCCGGCCATGCTGGAGATAGGCCGCCGAGGTGCCCACATAGCCGACGTTGAACACCACGCCGCTGGACAGCCGGTGCTGGATGCCGACGTTGTACTGCTTGACCTGCGGCAGCTTGTACGGGCCGTCGTAAGTGGTCAAGCTTCGGGGAAAGATGGCCGCCGCGCCCCCGCCCGGGTTGCTCAGCGGCGCGTCGAAAATCTCAGCCGTCTGCGAGTTCGGAGGATTGGGACCCACGTTGTAAATATCGTTGCCCTGTATCCGCTCGGTGAAGAGTCCGAACCCGGCACGGACAACCGTATCCTCTCCGAACGGACGCCAGGCGAAACCGATCCTCGGCTGGAACAGGTTCCAGTGGTTCTGAACCATCCCACGAGGGATGCCGCCTTTGCCGGCCTCAGCGATACCATTCAACAAGTCACCCGAACCCGGCTGGATTTGCCCGTTGGACAGGACGGTAGGCGCCTTAGCGGGATCGTACAGCCCAGGGTAGAATACTGCCACCCGGTCGTTCTCTTCGTAGGAGTGCGGCAGTCCGTCCCACCGGAGTCCAATATTGAGCGTTAGCGTTGGTGAGACACGCCACGTGTCGTTGACATGCAGGCTGAAGCTCCGCGTGAGGTAGTTGGGCGAAGTCTGGCGCTCCAGCTCGGTGTACTTGAACGAATCGCCCAGAAGGAAGGCAGCGAACTCGTGCCCGATGTTCTTTCTCTGGAACTGGAAGCTCCCCTGGGTCGGCCCGAACAGATCCTGGATCTTGGCGTACGGCATGTACTCGCCGCCGAAGCGCACCGTGTGATCAGCCTTGTTCCAGATCACGTTGTTCCGGACGATGAACGTGTCCAGGTTGTTGTCCCAAGGCCAAGACCCGTTGTCGATGTTGACGCCGAGTTCGCCGGCGAAAGAGATATTCGGGAGCCGGTTGGCGCGGTTCTCCGGGAACAACTCCTGAATCGTCAAGCCCGCCGGTTTCTCGAAGTTCCCTTGCGGAACCAGGTGCAGAGGCTGCCGCGAGAAGCTGAACGAGCCCTCGTTGACCACATTCGGCGACAGCGTCGAGTTCAACTGCCAGTGGAACATCTTCGGATCGTTCTTGAACAGCGTGGCGATGGTCGGGTAACTGGAACCGGTCCACATCGTGCGCGCCTGCACCTCTTCGATCGTGTTCATCACGAACCGGAAGAAGGCCTGGTGGCGCGGCGTGATGTGATAATCGACACGCAGGATCTCCTCGCGGACATCGATCGGCTCGCCGCCCGTGCCGACAAACTTGTTGCCCGGAGCGTTCGGCAGCGGGAACACCAGGTTCGGATCAGCCAGCAGTCTGGCGTTCGGATCGATCCGGCTGGCCGGAATGATGTTGTTCGGGAACGGCTGCCCGGTCGTCGGATCGTTGATCGGCTTGCTGAAGCTCTGGAAGTTGCCTTCGCGGAGCGCGGCCGGGATCGCCGGCACGTCGAAAATCCGGTCGCGGCGGATGAGTCGCCATTCGTGATTCCAGAAGAAGAACAGCTTGTTCTTGATAACCGGTCCGCCCACGTTATAGCCGAAGTTGTTGAACCGGAGCTTCTGCTTTTGCTTGCCGCCCTTGTTGAGGAAGTAGTTGGTGGCGTCCATGGCGTCGTTACGCACGAATTCGTAGGCCGTGCCATGGAACTCGTTGGTGCCGGACTTGATCGACACGTTGATCTGGCCGGCGGCCCCGAAACCTAAGTCCACGTCGCTGTTGGCGGTGCCGACCTTGAATTCCGCGATCGCATCAATCGACGGCAGCACCTCGACGCAGCCGCCGCAGCCGCGGTCGTAGTTCTCCTGGCCGTCCACCCGCCACACGTTGTGGCTGTTGCGCAGGCCGTTGAAGGCGATGTTGGCGTTGGCCGACACTCCGACCGGCGTGTTGAACGACGGCTGCCGCGACGAGGCCCCGGGCACCAGCGCCGCCAATTGCATGAAGTTCCGGCCGTTCATCGAGATGTTCTGCACCTGGGTGCCGCTGACGATATCTTCGACCGCGGCGCTCTCGGTTTGCAGACTCACCACCTGCCCGACGACCTCAACCGTCTCGGTGACTTCGCCGAGCTCCAGGCGAACGTCCACGCGAATCTGGTCGCGCACGTTCAGCACAATGTCGGAACGCCGGAACGTCTTGAAGCCCGGCGCCGAGACTTCCACTGTATAGGTGCCGACGTTCAGCGCCGGCGCCAGGTAGGTCCCGGTCGGGCCCGTTTGGAAGGTTCGGGTGACCCCGGTCTCCTGCTGGGTGACTTTGACGTCAGCCGCCGGCACAGCGGCGCCGGTGGCGTCAGTCACGAGCCCGACGATGGAGCCCAGGTTCTGCGCGTGTAATGTGAATCCCGTAAACGCTGCGCATACGAGCGCAGTGAGGAACAACCGTAAGCACAGCTTCCGCTGTCTTTTCATCTCTTACCCCCTTCAGGCAGTGCGAGATACCTGCCTTCCTTACCCTCTCCCGCCCGGCCGGACCCGGGCGGTCCGAATCAACCACTGCTGGCAAGGGGGAACCTTTCCTCCCCCGCCGTCACCCAGGCGGCCCGTACCCCCTCGCGGGACCTGACATCGGCCGGACTTGTGTGTCGGCCTCACCCACCTATACCATGAGCGGCTTTGGGAGTCAAGACCAAACAGCCCTTCGCCGGCCTGACAAGTCCTTTGTTAACTAATCAGTACGGGCCCCTAAGGGGCTCACCCCCGGCCGGCCCCAGTCAGCTCCCCACGTACTTAGCGTACAGCCCCCGCGCCGTGCCCACGTCGGTGGTGCCCTTGATGATGGCGCGCCCGTCCGGAAACACCGTCATCTCATACGGCTCCAGGAAAAACCGCAGGGCAAACTCGTTGCTCTTCACCCGGCCCAGCGGCGCGAGCCGCCGCCGCAACTCCTCCAGGTCAACCGGTCCCCGCCGCTCATGAATCTGGACCGCGTTGCGGCCGCAGAGACTGATCGGCGCCCGGCGCTTCTCTTCCAGATGGACAAAGCGTCGCAGGCCGCAGGCCGGACAATCAGCGGCCGGCGGCGGTTGAGCGAGCTGGCGGATCGTGCCGGTCCACACGTCGGCTGTCGTGATGGCCGGCGCCAGTGATGCGGCTTGGCCGGCGAGGATCTTCAAGGCATAGCTGACTTGCAACGACGCCACCACAGACGTGATGGAGTTCAAGATCCCAGCCGTCTCACAGGTGGGCTGCGCGCCGCCCGGCGGGTCTGGATAGATGCATCGCAAGCAGCAGGTCCGTCCGGGAACGACCGGCATGACCAGCCCATAGCTGGCTACCGCCGCCCCGTAGACCCAGGCAACACCCTCGCGGACGGCGAAGTCGTTGATCAGATAGCGCGTCTCGAAGTTGTCGGTGCCGTCCAGCAGCAGCTCGACCCCGCCCAAAAGCTCCTCAGCGTTGGCCGGCGTAAGGTCGGCCACCGCCGGCTCGACCCGGATAGTGGAATTGATCTCGGCCAGGCGCCGGGCCGCCGCCACCGCCTTCGGCAGCCCTTCCTCGGCATCCTTTTCATCGAACAGCCATTGCCGTTGCAGGTTGCTCAGCTCAACGTAGTCCCGGTCGATGATGCGGATGTAACCTGCGCCCGCCCGCGCCAGCGCCGAGGCCTGAAAGCTCCCCAGCGCTCCGCAGCCCACGATCGCCACACGGGCCCGGCAGATACGTTCCTGGCCGTCTTCCCCCAAACCGGCAAAGAGAATCTGCCGTGAGTACCGCGCCCTCTCGTCCGGCGTCATGATGAGATCCGCGACACCTCTCGTCTTCCAAATGGTATCAGCGGTTGCTGGTATCATGGCAAATGGTGGCCCGATCTGCCGCTAGCGTGCTGGTTTTGCTTGCTTTACTGGCTGCCGGAGGGACTGCAACCTTGCTGGGCGCGCCGGAAGATTACCAGGGCAGACGGGTGGTCAGGATCCTGTTCGACCCGGCGCTTCAGCCCCTCCCGGATGACGAACTCGCCGAGATCCTTCCCATCAAACTCGGCGACATGCTGCGCCTGGAGGCCGTGCGCGACTCGATTGTCCGGCTCTACGAAACCGGCCGCTATCAGGACATCTTTGCCGACGCCCAACTCGTGGACGGAGAGGTTGTGCTGCGCTTCCAGACCCACAACACCTGGTTTATCGGCAGCGTCTCCGTCGAAGGTGTGCCCCCGCCTCCGGACAAAGGCCAACTGGTCAACGCCACCCGGCTGGGCTTGGGCAACGAATTCTCCGAAGAGCAAGTCCAGGCGGCGATTGGCAACATCCTGGAAGTTCTCCGAGCGAATGGCTTTTACCAGGCCCGAGTGGAGCGCTTTTTGGATTACGAACCTGCCTTCTCTCAGGTCAACATTCTCTTTCTGGTTGAGCCGGGAAGGCGCGCCACCTTCGGCCGGCCGGTCGTCAAGGGCGTGACCGGCGAGGAAACCCGAAAGGTTATCGACGCCACCAACTGGCAACGATTCTGGTTCCTGCCCGGATGGAAACCGGTCACCGAGCGCCGCTTGCGAAACGGCCTGGAAAGAGTTCGAAGGCATTACCAGCGGCGCCAATATCTTCTGAGCTCGGTGGCTCTCGAAGGTATCAAGTTTGACCCCGAAACCGGCGCGGCCATTCCCACGATCGATGTTCATCGCGGGCCGCAAGTGCAAGTGCGCACTACCGGCACGAAGGTGTCTCAGGGCCGGCTCCGAAAGCTCGTGCCGATCTATCAGGAGCAATCGGTCGACCGCGATCTGTTGGTCGAAGGCTCACGCAACCTGACCGACTACTTTCAGGGCAGGGGCTATTTCGACGCTTCGGTGGAGTTCCACCAGCACCAGGAACGCGACGATCTGCAAACCGTCGAGTTCCACATCGATCTGGGGCAACGCTACAAGCTGGTCCACCTGGAGATTTCCGGCAACCGGTACTTCGACGACGCAACCATTTTGGAGCGCATGGCCATCACCCCGGCGACCCGCCTCCGCTACCGCCATGGACGCTTCAGCCAAGCGCTGCTCGACGCCGACCTGGCGGCGATCAGGAGCTTGTACCGCGCCAACGGATTTCGTGATGTGCGCGTGACCGCGCGAACCGAATCCCCCTATCGCGGAGGTGAGCGCGACGTCGCCGTGTTTGTCGAAATCGACGAGGGTGAGCAATGGCTTGTCTCCAGCCTTCAACTGGACGGGCTCAGCCAGGAAAACCGGCCATATGTGGAACCGCTGATCAATTCCTTCCCGGGTCAGCCGTTCAGCCCCGCCAAGATCGCCAACGATCGGGACAACGTGCTCGAGTACTACTACAACAATGGCTACCCGGATGCCCTGTTCGAGTGGAGCGCGGAAGAAGACCCGGCCGCCCATCGCGCCGCCGTCAAAATCACCATCCAGGAAGGTCCGCGCCGCTACGTCCGCGCGGCGCTCGTCGGCGGCCTGCGCCACACCGATCCGGAGCTTGTCTACAGCCGGATTCTGCTGGACCCGGGCGATCCGCTGTCGCAGACGCAGATGGTGGAAACCCAGCGGCGCCTTTATGACCTGGGCATCTTCGCGCGGGTTGAACAGGCGATTCAAAACCCGGGCGGGCAAGAACGACGGAAGTTCGTCCTCCACCAGTTCGAGGAGGCGCGGCGATACTCGGTTAACTTCGGCATCGGGGCCCAGATCGCGCAGATCGGCGGCGGCACCACTGACTTCGAGAATCCCGCCGGCGCCACCGGCTTCAGCCCGCGTTTGTCGCTCGGCATCAGCCGCTCGAACATGTTCGGCGTCGCCCATACCGCCAGCCTTCAAACCAGCGTCTCGGAGACCCGGCAGCGGGCGTTGACCAGCTACCTGGCGCCCCAATTCAAGGGGCGGGAGCAACTCAGCTTGACGGTGACCGGCCTGTACGACCTCTCGAAAGACATTAATACCTTTGACAGCACCCGCTGGGAGGGTTCGTTGCAGTTGGGGCAGCGCCTGTCCCGCGCCAACAACCTTCAGTACCGGTTCGCTTACCGCCGGGTGAAGACCGACAACATCAAGATCGCCCCGGAGCTCGTCCCGGTGTTTGCCCAATCGGTGCGAGTCGGGCTGGCTTCGCTGAACTTCATCCAGGACCGGCGCGACGACCCTCTGGACTCCAGGCGGGGTTTCTACAATGCGCTGGAGACCGCCGTGGCCACCAGGTATCTCGGTTCGGAAACCGACTACGTGCGTCTGGTCGGCCGCAATTCCAGCTACCACCGCCTCGGCAGGGACCTCGTGCTGGCGAGGTCGTTTACTCTCGGCTGGCAGCACAACACGGAGGACCATCCGGAGCGGGAGCCGATTCCGCTGCCGGAGCGCTTCTTTTCCGGCGGCGCCTCGTCCCACCGCGCCTTCCCGGACAACCAGGCCGGACCCCGCGACCTGGAGACCGGCTTCGTCGTCGGCGGCCAGGCCGTGCTGATGCACAACCTCGAGTTGCGATTCCCCTTGTTGGGCGACAACCTGAGCGGTGTCCTGTTCCACGATGCGGGCAACGTCTATTCGAATATGAGCCGCCTGTCGTTCCGCTTCCGCCAGCGGGACAAGCAGGACTTCGACTATATGGTCCACGCCTTCGGCATCGGTTTCCGCTATCGGACGCCGATCGGCCCGGTGCGGCTGGATCTTGCCTTCAGCCCCAACTCGCCGCGCTTCTTCGGCTTCCGCGGCACGCCGGAGGACCTCATCGGCGGGGCCGGCGAAAAAGTGGATCAGCGCATCCGGCAGTTCCAGTTCTTCTTTTCCCTAGGGCAAACGTTTTGACTTCTCCCTCAACGGCAGCTTGTGTTTTGGTGCTCGGCGCGGTGTCGCTTTGCGCCGAGGTGATCGACCAGATTGCCGTCACCGTGGGCCGGACGGTCATCACCGAGAGCGACGTCATCAAGCAGATCCAGCTCGCCGCTTTCCAGAACGGCGAGCCTGCGGATCTCAGCGCCGAAGCCAAAAGGCGAGCGGCCCAAAAGCTGGTGAATCAGGTGCTGATCCGTCGCGAGATGGAGATCAGCCGCTACCCCATGCCGGATGCTGAGGAGGCCAAGCGGCTGCTCGAACAGTTCCGCAAGGAGCGGTTCGCCGGCGAAGACGCGTTTCGCGCCGCGCTCGAACGATACGGTCTGACCGAAGAAGACCTGCGGCAGAATCTGCTGCTGCAACTGGTGACGATGCGTTTCATCGAGCACCGCTTCCGTCCGGGTGTCGTCGTCTCGGATGAGGAAGTCGAGCGGTACTACAAGAACGAGTTGTTGCCAAAGTGGAAGAATGGAGTTGTGCAGCCGCCGGCGCTCGAGGATAGCCGGGACCAGATCGAAGAGATCCTCGCGGCCGAAAAGGTGAACCAGGCCTTGGACGCCT
>FWPU01001657.1_pt1 | contig 65751 bp, 50 predicted proteins | sample 2228361 | NCBI WGS metagenome assembly FWPU01 (sample SAMEA103939777, study PRJEB20133) | metagenome
CATCATTTCGTTCCCCCCGCTCGTTTTCGGCTAGTTTACCCTTTCCCCACCTCTTTTCCTGTTAGAACCGCATCAGAAAGAATCAGCCCTGCCGCATTGACCGCTACGGCCAGACCCAGCCGCCGGAGATCTACTTGCTCGTAGCGACTCAATCGCTGGAGCAGCGTGTGGCCCAGATCGTCATGGAGAAACTGGAGCGCATCGCCGAACAGGTGGGGTCCGTTTCCAATGTCTTCCCGCTTATGGCCAGGGTGGATATTGAGGAGTTCTTAGCCAAAGCCGACCCGGAAGCCGTGGATGCAGCCGCTCAGGAGATCGGTGCACGCCTGGACGAGGCGGTGGCGGAGGAACAGGCCGCCCTCGCCGGGCAGGTGCCCATGGAGCTTGTCCGCGGGGAACTCTTTGAGGCCGCCGAGATGGACGCCGTGGAACGGGAGATCGCCGCCGCCCGCGCCCTGGTCCCCGAATACCGCGACGTAGAGGAATTCCTGCGTACCTTCTTCCGGCTGGAGGGAGGCCAGCTGGAGGAGACCAACGAGGACGGCGTGTTTCGGGTCATCGTCCCCCCTTCCCTGCGGAGCGAGATCGGGCGGGATCGCTATGAGCGGGCCACCTTCCGCCGCGACTTGGCAGTGGCCGAGGAGGACCGCGAGGCCCAGCGGCGGGCCGAGTTCCTTTCCCCTAGCCATCCCCTGGTGCAGGCCGCCCTGCGGCGGATGCGGGGCAAAATCTACGCCCCGGACTTCCCCTCGCGCATCGCCTATTGCCGCACCCCGGCCGGCTCGCTGCCGGGATTCCTCTTCACCTACGCCCTCCGCTTCGTGGACGGCCGCGGCGAGACAGTGGAGGAGCGGTTTGAGGTGGTGTTTGTCGGCCTGAACGGGAGGGTCTCGCCGGACGGAGAGGCCGACCTGCGGCGTTTTGCCGAGCGCCGCCCCTTTGGCCAGATCTCCCCACGCGAGGCCGAGGCGCTGCTGCCCCGTTTCCGTGCCGCCTTTGAGTCCGCCCGACGCCTGGCCGAAGACGAGGTGCACCGTCGCCAGGCCGAGCGGGTGCGGGAACTGGAGCGCCTGCAACGCGAGATCGCGAAAGAGGCCCTCATCCGCCTAGGACGCTGGAAGCAGGCCTGCGAGGAGCGCCTGGCTCGCCGCGCCGTTGAGGTGCCGACCGGCGCCGACAACCTGCAACTGGATCTCTTTGGCGAGCGGCAGCGGGATTACGAGCGGATGATGCGTGAGCGTGAGCGCCACGTCCGCCTGTTTGCACGGGAGCGGGAACAGTTGTTGCGGCAGGAAGCGGAACGCCGGAACGAGATCCGGGCGATGGAGACGGTGCGCGCTGATGCGGTGGACGCCATCGGCGCGCTGGTGCTGATCCCGGAGGGGATGACGTGAACACCGAGAGCGACATCCGGCGCGGCCTCTCCAACGAGGGCGGCTTCTTCTCCCCCTACTACCTCTTTGACCTGCTGGCCCGACGGCACAGGGATGAACTGGACCTGCCCGGCCGGAACGCCAACCGCCGCCTGCTGCGCCCGGTCTTTCGCCGCGCCTGGGCGCGCTGGGGCGCCGCTTCCACCCCGGGCGAGGCCTGGCAGGCCTGGCATAGGGAACTCTTTACCGCGCTGGGCTTCCTGAGGGAGACGGCTTTGCTGCGCCCCCTGCCCGCGCCAGCCGAGACGGCCCGCCACGGCCGGGTGCCGATCTCCCACGCCGTTTTCTCCCCTCTCCTAACGGCGGGAGAGGAGCCGGGGGGGAGCGCCCCGTTGCTGTTCGTGGACCTGCACGGCTTCGGCACGGAACTGGACCGAGACCGTTACCCGGAGGCCGGCCGCCCCCTCCCCGACGGCGACGAGATCACCCGCGAACCGATCGCCCGGGCCATTGAACTGGCGCTGGACCACAACGAGGCCCGCTGGGCACTGGTGAGCAATGGCGCCGAACTGCGCCTCTACCGCAAGGGGAGCGCGGTCGCCCGCCAGTTCCTGCGCGTGGACTTCCCTGCCCTCTTTGATGCCGACCGCGACGACGAGTGGACTGCCTTCTGGGGTCTGTTCCGCCTGGAGGCTTTCCTGCCGGGGCTGGACGGCCGTTGCCTGCTGGAGCGCGTTCTGGAGGAGAGCCACCGCCACGCCGCCCGCGTCGCCGACGACCTGCGGGAGAACGTCCTGGAGGCGCTGGAGGCGCTCATCCAGGGCGCGCTGGATATGCCCGAGAACCGCGCCCTGTGGGGCGGTGGCCTGCCGGACGAGGCGATACTGCGCCGCCTCTTTGAGGAGGGGCTCTATTTCCTCTACCGCCTGCTCTTTGTCCTCTACGCCGAGAGTCGCGACCTCCTGCCGGTGAGCGCCTCGCCCATCTACCGCGACGCCTACAGCCTGGAGCACCTGCGCGACCTGGTGGAGCGCGACCTGCACGCCGAGGATGCCGACAGGACCTACGTGCAGGAGACGCTCGCCACCCTCTTCCGCCTGATGCGGGAGGGCTTTCCGCCCCCCGGCCAGCCGCGCGAGACGGCGCCGTTCGTCATCCCCCCCTTTGACGGCGACCTCTTTGACCCGGCCCGCACCGAACTGCTGGCCCGCTGCCGCCTCCCCGACCGGGCCATGCACCGCGTGATCCGTGCCCTCTCCCTTTCCCGTCCCCAGGGGCGCGGCGAACGCCGTGAGCGCTACTCCTATGCCGACCTGGGCGTGGACCAGCTCGGCTCTATCTATGAGGGGCTGCTGGTCTACGAGCCGGCGCTGGCCACAGAGGAGCTTGTGATCGCCCAGGTGCGTGGGGACTGGCAATGGATGCGCCTGGCCGAAGCCGAAGAACGGGGGCTTGCGATAGACCGCGATTCCCTGAAGCGCCCCGGCGAATTCTACCTGCGGCTGTGGGGCGGGCGGCGCAAAGGCACCGGCTCGTATTATACGCCGCAGGAGATCACCGCCTTCCTGGTGCGGCAGGCGCTGGAACCCCTGGTGCAACCCATCATTGAGGGCTGCGCCCGGCGGGATGCGCGCGGCAGGCTGAAGCGCCGGGCGGAGGAGATTCTGGACATCAAGGTGTGCGACCCGGCCATGGGCTCCGGTGCGTTTCTCATTCAGGCCTGCCGCTACCTGGCCGAGGCCTATGGGCGGGCGCTCATCGCCGAAGGACGGGACGTGAGCGGGCGCATTGAGGCCGGGGAGATGGCCCGCTACAAGCGCCTGGTGGCCGAGCGCTGCCTCTACGGCGTGGACCTCAACCCGCTGGCGGTGGAGCTGGCCAAGGTCTCGCTCTGGCTGGAGACGCTGGCGGTGGATAAGCCGCTCTCCTTCCTGGACCACCGCCTGCGCTGCGGCAACTCGCTGCTGGGCGCGCCCCTGCGCGATGAACAGGGCCAGTTGAACGTCCGGGCCATCGCCGCCATCCCGGAGGAGGCGCTCAAGCCGGTGGATAAGGAGGCCCCGGCCGACGAGCGGGAGCGGGCCCGGGCGCTTCTCCGGCGCAACCGGGACGAGCACAAACGCCTGGCCCTGGCCCGCGCCGGGCAGATGGGCCTGTGGGAGACCCTCACCGCCGGCCAACTGGACGCCGCCCTGCAGGATGCCCTCCAGCGCCGGGCGGAACTGGACTGCTCCGATGCCGACCTCACTCCGACCCAGGCGCTGGAACTGCGGGCCCGCAAAGCGACCCTCTTCCGCGACCTCTACGCCGGCGAGGAGAGCCCCCTGCGCCGCATCCGCCAGGTCTGCGACCTGTGGTGCGCCGTCTGGTTCTGGTCCCCTCTCCCCTCTCCCGACGGGAGAGGGGAGAGGGGGCAGGGGGTGAGGGGTGAGGTCCCCACCACCGCCCCCTACCGCGAACTGGTCGCCTACCTGCTGGGCCATCCTGAAGACTGCAGCCTGGACGAGGCGGAGCGGGAGGCGTACCTGGAGACGGCGCGCCGCCTGGCCGAAGCGCAGCGCTTCTTCCACTGGGAACTGGAGTTCCCCGAAGTCTTCCGGCGGGGCGGCTTTGACGCCATCGTGGGCAACCCCCCGTGGGAGACGGTCAAGCCCAACAGCAAAGAGTTCTGGAGCAACTACGACCCCTTCTTCCGCGACCTGGGCAAGCAGGCCGCCCTGCGCCGCATGGCTGAACTGCGGCAGGACCCCGAGGCCGACCGTGCCTGGCGGCAGTATACTCTGACCATTGAGCAAACCAGCCGCTGGCTGCGCGCCGTGGGCCTCTATGCCCACCAGGGGCGGGGCGACCTCAACACCTACAAACTCTTCCTGGAGCGGGCCTACGGTCTCCTGCGGCCGGACGGTCTCCTGCCGCCGGGTGGCACCCTCTCCTTCGTCGTCCCTTCCGGCCTCTACACCGACCAGGGGGCGACCGAACTGCGCACCCTCTTCTTTGAGCGGGGCAGCGTCCGCAGCCTGGTCTCATTGGAGAATCGCAAAGAGATTTTCCCCATTCACCGCAGTTTCAAGGTCGTTCTCTTCACCGTGGCGCGGGGCGGGGCGTCGGCGGTTGTCCCCTGCGCCTTTTTCATCGGCAAGGACGCCCAGGGGCGCGACCTGGCGCCAGACTTGGCCGGGTTGCGGGGCATCCTGAGCGACCTGGAGGCACACCTGATGCCGGTGCCGCTGAAGGCGGTGCGCCGCTTTTCGCCCGATACCCTCTCGCTGATGGAGTTCAAGAACCGGCGGGAGATGAAGATCGCCGCCCGCATCTACGACGGCCATCCCCTGCTGGGCGAGGAGGTGCCCGGCGCCTGGAACGTGCGCTTCACCACCGAGTTCCATATGACCAACGACAGCCACCTGTTCCGCGACCGGGACTGGCTGTTGGCGCGCGGCTGCCGGGAGGTCTACCTGACCGGCGAGCCGGTGCTCCCCTCTCCCGCTGGCTGGGGAGGGGCCGGGGGTGGGGGCCACCGCCCGACGATGTGGTTGGGGCCGGACGGCGAGCGCTACCTGCCGCTGTATGAGGGGAAGATGGTGCATCAGTTTGATCACGCCTTTGAGACGCCACGGCACTGGGTGGCTGAACGCGAAGGCAGCCGTGCGATGGCCGTAAGCAGGGGCGAGTGGGATTGGCGGGCCTACCGGGGCGGCTTTCGGGACGTCGCCAGAGGGACGGACGAGCGCAGTTTGATCGCTGTCATCACCCCCCCGACTTTCCGGGGCAACAAATTGCCCACCATCGGGCCTACTTCATTGCCCCTTTCGCTTCAACTTTACCTGCAAGCGGTATTCAACTCGTTTCCCCTTGATTTCTTGATTCGGATGAAGGTCTCAATGACGCTGAACTTTCACTATCTCTTCGGGCTGCCTCTCCCCCGCCTCACCCAGGGCCATCCCCACTTTGACGCCCTTGTACCTCGCGCCGCGCGCCTTACCTGCACCACGCCGGAGTTTGCCGACCTGTGGGACGAGGTGGCGCGGCACGTCCCGGAGCTGCCCGCCCCCTGGCGGCCCGGCTATGCCGCCACTGACCCGCGCCAGCGCGCCGCGCTCCGCGCCGAAATAGACGCCCTGGTCGCCGACCTCTACGGCCTGAGCGAGGAGGATTTCGCCTACATCCTCACCACCTTCCCGCTGCTGGACCGCGACCAGCCGCCGCTGCCGGGCGAGCCCAGATCGTTCATCACCCGCGACCAGGCGCTGCTGGCGCTGTTTGAGCTGCGCCGCAAGCCCCCGCCGGAGGACATCGTCGCCTTCTTCGCTCAGGCCGGGGCCGACATCGCGCCCGTCACCGGCCCCCTGCGCGACCTGCGGGAGCGGGTGCTGTGGGCGTGGGAGTTGGGCGCGGTGGCGTATGTGCCGAGTCGGAGGGGAGGAGAAGAGGCTGTAGAAGAAGTGGAGACCTCAGAGATTGAGGGCGAGGAGTTTGCTGGATGAAGGCCAGAAGTCTGGTGCTGGAGCATATCCGCCAAAGAGTGCACAAGACCTGGGGCTTGGGTGATTTAATTACGGAGGTACCTCATGCAGCCCTTTATTGCAGCTGAGAAGATTAAAGACGCCTACCGTCGCTATATTGAAACCTCGTTCCCCCTTCGGCGGGAGAACCTGAGCCGTGAGTTCCGCCGTCTGGTGGAGGAGGAACACCTGCTCTGGCAGGAGCCGTTTATCTCCCTGGCCCGCCCCTACCGCCCCGGCGGCACTTTCAGCGACCTCATAGCCGAGGGGGTCCTGGGGCCGGAGGTGAGGCGCGACGGCTGGGGCTTTAAGTGCCTCTTCTGGCACCAGGCCCAGGCCATCCGCCGCCTCTCCAGCCGCAGCCCCGGCGCAGGGCCCCGCAACACGGTCATCGCCACCGGTACCGGCTCCGGCAAAACGGAGGCCTTTATCATCCCCATCGTGGACCACTGCCTGCGTCACCCTGGCCCCGGCGTGCAGGCTGTCATCATCTACCCGATGAACGCCCTGATCAACGATCAGTTGCAGCGCCTGCGCCGCGTCCTGGCCGGCACCGGCGTCACCTTCGGCCGCTACACCGGCGATACGCCAGAGAGCCTGCAGGATGCCCAACAGGGGCGCGGTCAGCCCCGCCCAGACGACGCCCCTGACGAGGAGCGCTACTACCGCCAGGAAATCTGGGACAACCCACCGCAGATCCTGCTCACCAACTACACCATGCTGGAGTTATTACTCCTGCGTAAGCAGGACCAGAAACTCTTCCGCGGGGTCAAGCCCCGCTACCTGGTGTTGGACGAGGTACACACTTTCGTCGGCGTGCTGGGGGCGGAGGTCGCCTGCCTCATCCGCCGCTTCAAGGAACACTGCGGCCTCCAGCCGGGGGAACTCGTCTGCGTGGGCACCAGCGCCACCATCCAGGCAGAGGGCGACCCGGCCGAGGCCCGCGCTCGCATCTGTGAGTTCGCCGCTGAACTCTTCGCCGAGGAATTTGACGACGAGGCAGTCATTGAGGAGGCGTATGAAGAGGAGACGGCCTCCCCCACCCCCGCCGCGTCCACGCTCCAGCCCATCCGCCCCAATGAAGTCGCCCACTTCAACCCGGAAGACCCTGACCAGTTGCGAGATCTGGCCCAACGGGTGCTGGGGCTTTCCCTGCCCGCGGGGGAAGTCTTTGAGAAACTGTACCAGGCCATTGCCGGCCTGCCCATCTTTGCCACGCTGAAGCAGGCGCTGGAAAAGCCCCGCTCCCTGGCTGACCTGATCACCGAACTGAAGGGGAGGCCGGAGTGGGCAGATTGGGACGATGAGACGATCCGGGGCTCGGTGACCGCGCTCCTCCTGCTGGGCTGCGTCGCTCGCTGCCCAGGCACGGCTGACAACCCCGAGTACTACCTGCGTCCCAAAGTCCACCTCTTTGTCCGCAGCCTGACCCCGCTGCACATCTGTATGGACCCAGAGCACGAACATCTGCTCCCCGACGGCCAGGCGATATGCGTCCACCCCGACCACGGAGCGCCGGTGCAGGCCCCGATGCTGGTCACCTGCCGCTCCTGCGGCGCCGATTTCCGCCAGGTCTACGTAGACCAGGAACCCTGGAAGGCGGCCTTTGGCGACCGCTCCCGCCGCCGGCGGCAACCGGGCCTGTTCGCCCCCGATCACTGGCAGTTCCATACCGAACAACCCGAAGGGAGTGTCTTTCAAACTCTGTATCTGAGTCTGGCGGATGAAGCCACCCAACCGGATGCCGGGGCGGAGGAAGATGAGGCCGCTCCGCCGCCGGTGACGACCCTGGCCGTCTGCCCGGCCTGCCTGCAGGCCGTCCCGGCCGATGGGGGCCCCCTGGGAGCGACCTGCCCCAACCCCGAGTGCGGCCGCCCCAACCTGCCGACCTTCGCCGTGTATGACCGGGCCAGCAAGTGTCCGCGCTGCGGCGCTGCCGGCCGGGGCCGCCGCCCGGAGATCCTGATCCCCCTGCGCAGCGGGGCAGTCCCCAGCATCGCCGTTCTGGCCCAGAGTCTGCTGCCCAACCTGGAAGAGGGCGAGAAAAAGTTCCTCATCTTCGCTGACAGCCGCCAAGACACCGCCCATCAGGCTGGCTACCTGCGCGACCGTCACCAGGTCTTCACCCAGCGCCAACTGGTCTACCGTATCCTGCGAGAGCACGAAGAGGCCGGCCGTGGCCCCATTGCCCTACCGGACCTGGCCCGCGAGATCTTCCTGCAGACCCGTGAGATGCTCGGCAGCGAGCGCGAAGCCTTCAACCTCCTGCGACCGATCCGCCGCCCGGAGGACGTGGGCTTTCTGGAGCCGGAGCACGTCATCACCAACGGCGAGCGCAACCGTCTCGTGGAGCAATTGCGCTGGGACCTGGCCCTGGAATTCACCCACCGCGCCACCGACCGCTACGCCCTGGAGCGGGAGGGGCTCACCACCGTGGTCTACGCCCGCCTGACCGAGACGGCGGCGGAGGCCGTGGCCGGGTTCGCGCAGTTCGGAGTTGACGACCCGGCCTGGTTGGAGACGCTGCTGCGGGCGACCCTGGATTCCTTGCGCACCCGCAAGGCGGTGAACTACCCTCCCTTCCAGGACTATCTGGACAACGCCGCCGATGCCGTGCGCCGGGGCATCGCCAGCCCCACGGCCTACATCCGCACGCCGGTGGGCTTTGATTGGACAGCACGGCGGCGGCAGGGGGCCTACGAAGTGAAAGGCTGGGTGAGCGCCCGGGGTGGGCGCACGGTGATGGAGGACTGGCTGCGGCGGGCGATGCCGGGCCTGAGCTACGAGGAAACCGTCGCCCTCATCCAAGCGCTGGTCGGGCTTCTGGAGCGTAAAGGCTACCTCGTGCGCGCCGAGATCGGCCGCCTTTCCGTCCGCTATGGCCGGATCACCACCCAGGCCCACCAGGTGGCCGAGCGGGTCATAGAGGTCACCACGCAGGGGGAGCGGGTGCGCTGCCCGACCTGCGGCGTCAGCCGGGGGTATCTGGTGCGCGCCGGCGGCGACGGCGACCCGGTGTGCCTGACCTACAACTGTCGCGGCCGCCCGCAGCCCTACACGCCGGACCAGGCAGAGAACTTTTACATCCGCTTCTACACCCGGCCACACCCGGAACGGCTCTACCCGATGGAGCACAGCGCCCAAGTGAGCGGCCCAGAGCGGGAGGAGCTGGAGCGTAAGTTCAAAGAGGGGCAGATCAACGCCCTGGTCTGCACCCCGACACTGGAGTTGGGGGTGGACATCGGCGACCTGGTCGCGCTGCTGTTGCGCAACGTGCCGCCCACTCCATCCAACTATGCGCAGCGGGCCGGCCGGGCCGGTCGGCGGCGCCCTATCGCCCTCATCCTGGCCCACGCCGGGCAGGGCCCCCACGACACCTATTTCTTCTCCAGCCCGACCGAGATGATCGCCGGCGCGATCCGCCCGCCCATCTTTTTGCTGGATAACCGCGCCGTGATTGACCGCCACCTGAACTCCCTCATCCTGGAAAAACTGGCCGCCACCCTGCCCCCATACTGGTCCCTCATCCGCACCGATGATGGTCACCTGCGCCCGGAGGTACTGCGTCCATTTGAGGAAGAACTGGCCCAACGTCACGATGACATCTGGCAGGCCGTTTCGGCGGCGTTCGTGCGGGATAAAGAGCAAGGAGGGCTGGTGTGGCTCACGGCGGAGTATGTGCGGCAGCGCATAGAGCACTTTATGCCGGAACTGCGGGAGGCGCTGGAGCGCTGGTGCAGCCGCTGGCGGGCCATCTATGAGGAATTGAAACAGAGTCGGGCCAAAGTGCGCCCCACCTCTGCCGATCAGGAGCGGGAGCGGCGCCTCACCGAGGTGCTGGAAACCCTGGAGCAGGACCTGCAGTACCGGCCGCTGAGCTTCCTGGGCCTGGTGGGCTTTCTGCCCCGCTACGGCTTCCCCGGCGCAGCCGTGTCGGTGCGGGACGAGAAGGAGCGCGAGATCACTCAGGCAGCGGCCGTTGGCCTGACCGAGTATGCTCCCGGCAACCGGGTGTATGTCAGTGGGCGCAAGTTGCGGGTGGACCGCATCCTCTTCCGCATCGGCCTACGGGCCGATCCCCGACAGAACGCTGAGACATACCGCTATTGCCCATATTGCAACTATGCCAGCACTTGGTCTCTAGTTGCTGAATGTCCATACTGTGGCGAGCTGCTCTCCACCGGTCGTTACGTGGATTACGAGGCCGCACGGGGCCGGGCGGAGGAGGTCATCACCCAGGAAGACGAGTATCGCCAGCGCGAGGACTATGAGGTTGCCACCTACTTGGCCCCCCAGACGGATGAACCCACCCCCGACGACCGGACAGTGACGTATGCGGGGTGGGATTTCGCCTACAGCCGTCTGCGGGGCATTGACCTGTATAATCGGGGCTTGCGCGATCGGCAGAGCGGCGAGATTATCCCCTTCACCGTCTGCCTGGAGTGCGGGATGTGGCGGGAGCCCCGCCGTGGTGAAGAGACCTCCGCGGAGCGCGGGCCGGTCAGCGGTCACCTGCCCACCTGTACGGTACGCACCTGGGACCCCCATCAGGATGAGCGGGTGGTGGGTGCACTGCACCTGCGAGCCAGTTTCCAGGGTGACATTGTGGAAGTGCCGCTGAGTCCGGAGGCAGCCCAGAACCCGGAGTGGGTGGAGACTTTTGCCCAAGCCTGGCTGATGGGCCTGGAACTGACATATTACGTCCAACCCGATGAGATCCGCTTTTTTCGCCGTGACTGGCGAGAGAACGGGCGCCTCCGCTCGTCCCTGGTCTTCTACGATACGATGCCCGGGGGCACCGGCTATCTCAAGCGCATGGTTCAGGACGTTCCCCGCTTGGCAGAGCGCATTGCCAGTCACCTCAAGGAATGTTCCTGCGAGCGGGCCTGCTATCGCTGCCTGAAGGACTATTGGAACCAGCGGCTGCACAGCCTCCTAGACAAGCAGCTGGTGCTGCACGTCTTCGAAACATTGGCAATGGCCGTCCCTCTGGTACGGTGATCGATGAAAAAAGGGAGACGTCCTTGACGTCCCCACGCCACACTCTGGCCATTGCCTTGGTCCTGAAGTCCTACAAAAGGCATTTGACATTTCGGCGCTTTCTGCTATAAATCCATACACCGATTTTCCCAAGGCGCCCGCTTCAGGATAGTTTTGGCGCACCTGCCGCGAATACTCCGCCCAGCGTAGATAGATGCAGAGCGCGTTTGGTTTAGCAACCTGCCAGGCATTGCAGGTGTTTGATCTATACCGGTAGGGCTGTCAGCCTGACAGCGTTGCGCGTGAAGCCCGCGAGGATACCCTGATACCCAATCTGCTTGCCTTTGATCGTCATAGAGGATGGAGATAAGGGAGCTCCTACCATGAGCGACGAGCACCCCATACCTACCGTTCGTCTTGGCCGCAACGGCCCCACCGTGAGCGCCCTTGGCATCGGCACGTGGGCCTGGGGCGACCGCATATTGTGGGGTTATGGCCGTGGCTATGGGGATGCCGACCTGCGCGCCGCTTTTGAGGTCAGCCTGCGCGCCGGCATCACTTTCTTTGACACGGCCGAGGTATACGGCATGGGGCGTTCCGAGCACCTGCTGGGGGAGTTTATCCGCTCGGCGCAGGCCCCCGTCGCTGTGACAACCAAGTTCTTCCCCTTCCCCTGGCGCTTCGGGCGTCAGGCGGTGGTGCGTGCGCTGCGCCGCAGCCTTAAGCGGCTGGGATTGCCGCAAGTGGACCTTTACCTGATCCATTGGCCTACGCCGCTAGTGCCTGTAGAGGTACTGGCGCAGGGCCTCGGCGATGCGCTGGAAGCAGGGCTGACGAAGGCGGTGGGCGTCTCCAACTTCAGCGTTCAACAGATGCAGCGCGCCCAAACCGTGTTGGCGGCGCGCGGCATGACCCTGGCCGCCAATCAGGTGGAGTATAGCCTGCTGGCGCGCAAAGCGGAGCGCAACGGTCTGTTTGATCTGTGCCATGAACTGGGTGCTACGCTCATCGCCTATAGCCCGCTGGGCATGGGGTTGCTCTCCGGCAAATACACGCCGGATAACCCGCCGCCCGGCGTGCGCGGGCGCCGTTACAGCCGCGATCGGCTTGCCAAGATACAGCCGCTGATCGCACTCCTGCGCGAGATCGGTGCGGCACACGGCGGCAAGACTCCCGCGCAGGTAGCCCTCAACTGGGTCATTGCCAAAGGGGCCTTGCCCATCCCGGGGGCCAAGAATGCCCGTCAGGCCGAAGAGAACGCAGGAGCTATTGGTTGGTTGTTGGATAGTGATGAGGTTGCCGCGTTGGACGCGGCCAGCCAAAACCTGTGAGGTTCTTCACCCTTTACCCTTTTATCCTTTACCTTTGAGAGACAGCACAAGGGCCACTATGAAAGAACTGAATATAGCCGAGCTAGAAGCGATGACACTGACAGAACTGCGCGGTCTGGCGCGTGAGGTTGGCATCGCAGGGTACAGCCGCCTTAAGAAGCAGGACCTCATCGTGGCGCTGCTACGCCACAAAGCCGAACAACAGGGATTTGAGCTGCGCGGCGGCGTGCTGGAGATCATAGATGAGGGGATCGGCTTCCTGCGCTCGCACAACTACCTGCCCGGCCCCGATGACATCTATGTCAGCCAGACGCAGATCAAGCGTTTTGGCCTGCGCACCGGCGACATGGTGATCGGGCAGGTGCGCCCGCCCAAAGAGAACGAGAAGTACTACGGCCTGCTGCGCGTGGAGTCGGTCAACGGCCTGGACCCCGAGCTGGCCAAGTACCGCCCCAACTTTGAGCAGCTCACCCCCATCTTCCCCGACAAACGCTTTGACCTGGAGACCAACCCGCGCATCCTCTCCACGCGCCTGCTCAACCTCATTGCGCCTATCGGGCGCGGCCAGCGCGGCCTCATCGTCTCGCCGCCCAAGGCCGGCAAGACCACCGTGCTGAAAGAGATCGCCAACGCCATCAGCCACAACTATCCGGAGGTGCACCTCATGGTGCTGCTCATCGGCGAGCGGCCTGAGGAAGTGACCGACATGGATCGCTCTGTGGAGGCCGAGGTGATCGCCTCTACCTTTGACGAGACGTGGACCAATCAGGTGCGCGTCAGCGAGATGGCATTGGAGCGTGCCAAGCGGCTGGTGGAAAGCGGCAAGGATGTGGTGATCCTGATGGATAGCATCACGCGGCTGGCGCGCGCTTACAACCTCGTGGTGCCGCCCAGCGGGCGCACGCTCTCCGGCGGCCTGGACCCCAGCGCCCTCTATCCGCCCAAGCGCTTCTTTGGGGCGGCACGCAACATTGAGGAAGGCGGCTCGCTCACTATCATCGCCACGTGCTTGGTGGACACCGGCTCACGCATGGACGACGTGATTTACGAGGAGTTCAAGGGCACGGGCAACATGGAGCTGCACCTTTCGCGCAAGCTGCAGGAGCGGCGCATCTTCCCCGCCTTTGATATTGAGCGCTCTAGCACGCGCCGTGAGGAACTGCTGCTTGGCCCTGACATCCTGCAACGCGTGTGGCTGCTGCGCCGCATGTTGGCCCAGATGACTGCCCCACCGCCCAACGGCGCTGGCATGGACCCCGCTGCAGCTACCGAGGCCATGCTGGATCAGTTCCGCCGCACCGAGACCAACGCCGAGTTCTTGGAGATGCTGACGCAGCAATCCTTCTGATGCTCGGCTGTGGCCTGCCGCACTCCCCCGCCGAGCTGCCCTTCGCCAACCATGCGCACCTCTGAGGTTGCGTTATAATCAAACGTGCCAACAGTGACCGATCGGCACGAAGGGATGGCTATGCCTGACGACAACCCAGAGGAGCGCATCGTCTCCGGCAGGAAGCAAGCGGACGAGATCGTCAACATTGATGCCGCACTGCGCCCGCGCACACTGGACGATATTTACGGGCAAGATGCACTGGTGGAGCGCTTGCGCATCCTCATTGAGGCGGCCAAAGCGCGAGGGGAGTGCCTGGATCACATCCTTTTCTATGGGCCGCCCGGGCTGGGCAAGACCTCCCTTAGCCATGTGATGGCTCACGAGATGGGCGTCAACATCCGCGTCACCTCCGGCCCAGCCATTGAGCGCGCCGGCGACCTGGCTGCCATCCTCACCAACTTGCGGCGGGGCGACATCCTCTTCATTGATGAGGTGCACCGCCTCGGGCGGGCGGTGGAGGAAGTGCTCTACCCGGCCATGGAGGATTTCGCGCTGGACATCGTGATCGGCAAGGGGCCGAGTGCGCGCGGCATCCGCCTTAAGTTACCGCGCTTCACGGTGATCGGCGCCACAACGCGTCTGGCGCTCATGACGGCGCCGCTGCGGGCGCGTTTTGGCGCTATCTTCCGCCTGGACTTCTACAGCGAAGAGGCCCTGCGGCACATCATTGAACGGGCAGCAGGGCTGTTGCAGGTCCCCATTGAGCCGGAGGGCGTGCGCGAGATCGCCAAGCGCTCACGGGGGACGCCGCGTGTGGCGTTGCGCCTGCTGCGCCGCGTGCGCGACTATGCACAGGTGCGTGCCGATGGTGTGATCAGCGGGCCAGTGGCGCAAGAAGCGCTGAACCTGATGGAGATTGACGAGCTGGGGCTGGATGACATTGACCGGCGCGTGCTGCACACCATCATTGACAAGTTCGGCGGGGGGCCAGTGGGGTTAGAGACCATTGCTGCAGCGATCAGCGAGGAAGCTGATACCATCATGGACGTGTATGAGCCGTACCTCCTGCAGCTGGGCTTCATTGAGCGCACTGCGCGTGGGCGCGTGGCCACCGCCCGCGCCTATCAGCACCTCGGCTATGAGGACAACCGCGCCGGACAGCCGCGCCTGTTTTGAGGTCTGACTTAGTACCATCCCTACCCTGATAGGACATGTTGCAGTTGGACTCGCTTGCTAAGTGGTTGATCGTCTTCGGGCTGGGCATTGCTGCTTTCGGCGTGCTGCTCTTTCTGCTGGGGCGCATCCCCTTGCTGGATCAGCTGGGCAGGCTGCCCGGCGACATCCGCTGGCAGAGTGCCGACGGACGCATCACGTGTGTGGTGCCTATCGTCAGCTCCATCCTGCTCAGCCTGATCCTGACGGTGATGCTCAACCTCGTTGTGCGGCTGCTCAACCGCTGATCGGCGATGAAGACCAGCGACTTTGACTACTTCCTGCCGCCGGAGCAGATCGCTCAGACGCCTATAGAACCCCGCGATGCGGCACGGTTGATGGTGCTCAACCGCGCCGATGGGAGCATCGCCCACCGCCGCTTCCGCGACATTGTGGAATACATCAGGGCGGGCGATGTGCTGGTCTTCAATCAGACGCGCGTCATTCCGGCGCGGCTGCGCGGGCGCAAGGTCCCTAGCGGAGGGCAGGTGGAATTCCTGTTGCTGCAGCGTGAGGATGAACGCACGTGGCGCGGGTTGATCGGCGGCAAGCGCGTTGGCGTGGGGACGCGCCTGATCTTCAGTGGGGCGGGCGGCCTGACAGTTGAGGGAACGGTGATCGCCATGGGAGAGCGCGCCGAGCGTGTGGTGCAGTTTGACGTGCCCCTCTCGCCACTCTTGGAAGCGCTAGGCGAGGTGCCCTTGCCACCTTACATTCATCAGCCCCTGCGTAACCCCGAACGCTATCAGACGGTTTACGCCCGCGTGCCGGGTTCCGCTGCTGCGCCGACTGCCGGGCTGCACTTCACGCCGGAACTGCTGGCCGCGCTGCGCAAGAAGGGTGTGCACATGGCTTACTGCACGCTGCATATCGGGTTGGATACTTTTCAGCCCGTCACCGAGGAGCGCGTGGAGGAGCATAAGATGCACACCGAGCGCGCCACGCTCAGCGCCGAGGATGCGCGCCTGATCAACGAAGCCAGGCTGGGGGGCGGGCGCATCATCGCTGTGGGGACGACCAGCGTGCGCACGCTGGAAACGGCGGCTCTGCGCAGCGCCGGCATCCGCGACCCCTACGCCGAGGAAGGGGCAGCCTGCCCCTGGCGCCCGGTGATAGCCATTGACGAACCGACCGACCTCTTCATCCGCCCCGGCTACCGTTTCCGGGCGGTGGATGCGCTCATCACCAACTTTCACCTGCCGCGCTCCACCTTGCTGATGCTGGTGAGCGCCCTCGCGGGGCGTGAGACCATCCTGCACGCCTATCGTGTGGCGCAGCAAGAAGGCTACCGCTTTTACTCTTTTGGGGATGCAATGCTGATCCTATGAGTGTGCCAGACCTTGTCTTACGTTTAGTGCGCATGGAGGATGTCCCCGCCCTGAAGCATATCTGCTGGCCGGAAATGCCACTGGAGGCCGTGCGCGCCAAAGTGGCAAATATCATTGCGCGCTGCGAGCGCGGGCTGGCCTGGGGACTGGTAGCCCTCACTGAGGGGCATGTGGTGGGCTACGGGCAGCTGACGCGCTGGGGGCGGCGTGGGGAGATCAGCGATCTGGTGGTGGGCGAGGCGTGGCGCGGGCAGGGCATTGGCACAGCGATTGTGCAACGGCTGCTGGAGATCGCCCGCGAGCAGGGGATGGGCGAGGTGGAGATCGGCGCAGCGAGCTCCAACCCACGCGCGGCGGCACTCTATCAGCGCTTGGGATTTGAGGAGAAGCGGCGCCTGTTGCTGGAGCTGGGCAACGGGTTGGAGATGGTGATCTTCTTCGTCATGCGGCTCAAAGAGGCAACGTGCGGTTAGGGTAAAGGGGCGCTTCTCTTCACAAGGGTTCACCCGCGCGGCGGGGCGTCACGTGTTGGATAGTGTACTAGAGACATCAGGGTTGTCCACCCAAGAAGTTAACCAGCAACTGGGTATACTCCTGCGGATGATTGAGGTAAGGAAAATGTCCTGCAGACGGGAAGGTGTAAACTGTCGCAGTTGGATAGGTGGCCTTCAATTGCTCCCGTAATGTCAATTCCACCAATGGATCGTTGTTCGATTCGATGATCATGATGGGGATAGCGGGCGTGGGTGCGGCGAACTTCTCAATGACACAGTAGTAGCGCCCAACCAGTTGCGCTTTACTCATCCGTACATAGCCGATCTCGTTTAAGAAAGCTAGGGTCAACTCATCATAGCCAGAAGTGGGATAAATTATCCGCTGGAAGTTACCCCGAAACACGGATAGCACCAACCACTCAGGCAAATAGGGAAGGATCGTGCCTAAGGTGCGATTCTTTTCAGCGATTAGGTCATTTGGCGGGAAGGTATTTGATAAGACCGCGCGGCGAATTCTCTCGGGGTGCTGCGCTATAAGATATTGAGCGAAATATCCGCCTAGTGACGTGCCAACGACATTGAACTCCTGTACCCCTTCCTTTTCAAGGATAGCCAGAACGCCTTTTTCTAATTCTGCCAGACTTCGTACCGGCGGATAGGTAACAGATATGAGGCGATAATTTCCCTTAAGAGCCTCTATTTGTTGCCACCAAATGTCATAAGCGCCGGTCATGCCATGCAGGAAGAGAATCGTCTCCGGACCTTGCCCGACAGCGATATATTCCCAGTTTGCTCCATCCACCTGAAGGGATCGGGGCGGGTTCGCTTGGCGGAAAGATTGGAGCGAGCTGAAGACAGCAGGATCAACATCGGAATACAATTGTTCTAAGGGAACGTTAGGGACGGGCCAGAGATAAAAAACACTCAGCCCTACGACTATGATGATGAGCAGGGCGGGAATCCACCAGAGTTTTGAGCGCATATCGTACTCTCCTTTGGGCGTGCTGCCTAACGGCTGGTGCTTTACCCGAACTGCGCTGCGAGCCAACTAAGAGTGTGGGTTAGCCCGCTTCTCGCTTTTTACGTTCCACCATCTTTCGCAAATCCTCAACAGGGATGGGGGTTTTACCGTTACGATGAAGAATGCGATAGCAATTTGCACAAACAACAGCTACCTCTTCAATTCTCGTGGTTGCTTCGCCTCTGCGACCTGAAAGCGGTATCAAGTGATGTACCTCAATATAGCCCTTTCCCAATTCGCCATAGCGCTCCTCAAAAGAGAAACCGCAAATTTGGCAACGGTAGCCATATCTTGCAATGGCCTGCTTTCTTAACGACGGATTCCGTTCCCGTAACTCCCGCGTAACTTCTTGAATACCACCTTCTGCGAATTCAAGTTGATCCTCTGATAAAGTCAGTGAAACTTCGGATAAATGCCCTGTTGTGAGATCGCTTAGTCTAACCTTGTTGATTCTATTTTGGGGAATACTGATGCGTGAAATAGGGGATTTTAAAACTTCGCGACAAGCGTTGGTATAGGAATCCCAAATATCTCTTGATTGCAAAATTCGGGTTACTTCTTCAGGAACGGTTCTCAGCCAATACAATGGTGTGTAACGCCGTGTCGATTCAGCAAGTTCAAAGTCAAATCGGTGGGTCAGGAAAAGGCTCGTCCACTAATAACCAGATACGTTTGGAGAGCGCTGCAAGCCAAATGTTGCCTACACACAAGCTGATCCAGCTGGAGTGTACACCGAAATATGCTTGCTCTGGGTAGGTGATAGGCTCAAAAGCGAGCTCAAAGAACTGGACAAACTCATTTGCCAACTTTGGGTTTACTTTTGATACCCGCTCTCTTATTGCTTGTCTCTATCCAATACGTAGCAATTTTGCTGCCTCCACCGTTGTTCCTCCAAATAAAATGCAAAGTGAGCTAGCCAGATCTATGCATTCCCAAGCATGATTGCCAATTATCCGCACCTCATCTCACCAAGGGGGGCACGCCAGGTGCCCCCTCCTCTCACAGCAGATAATCCCTCAGCTGGCGCGAACGGCGCGGATGGCGCAGGCGGCGCAGCGCCCGCCCCTCAATCTGACGGATGCGCTCGCGCGTCAATCCAAACTTCTGCCCTACTTCCTCCAGCGTGTAGCTACGCCCATCCTGCAATCCAAAGCGTAGGCGTAGGATGCGTGCCTCGCGCGAGCTGAGCGTCTCCAGCAGCTCCTCCACCTTCTCACGCAGCAGGTTGTCGTATGCGCTTTCGGTGGGTGTGGGTGTGGATTCATCCTCAATGAACGAGCCGAGCTCGCTATCTTCTTCTTCACCTACCGGGTGCTCCAGCGAGAGCGGCTGCCAGCTCACCCGTAACATCCACTGCACTTTGCGCGGTTCTAAATCCAGCACGCTGGCGATCTCCTCAGGGGTGGGCTTGCGCCCATTGCGCTGCTCCAGCTGGCGGGCCGTTTTGTAGAGACGGCGGATGCGGTCGGACATGTGCACCGGCACGCGGATCGTGCGCCCCTGATCGGCGATGGCGCGGGTGATGGTCTGGCGGATCCACCAGGTGGCATAAGTGCTGAAGCGATAGCCGCGCCGATAATCAAACTTTTCCACCGCCTTCATCAGCCCCAGATTGCCCTCCTGAATGAGGTCCAAGAAGGGCACGCCGCGCCCGATGTACTTCTTGGCAATACTGACCACCAACCGCGTGTTGGCCTTGATGAGGTGCTCGCGGGCAGCCTTGCCATCCTCCACACACGCCTCCAGCTCACAGATGGTCTCCTCGGAGAGCTTCTCACGGTCGCGGTGCAATTTTTGGGCGGCTTGATTACCCAGTTCCAGACGGCGCGCCAGTTCAATCTCTTCCTCATTGGTGAGGAGCGGCACCTGGGCCATCTCCTTCAGGTAGAGGCCAACCGTATCATCCGAGGAAATGCCGGAGAGGTCAAAGGCCATCTCTTCTTCGTCAAGAGAGCCGAAGTCCTCAAGGTCAAGGATGGCGTCCTCTTCGTCCTCCACTTCCTCCACCTCAACCAGCAGGTGTTCGCGCACACCAGCCAGCATATCGTCTTTATCGCCAAACACCCTGATCCCCGCAGCAGCCAGTGCGATGAGCACTTCCTCTGCTTGCTCCATATTGTCCTCGTCAAGGTCAGGGAAGGAATCCAAGACGTCATCGGTGGTGAGGTAGCCTTGCTCCTCGGCCCGCTCCATCAGCCGGGCGATGATTCCTACTTGCCGCTCGTCGCTGTATGCCATTTATCTCCCTCTCCCATTCCAGCACGTGTGACTAAACCTACCGATAGATTGAGACGACCCTCAACAGCGCTATGCTGTTGAAAATACAACACTGCACACGAGGTGCAGTGTTGGTTTACTCATCAAGCAACGCACGCAGAGAAGCGAGGCGCGGGTCAAAATGCTCTTCCTCGCAGGTGCACGCTCCCTCGTTCAGGTTCTGCCCACATTGAGGACACAGGCCTTTGCAATCCGGCGAGCACAGGGCGCGGATAGGCACGGCCAAAATTGCCTCCTCGCGGATGATGGGGGCCAGGTCTATAAAACCCTTCTCATCAATCAGGTAAGGGGTTGCCAAAGCTGTACCGCCCGCCGGAATCTGCCACGCGGGGATGAAGAGCTCAGAGAGGTCCAGGGAAAAGGGCAAGTCAAACGGCTCCAGGCAACGCACGCATGCCACTTCGGTGGTGGCATGCAGCGAGCCCTGCACCAGAATGCCCTGCGGCGTGCGCGTAAGGTGCAGGATGCCCTGCAGATGGCCGATCTGCACTTCCTCCACGTGGAGCGGGCCCGGCTGATCAAAAGCAAAATCGCGGCTGTAACCTGCTCCTTCTTTAAGGAGGAAGCCAACGTTCAGGCAGAGGAAACGCTTGTCCACGAGGATGTTTTTTGTCATGTAAATGTCATTACTAAATACACTCTAAAGGCGATTGTGAAATGCTCAATCATAAGACACAAGCGCCCCTCACCTGCACGTCGCCTGTCTAAGGTTGGACTGGGGTTTGTCAGCCAGCGGTTGACGTCAACATTATAACAGGATTTTCGCTGCATGGTCAAGTATTTAGGATAAAGATAATCTATTTTAATGGTTTCCGAGAACCGTGAGGCGGAGGTAAAGCGGCGCAACCTTTGGCAGGCGGCTGCGTACTTGTTGGTGAGATGGCATGATCATCCCGTAAGAAGAGGGGTAGTCAGTATGGCTGAAAGCAAGAAGCTGTGCCGCCGCCGCAATGGACATCTGCTCGGCGGGGTGTGCGTTGGAATAGGGGACTACCTCGCTGTGGACCCTGTGCTGGTGCGCCTGGCTTTTGTGGTGCTGGCGCTGGTAAACGGCCTGGGAGTGCTGCTCTATCTGATCCTGTGGGCGGTGATGCCGGACGAAGCCGCGCCCACCTTGAGCGGTGAGGAACTCCTGCGCGCCAACCTTAACGAGATGAGGGCGCAAGCGCGGCACTTTATCCAGTCTGTGCGCAGCTCCTCACAGGACACGGTCATCATCGGGCTGATCCTGATGACTCTGGGCCTGCTGTTCCTGCTGGACAATTTCGTCCCTTGGATCACACCGGCGATGTTGTGGCCCATCGCCTTGATCGCGGTGGGGGTGTACATCCTACTGCGCCGCCGCACTTGATACCCTCTCTATTCGGGCCGTCCAGCGGGCATATGCTCTTTCTCACTTAAGGAGGACTAATTTCGGCATGGCAGAAGGACAAAGCCAAACATTAGTAAGGCCGCGTCGAGGCGGACGCGGCTTGAGTGGAGCCATCATCCTCATCCTAGCGGGCGTGGTCTTGCTGCTGCAGAACCTGGGGGTCATCCATATAGATTGGCTCTCTTTATGGCGCTATTGGCCCGTGCTGCTCATCCTGATCGGGTTGGACGTGCTGTTGGGGCGCTCCATCGCGGGCAGTGTGGCAGTTGCATTGCTCAGCGTAGTGGTCATCGGCGCCATCCTTTTCTTTGTAGGCACGCGGAGCACCCCCTCGGGTTTGGGGTTGGGCGAGGCTGTCACCCGCACCATTGAGGAGGATTTAGGCGGCGCCGAAGCGCTTACCGTAGAGGTGGATTTGGGTGCGGCAGACGCACAGATCAGTGCGTTGAGGGATGACCATCTGGCCGCCAGCGGCGAACTGCGCATCAATGAGCGGCTCCAGCCGCGCATCACCTACCGCGTGGAGGAGGGCAGGGGATACCTGACCATCAGCGAGGAAGAACGCGAGGCTTACAACATAGGGCCGAGTTTCACAGGCACCCTCAATCTGGCGCTGAACAGCCACGTGCCGCTGGATTTAACCGTCCATGTGGGCGTGGGTAATCTCACACTGGACCTCTCGGGCCTCACCCTACGTTCCCTTACCATTGAGGGAGGCGTAGGGGCTATCACCCTCATCCTGCCATCGCAAGGTGCTTTCAGTGCTGAGATCAGCGCTGGCGTAGGTAGTCTTGACCTCACCGTGCCATCGGCGCTGAGCGCGTTGATAGAGGTGGACAAGGGGCTGAGCAGCACTGACGTTCCCTCCGTTTTCGTGCGGCAGGGTGAGAATCGCTGGGTTACTCCCGCCTATAGTCCTGCCGAACATGCCACGATCCGCCTACACACAGGCGTGGGCAGCGTGGACATCCGCAGTAACTGATCACGAAAGCTGGGAATCACAGAGGGCGCGGAGGGTCTTCCTTCTGCGCCCTCTGTTGCTCTCCCGGTTGGGGAGCCGCACAAATTGACTCAGCCAGGGTCTTGACAACTCCACCGATTGTTATACAATGGACACAGGTGGTTGATCGTGCAACAGTTTCATGCAGAACTATTGCAAAGGCAACCATGTCTACTGACCCTACCCCAGCCGCTCACCATACGGCGGACTTCCGCAAACAGTACCGCCTCATTCATGACATCTACGTGCTACTGGATGACGGAGATCGCCGCGTGCTGGAGAACTTTGGGCTGACCACCTCGCAGTATGCCGTCCTAACCCAAATTGAGGACGACGGCGGGCGACGCCTGACCACGCTCAGCAAGCGGTTGCTCCTCTCCAAAAGCACCATCACCCGCATTGTAGATCAACTGGAAAAGGCAGGCCTTGTACAGCGCGTCGGCGACGCGCACGACCGCCGTGCCCAGCGCGTTATCCTGACCGAAGCCGGACGCGAGCGGCGTGCACAGGCACGCGCGGCCTACCTAGACTCCCTCAAGCATCGCTTATCCGTCCTCTCCGAAGGGGAGCAGAAAGAACTGGAGGCCCTACTGCGGAAGCTCCGCACCGGCCTGCAGGACCTGCTCAAGGCCCAGCAGGTGGGGTAGGAGCGTGTTGCGGCCACTATAACCCGCACTATATCCATTTTTAGCGAGAGGAGGGGAAAAGGCAGACAAATCGCTGTGTTGTTGGCCACTACTCATCATCGTGTCCTGCATCTTGCTCAAGATGCTCTAACAGGAGGAACGAAGAGATGCGTCGCTATATGTTGTTGCTGCCGGTTGTCCTGCTCGTCAGTGTGGCCTTGATGGCCTGCGCGCCTGCTACGACGCCCGCTCCCACCGAGGTCGTCACCGAGGAGCCGACGCCGGAACCCACTCCGGTACCCACCGAAGTCCCTACTGAGGAAGCCACACCGGAGATGGTGGAGTTGGTCATCTGGGCGGATGAGCTGCGTGCCCCCATCATTGATCAGATGGGCAACCAGTTCGCCGAGCAGTTCGGCATCCACCTCACTGTCCAGCAGATGGGCTTTGGGGACATCCGTGACCAGCTGGCTGTGGCCGGCCCAGCGGGTGAAGGCCCCGACATCATCATCGGCGCGCATGACTGGCTGGGGCAGCTTGTGGCCAATGGCCTGGTAGCCCCCATTGACCTCGGCGATAAGGCCGATCAGTTCCTGCCCGCCGCGCTGGAAGCCTTCCGCTATGAGGGCACGCTCTACGGTGTTCCCTATGCCACCGAGAACATCGCCTTCTTCTGCAACCCTGACATTCTCGGCGATCGGCCTGTGCCTGCCACGTGGGACGAGGTGACGGCGCTCGCTGAGGAGCTGGAAGCGGAGTCGGGCGGCGAAGTGACGGCCTGGACGATCCAGACCCGCGACCCCTATCACTCCTTCCCGCTCTTCACGGCCTTCGGCGGCTACGTCTTCGGCCTGACCGAGACGGGCTATGATCCCACCGACGTGGGCCTGGACAGCGAGGGCGCCATCGCCGCAGCCAAGTGGTTGCAGATGATGGCGGCTGAGGGCCACCTGAAGCCGGATGTGGACTACGACGTGATGCACACGCTCTTTGAGCAGGGCAAGGTGGCCTGCATTGGCACCGGCCCCTGGGCGCTCACGCGCATCCGTGAGTCGGGCGTCAGCTACACCATCAACCCCTTCCCGGCTGGCCCGGCAGGGCCCGGCAAGCCCTTCCTCGGCGTGCAGGGCTTCATGATCAGCGCCTTCAGCGAGAACCAGCTGCTGGCGCAGACCATCCTCACCGAGGTGGTGGCCACCGAGGAGTTCATGACGGCGCTCTACAACGCCGATCCGCGTCCCCCGGCCTTCCTGCCGGTGCGTGAGGCCGTTGAGGACCCCGATCTGGCTGCCTTCGCTGCTGCTGGTGCGGAGGGTCTGCCCATGCCTGCCATCCCCGAGATGTCATCGGTGTGGGAGGCCTGGACCAACGCGCTTGACCTGACCATCACCCAGCAGCTGGATGCGGAGCAGGCCTTCAAGGACGCCGCCGCGCAGATCCGCACTCTCATCAGCGGGTCGTAGCCCGGCGCGCTGGACCGCGGGGGCTGTTTGATGAGCCAAGCGAAATCGGAGGCCAGGGGTGCTTGGGGGCCCCTGGCCCCCCTTTCCAGTTTCGTCTCGCGCATCGCCCTGCGGCTGATTGCACTGGCCGTAGTGGATGCGTTTGCCCTGTGGCTGCTCTACCTCCTCCTGCGGGATGGGGTGTGGCCGCTGGCCGTTGCGCTCATCGTCGTTACGCTGCTTGTCAACCTCGTCAACCTCACAGATCGCCTCTATCCCTTGCGCTGGATGTCCCCCGCGCTGGCTGTCATCATCCTCATGGTGCTTTATCCCCTCCTGTTCACGGTTTACACGGCCTTTACCAACTACAGCGATGGCCACCTGCTAACCAAAGCGCAGGCCATCCGCCGCCTAGCGCAGGAACAGTTCCTGCCTGAGGGGAGCATTACCTATAAGTGGACGGCGTTTCGCTCTCCCGAAGGGGAGATCGCACTGTGGCTGGTGGATGCGGAGGGCCGGACATACTTCGCCCATCCTGCTGAGCCGCTGCAGGAGGCCACTGCTGGGGAGGGCATCTTTGGCCCGCCGGATGAAGGCGGTGTGCCGCAAAGCATTGAGGGCTATCAGCGCTTGCAGCTGCGCGATGTGTTGCCCATTTTGGACAGCCAGCTGGCGCAGCTGGAGTTTGGCGAGCCGCCTCTGACGGTCAAGATCAAGACCATTCAGGCGGCGGCGCAATTGCAGCAACGCTATGTATACGATGCTGAACGCGATGCCATTATAGATCAGGCTACTGGCACGCTCTATTATGCCGACAAACAGAACGGATACTTCACCTCAGCGGATGGGCGTTCCCTCAACCCGGGCTATCAGGTCACCATTGGCTGGCGCAACTTTGAGCGCCTCTTCACCAGCCCAGCCTTGCGCGGGCCTTTCCTGATGGTCTTCGGCTGGACGATCGCCTTCGCTTTCCTCTCCGTGCTGACGACCTTTGCCCTGGGGTTGCTGCTGGCGCTGGTCTTCAACGATCCCATCCTGCCAGCGCGCAAACTGTTCCGCACGCTGCTGATCCTGCCCTACGCCATCCCTGGCGTGATCGGCATCCTGATCTGGCGCGGGATGCTCAACCAGCACCTGGGCGTCATCACCACCAACATACTGCGCCTCATCGGCTGGGCGCCGGGTTGGTTCACCGACCCGTGGTGGAGCAAGGTAGGCGTCCTGCTTGTCAATCTGTGGCTGGGATACCCGTATATGATGCTGGTGTGCAGCGGCGCTCTGCAAGCCATCCCCTCTGATATCTACGAGGCTGCCGAAGTGGACGGCGCCAGCGGCTGGCAGCGTTTCTGGCACATTACCCTGCCCCTGCTGCTGGTCAGCGTGGGGCCACTGCTGATCGCTTCCTTCACCTTCAACTTCAACAACTTCACCGTGATCTACGCCTACAATGAGGGCCTGCCACCTATTCCGGGCACGCCTACCCCGGCGGGCTACACAGACATCTTGATCAGCTACACCTTCCGGCTGGCCTTCCAGAGCGGGCGCGGCGCCGATTATGGGTACGCAGCGGCCATCACCATCGTCATCTTCTTGGTTGTGGCTACCATCACGCTGTTCCAATACCGCTTCATGGGCCGCTGGGAGGAGGTGTCGGAGAATGTCTAGCGTTCAAGAGGCCACTGTCCTGCGCGCTGCGCCTCGCTCCACGCGCTCCTTGAAGCGCCAACGCAGCGTGCAGTTTGTACTGCGCCTCATCATCGCACTGGCGGCGGTCGTCTTTGCCCTCTTCCCCATCATCTGGATCGTCTCCGCAGCCTTCAACCCCTCCAGCTCCATGGCCAGCCAACGGCTCATCCCGCCCAACGCCTCCACCGTCAACTTTGAGGAGCTGCTCAACGACCCGCTCCATCCCTTCTTTCTGTGGATGTGGAACTCCGTCAAAGTTTCGTCCATCACCTCGGCGTTGGCAGTGCTGATCACCGCCCTCACTGCTTATGCGTTCTCGCGCTTCCGCTTCCGGGGGCGGCGCAGCCTGCTTTTGACCATCCTGCTCATTCAGGTCTTCCCCAACATGCTCGCTATGGTGGCGCTGTTCCTGCTGCTGCGCCAGCTTGGCGAATACATCCCCTCGCTCGGGTTGAACAGCCACGGCGGGCTGATCCTCGTCTATCTGGGCACGCAGATGGGCATCAACATCTGGCTGATGAAGGGCTTTTTCGACTCCATCCCGCGTGACATTGACGAGTCGGCGCTGGTAGACGGTGCCACCCATTGGCAAGCCTTCTGGCATCTGATCTTCCCATTGGTGCGCCCCATTCTGGCCGTGGTGGGGGTGTTGGCCTTCGTGGGGACGTTCAACGAGTTTGTGCTGGCCAACGTCCTGCTGCGCAGCACCGAGCAATTTACGCTGATGGTGGGGCTGTATATCTTCGTCAGGCAGAACTTTGCCCAGAAGTGGGGCATCTTTGCGGCGGGCGCCATCATGGGAGCTGCCCCCATCGCGCTGATCTACATCCTGCTGCAGGATCAGATCGTCGGCGGGCTGACGCAAGGCGCGGTGAAGGGGTAGGTTATCCATCAGCAGGTGGGAAACCCGGCCCCTTGTGCCACCGCAGAGGGGTTGGGTTTCTTCTATATCCAATATCCAAACCAAAAGGATGGCACACAGGCCGGAAGCTTATGGAAGAGCTCCTCTTTGGCACACTGGCAACCGACGACCTCAAGCTCGTCAACCATCGGGCAAGGCAGCGCGGCCTGCAACATGCGCACGCCCTGGCTCCTCGCGACCCCCTGCCGGGCCAGCCCGTCACCATCCGCGTGACGGTGGGGCCAGACCTGCCTGCTGAACATGTCGCCTGCTACTACACAGTGGATGGCAGCGAGCCGCTTGGTGAGCGCGGCGTGGCCCACAACGGCCACGTGTTGCTGCTGAAGCAGCGCAGCGTGGCGTGGGATACGTTCTGTTGGGGCTACCTGGCGCACTGGGAGGGCGTGCTGCCGCCGCAACCAGAGGACACAACCGTGCGCTACCGCATCGGCGCATGGGCGGAAGGGAAGCCGGAGGTTTTTGCCGATTGGCCGGAGGTCAAGCGCACGGTGGAGGATGCAGCCAAAGCTTTCTTCCGCCAGCAGCCGCTGCCTGCCATGCACACCCCGGGCGATCCCACACGTGGTAATACCTTCGTCCTGCGTTTTGATCATCTGGGGCCGCCGCAGTGGGCGCGCGAGGCAGTGATCTACCACATCTTCGTAGATCGCTTTTACCCCGGGCGGGGACGTGACTGGCTGCAAACCAGTGACCTGCGTGGCTTCTGCGGTGGGACATTGTGGGGCGTGGCAGAGAAGATGGACTACATCGCCGAGTTGGGTGCCACATGTATCTGGCTTTCTCCCGTTATGCCCAGCCCTACACCACACGGCTACGATGCCACCGATTACGAGCATGTGGAGCCGCGCTTGGGCGGCGATGAAGCCCTGCGCGAGGTCGTCGCCGCGGCGCATGGGCGCGGGATGCGCGTGGTGCTGGATTTGGCCTGTAACCACCTCTCGCACCTGCACCCCTTCTTTCAGGAAGCGCAGGCCAACCCCAGCAGTCCCTACCGCCAGTGGTTCCTGTATGACGATACGGAGAACGGCTACCGCTCATTCTTCGGCGTCCCCTCCATGCCGGAGATCAACCTTGACCATCCCGATGCCCGCGCTTGGATGATTGAGATCGGGCGCTATTGGCTGCGCGAGTTTGACATAGACGGTTATCGCCTTGACCACGCCAACGGCCCAGGCCCCGATTTCTGGGCTGAGTTCTGGGCGGCCTGCAAGGCCGAGAAGCCGGATTGCTTCTGTTTCGGCGAGGTCGTGGAGCCGCCGGATGTGCAGCAGCGCTATATCGGGCGGCTGGATGGCCTGCTGGACTTCCACTTTGCTGATGCGCTGCGGCGTACCTTCGGGCGGCGTACCTGGCGAGAGGAACAGTTTGAGGCTTTCTTGCAGCGCCATATGGCCTTCTTCCCATCCGATTTTCTCATGCTGACCTTCATGGACAACCACGATATGGATCGCTTCCTCTTCATCGCCGAGGGCGATAAGGCGGCGCTGCGCCGTGCGGCAGAGGTGATGATGCGCCTGCCTGGCCCGCCCATCATCTACTATGGCACTGAGGTGGGGATGAGCCAGATGGTGAGCAAGTCCAGCGAGGTGGGGCTGGAGGCCAGCCGTATGCCCATGCTGTGGGGCCATGAGCAGGACAGCGAGCTGCTGGCATACTTCAAGGGTCTCATCCGCCAGCGACGCGAGGCGCTGGCTGCCCAAAGGTAAGGCGCATGGCGGCGCTGACCATCTCCCTCGGTGACTATCTCCTCGGCCTTGATCCCCAGAGCGGGGCGCTGGTGGGCTTGCAGCGCGGCGATGGCCCCCCGCTGCTGGGGCACGGGCGCGGCCCTGTTCTCCCCGCTGCCGATCTGGCCTACCGGCCTGTTGATGCCCCACCCCGTTATGTGGCGCACACCGTTGAGGACAACCGCCTGACGGTGCAGATCGCGTTGGGGCCGCTGCTGTTGCACGATCGCTTCACGCTGGAAGCTGGTGGGTTGATCGCCTGGCGGGTGGTAGTGGAGAACGCCGGCGGAGAGGAGGTGCAGCTCACCGGCTTGCGTATTGGGCTAACAGGGATCGCCATCGGCGAGCCCGCCCACTGCCGTTTTGAAGCGCCGGGCAATGCCATCCGCCCGCGCCTGCCACTCGCGGCAGCGGCCAGCCTTGCTCCTCCGCCGAGCGGCTCACCGCAGCGTATGAGCGCTGCGCAGGCTGAGCACTTTGCGCCGGGGGCAGCGCACATCTGGGGGCGCCCCTTCGGCGACGCACCGGACATTGGCCCGGGGCTGCTCATCGTGCACAACGCTGCGCTGGGCTACAGCCTGCTGACATGGTACGTGAGCACCCTAGAAGCGGCACGCCCTTGGGTCAGTGGGGATGGTACATACATCACGCTGGGCTTTGACCTGTGGCTGGCGGGCTGGTTGGCCCCGGGCACTAGACTAGAGGGCGGCACGCAGTACCTCCTCGCTTGTGCGGGGCGTTATGACGAAGCACTGGCTGCCTACCGCGCCTGCTTTGTGCAGACGGGCATCCTGCCGCCCCTTTACGGGCGGGTGGACAACGCCGCCGATTGGGCAGGCGTCTATGAGGTGCACCCTGGTCCCTTCGGCGGCTTCCGCGGCCTGCGCGAGGCACTTCCCCGCCTCGCCGCGCTGGGTCTGGACACCATCTACCTGCTGCCGGTGTACGCTCACCGCAACAAGCGCGGCCTGCCCTGGGATGAGAATTGGTGGGCATCAGGCAGCCCCTATGCCATCCACGATTTTGAGCGGTTAGAACCGAGCCTCGGCAGCGAGCAGGATTTCGCTGACCTCATCGCTGCGGCGCACGGGCTGGGGATGCGCGTGCTGATGGACCTCGTGCTGCAGGGCTGCTCACTGGAGGCGCGCTACGTGCAGGAGCACCCTGACTGGTTCGTGCGTGACGAGCACGGTGCCATGGTGCACTCGCACGGCTGGAACGACACATGGTCGCTGGATTGGGCCAATCCTGCCTACCAGCAGTATGTGATTGACTATGCCCTGCGCTATGTAGGGCGCTTCGGCGTGGACGGTTTCCGCGTGGACGCCCCACATGGCAAAGAACCGAATTGGGACCGCCGCATACCCTACCACGCCAGCCGCACCAACTTGGGCACAGCGACCCTGCTGGCCGAACTGCGCCGCCGCTTGCTGGCCCTCAAGCCCAAAGCCGCGCTCTATTGCGAATTGTTCGGCCCGCTGTGGATCACCTCACATGACATCAGCAACGATTACCATCCCCACGCTATGGCTTACGCACTGGCCGAGGGTCAGCTGACTCCTGCCGAGTTCGGGGAGTACCTGCGCGATTACTGGGCCATCCTGCCGCAGGCGGAGGACGGCACGCCTTCGCCGCGCATCTGCTTCACGGAGACGCATGACACGCGCAGTTATCCGGCCTATGCCTGGCGCGGCAGCCGCATCAGCCAGGCGCTGCTGGCGATCTTGGTGGTGGCTGGCTTCGTACCCATGATCTGGTCGGGGCAGGAGGTGGGGCAAGAGGGCTTCATCGGCGGGCTGGTGCGCGCTCGTCGCGAGAGTGCCGTACTGCGGCGCGGCAGGCGGCTCTTCAACAGCGTGGCGGTAGACGACCTCGGCCATTACCGCCGCGAGTGGGGGCGCCCTCCTGCGGAGGAGGTCTTTGCCCTACCCATCCACGATGGCGAGACGGCCCTGCTGGGACTCGTCAGCTTGTGCGCTGAGCAGGTCACCTATCGCCTCAGCCTACCGCTGGACGATCTGCCGCTTGAGCGCCATAAAACCTACCACCTGCGCGACCTGATCAGCGGCGAGGTGTGGGATGAATACGGCCAGACGCGCTGGAGAGGTGCTGATCTTGCCGACTTCACGCTCACACCGCGCATGTATAGGCCGTATATCCTGTATATTGAGCCAAGCGCATCATAGAGAAGCGCAAGATACGGCGTTTTTGCACAGAGTGAGAGGCGTAAAAACATGAAAACGAGGACGTTTTTGCTGCTTTCCGTTATGCTCTTCCTGCTGGCAGCCTGTGCACCCACCGCCACGCCGACGCAACCGCCCACCGCACCCCCGACAGGCGAGCAGCCTACGGCGGAGGCCCCCACGCCGACGCCGAGCGGGCGTGGGCCGCTGGAGCTGGAGGAAGGTAAGCTCTACCTCGCCATCATCTGGCACCAGCACCAGCCGGTGTACTTCAAAGACCCCCAGACAGGCATCTACGAACGCCCTTGGGTGCGCGTCCATGCGGCCAAGGACTATGTGGACATGGCCGCCATGCTCAAGCAGTACCCCAATATCCACGCCACCTTCAACCTCACCCCTAGCCTGATCCGCCAGTTGGATGACATCAGCACAGGAGCCAAGGACCTCTACTGGGTGATGGCTGAGGTCCCCGCCGAGGAGCTGACCGACGAGCAGAAGCAGTTTATCCTGGAGCGCTTCTTTGACATTAACCCCAAGGTCATCGCCCGCTTCCCGCGCTATCAAGAGCTGGCCCAAATGCGCGGTGAGGACGCGCTGACCACCTGGACGGTGGAGGACTTCCGCGACCTGCAAGTACTGTTTAACTTGGCCTGGACGGACCCCGACTGGCTGGCTGAGGAACCGCTGGCAAGCCTCGTGGCTAAGGGGCGCGCTTTCAGCGAAGAGGATAAGCAGGTGGTGTTCGCTGAGCACCTGCGGCTGGTGCAGCAGGTGATCCCCTTGCACGCTGAGATGCAGCAGAGCGGCCAGATTGAGGTCACCATGACGCCCTTCGCCCACCCCATCCTGCCCCTGCTGGTGGATAGCAACCTAGCGCAGGTGGCCATGCCCGATGCAGACCTGCCCACACGCTTCGTTTATGGGCAGGACGCCGTCGCGCAGGTGGAGTTGGGCGTGCAATTCTATGAGGAGCATTTCGGCATGCCGCCGCGCGGCATGTGGCCTGCCGAAGGCTCGGTGGCCGAGCAGATCGTCACCATGGTGGCCAACGCAGGCATCCAGTGGTTGGCCACCGATGAGCAGGTGCTAGAGAAGAGCCTGCCCGGCTTCGCAGGCTTCACCCGCGATGGCAGCGATACCGTGCAGCAGGCCGACGTACTCTACCGTCCCTATGCCGTACAGGGGCAGCGCGGCGGGCCGGTGGCCATCATCTTCCGCGATCACCTCATCTCAGACAAGGTGGGCTTTGAGTACTCCGGCCTGCCGGGTGAGGTGGCGGCAGCGGACTTCATCGCCCGCCTGAAGAACATCCAGGCGCGGCTGGAGGCCGAAGGCGCCGAGGGGCCGCATCTGGTGACAGTGCTGCTGGACGGCGAGAACGCCTGGGAATACTACGACAACGACGGCAAAGAGTTCCTCCACACGCTGTATCAGCGTCTCTCCGAGGAGGAAGACATCGTCACGGTGACGCCCTCCGAGTACCTCGCAGCGCTCTCGGCAGCGGGTGAGGAGCTGCGCCCTATTGAGAATCTGTGGCCTGGCTCATGGGTGGATGGCACGTTCAGCACGTGGATCGGCGAGGAAGAGGAGAATCTGGCCTGGGAATATCTGCGCCAGACCCGTGAGGCGCTGCAGGAGGCTATCTCCTCCGGCAAGCTGGACGAGGCCGCTCAGCAGCAGGCACTGCTGACCATGTACATCGCTGAAGGTTCGGATTGGTTCTGGTGGTACGGCGCCGATCAGAACTCCGGCAACGACGCCAGTTTTGACGAGCAGTTCCGCAGCTACCTTGAACAGGTCTATACGCTCATCGGCCAGCCAGTGCCGGCCTTCGTCTATGTGCCGGTCATCCCGCAGGCCGCCCAGTCCCCCGACCGCCAGTTTGCCGATGTGTTCACCCCCACCATTGACGGCGTTGCTTCCTCAGGGGAGTGGGATAACGCCGGATTCTACGCTGTGGAGGGCGCTGGGTTGGCCGCCTTCTACTATGGCTTTGACCAGCAGACCCTTTACTTGCGTGTGGACAAGCCAGACGGCTTTGCCGATGACCTCACGCTGGGCTTCTACATGAACCTGCCAGAGGCCGCGCCGACCAATGCCTACTCACGCTACGGCGAGGGACAAACGCTCTTCGGCTTTGGTGCCAAGCGCCTGGTGGAGGTGACCTTCGCAGGTGGACAGCCGACAGTGGCGATCTATGCCGCTGACGGTGCGGGCGGCTGGAAGCCCTTTGAGGTGGGCGATGCCGAGACGCCACCCCCCAGCGCCGCCGCAGGTGCCGATGTGCTGGAAGTAGCCGTGCCCTTCAAGCGGCTGGCGCGGGCGCTGGCCAGCGGCGACCGCCTCAACATGCGGCTGGTGGCAAGCGTGGGCGTGACGGATGTAGCGGTGCTTCCGGCAGGCGGTCCGGCGTTGGCCGCCGTTCCTGACCTCCCCATTCCCAACGTTTTCGTCATGCTGGAGGACCCCGCCAACGACGATCACGGGCCGGGGACCTACGTCTACCCCAAGGATCAGGTCTTCCGTCCGGGCGTGTTTGACATCGTTGCCTTCAGCGCGGGTTATGACGATGAGAACGTCATCTTCCGCATCCAGTTCCGTGGGCCGGTGGACAACGTGTGGGGATCGCCCAACGGGCTAAGTGTGCAGGCCATTGACATCTACATTGACGTGGATGGCCCACAGAACGGGGCGCGCTTAATGCTGCCGGGGCGCAATGCTGCCCTCACCCCCGACTTTGGCTGGGACTATGCCATTTGGGCTGAGGGCTGGACACCCGGCATCTATGCACCCAGCACGGAAGGCCCCGTGAAGATTGACAGTGGGTTCTCCATCGTCACCAACCCAGGCCAGCGGCGCGTGACGATCAGCGTGCCGCGCCGTCTCATCGCAGGCGACCCCACCACGTGGGCCTATGCGGTGGTGGTGGGCAGTCAGGAAGGCTACCCAGCGGCAGGCGTGTGGCGCCTACGCGAGGTATTGCCCGAAGCTGAGCAATGGCGCATCGGCGGGGGGCCACAGGACACCAACCACACCCGCCTGATGGACATCCTGTGGCCAGCAGAGGCCACCCCCACACAAGAGGAAATGCTGAGCACCTATCCGCCCTCTCAGGCACGGGTGGATGAACTGGGGCCTGACGACTTCCCGCAGATACCGATGTTCAGGCCATAGGATAAATAAAGGGGGGCACAGCAGCATGTGCCCCCCTTCTATATAGCACCCGCTCAGCGCACCCGCACGAGGTGATACTGCTTCTTGCCCTTGCGCAGCACGATCACCTGCCCCTCAATGGCCTGCTCCAGCGTGACCCGTGCGTTTACATCGTCCACACGCACGTTGTTGAGGTAGAGGCCCCCGCTCTCAATGAGCGTGCGGGCCTGTTTTTTGGAGCGCTCCAAGCCGCATTGCACCGCCAGATTGACCAGCGCCATGCCCTCACCGGAGAGATGTTCTCTGGGCAGGACACTGGAGGGCACCTCCGCGAAGATGTCCAGCAGTTCGGCAGCGCTCAGGCCTTCCATCTCTCCGCCAAAGAGCACCTCGCTGGCCTGTTGTGCCCGCTTGAGGGCCTCCTCGCCGTGCACCATGCGCGTCACTTCCTCGGCCAGCCGTCGTTGCGCCTCGCGCCGCTCCGGCGCGGAGATGAGCCTCTGCTCCAGTGCGGCGATCTCCTCCGGCGTCAGTAGCGTGAAGTACTTGAGGTACTGGATCACATCTGCATCGGCAATGTTGAGCCAGTACTGATAGAAGCGGAAGGGCGAGGTGCGAGCGGCATCCAGCCACACGGTCCCGGCTTCGGTTTTGCCGAACTTGACGCCGGTCGCCGAGGTGACGAGCGGCACAGTGATGCCATAAGCGCGGCCATCCAGTGTGCGGCGGATGAGTTCAATGCCTGCCGTGATGTTGCCCCACTGGTCACTGCCGCCCATCTGGAAGGTGCAGCCGTAGCGCTGATAGAGCATGAGGAAATCGTAGGCTTGCAACAGCATGTAGCTAAACTCGGTGAAGGAGATGCCCTCCTCACCTTCCAGGCGGGTCTTCACTGACTCCTTGGCGATCATGTAGTTAACGGTGAAGTGCTTGCCCACGTCACGCAGGAAGTCAATGAGGCGCAGGGGCCTCAGCCAATCCGCGTTGTTGACCAGCAGGGCGGGGTTGGGCACGCCTTCAAAGGCGAGGAAGCGGCTAAGCTGCGCCTGAATGCCCTCCAGATTGTGGGCCAGCTGCTCCTCAGAGAGCAGCTGCCGCTCCTTGCTCTTGCCGCTGGGGTCACCAATCAGCCCTGTGCCACCGCCCACAACGGCGATAGGGGTATGCCCATGCCGCTGCAGGTGCACCAGCACCATGATCGGCAGCAACGAGCCGACGTGCAGGCTATCCGAGGTGGGGTCAAAGCCGATGTAGGCAGTGACTTTCTCACGCGTCAGCACATCCTCGGCGCCCTCGCTGATGTCGTAGATCAAGCCACGCCAGCGCAGCTCTTCAACCAAGTTGGCGGCGGTCCTCACAGCCATAGCAATCGCTCCTTCTTCTCCTGCCACGCCGCTGGCGCATAGCACACGCCGCCGACGTGGTGGGGAATTGTATCATATATCCAAGCAGGCATACAGTGCATTCTCACCGCTGACTACAACACAAGCAGCGGACATCGCCCCACCCCGCCACCCGCTGAGCCTCCCTGCCCTGCCAAGCAAAGTATCCTCGGCTATAATCAGCGCACCATCAAAGGAGAGAGCGTTGGCTACATCCCCCTTAAACTCATCACAGAAGCGCTATCTGTACGTGGTCGTCTTCACCTCCGGCATGGTGACGTTGGGGCTGGAGTTGAGCGCCTCGCGCCTGCTGGGGACGGTGTTCGGCACCAGCAACATTGTGTGGGCCAACATCATTGGCCTGATCCTGATCTACCTCACAGCGGGGTACTTCCTCGGCGGACGCCTCGCCGACCGCTCGCCCCATGCAGCGGCCTTCTACCGCGTGATCCTGTGGGGGGCCTTTACCGCCGGGCTGATCCCCATCGCGGCGCGTCCGGTACTGCAGATAGCCGCCCGCGCCGTGCAGAATATCAATGCGGCGGTGCTGGTCGGTTCGTTCGGTGTCACGTTGATCCTATTTGCCCTGCCAGTGACGCTGCTGGGCACGGTCTCGCCCTTCGCTATCCGCCTGGCCATTGAGGATACCTCTCGTGCTGGCAGCGTCTCTGGGCGCATGTATGCCATCTCCACGGTGGGCAGCATCATCGGCACGTTCCTGCCCGTGTTGGTGCTGATCCCCACCATCGGCACCAACCTCACCTTCCTCTCGCTTGCTGGCCTGCTGCTGATGGTGGCGCTGGCAGGCCTTGCCATGGTGGATTGGCGGCGGGCGGTGGCCTTCCTGTGGATGCCGTTGGCGTTGGCAGCGCTGGCATTGATCGCCCTGCGTGGGCCATTGCGCCCGCCGCCCGCCGGCGCTACGCTGCTCTACGAGGGCGAGTCGTCCTACAATTACATTCAGGTGGTGCGTTGGGGATCGGCTAACCTGCTGTTCCTCAACGAGGGGCAGGGCATCCACTCGGTCTATTATCCCGACCATCCCGACGCCGTTGAGACGGGCGGCACATGGGATTATTACCTTGCGGCGCCTTTCTTCAACACCCCACCCTATACGCCCGCCGATGTGCACAGTATGGCAATGGTCGGCCTGGCAGGTGGGACAGTGCCCAAGCAGTACACGCAGGTTTTTGGCCCCATCCCCATTGATGGCATAGAGATCGATCCGCAGATTGTGCAGGCCGGACGTGACTACTTCGCCATGCACGAACCCAACCTCAACGTGATCGTGCAGGATGGCCGCTACGCGCTGGCCATGAGCCGCCGCACTTATGATGTGATCGGCGTGGATGCCTACAAACTGCCCTATATCCCCTGGCACCTGACCACCGTGGAGTTTTTCCAAAGCGCCCGCGAACATCTCAACGAGCGCGGCGTGTTGGCGATCAACGTGGGGCGCACGGCGCAGGATCGGCGCCTTATTGAGGCCCTGGCGGCGACGCTGGGCGCGGTGTACCCCTCCGTGCACGTGATTGACGTGCCGCAGACGTGCAACAGCATCCTCGTCGCTACGGTGCAACCCACCACTCCGCAGAACCTGCTCGCCAACCGCGCCTTGCTTGGCGCGGAGACACATCCGCTATTGGCGAAGGTGCTGGAGCGTGCCTATGAGCAGGTGCGCCCCACGCCGAGCGGTGGCGTGGTGCTCACCGATGACCGCGCTCCGACGGAGCTGCTCACCGATCTGATTTTGGTGAACTTCGTGCTAGGGGGCGGCAGCAAACTGCCCTGTTATTAGGAGGAGAGCATGGCGACATCTACCCCACAACGGCCCAGATGGCCTGGCTGCCTGCTTGGCGCTGCCCATGCGCTGATCGTCATAGCCCTGCCCTTGTTGCTGATCCTCATCAACGCCCGCTTGCTGATGAGCGAGGCCTTCCTGCGCTGGGAATACACACGCCCTTCCTTCCCCGCCGATCCCTACGGTTTCACCACGCAGGATCGGCTGACCTATGCACCGCTGGCACTGGCCTATCTCTTCAACGACGAGGGGGTTGACTTTCTCGCCCGCCAGGCCTTCCCCGATGGTACGCCGCTCTACAACACCCGCGAACTCTCGCACATGCAGGACGTCAAGCATCTCACGCAGGCGCTGACGCGCTTTGGGTTGGCGCTGCTGGCCGCATTTGCGCTGGCCATCATCCTGCTCGCGGCCTTCCCCGCCGAGCGTCACAGGCTTCCCCGCGCCCTGTTGCAGGGCAGCCTGCTGACCATTGCTCTCATCGTGGGGGGGCTAGCGGCGGTGGCGATCTCCTTCCGCTGGCTGTTCACGCAGTTTCACCTGCTGTTCTTTGAAGGAGATAGCTGGCTTTTCCTCACCTCAGACACGCTGATCCGCCTCTTCCCCGAGCGCTTCTGGGCTGATGCGTTTGCCCTCATGTTCGGCGGCGCCCTGCTGGAAGCGTTGATCCTCGGCGCAGCGATGTGGTTCCTCGCACGGCGTCACTGATGGAGACGCAAAGGCCATTTAAACCACAAGGGGCACGCGGAGCACACAGTGGGCAACGGAAAAGGTCTCCCTCTACCCTCTGTGTGCTCCGTGGTGGGAAGAAGCTGCGTTCTAGGCTCCGTAGCGGCTCAAGCGCCCCGCATGGGCCAGCGCCAGCGGCATGAGATCGGTGGCGGGGAATTGCCCCAGTGCACCCGTCATACAGGAGCGCTCGCCGAAGCCAGTGACATGGTCGCGCAGGTGGGTGGCGGGCGCCCAGATCAACGTGGGCACGGGATGGAAGGAGTGAGTGCGCATCTTGGCTGGTGTGGAGTGATCGCCCGTAACGATGAGCACATCGGGCTGCAGGTCCAGCAGGGCGGGCAGGGCGGCATCCACCTCTTCAATCACGGCTACTTTGGCGTCAAAATTGCCGTCCTCGCCGCGGCTATCGGTGTACTTGACGTGCACGAAGAAGAAATCATAACGTTCCCAATTGGCGGCCACGCGCTGAAACTCATCCAGCGGCGTATCGTGCTCATCGGTCTCTATTACCGTCATCCCCACAAGGCGGCTGACGCCCTTGTACATGGGATAAACCGCCACGCAGGCAGCGTTAAGCTTATACACATCTCTGAACTTGGGCAGCGCCGGATCGCCTGCAAAGCCACGCAGTGTGAGCATATTGGCCGGATGGTGCCCCTTGAGTCGCTCGCGGGCCTGCGCCACAAACTGGTTGATGATCTCGGCAGTGTGGTGAGCCTGTGGCGTGTCCACAGCGGGTTTAGCGGGCAACGGTGCCTCTCCCACTACCAGTGGGTCAGTATCATGGATGTTGGGGTCCAGCCCATCGCCGCGCAGCACCAGCGCGAAGCGGTGCTCCTTGACTTCCTGCACCACCACCTCTACGCCGGGCAGGCGGATGTCCTTCAGCGAGGCGACCGCTTTAGCGCCCTCGCTGGTGGAGATGCGCCCGGCACGGCGATCCACGATCAGGCCGTTTTCATCCACCGTGCAGAAGTTGCCCCGCGCGGCCACGTCGCCCGGCTGGAGGTCAATGCCGATGCCTACCGCTTCCAGCGCCCCCCGTCCGATGTCATAGACCAGCGGATCGTAGCCGAAGAGCGCCAGATGCCCCGGCCCGCTGCCCGGTTCAATGCCCCGCGCGATCGGGATGCTCAGGCCGTTGCTGCCCTCGCGGGCCAAGCGATCAAGGTTGGGCTTGGTGGCGGCTTCCAACTCGGTGGGGCCATCCACCTCCAAAGGCAGGCCTCCCAGCCCGTCCAGCACCAGCAGGATGATCTTGCCACCGTTGTCTTTGGCAAGGCGTCTCATCAGATCAAAGTTGGCCATAGTGTGATGCTCCTTGTCATGTTGCCAAACCCGTCTTGTTGTACCACCAATGACGGGCGGTGAAAAGGGATTTGCGCCCCGATCAACGCTCCTTACTCTTGCCCTGCCGGGCGTATCCCCACGTATACCACCATCACGCCCAACATGAAGCGCCGATAACGCACCTCCACCAGTCCCGCGGCACGCATCATAGCGGCCAGTTCCTCGGGCGGCTTGAAGTGTTGAGTGGAGTCAGGCAGGTAGGTGTAGGCGGCGCGGTCCCCAACGATGAGCTGCCCCAGCAGGGGAATGATGCCATGCAGATACAGCTCAATCAGGGGGCGCCAAATGGAGCGCGGTGGCGGCGCCGTTTCCAGACACACCACGCGGCCCCCCGGGCGCACCACGCGCACCTGTTCGCGCAGAGCAGCAGCCACATCGGCCACGTTGCGCAGCAGGTAGGCCGAGGCGACGGCGTCAAAGGTGCCTGCGGCAAAGGGCAGCGCCAGCGCATCGGCCTCGCACCACATGACACGCTCGCTGTGAGGGCGCTCCCTCGCCAGGTGCATCATCGCCGGGGTGAAATCCACGCCCACCACATGCAGGTTGGCATCCTGCTCCAGCGCCAGCAGGGCGATGTCGCCCGTACCGGTGCCCACATCCAGCAGCCGCCCCCCTCTCGGCAGGGCCGTTTGCCGGATAGCGTAACGGCGCAACGCCAGATCGCGGCCAAGGGTCATGATGCGGTTCATGCGGTCGTAGTGCCTGGCAATGCGCTGAAACATGCGGCGCACGCGGGCTGCGTGCTGCTCCCTGTGGGGATCAGATATCATGCGGACATCCTTCGCGCAAGGTGAGAGATTTGAGAACCTGTTAGAAAAAACACCATCCCGAACCGCCCCCGCTTTGGACAGTCCGGGATGATCCCGCTTATGCCCCCACCAGGACTCGAACCTGGGTCTCAGCCTCCGGAGGGCTGCACTCTATCCTCTGAGCTATGGGGGCCTGAGCCGACAGTTGTTATTATACACGCTCTAGGGCGCGAAGCACAATCGGAAAGGGCGAGAAGTGTGGCGGCCACACATCGCTGAAAACTTTTGCGCTGTTCTGCCTTCAGCCCTTCGTCGGGCTGCCGAAGGACAATTTGACGAACGGCGGCCAGCGGCTATATTCATCCACTTGTCAGGATGGGGAAACCTATGCGCAGAGTAGCCCTTATAGCCCTGCTCACAATGGCGCTGTGCGTGCTTGTTCCCGCACCGCCTGTGGAGGCGCAATCCAGCACGGCGCTTTACTTGCTTGACCTCGTCAACCAATTCCGCGCCGGATACGGACTACCTCCCTATAACCCCGATCCGGCGCTGATGGCCGCCGCACAGGCGCATTCGGAGTGGGCAGCCTCCATCGGCACGCACAGCCACACCGGCGCAGGCGGCTCCACCCCCCGCGACCGCGCCGTTGCAGCGGGTTATGGGGGCGGTAGGGCTGTGCGCGTCTCGGAAAACATCTACTGGGGCACTAACGCCACGCCGGAGAGCGCGCTGGAGTGGTGGCGCAATAGCCCCATCCACTTCCGGGGGCTGACCTCCACGCAGTATGTGGATATCGGCGTGGGCGCAGCCTACAGCAGTTATGGGGGGTTTTTCACCCTGCTCTTTGGCGTGGTGATCGGCGAGGAGCCGCCATCCTCATCCGGGCCGAGCGCGCCGCCGGCAGCCACGCGCCCCGTCTACCGAGTAGAGCCGATCGTTGTCGCTACACCCAACCCTGACGGTTCGGTGATCCACATCGTTGGCGAGGGGCAAAACCTGTGGGACATCGCGGAGGCCTACGATGTGCCACTCTCGGAAGTGCTGGCGCTGAATCGCCTGCGCGAGGATGCCATCATCCATCCGGGCGATGCCATCGTGATCGTGCCTGCGTCGGTGAAAACCTCCTCGGAGCCGCAGGGGCCGCTCATCCACACCGTTGAGGCCGGGCAGACGCTGCTGGGCATTGCCCTGGCCTATGGCATTGATCTGGAGACACTGCTGGCGCTTAATGATCTAGAGACGACCTCCATCATCCATCCGGGCGATCAGCTCCTCATCCGTCCCGCTGAACCAACGCCTACGCCGCAGCCCTCTCCCCTGCCCACGCCATCCCCCACAGCAACGGTGCGCCCCCGTCCTACTGCCGCACTGCCCACTCCCACAGTGTTCAGTGAAGAGGCGAACGGAGCGGCTTCTTCCGGCGCGGGACTGGGTGCGCGGCAGGTGCTGATCGGGGCGCTGGTGTTGGTGGGCCTGACGGGCTTGCTGCTCATCGCGGCGGGCGTGGCGCTCAAGCCGCCCCCGCCGGAGTAAGCGCTTCACACGTTGAGGGCATAGATGCGATAGCGCTTGTATTCCACTGCCCCCAACCGTGTAGCGAGGCGCGGAGTCATGGGGTTATCCTCGCCCGTCAGCGAGAGGTCACCCCAGCGGTAGCCTTTCTCAATCCCCGCCATGGCGAAGTGGTACACCAACAGAGCATCAATGCCGCGATTCCAGTATTGCGGGTCTACGGTGATGCTCTTCATGCTCACCGCATCCGGCCTACGGCGTAGCGCCAGCCAGAACTGCGGCACATTCCAGGGGTAACGTAGGCCGTTGGCGGCCTTGATGGCCTGATTCAGGTCGGGCAGGCCCATCACCCAGCCAACGGCCTGCCCATCCACCTCAGCGATGAGCACGAAATCGGGGTCCAGCACAGGGCGCAAGTCGCGGGCGTGCGCTGCCATGCGCTCCAGGTCCCAAAAGCCACGCGTCTCGCCCAGGACAGCCAACCCACGGTTGAGCACATCCACCGCCAACGCCAGCTCCTCATCCCAGCGGCTGAAGTCAGCACGCCGCACCACCACACGGCTGCGCTCACGCAGTTTCCCCACCACGCGCCGCAGCTTGGGCGGCATGATCTGCGAGCGGTCAGCGGGGGCATCGTAGGCAAAGGCGAGGCTGTCGCGGCGTGCCTTCTGAAAGCCGTAGCGCTCGGCGAATTCCGCATAGTAGGGAGGGTTGTGGCCACACATCACCACAGGTGGACGATCCCAGCCTTTGATGAGGAAGCCGTGGCTGTCCTCGTAATCCAACATCCACGGCCCCCACAGGCGCGATTTGCCCTGCTGACGCGTCCATGCTACAGCTGTGTCAAAGAGGGCCTCGGCGACGCTATAATCCTCCACGCAATCAAAGTAGCCGAAGATGGCGTTGTCTTCCTCCCAGCGACGGTTGCGCGTCTCGTCAATCGCCAGCACGATGGTCCCCACAGGCTTGTTGCCACACCAAGCAATGAAGGGCTGCACTGTACCCCCCGCGATGACGGGGTTGTGGGCTGGGTCAAGGCGGCGGGCGCGCTGTGGCAGAAGCGGCGGCACCCAGAGCGGATCGTGGCGGTAATGCTGCCAGGGGAAAGTGAGCAAGATGTGGCGCTCGCGGCGCGATTGGACGGGGCGGATTTCAACTTTCATGGAAGGCTCCTGTGGTTAGCGCATGGCTCACATTGTAACGCCCTCCCTCTCCTTGCCTAAAATAAAACGCGCAGCGAGGGCGACACCATCGCCCTCACTGCGCGAAAAGCCGGCAGGGGTAAACTCGTGCCTCTAAAAGAGGCCCCAGTCGGCGCCTGCGCCCTCCTCCATCATGCTGGGGTCCCATAGCTCCGCGCCGAGCTCAATAGTCGTGGGCACACCGAGGGTGTGCTCAACGGTGCGGCGCGCCTGTTCCAGCAGTTGCGGCCCATAAGGGCAGAACGGCGTGGTAAGGATCATCACCAGATGGGCGCTGTCGTCCTTTACCTCCAGCTCGCGCACCAGCCCTAGCTCCACCACGTTCAACCCGATCTCGGGGTCTACCACGCGGCGCAGGGCTTCGTACACTTTTTCCTTCTTCTCGTCAAGGGTCTCGCTCATGGTCATTTCCCGTCTTGCAGCAAGAATGTACAGGCACCATCGCCTGCCAACAAGCAGGCCGCCCGCCGCACCTCTGCCTCCAGCACAGCACGGATAAGCGCCTCCTCCACCTGGCACAACTCAGGATGGCGTTGCCCCACTATATAATACGGGCAGTGATATTTGACCAACCGCATCCCGTCGTCCGTCTGCTGCCAGCTGACCATCAGCCCGCGCTCACGCAGCCATGCTTCCAGGTGAGTGCGCCGCTCCTCGGGGGGCAGATGAGCAAGATCGCGCCGCGCCTCATCGGCCAGCGAGTGCGCCAACGCCTCTAGCAGCATCTGGACGGTAGAAGGGGACAGTTTCTGCTTAAGGAGATCAAGGAGGCGATCGATCAGCACGTGATAAGCGTGGGGAAAAAGACGCTCGGCTTCCTCCGTGAGGCGGTAGAGGTACACCGGACGTCCCACTGCTCGGCGCTGCTCCTCAATGGCAACCAGACCCTCAGCCTGCAGGCTGTTTAGGTGGTGGCGGATGGTGACACTTTTCACCCCCACCTGCTCGGCAAGTTGCGCCACCGTTGCCTGACCAAGCGCCCGCAACGCTCGGATCACCGCCCAGCGCGTGCTTTGGGTGTGGGTAATGCTGACATCCTGGACAATCATGGTATGTAAATTATAGCGTACGCCCTGCGGAGCGTCAATAAAGACGATAAGTATCAATATTATTGACATTACCGCACCTGCACGCTATAATCCAGCCAGCGTAGGGGAAAGCGATGCGCAGGTGCAGCCGCCGGGCATCCAATAGCCCCACTATCACAGAACGGGAGGCTTTTTAGAGCATGACGGTCACCCTTGAAATCCGCAACCTCCATGTGAGCGTTGAAGACAGGCCCATCCTGAAAGGCGTCAACCTCACCGTGCGCCAGGGCGAAATCCACGCTCTGATGGGACCGAATGGCTCTGGGAAGAGCACGTTGGCCCACACCCTGATGGGGCATCCGAACTATCAGGTCACCGAGGGGCAAATCCTCTTTGACGGCGTGGACATCACCGAGATGGAACCCAACGAACGCAGCCATCTGGGGCTGTTTCTGGCGTTCCAGTATCCGGTGGCCATTCCCGGCGTGACGCTGGCCAACTTCCTGCGGCAGGCCATCAATGCCCAGCGCAAGGCACGCGATCCCAACGATACAGGGATGCCCATCCCTGAGTTTCGCCGCCTGCTGAAGAGCAAGATGGCGCTGCTCAACATGGACGAGAGCTTCGCAGGCCGCTACCTGAACGATGGCTTCTCTGGCGGCGAGAAGAAGCGCGCCGAAATCCTGCAGTTAGCCACGCTGGAACCCAAGATCGCGGTGCTGGATGAGACCGACTCCGGCTTAGACATTGATGCGCTGCGCATCGTGGCGGAAGGCGTCAATAAGCTGGTTGGCCCCGAGCTGGGTGTGCTGATCATCACGCACTACCAGCGTATCCTCAACTACATCAGGCCGCAATATGTGCACATCATGTTGGACGGCCAGATCGTGGAGACGGGTGGGCCGGAGCTGGCCCTGCATCTGGAGGAGCACGGCTACGATTGGCTGCGCGAGAAGCAAGGGGAAGCCTAACCTCGTCAGCAGCGGCCTCGGCAGAGGCCCCATCCACAACGTACACGCTTGAGAGCATTTAAGGGAGCAATAGCCCATGACCGATGAAGCGGCCCAGCTGCAGGTTCTCAAAGAGAGTTACGCTGAGAAGTACGGCTTCAGAGTCCCCGAGAACTACGTTTTCCGGGCGCGCAAGGGCCTAGACGAGGAGATCGTGCGCGAAATCTCGTGGCTAAAGGAAGAACCGCAGTGGATGTTGGACTTCCGACTGAAGGCGCTGCGGCACTTCCAGCAGCGACCTATGCCTACCTGGGGCGCCGATCTCTCCGAAATCAACTTTGACGATATCTACTACTTCGTCCGCGCCACTGAGGACGACGTCGCCGATTGGGATCAGGTGCCACCGGAGATCAAAGAGACCTTTGACCGGCTGGGCATCCCAGAGGCCGAGCGCAAGTTTTTGGCCGGAGCAGGAGCCCAGTATGAGTCGGAGGTGGTTTACCACAAGATTCGCGAGGACCTGCAACGGCAGGGTGTCATCTTCCTAAGTATGGACGATGGCCTCAAGCAATACCCCGATCTGGTACGTCAGTATTTCGGCACGGTGATACCCTACAACGACAACAAGTTCGCTGCGCTCAACTCAGCGGTGTGGTCGGGTGGATCGTTTATCTACGTGCCGCCCGGCGTCAAGGTGGAGATGCCTTTGCAGGCATATTTCCGCATCAACACGCAGAACATGGGGCAGTTTGAGCGCACGCTGATCATCGTGGACGAAGGGGCCTACGTGCACTATGTAGAGGGTTGTACCGCGCCCATCTACTCCAGCGACAGCCTGCACAGTGCGGTGGTGGAGATCATCGTCAAGGCGGGCGGGCGCTGCCGTTACACCACCATTCAGAACTGGTCCACCAACGTCTACAATCTGGTGACCAAGCGCGCCGTCGCCTATCGCGACGCCACCATGGAATGGGTGGACGGCAACTTAGGGTCCAAGGTCACCATGAAGTACCCTGCCGTCTACCTCATGGAGCCGGGCGCTCATGGCGAAATCCTGAGCATCGCCTTTGCAGGCAAGGGGCAGGTGCAGGATGCCGGCGGCAAGGTGATCCACGCCGCGCCCTACACCACCAGCAAGGTGACCAGCAAATCCATCAGCATGGGCGGCGGACAGGCGAGCTATCGTGGGCTGCTGCGCGTCTATGAGGGAGCGCATCATTCTAAGAGCAACGTGGTGTGCGATGCGCTCCTGCTGGACGACAAGAGCCGCTCCGATACCTACCCCTACATTGAGATTGACGAGCAAGATGTGACCATCGGCCATGAGGCGACAGTGAGCAAGGTGGGGGAGGATCAGCTCTTCTACCTCATGAGCCGCGGCCTGAGCGAAGAGCAGGCCAATGCGATGGTCGTCAACGGCTTCATTGAGCCACTGGTCAAGGAGCTGCCCATGGAGTACGCCATGGAGCTCAACCGCCTGATCCAGATTCAGATGGAAGGTTCCATCGGCTGAGGTCGGTGAGAGATGCAGAGCTAAGAGGCGACCCGCGCACGAAACGGCGTCGCCCCTACGATGTAGAACAACGACAAGCGGAGACGAACACCCTTGGCAAGAAGACGCGAAATCCTGAAGGAAGCCACCTTACCCCTCACGGGTGACGACGTGCGGGCGCTCTCAGAGCGATTGGGCGAACCGCACTGGCTGCTGGAGAAGCGGCTCGCAGCGTGGGAGATCGCCGAGGCAATCCCCATGCCCACGATCAACGATGAACCGTGGCGGCGCACGGACATCCGCCGCGTGGATTGGGAGCATGCTGCCCGCCTCGTCAGCCCCAACGGCGTGACGCTGGCGGATGTACCTCCCCGGCTCTACGCCCCGCTCATCGGCGATCGGCAGGGTGGGCTGCTGGTATTTGTAGACGGCAAACTGGTGCGCAGCGAGCTGGCCGATGAGCTCGCCCAGCAGGGTGTGATCTTCACCGATTTGCAGCGCGCCTTTGCCGAGCACCGCGATCTGGTGGAGCGCTACTACATGACCCGCGCCGTGCAGCCCAATGAAGGGAAGTTCGCCGCGTTGAACGCAGCGCTATGGACGCACGGCGTGTTCCTTTACGTGCCGCGTGGCGTGCAGGCAGCCCTGCCGCTGCACAGTTTAGAGTATGTGCGTGGCAACGTGGCCACCGGCACACACCTGTTGGTGGTGCTGGAGGAGGGGGCCAGCGCCACCTACCTGCACGAAGCGGCCTCGCCGCCCGGCGAGGAGCAGGTGCTGCACCTGAACACCCGTGAGCTGATCGTGGGCGATGGCGCAGAGCTGCGCTACGTGAGCCTGCAGAACTGGGGCGAGCATACTGTCACCCTCGGCCACCAGCGGGCACGGATAGGGCAGGATGGGCGTTTGGATTGGGTGAGCGGCGAGATGGGCGCCCTTTTCGGTAAGACCTTCATGACGCTTGATCTGGACGGCAACGGCTCATGGGGGCGTCTCTCGGGCCTCTACTTCACCCACGACCGCCAACACCTTGATCTAGATACCCAGCAGAACCACCACGCCTTGCGCACCACCAGCGACCTGCTTTTCAAGGGAGTGCTAAGAGGCGAGAGCCGCGTGGTGTGGCAGGGTATGATCGTCGTGGATCCCGGCGCCCAGCAAACGGATGGCTTTCAGGCCAACCGCAACCTGCTCTTGGAGCGTTCGGCCCGCGCCGACAGCATCCCCGGCTTGGAGATCAAGGCCAACGATGTGCGCTGCACCCATGCGGCGACCGTCGGGCGGGTGGATGATGAGGAGCTGTTCTACCTTATGGCGCGCGGTCTGTCGCGCCCCGCAGCCATCCGGCTGATCGTGGAGGGCTTCTTTGACCCCGTCATGCAGCGCATCCCCTTTGAGGAAGTGCGCGAGCGGTTAACCGCTGCCATAGATGCCAAGCTGGAGGGTGCCTCGTAGCGGAGCGGCATCCGTGGATCGCCAAACGGCCATTGACCTCATCCTTGACCACTACGAACATCCGCGCCACTATGGGGCACTGGCGGATGCTACCTTCAGCGCAGAGGGCGTCAATGCGGGCTGTGGCGATGTGGTACACCTCTACGTGCGGCTGGATGGGCAGGATGTCATCACCGCGGTTAGCTTTGAGGGGCAAGGGTGCACCATCAGCCAAGCCGCCGCTTCCCTGCTGACCGAACGGCTGACCGGCCTGCCGCTGCGTGAAGCGCTGGCGCTGGGCGAGGACGACCTTGCTGCGGCGCTAGGGTGTGAAGTAGTAGCGAGCCGCATGCCCTGCGCCTCGCTGGCCTTGCGAGTTTTCAAGGCCGGAGCGCAGCGCTATGTAGAGGGGCGGGGGTAATCACCCCGCCCTTTTTGGAGAGATAGCCGCCTTTCGCTACAATCCATGTCAGCATTGTGGGCGCTGATGCCCTAGTCAGGAGAGCGCATCAACCATGACCGCAGGCGAATACAAGACCCCGCTGGATGTGCAAGCCCTGCGGGCTGATTTTCCAGTGCTCCACCAAGAAGTGCGGCCCGGCATCCCTCTGGTCTATCTGGACAACGCCGCCACTTCCCAGAAGCCGCTGGCGGTCATTGAGGCCATGGATGCCTACTACCGCCGCTATAACGCCAACGTGCACCGTGGTATCCATAAGTTGAGCGAAGAGGCCACCGAGGCCTACGAGGACGCACGCCGCCGCGTGGCGGCCTTCATCAACGCTGCCTCTCCCCGTGAGATTATCTTCACGCGCAACACCACCGAGAGCATCAACCTCGTGGCGCAGGCGTGGGGACGCACCAACCTCAAGCCAGGTGACGTGGTGCTCTCCACCATGATGGAGCACCACTCCAACATTGTTCCCTGGCAGCTGCTGGCTCAGCAGACAGGCATTGAGGTCAAGTGGGTGCCCCTCACCGAAGATGGCTACCTTGATCTGGAAGCCTACCACGCCATGCTGGATGAGCGGGTGAAGCTGGTCACCTTTACCCACATGTCCAATGTGCTGGGCACCATCCAGCCCGTGCGCGAGATGACCGATGCCGCCCATGCTGTCGGTGCGCTGGTGCATGTGGACGGCGCGCAAGGCGTGCCACACGTGCAGGTGGACGTGCAGGCCTTTGGCTGTGATTTTTACTCCTTCTCCGGTCACAAGATGCTCGGCCCGACGGGGATCGGCGTGCTCTACGGCAGGCGCGAGATTCTGGAAGCTATGCCGCCCTTCCTCGGTGGCGGCGACATGATCAAGCGCGTCACGCTGGAAGGCACGGAGTGGAATGACCTGCCCTACAAGTTTGAGGCCGGCACGCCCGCCATCGCCGAGGCCATTGGCTTGGGTGCGGCAGTGGACTACCTGCAGCAGGTCGGCATGGAGAACGTCCATGCCCACGAAGTGGCGCTGACGGCCTACGCGCTGGAGCGGCTGACCGAAGTGCCGGGCGTGCGTGTGCTGGGACCATCTGACCCCATGCGGAAGGGCGGTGTGGCTGCTATGGTGGTGGATGGCCTGCACCCCCACGACATTGCTCAGGTGCTCAACTATCATGGCGTGGCAGTGCGGGCGGGCCACCATTGCGCCATGCCGTTGCATCAGCGCTACAACGTGGTAGCCTCTACACGTGCCAGCTTCTACCTCTACAACAGCTTTGAGGAAATAGATCGCCTTGTAGAGGCGCTCTACAAGGTCAAAGAACTGTTTGCCTGATCGGGCCGGGAGGCCGCACCGAGGGAGACAACGGCATCATGGACGATCTTTATCGTGAGATGATCCTGGATCACTACCGCAACCCTCACAAGAAGGGGTTGCTGCATCCCGCCGACATTGACTATGCCGAAGATAACCCCGTCTGCGGCGATCACATCCACCTCACCATCCAGCTGGATGAGGACAACCGCGTTAAGGACGTGGGATGGGAGGGCGAGGGCTGTGCCATCAGCCAGGCCTCCGCCTCCATGCTCTACGAGACGCTCATCGGCAAGACGCTGGAGGAGATCCGTTCCATCAGCAAGGATGATGTGCTGGAGATGCTGGGCATTCCCCTCAGTCCGGTGCGCCTGAAGTGTGCGCTGCTTTCGCTGAAGGTGCTCAAGGCCGGGGCCTACGGCCTGAAGAGCTGGCCAGGCGAAGAAGAGGACGAATAGGCCACCGCAGCACATGGGCTTTGCCTCATCCAACTACACATTATTGAGGAAGACGGGAAAAGATGGCCGACTTCGTAAAGGTTGCCACGACGGATGAAATGCCGCCTGGCGCACGTAAGGTCGTTGACGTGGATGGCGTTTTTGTGGCGGTCTTCAACGTAGGCGGGCAGTTTTACGCCGTGGAGGATGCTTGCAGCCACGATGACGGCCCCCTCGCCGAGGGCGAGTTGGATGGCTATGTGATTGAGTGTCCGCGTCATGGAGCGCAGTTTGACATCCGCGATGGGCGGGTGCTGCGCTTCCCGGCGGTGGTGCCTATCCACACCTTTGAGGTGAGGGTAGAGGGCGGGGATGTGCTGGTGAAAGTAGAATAAGCCAGCCCTCTGCTATCTATATCTAAGGGAACAAGCGGCGCACCAGACGCCCCAACAGGTAGAGCAACACCGGCAACAGGGCCAGACCAAAGAGGAAGCTGGCGAACAGGTAGGCATACTCAGGTTCGTCTACCGCAGGCGGATGGGAGAACGTCAGCGAGAGAGCTGCCCACCAGCCCTGCAGGAAGGCCCACACGGCGCCCACCAACGGCCCAACCTCGGTGTGGTACCAGCTTTGCAGGCCCACAAACCAGATGGCGGGATCAAGGGAGGCAGGCAGAGAGCGCGCCAGCGCCGCCACCTCACGGTGGTTGGCACCAAGTAACCACGCCACGCCCACGATCAGCACCACCCAGCCCCACACCGCCGCCCACCGTGAACGCCCAGCAGCATGACGCTGCTGACGCTGTGCAGCGGCCTTGCGCATTTGCCCATCAACGGCACGCCACTCACGCACGCCGTAGAGGGGATCATGGCGGCGGTTAGCCTCCCACTCTTCGCGGATACGCGCTTGCTCCACATGCTCACGCAGGATGGGCACCCATTCCAGCCGCCGCTCCTCAAGGCGGCGCAGATGCAACAGGCGGGCCTGATGGGCGCCACAGTGCAGGCACACTGCACTATAGACGGGTCGCTCGCAGCGCAGGCAACGGCTGGGCAAGCCAGCACCGCACTGCAGGCAGAAGTTGAACAACCCTTCGTTGGTGGCTCCGCAGGTGGGGCACTCCCACGCGAGCGAAAGCAAATGCCGTCCGGCGCGGTCGGGATAACCCAACGTCGCACAGTGTGGACAGCGCAAGCGCGGCTGCCAGCGCGCTGCATGGAACACGCCGCCACAGGCCAAGCACACCAGCTGCGCCGACCCTTCTATGGACGGCTGCGCTGCGGTTGTCTGCGCTGGGGGTGTGGCGATCATCGGCCTGTACTGCCTTCCACTTGTCCTGAGCAAGAAGGACAACTGGTGAATATCATCACCATTCTGCTCTTCACAAGTTTGCCAGATGAACGATGTTTTGTCCACCGCCTCGCCCCTGATGGGCATCCAAGCGGCGTTCTGCGCTACAATACAGGACAACGCAGCCAGCGATAAGGAGTTATTGATAAGGCCGCACGGTAGGCCGCCGCAGAGGAATATATGAGCGATCACGATACAAAGCACCCTATCCAACCTGAGGGCTGGGTGTGTCCCCTCCCCCTGCGCGATTATCCCGCCATCGTTATGGGGCACGGTGGCGGCGGCAAGCTCTCCGCTGACCTCATAGAGCACCTCTTCAAGCCGTTGTTTGATAACCCCGCACTCAACGTATTGGGCGATCAGGCTGTAGTGGAGATTGGCGGGGTACGGCTGGCTCTCACCACCGATTCGTTCACCATCAGCCCACTCTTCTTCCCCGGCGGCGACATCGGCAGCCTTGCTGTGCACGGCACGGTCAACGATGTGGCCATGAGTGGGGCGATGCCGCTTTATCTCAGCGCTGCTTACATCCTTGAAGAGGGCCTTGCACTGGACACACTGGGGCAGATCGCTGTCTCTATGGCAGCGGCGGCGCGCGCCTGCGGCGTGCAGATCGTCACCGGTGACACCAAAGTAGTGGAGCGGGGGCACGGGGACGGCGTGTACATCAACACCACCGGCATCGGCATCGTACCGCCGGGGGTGCACATTGCCCCACAGAATGCCCGCCCGGGCGACCGCGTCATCGTGAGTGGACCAATCGGCGAGCATGGTATCGCCATCCTCTCCGTGCGCGAGGGATTGACCTTTGAGACTGCGCTGCACAGCGACTCTCAGCCCCTGCACGATCTTGTGGCCACTATGTTAGAGGTCACGCCTGCTATCCACTGCCTGCGCGATCCTACACGAGGGGGCCTTGCTGCCACGCTCAACGAGTTTGCCCGCGCCTCTCAGGTAGGCATTGAGGTAGACGAGCAAGCCGTGCCCATCCCGCCCGCTGTGGCTGCCGCCTGCGAGATGCTGGGCCTTGATCCCTTCTACGTGGCCAACGAGGGGAAACTGGTGGCTGTTGTGCCGCCAGAGGTGGCCGAGCCCCTGTTGGAAGCTATGCGCGCCCATCCTAAAGGGCGCGAGGCGGCCATCATCGGGCAGGTAGTGGAGGCGCACCCTGGCCTTGTGATAGCCCGCACGGGCATCGGCGGCAGCCGTGTGGTGGACACGCTGATCGGCGAGCAGCTGCCGCGCATTTGCTAGCTGCCAAAGCCGAGAACCTCTCTCGCTTGTGGCAGAGGATCACTCTGGCCTGCGTTTCGCTTGTGCTATAATCCGAGCATGTGCCCGCCCCGCCTTCACGCCTCCGGGTAAGGATGGCGGGATGGGTCAACGACAGGCTCTACACACCCTCATCCATCATAAAGGGAATGGAGAGATGACGATCCAAAACGCACAAGCCACCCCTCTCACCGGCGCAGAGAACGTCGCCTGGGATTTGAGCGACCTCTACCGAGGGGTGGATGACCCCGCCATTGACCGCGATCTGGATGACGCTGACGCCCGCGCCGACAGGCTTGCCGAGCGGTACAAAGGGCGCATTGCTGACCTTGACGCTGAAGGTTTAAGCGACCTGCTGGCTGAGTATGAGATCATCGTGGAGACCGCTCAGAAGCTAGCGGGCTATGCCTATCTGCTCTGGTCCACCAACACAGAGGATGCACCACGTGGCGCCCTGCGCCAGAAGATTGAGGAGCGCAACGCTCGCCTCCAGCAGAAGCTAGTCTTCTTGGAGCTGGAATGGGCACACGTGCCAGAGGAGCAAGCCCAGGCGCTCTTGGCCAATGCGGCCCTGCGACGCTACCGCCACTGGCTGGAGGTGCAGCGCCTGCGCCGCCCCTACTTGCTCAGCGAAGCAGAGGAGAAGATCCTGGCCGAAAAGGCCGTCACCGGGCGTAGCGCATGGACGCGCTTTTACAACGAGATGCACAGTGCTGCCCGCTATGAGTGGAACGGCGAGCAGGTGCCGCTGCAGACGGTGCTGACCCAGCTCTATCATCCCGACCGTGAGGTGCGCCGCCGCGCTGCAGAGTCCATCACCGAAGGACTGAAGAAACTGGCGCGCATCTCCACCTACGTCTTCAACACGCTGCTGGCGGACAAGGCCTCCGAGGACCGCCTGCGCGGCTACCCCACGTGGATCAGCGCCCGCAACCTCTCCAACGAGGTCTCGGATGAGGCAGTGGAGGCGTTAGTGCGCGCCGTCACTTCACGCTATGACATCGTAGCGCGCTACTACCGCCTTAAGGCGCGCCTGTTGGGTCTGGACGAACTGTACGATTACGACCGCTATGCCCCCCTGCCCGCCGCTGACCGCTTCTACACATGGGAAGAGGGGACACAGATCGTGGTGCAAGCCTACGGCAGGTTCCACCCGCGTATGGCGAGCATCGTACAGGAGTTTCTGGAGAAGCGCTGGATTGATGCGCCGGTGCGTCCCGGCAAGATCGGCGGGGCCTATAGCATGGGCATGACACCCTCCACACATCCCTACATCCTGCTCAATTACGAAGCCAAACCGCGCGACGTGATGACGTTGGCCCACGAGCTGGGGCACGGCATCCATCAGTACCTCTCCCGCGAGCAGGGGATGCTGCACTGTGACACGCCACTCACCACCGCTGAAACGGCCTCGGTGTTCGGTGAGATGCTGGTCTTCCAAGACCTGCTGGCGCGGGAGCAGGACCCTGCTGTGCGCCTGGCGATGCTCACTGCCAAACTGGAGGACTCTTTCGCCACTGTCTTCCGCCAGATCGCCATGAACCGCTTTGAGCACGCTATCCACACCGCCCGCCGTGAGAAGGGCGAGCTCCCCACTGAGCAGTTCAACACCTTCTGGTTGGAAACCCAGCGCGCCATGTTCCAGAACAGTGTGACCATGACCGAAAACTACGGATATTGGTGGAGCTACGTGCACCACTTCACCGATTACCCGGGCTACGTGTATGCCTACGCCTTTGGGGAGCTGCTGGTGCTGGCGCTCTATGCCCGCTACGAACAATCCGGCGATGACTTCGCTGAGAAGTACCTCGCCATGCTAAGCGCGGGCGGCTCAGATTGGCCGCATGAGATCGTCAAACCACTGGGGGTTGACCTGACCGATCCGGACTTCTGGCAGCATGGCCTGCAAATCCTGGATGAGATGGTGAGCGAGGCCGAACAGTTGGCACAACAGGTAAAGCCGGAGGGTTAACCCCGCGGCCACCACTGATCAGAAGCCTGGAAGCCGATGCTATCTCTACCCACAGCCTGAGGAGCGCTCCTCAGGCTGTTTTCTACGCAACAACGCCCAAAAGAGGAGAGCCGCCCGTCGGGGCGAAGGCGGCGTCAATCCAGCATTAGCTCGCCTTCAATAACGATCACCACCTGCCCGCCCACGCGCACCTCGGTGATAACTCCCTCCACTACATCCACTTCTACCTCTATCAAGCTGGGGCGTCCCATCTCAAAGCCCTGCTCAATGACAAGGTAGGTGGTGGAGGCCTCATGCCCATAGGGCACCACGCCGTGCGCCAGCAAGTAAGCCCCTAACGCACCCGCCATGCTGCCCGTAGCGGGGTCTTCAAAGATGCCGATGAGGGGGTCAAAGTTGCGCACATGGGCGTGGTGCGCCTTGTCCAACGTCTCCAGTGTGAAGACCTCCGCACCAGTGACGCCCACCGCGCGGCAAACTTCGTTGAAGAGGCAGACGTTGAGGCGGATGCGCTGAATGGCTTCCAGTGACTTGAGGGGGATGATCAGGCCCGGCAGGCCGGTGGAAAAGACCTGCGCGGGGAGGTCAGAATGCAGATCGGCTTTGCTGAGGCCAAGCGCCTGTGCGAGCTTCGCCCGATCTTCATAAACGCTGCCATGACGCGCCTCTCCCTGCGTCATGACGGCGCGGGTGGTGCGCCCATTGCCATCGGTAATGAGGTCCACCGGCAGGGTACCAATGCCCACCTGCTGCCAGATGCGCGTTACAGGGCCGCTGATAGCGTAGCGGCCCAACTGGGCCAGCACCACGTGTGTGCCGATGGTGGGATGGCCGGCGAAGGGTAACTCAGCGTTGGGGGTGAAGAAGCGCACCCGCACATGGGCGCGGGGATCGGTAGGGGGCAACACGAAAGAGGTCTCGGAGAGGTTCATCTCGCGGGCGATACGCTGCATCTCGTCATCGCTCAACCCTTCGGCATCGGGGAAAACGGCAACGGGGTTGCCGCCAAAAGCCACCTCGGTGAAGACATCGGCTTGGATGAAGCGGTAACGTCGCACGTCGGGCCTCCCACTGCGTTCAGAAGGTAGCAGGTTGCAGCCCATTGTATCACGGAATGCAGCAATTGACGCAATGGTTTGCGCCATTTATGCCAAGCACGTCCTGCGGAGAGGGAACGCCCGAGATGCCCTAGGGAGGCTGCCTTAGCGTGTGCGTTGTAATGCATCCCCTACGATTCCAGACCCCAATGGTCAGATTAGTTGACAGCGGCGCCAAAATTCCCTTACACTGGTAAATGTCAGATGGCTGCCATCTGACCAATGGGCCGGGTCCTCGTCATCCGTCTAGCGCCTCTCTATAGGCCCACCCAAGAAAGGACGGCATGATGGTGGCTTCCCGTACACCGGTGCGCGGCACATCGCTGGCCGTACAAGTGCTGGACATCCTCATTGAGCGCATCCGCGAAGGCATCTACCCCCCCGAAAGCCAGCTTCCTGCGGAAAACGAGCTAGCCGCCGAGTTTGGCGTCAGCCGCGCCACAGTGCGCAGCGCCATCAGCGCGCTGGCAGCGCGGGGGCTGGTGGTGCGCCGTCAGGGGGTCGGCACATTCGTCAGCCGCCTCTCGCGGCTCTCCAACCCTCTCAATGAAGCCAATGATTTTCACGGCATGATCACCGCCCAGGGCTTTCAGTGCGATGTAGAGTTCATCCAGGCTGCCGTAGTGCCCGCCGGAGCGCGGGTGGCCGAGGCCTTGCAAATCCCCCCCGATGCCCCTGTGCTCCAGAACTACAAGCTCTTCACCGCGGACGGTGCGGCGGCGATCTATTGCCTCAACCATCTCCCTATGGCGCTCTTGGAAGAGAGCGGGGTAGCGCAGGAAGTCCTCCTCAATCCGCACATCATTGAGCCGCTCTACGACTTTCTGGAGCGCCGCTGCCACCAGCGCATTGAGTATCACATCGCCACCTTTCGGGCGGATATTGTGGGCAACCTGCACTTCCCCGGCCTTGACCTGGACCCCACGACACCGGTGCTGATCATTGAGGAGGTAGGCTACAACGCTGCTGAACGCCCCATCTGGCACTCCTACGAGTACTATCCGGGGAACGTGATGACTTTTCGGCTGATCCGTCGCCGGGCGCGCTGAGGCGTCCCTGGTGGTGCCTGGTTTAGGGAGTCACTGTGCCACGGCAAAAAGGAGATAGAAGCATGTCTAGAGTGCCCACTGAGGTTGCAGAACGCCTGGGGGCAGCACTTGCGGCAGGCAACAAGGAAGCCGCCGTCGCTGCCACGCAGGACGCCCTCCAGCGGGGCGTTGATCCGCTTATGCTCATCCAGGAAGTGGTAGTACCCACCCTTGTGGAGGTGGGGCAGCGCTTTGAGAATCTGGAGATTTTCCTGCCGGAGCTGATCGCGGCAGGCGAGGCAGGCACGGCCTGCTCGGCACTCATTGAAGAGAAGCTGCTGGAGAGCGGCGGAGCGATGAAGGCCGAGGGAACGATTGTCATCGGCACCGTCAAGGGCGACATCCACGACATCGGCAAGAACATCGTGGCCACGCTCTTCAAGGCGCACGGCTACAAGGTGATTGACCTCGGCAAGGATGTTTCAGCGGCGGCCTTCATTGACGCTGCCGAGGCCAACAAGGCCGACGTCATCGCCGCTTCAGCACTGATGAGCATCACGCGGGCGGGTTGCCGTGAGGTGGCTGATCTGCTGCGCGAGCGCCGGCTACGTGATAAATACCTCCTCATCGTTGGCGGTGGCTCGCTGGATCAGGCCTACGCCGATGAGATCGGCGCCGATGGTTACTCCCCTACCGCCTCCAGCGCTGTTGAACTGGTCAAATCACTCTTGGCCCGTTGAAAAGAGGCCCTGCCATGTATATGAACGAACGCTTGGTGGAAATCTTCCAGCGCTCACGCGGCGGGACCTTCATGAAGGAAGCTGAGTATGACCTTCTGCTGGCCAACCGCGTCCGCGAACTGGTGCGCGAGTACGAGATCAAGTTTGACCCGCAAGTGGTCTGCCCAGCCGACGATGCGATGGCTGATCGCGTGTTTGAGGCCGGCGTGCGCCTCTTTTGCGATGTAGGGGTCTACCATCTGGACACCCAGCGCGTGATCAAGTTCAGCCGTGACGAGGTGATGGAGGCTCTGCGGCAGGCGCCTTCGGAGCTCTATCTAGGCGAGGGCGCTGACATGGTAATCGCCCGCCACCGCAGCGTGGAGGACCCCATTCCCTCGTTGAACCTCAGTGGCCCTGCCGGGCAACCCTGCAGCGAGGATTACTACCTGGAGCTGCTCATCAGCTACGCACAAGAACCCTATGTGGATGCAATTGAGTCCGGCGCCACACTGACCTACAACGGCGTGGACATTATGGCCGGGACGCTGATGGAGGTGAAGGCCGTCCAGCGCGACTCGGCCACCGCCCGCGAAGCTGTGCGGCGTGTGGGCAAGCCCGGGATGCACATTGGCGACTGCGCGACAGGTATGACGGCCATCGGCAAGATGGCAGCCAGTGATCCCATTCACGGGCTACGTCCCTGCGATGGGCGGCTCATCGCCCAGATGTGCGAGCTGAAGACCGACGATGACCAACTTATCCGCGTGCCACACCTCATCAACTATGGCTCACACCGCATCAACCTCATGACGCCGCTCACGGGTGGCATCGGTGGTGGCCCGGAGGGCGTCTCGGTGGTCTCAGTAGCCGAGTTCTTGCTGGGTGTGGTGTGCTACTTCGCCACCTATCACTATCTGAGCATCACCCACATCAAGTGGACGAACAACTCCGACCCTTGGGGGCTGTACGTGTTGGCTATGACCGGCCAAGCAATGGCGCGCAACACGCATCTGGTCTTTACCGATGACCCCTTCACCGTGTGCGGTCCCTGCACCGATGAGCTGCTCTATGAGGTGGCAGCGCACAGCATCATCGGCGAGGTATGCGGCTACCATCAGCATGGAGTGGGCAGCACGGGCGGCAACGAAGTAGATCATCACACCGGTCTGGAGGCGGGCTTTCAGGGTGAGGTGGGCCGGGCGACTACCCGCGCCGGCATCACCCGCGAGCGGGCCAATGAGATCGCGCTGGCACTGTTGCCCAAGTACAAAGACACCTTCAACGCTCCCAAACGCGGCAAGCCCTTCGCGCAGGCTTATGATGTCAAGAGTATCACTCCTACGCAGGAGTGGCGGGACTGCTATCGCCGTGTGAAGGAAGAGCTGACTAAGCTGGGCCTCGCTTTTGAACAGGGGCCCTGGGATTGAGAGGAGCCCAAAATTTTGGACAAGGGGGGACAAAGGGCTCCTCACCCCATACCTGAGGTTTGCCTTCCCCCTCCCCGCAATTGCGGGGAGGGGGTTAGGGGGTGCGCTCAAAACGACAAGCGCCAACCACCCACCATGTATGTGACAGGCACACGGCATCCTAGGATTGACAGTGCCTTGCGAAACCACTACCATTTATCTACCCGTGCTCAGGGGCCTTTAAGAGCGGTCATGACTCTCTGGAACCACTACCACCTCCCCCAGTCCATAGAAGAAGCAGTAGAACTGCTCTCACACTACGCTGGGCATGCCCGTGTGGTGGCAGGCGGTACTGACCTGCTGCTGGAGATCCGCCAAGGGGTGCGCCCGCCCATTGAGGCGCTGGTGGACATCACGCACATTCCTGAACTGCGGCGCATCACGCAGGAAGGGGATACGCTGGTCATCGGCGCCGCAGTGACGCATAGCACGATTGTGCGCCACCCGTTGGTGAGAGCGCGCGCCACCTGCCTCGCCGAGGGTTGCGGGGTGATCGGCGGGCCGCAGGTGCGTAACGTAGCCACACTGGGCGGCAACGTGGCCCATGCGTTGCCCGCTGCCGATGGTACTACTGCGCTGGTGGCGCTGGATGCCGAGGCCGAGGTGTGGCAGGACGGGATTCGCTACCGCCTGCCTATCTCGGAGATGTTCCGAGGGCCGGGCGAGTCAATCCTGAACCCCACGCGAGACCTCCTGCTGGCCCTGCACGTGCCCCTGCAAGGGAGCGGTGAGGCTTCCGCCTTTAAGCGCATCATGCGCCCGCAGGGTGTGGCCCTGCCCATCCTCAATTGTGCCGTGTGGGTGCGATTGGCATCGGACGGTGTGACAATAGAGCAGGCGCGGGTGTGCATCGGTCCCGTCGGCCCAACCCCTCTGCGCGCCCTCAGTGTGGAAGAGGCCTTGTGCGGCAAACCCTACAACGATGCGCTCTTGGAGGAAGCCGTGCGTGTGGCGCGCCGTGACCTGCATCCCCGTGCCAGCAAATACCGCGCTACAGCAGCCTATCGTGAGGAGATGATCGCCGTGCTGCTGCGCCGCGCCCTGCCTTTGGCCGTGCGCCGCGCCCGCAGCGGCACGGCGGAGATGGAGGAAGTTGAAGGAGTATGAGCACCATCCGCCTCACCGTCAACGGCCAAACGTTGGAGAAAGACGTCCCCGAGTCGCGCACGCTGGCCCAGTTCCTGCGCTATGACCTCGGACTGACTGGCACGAAGATCGGCTGTGAGGAGGCCGAATGCGGCATCTGCACCGTGCTGGTGAATGGCGTGCCGGTCAACTCCTGCATCTATCCCCTCTTCAAGGCGCAGGGCGCCGAGGTGCTGACCATTGAAGGGCTGGCACAGGGCACCCGGCTGCATCCCCTGCAGCGCGCTTTTATAGAGCACGGTGCAGTGCAGTGTGGCTTCTGCACACCGGGGCTGATCATGACGGCCAAAGCCCTGTTGGACGTTAACCCTGACCCCAGCGAGGAGGATATCAAGGCAGCGCTCAAGGATACCTACTGCCGCTGCACAGGCTACGTGAGCGTCATCCACGCCATCCGGGCGGCCGCCCAAGAGCTACGCGGCGAAGCGCCTCCGCGCTGGCAGGAGCCGCAAGGAAGCGCCGCTCTTGGCGTTGTGGGGCGCTCGGTGCCGCGCCCGGAAGAGGTGGAAAAGGTCACCGGCAAGGCACGCTTTGCTGATGACCTCGTTTTCCCCGACATGCTCTATGGGCGCACCAAACGCAGCGACTATCCCCATGCCCGCATTGTAAGCATAGACACCCGTGAGGCGGAAGCCTTGCCCGGCGTGCGCGCCGTGCTGACGCACAAGGACATCCCCGGGGAGAACATTCACGGGTTGGTGTACGATGACTGGCCCTGCCTCGCTGCTGACAAAGTACGCTATGTGGGCGACGCCATCGCCATCGTAGCCGCCGAGACGCCGGAGATCGCTGCGGAGGCAGTGCGGCGCATCCATGTGGAGTACGAGCCGCTGCCGGTGGTCGCCGATCCCCTTTCCGCTCATCGTCCCGACGCGCCGCTGGTACATGAGGAATGGCCAACGGGCAACCTGCTCAAGCACATCAAGGTGCACCTGGGAGATGTGCAGCGCGGCTTTGCCGAGGGCGAGGTGGTGGTGGAGCGCACCTACCGCACCCCCATCGTTGAGCATGCCTTCCTGGAGCCGGAGTGTGCCATCGGCGTACCGGCGGGGTACGATGCCGATCACCCCAAGCTCACCGTGTACGTTGGCTCGCAGATCCCCTATGCTGACCGCCATCAGGTCGCGCGTATCCTCGGCGTGCCAGATGAGCAGGTGCGCATCCGGGGCACACTTATTGGTGGCGGCTTTGGCGGCAAGGAGGACCTGGCTGCACAGGCACATGTGGCACTCCTGGCGCAGGCCACGGGACGACCCGTGAAAATGCTCTATAGTCGTCAGGAGTCGTTGATCTTCCACCCCAAACGCCACGCCACTGTCATCCGCATCCGTGCCGCTGCCAAGCGCGACGGCACGCTCACCGCCGTTGAGGCGGAACTCTACGGCGATGGCGGAGCCTACGCCTCGCTGAGCGACAAGGTGCTCACCCGTGCCACCACCCATGCTACCGGCCCTTACATCGTGCCCCATGCCAAAGTGGACTGCTACGCCATGTACACCAACAATCCGCCCGCAGGAGCCTTCCGAGGGTTTGGCGTCACGCAATCGGCCTTCGCTGTGGAAAGCACGATGGATGTGTTGGCCGAGGCGCTGGGCCTGGATCCCTTTGACTTACGCCTGCACAACGCTCACCGCATCGGCGCGGTGACTGTCACCGGGCAGGTGCTGCGCGAGAGTGTGGGACTAGAGGAGACCATTGAGCGGGTGCGGGCGGCCCTGCTGGAGGAGGCAGGTGGCAAACCTTTCCGCTGGGCCTGGCGCGAGGGGCGCAAAGCCTACGGCTGGGGCCTCGCCTGCGCTTACAAGAACACCGGCCTCGGTGGGGGCGCACCGGATAAAGCCGCCGCTGAGGTGGAGGCCTACGAGGACGGTTCGCTAGAGGTGCGCACCGCCGCCGCCGACCTTGGGCAAGGGGTGCGCATGGTGGCAGCGCAGATCGCTGCGCAGGAGCTGGGCCTGCCCTACGAGCGCGTCCGTGTGCCGCTGCCGGATACTGACCTCACCCCCGATGCCGGACCGACAACGGCCTCACGCCTGACCTATGTGGTAGGCAACGCCGTGCGGCAGGCGGCGAGCGCGCTGCGCGAGGCGCTGCGCTCGGTGGCGGCGGAGCACGAGAACGTGCCGCCCGGACGCATCCGCTTTGAAGAGGGGCTGCTGCGCTGCGATGGGCAGGCCGTTTCCCTTGGCGAGGTGGTGGGCTGGATGAAGGGACAGGGCCTGCAACCCCGCGCTGTGTATGAATACCATGCTCCACCGACAAGGCCTCTTGGCAAGGGCGGCGATATGCACTTCGCCTTCTCCTACGCCACGCAGGCCGCGCTCGTGGAGGTGGACTTGGAGACAGGTGAGGTGCGCGTGCCGCGCATCATCGCTGCGGTGGATGTGGGCAAAGCCATCAACCCGCGTTCGGTACAAGGGCAGGTGGAGGGCGGGATCGTCATGGCGCTGGGCTTCTGTCTAACAGAAGAGTACATCGTGGAGGAAGGCCGCCCCTGGACAACGCTCTTTGCCCGCTACAAGATGCCCAGCATCCGCCACACCCCCCAGATCACCGTTCTGCTGGTGGAGCATCCCACCGCCGAAGGCCCTTATGGGGCCAAAGGAGTGGGTGAGCTGGCCTCCATTGGCACGGCGCCCGCCATCTGCAACGCCATTTACCACGCCACAGGTGTGCGCATCACCAGCCTGCCGGTGGATCAGGATGCACTGCTGCGCGCCATCAATGCCGGACAGAAAGAAGTGCACACCACCTGGCACGATGTGCGGTGAAAGAGGCCATCTATCAGCCGATCAGCAGCCATAGATCACGCCAACCTGCTGGCAAAACCGCTATAATTAGGGCAAGATGCGGCGACTTGACAACGTAAGGTATCCACGTGGCCGTTGACCGTTTTGGACGCAACATCCACTATTTGCGCATCTCGCTGACCGATCGCTGCAACCTGCGCTGCGTGTACTGTATGCCGGAAGGGGCAGCCTTCCAACCCCCCGCCGCGCTGATGCAGGATGAGGAACTGCTCACTCTCTTCCGCCTCTTCGTGGAGCTGGGCTTTGATAAGTTCCGCCTTACCGGCGGCGAGCCGACCGTGCGCCCCAACCTTGTGGAGTTGGTGCGCGAGATGGCGCACACCCCCGGCGTGCGCTCCCTCACCATGACCACCAACGGCATGCTGCTCAAGCGATTGGCGCAACCTCTCGCCGAGGCGGGACTGAAGCGCGTCAACGTCAGCATGGACACACTAGATCCGGCGCGCTTCCGCACCATGACGCGGCACGGTAAGCTGGAGGACGTGCTGGAGGGCATCGCTGCGGCAGAGCGGGCGGGGTTGCTCCCCATCAAGATCAACACCGTGGTAGCACGTGGCTACAACGATACACAGGACGTGGTGGAACTGGCACGCCTGACGCTGGATCACCCTTGGGAAGTGCGCTACATTGAGATGATGCCACTGGCAGGCATGGCCGCCTTTGCCCGCTCGCAGATTGTGCCGGAGGCGGAAATCCGCGCCCGCATTGAGGCCGCGCTGGGGCCGCTGGAACCGCTCAATGGGGGGCGGCTGCACGGCGAGGCGCGGCTTTACCGCCTGCGCGGGGCGCAGGGCACATTGGGATTCATCAGCTCGGTCACAGCGCCCTTCTGCGCGGCCTGCACCCGCGCCCGCCTCACCGCCGATGGCTACCTGCGCCTGTGTCTGCTGCGCGAGCGGGAGGTGGATTTGCTCACCCCGCTGCGGGCAGGAGCCTCGGCGGAGGAGATGAAGATGCTCATCCGGCGGGCAATTTGGACGAAGCCTTGGGGGCACGGATTGGCCGAAGAGGCCATCCCCGCCGGACGGCTGATGTCACAGATCGGGGGCTAAAGCAGCCTCTACTCTCGGGGGCTATCACCCCCCGCTGAGGATAGCAGCCATGGTGGCAGCGTCTATGTTACCGCCACTCACGATCACGCCCACGCGGCGCACAGGTTCTACATTCAGGCAACCCTCTGCGCCCTGAGCACCTTTCCGTGCCGCGTCGCAGAGCAAGGCCGCCACCCCCAGCGCTCCCGATGGCTCCACGACGATCTTCAGCCGCGCGAAGAGGAAGCGCACCGCCTCTTTGATCGCTTCCTCGCTCACCGTGAGCATGTCATCCACATATTGGCGCACCAGCGGGAAGGTGATCTCCCCTAGCGAGGGCGTGCGCGTGCCATCGGCGATGGTAGGTGGATTGTGTACGCTGTGCAGGACGCCGGTGCGGAAGGAGCGCGTGGCATCATCGGCCAGCTCCGGCTCTACACCGACCACACGGCAGGAAGGAGCCAGCCCTTTGGCGGCGATGGCCGATCCGCTGAGCAGACCACCCCCGCCGCAGGGCGCCAGCAACAGGTCCAGCGGCCCCACCTCTTCTATGAGCTCCAGCGCCGCCGTGCCCTGCCCCGCGATAATGTGCGGATGGTCGTAGGGGGGCACGAGCACGCTGCCGCGCTCGGCGGCCAACGCTTCGGCGATGGCGCGGCGGTCACCAGTGGCAGGATCGTAGGGGATGACCTCGGCGCCGTAGCCCTCAACGGCGGCGCGCTTGGCGAGGGGCGCATCGTGCGGCATAACGACGGTAGCGCGCAGGCCCAGCTCGTGGCAGACGAGCGCTACGGCTTGGGCATGGTTGCCCGATGAGTGGGTGATCACCCCGCGCACCTTCTGCTCCTCACTGAGCTGGCTGATGGCATTGTAGGCCCCCCGATACTTAAAGGCCCCTGCCCGCTGGAAGTTCTCACACTTGAGGAAGACCTCCGCACCCGCCAGCGCATTGAGCGTGCGCGAAGTGAGTACAGGGGTGCGGTGGGCGTGTCCTCGCAGGCGCTGCGCCGCCTCTTGCACATCGGCAAAGGTTACCATGGCTGCATCCCCTAAATTAGCTGATCGTTAAGCCATGCCTCTATCACCTGCCGTGCCTCCTGTGGCGCTGACATAGGGAACAGATGCCCATGCCCTTGCAATGTGACGTAGGTGGCCTGCGGCAGCAGGCGGCGCATGAGCCGCTCCGAGGCCGCCACAAAGGTATTGGTCTGGGCGCCGCGCACCACAAGGATCGGCAGCAAGCCGCGCAGGCGGGGCACCTCACGCCATACATCGGTGAGAATGGTCTGGTAGGCGCGCGCCTCCCACTGCGGCGACCAGCGCAGCATCACGCCCCCATGCGAAGAGGGGCACGTCAGTCCCTCCACATAAAGGCGCAGCACCTCATCCGACCAATCGCGGAAGAGCGGCTTGCTGCGCCAGTAGGTGAAAGCCTCCTCAGCGCTGGCAAAGTGAGCGCGGCGACGCAGCGCGCCCTGCACCAGCGGAAAGCGTCGCCCCATCCCCAACGCCCGCAGCAGGCGGATGGCCATTAGTAGCGGCGGAGGCAAAAGGGTGGGGTCCAGCAGAATGAGGGCACGGAAGCGGTGCGGCTCGGCGAGTGCCGCCAAAAGAGAGTGCACCCCGCCCATGGAGTGCCCTATGGCGATCACATCGCTAAGGTCGTGCGCTCGCAACCCCTTCAGCAGATCGGCAGCGAACTGGCGCCACGAAGTGAGGCCAGCGGGGTCTGGGGGTGGGTTCCACAGGGGGCGCGGCAGCAGGCACACCACGCGGTAGCGCGCTGTGAGCGGCCCCAGCAAGGGACGGTACACCTCGGGCGGGAAGCCGTTGGCAAGGGCAAGGTGGATAAGCGGGCCGCTGCCGCCGAACTCAACGAGGGGATAACTGGGCATCGGGTATTCCCTTTCCGGCGGGCAGATTATACCGCGCCATCCCCGTTGAAGGTTTGAAACATGGCGATCGCTACACAAGCGAAGCATATGATTAGGCACCCAATAGGGAGTGGATAACATCACGGGTACACGAAGTCCTTGACATGGGCAGGATAGGTTGGGTAACGGCGCTTGTACATCTGGCGGCGG
>FWPU01000081.1_pt1 | contig 65746 bp, 67 predicted proteins | sample 2228361 | NCBI WGS metagenome assembly FWPU01 (sample SAMEA103939777, study PRJEB20133) | metagenome
AGAAGGTCTTCTACCTCCCCGAGGCTCATACGGACATGATCTTCGCCACCGTGGGCGAGGAGCTGGGCCTCCTGGGGACGGCGGGGGTCATCGCCGCCTTCGCCGCCTTCGCCTGGGCCGGCCTGCGCGTGGCCCGCTGGTGTCCCGACCGGTTCGGCAAGCTCCTTGCCGCCGGCCTTGTCGTCCTCGTCTGCGGCCAAGCGGCCACCAATCTGGCGGCGGTGCTGGGACTGGCGCCGGTCACCGGCGTCACCCTTCCCTTCCTCTCCTACGGGGGGTCGAGCCTGGTGGCAACCCTCGCCGGCGTCGGCATCCTCCTTAACATCGCCTCAGGACATGTCGCCCACGCCCGAGCTCGCCTGCCTGATCGCGGCCGGAGGGACCGGCGGTCACGTGCTGCCAGCGCTGGCCGTGGCCGAGGCCCTCAGCGAGCGCGGCGTGCGGGTGACCTTCGCCGGGTCGCCCCATCGGGCCGAGGCGCGGCTCGTGCCTGAGGCGGGGTACGAGCTCGACACCTTCCCGGCGGCGGCGTTGCCTCGGCGCTGGGGGAGGGAGCTCCTGCGCGCTGCCACCCTCGTGCCCCGGGCGGTGGTCGCCTGTCTTGGCATCCTCGACCGCCGCCGCCCCGACGTGGTCCTCGGCGCAGGAGGGTACGTGGCCGGCCCCATGGTGGTGGCCGCTGCCCTGCGGGGCATTCCCGCCGCCCTCATGGAGGCAGATGCCCACCTGGGCCTGGCCAACCGGCTGGCTGCGCCTTTCGCTCGCCGGGTGTTTCTCGCCTTTCCCCTTCCCGGACGCCGGGGAGGGAAGTACCGCCTCACCGGGCGTCCGCTTCCTGCCCGCTCGCGGCCGATGCCCCGGGAGGAGGCCCGCCGCCGGCTCGGCCTTCCCTTGGTCGGCCCGGTGCTGCTTGTGCTGGGCGGAAGCCAGGGCGCCCGTCGTCTCAACGAGCTGGCGGTGCAGGCGTTCGCCGGCGGCGGCCCCGCCGTCCTCCACCTGGCCGGGGAGCGGGACTACGACCGCCTGGCCTCCCGGGTGGCCCGCCCCGGGTACCGACTAATGGCCTTTACCGACGATATGGGAGCGGCCCTCTCTGCCGCCGACCTGGCCGTGGCCCGGTCGGGCGGGTCGGTGTACGAGCTCGCCGCCGCCGGCACCCCGGCCATCCTCGTTCCCTACCCACACGCCACCGCCGATCACCAGCGCAAGAACGCTCTTTACTTCGAGCGGGCGGGGGCGGCGGTACTCGTCCCCGACGCCGAGATCGAGCGGGTGCCGGCGTTGGTGGAGGCGCTCTTGGCCGATCCCGTCCGGCTGCGGGCTATGTCGGAAGCCATGCTCGCCGTCGCCCGGCCCCAGGCCGCCGACGACATCGCCGAGGAGCTGATCGTCCTTGCTGCCGCTCACCGGTAGACGCCTGTGGCTGGTGGGTATCGGCGGCGCCGGCATGAGCGCCATCGCCGTCCTGGCCCGGTCCTGGGGAGCGGAGGTAGCGGGCTGGGATCGGGCACGCACCCCCTACCTGGACGGGCTCGGCGATATCCCCGTCACCCTGTCTCCCCACCCGCCACCGCCTCCTTCCGGGGCGGAGGTGATCGTGTCCACAGCCTTCGCCGACCGGGCTCGGGGCCGGCGGCGGGGCGAGCTCTTGGCCGAGCTGGTGACGCTGCGGCCGTCCATCGTCGTGGCCGGGACACACGGGAAGACGACGACCGCGGCCATGATCGCCTTCTGCCTCCACCGGCTGGGGCTCGATCCAGCCTTCCTCATCGGCGGGCTTGTGCCCCAGCTTGGCGGGAACGCTCGGGCTGGAGGGGGGTGGCTGGTGGCCGAGGGGGATGAGTCCGACCGCTCCCTGGAGCTGCTGCGCCCCCGCATCGGCGTCGTCACCAACGTGGATCTCGACCACCACGCCACCTTCGCCTCCCTGGCCGAGGTGGAGGAGCTGTTCGAGAGGTGGCTGGAGCGGTGTCCGCAGGCGGTGCGGGGGGACCGGCTGCCTCCGGTGGAGCTCCCGCTGGCCGTCCCCGGGGAGCACAACCGGCACAACGCCGCCGCCGCCTTGGCCGCCCTCGAGCTCACCGGCGTCCCTCGCGCCGAGGCCGAGCGGGTGATCGGGGACTTCCGGGGCGCCGGTCGGCGCCTGGAGCGGCGCGGCCGAGCAGGGGGGGTGGTGGTGTACGACGACTACGGTCACCATCCCGCCGAGATCGCAGCCACCCTCGCTGCCGTTCGCGAGGCCCACCGGGAGGGACGCATCCTCGTCCTCTTCCAGCCCCATCTCTACTCCCGTACTCGCCACCTGGCCCGGGAGCTGGCCGCCGCCCTGGCCGGGGCAGACGTGGTCTTCGTCACCGACGTCTATCCCGCCCGGGAGGAGCCGTGGCCGGGCGTGACGGGGAAGCTCATCGTCGACGCCGTGGCCCAGCTTCGCCCGGGACGGCCGCTCGCCTGGGCGCCCCGGGTGGAGGAGGGAGCTCGCCTTCTCGCTCGCCGGGCCCGTCCCGGCGACGTGGTGCTGACGGTGGGAGCAGGCGATGTCGACCGGGCTGTGCCCATAATCCTCGATGAGCTCGGGTGAGGAGCGCCCCGCTCGCCTACACCCGGTAACGGTGAAGCCGCGCCTGCCCATCGAGGACCACGTCCCTTTTGCTCGTCTGACCACGGTGGGTATCGGCGGGCCCGCACGGGCTCTGGCCCGGCCGCGGACCGTGGCCGAGCTCGAGCAGGCCCTGGCCTGGGCTGCCCAGCGAGACCTGCCGGTCGTTCCGGTGGGACTCGGCTCCAACCTGCTTGCTGCCGACGGCGGGGTGGAAGCGCTCGTCGTCCGCCTGGAGGGGGAGCTGGCGGCGGTGACCGTGCGCGGCCATCGCCTCCTCGTCGGTGCCGGGACCAGCAACGCCGTGGCCTTGCACCGGGCGCGGGCGGCCGGTCTGGGAGGACTGGAGTTCGCCTGCGCCATTCCCGGTACCGCCGGAGGAGGGGTGAAGATGAACGCCGGCGCCTACGGGTCGGATTGGGCCAGCGTGCTTGTGCGGGCGTTGGTGGTAGGTGGGGAGGGGGCAGGGTGGCTGTCCCGGGAGGAGCTGGCGCTCTCCTACCGCCGGTCGTCGCTGCGACCGGGCCAGGTGGTGGCCGTGGTCGAGCTCCGCCTCACCCCGCGTCCGCCGGAGGAGATCAAGCGCAGGGTGGCGGCTCTCAACGCCCAGCGCAAGGCCACCCAGCCCACCAACAGGCGCACCTTTGGAAGCGTGTTCAAGAACCCGGACCATGCCCTGGGCGCCGGCCAGATGCTCGACTTGGTCGGCCTCAAGGGTTACCGAATCGGGGGTGCCCGGATATCGCCCGTCCACGCCAACTTCATCGAGAACGTGGGCGGCGCCCGGGCAGTGGAGGCAGTGGCGCTGATGGCCGAGGCCCGGCGCCGCGTCTGGGACGAGTTCGGGGTGGTACTGGAGCGGGAGGTCGAGCTCGTGGGCGGGCTGGAGCTCCCTCCGGCGGGCGAGACGGTGGCAGAGTAGGAGTGGCCGCCGCGGCGGCGAACCGGGGGGGCGTGGCGGCCAGGAGACGCCCCTCGGTCGAGGCCCAGGCCGGCAGGCTGCCGGCGGGGCGGCGGAAGCGGCCCGCGGCGACGGGCGGCGTCTGGCTCCCCTCTCGCCGCTCCCTGGCGGCGGGCCTCGCCCTCCTTGCCGCAGGGCTGGGGGCCTACGCGGCCGCCCGGGAGACATCGCTGTTCGCGGTGCAGGAGATCGCTGTGGAGAGTGCCCGGCCCGACCTGGCAGCCCGGGTTCGCCGGGCGCTCCGTCCTCTCCTCGGCTCCAGTCTCGTTGCCTTCGAGGCCGGCGACGCCGATCGCCTCCTCGCCCGCATCCCCGACATCGCTGCTGTGCGCTACGACCGGGACTTCCCGCACACACTCAGGGTGGCGGTACGGCAGGAGCGGGCAGTGGCGCTCCTCCGGCAGGGATCGCAGGCTTGGCTGGCCTCGGCTGCCGGCCGGGCGCTGAGGCTGGTCCACCGACCGTACCCGCCTCTCCCCCGCGTCTGGATCCCCCGCTCGGTGGATGTCATTTCCGGCGAGCGACTCACGGGTCCCGTCGCTCTCGCCCTCCGTACCCTGGCTCCCCTCGTCCGGGCACCGTTTCCGGTGCCGGTGCGAGCGGTGCGGGCAAGCGAGACCGAGCTCACCCTGGTCTTGGCCACGGGCACCGAGGTGCGGTTGGCAGACGGGGGCGACCTCGCCCTCAAGCTGGCCGTGGCCAGGACCATCGTCTCCCAAGCCGGCAACGCTCGCTACATCGATGTGAGCACCCCCGAGCGGGTCGTGGCCGGCTACGGCGATCAGGGAGCCGCTCGGTCTAACCCTCAAGTTGAGAGTTGAGCCTTAGGAATGTTCGCTTGTGTTCGATCCAGGCAAAAGGCATTGTGCATTGACAGGCGAGTCACGAGCGCCTACCCTGGAACCGTCGGCCGGGCCGACAACGTCATGCTCGAGTAAAGGTCTACGTCGAGGCTGGTAGAGAGTGAGAGGTCAAGCGGGCAACTACGTGGCGGTCATCAAGGTGGTGGGCGTGGGCGGCGGCGGCACCAATGCCGTCAACCGGATGGTGGACGCCGGGCTGGCCGGCGTCGAGTTCATCGGGGTGAACACCGACGCCCAGGCGCTGCTCATGAGCGACGCCGACGTGAAGATCCAGATCGGCGAGAGCGTCACCCGAGGGCTGGGTGCCGGCGCCGACCCCGAGATCGGCCGGGCTGCCGCCTTGGAGTCGAAGGACGAGCTGAAGGAGGCCCTGAAAGGGGCCGACATGGTCTTCATCACTGCCGGCGAGGGGGGCGGCACCGGCACCGGAGGAGCGCCCATCGTGGCCGACTTGGCCAACGAGGTGGGGGCGCTGACGGTGGGGGTGGTAACGCGCCCGTTCTCGTTTGAGGGGAGGCGGCGGGCAGAGGTGGCCGAGCGGGGGATCGGCGAGCTGGCCGAGCGGGTCGACACCATCATCGTCATCGAGAACGATCGGCTGCTCCAGGTAGTCGACCGGCAGACGTCGGTGGTGGAGGCGTTTCGCATGGCCGACGACGTGCTCCGGCAGGGAGTCCAAGGGATCACCGACCTCATCACCATCCCCGGCCTCGTCAACCTCGACTTCGCCGACGTCCGCACCATCATGCGGGACGCCGGTACCGCCCTCATGGGGGTGGGCTCGGCTCGGGGCGAGAACAGGGCGGTGGAGGCCGCCAAGCAGGCCGTGTCGTCCCCGCTTCTGGAAGCGTCCGTGGAGGGGGCCACGGGCATCCTGCTCAACGTCACCGGCGGCAAGGACGTGGGCCTGTTCGAGGTCAACGAGGCCGCAGAGGTGGTCACCGCCGCCGCCGACGCTGAGGCCAACATCATCTTCGGCGCCGTCATCGACGAGTCCATGGGCGAGGAGATGCGGGTGACGGTCATCGCCACCGGGTTCGGCCGTGAGCGGCGGCGGCGGAGGCTACGGGCTCGAGAGCGCGAGCCGGAGCGAGCAGCGGCCGGGGAGCGCTTCGAGGTGGCCGAGGAGGTCCTGGACGTGCCTTCCTTCCTCCGCAACGCCTAGGCCGACCCGGTCTTCCCCCAAGCGCCGGTACCATCCCGGCCGTGACGGCCCTGCGGCGGACGCCCCTGTACGAGGGCCACCGGGCGCTGGGGGCCCGGATGGTGGCCTTCGCCGGCTGGGAGATGCCGCTCCAGTACGAGGGGATCATCGCCGAGCACTGCGCCGTCCGCCGGGACTGTGGAGCCTTCGACGTCTCCCACATGGGCGAGCTGGAGGTGGAGGGTCCCCGGGCCGAGGACTTCCTCCAGTCAGTCCTCTCCAACGACCTCCGGCGCATCGGTCCCGGCCGGGCCCAGTACACGTTACTCACGAACGAGCGGGGCGGGATCGTGGACGACCTCATCGTCTACCACCTGGATCGGCACCGGTTCCTGCTCGTCTGTAACGCCGCCAACCGGAGCACGGCGCTCCACTGGCTCAAGGACCGGGAGCCGATCGGCGTGGACGTCCGCGACCTGTCCGACCAGCTCGGGCTCATCGCTGTCCAGGGACCCACCAGCCTGGAGCGGCTGCGGCTTCCCCCGGCGGCTCCGTTCACCTTCGCCGAGGGCGACATCGATGGGGTCGCCTGTCTGGTCAGCCGTACGGGGTACACGGGCGAGACGGGGGTCGAGCTGTTCGTGGCCGCCGACCAGGCCGAGGCCCTGTGGGAGCGGGTGCTGGCGCGCGGGGCGAAGCCTTGCGGCCTGGGGGCGAGGGACACGCTCCGCCTGGAGGCGTGCTATCCCCTGCACGGCAGCGACATCGGGCCCGACACCGATGCCATCTCGGCCGGGCTCGCCTGGGCGTGCGCGCTGGAGAAGGAGTTCACCGGAGCGCGAGCGCTGCGGCAGATCCGAGACCGGGGCCCGGAGCGCCGCCTGGTGCCGTTCGTGATGGAGCATCGGGCTGTGCCCCGAGCCGGCATGACCGTGCTCGAGGGCGGCGTCGTCACCTCCGGCGGTCACTCTCCCATGCTCCACCGGGGCATCGGCCTGGCCTACGTGGCCAGCGCTCTTGCCCGGCCGGGTGCGAAGATCACCGTGGACGTGCGGGGACGACCCCGGTCCGCCCGCATCGCCGACAAGCCCATCTACCAGCGGAAGGAGGCAGCCGGTGGCAGCCCCTGAGAGTTACCCAGACGACCTTCGTTACCACCCCCAGCACGACTGGGCGCGGATCGAGGACGGCGATGCCACCCTGGGCATCACCTGGTACGCCCAGGACTCGCTGGGGGAGCTCGTCCACTACGAGCCGCCGGAGGTGGGCGCCGACCTGACCAAGGACGCCCCCTACGGGGAGGTGGAATCCGTTAAGGCGGTGTCCGACCTCATCGCCCCCCTGTCGGGACGGGTTCTGGAGGTGAACCAGAAGGTGGTGGACGAGCCGGAGACGGTCAACGAGGACCCCTACGGGGAGGGATGGCTGGTGCGCATCCGCCTAGCCGATCCAGGAGAGGTGGCAGCGCTCTTGGACGCCGACGCCTACCGCCGGCTCCTGGCCGAGCTCCGCTGACCGGCGGCTGTGGCCTACCTCTCCCTGACCGACGCTGACCGGCGCCAGATGCTGGCTGTCATCGGCGTAGCCACCGTGGACGAGCTCTTCCGGGACATTCCCGACGGCGTGCGCCTGCGCCGCGACCTCGACCTGGAGCCGCCCTTGGGCGAGGCCGAGCTGGTGGAGCACATCTCCTCCCTAGCCGCCCGCAATGTCCCGGCCGGCGCCGAGATCTCCTTCCTCGGGGCCGGCATCTACGACCACTACGTGCCGGCGGTGGTGGACGCCATCCTCCAGCGAGGGGAGTTCCTGACCGCCTACACCCCCTACCAGCCGGAGATGAGCCAGGGCCTGCTCCAGGCCATCTTCGAGTACCAGACGGTCATCTGCGAGCTGACCGGGATGGACGTGTCCAACGCCTCCGGCTACGACGGCGCTACCGTGGCTGCGGACGCCTGCTACATGGCCCGCCACCTCACCGGCCGGTCGAAAGTGGTCGTCACCGCCGCCACCAACCCTCAGGTGCGCCAGGTGGTGAGGACCTACGCCCCCGGCTTCCGCATGGAGGTAGTGGAGGTGCCCCACCAGGGCGGGGTGACCGATCCCGACCGCCTGGCCGTCGCCGCCGAGGGAGCGGCGGTAGTCCTCTTCCAGCAGCCCAACTTCTTCGGCTGCTTGGAGCCGGCCCCCGACCTGGCCGCCGCCGCCCTGGCCGCCGGCGCCCTGCCCGTGGCCCACGTCGATCCGGTATCGCTGGGCGTCCTCGAGGCCCCCGGGCGGTACGGCTGCGCCATCGCGGTGGGCGAGGGGCAAAGCGCCGGCAACCCCCAGTCCTTCGGCGGGCCCCACTACGGGTTCCTCGCCTCCCGCATGGAGTACATCCGCCGCATGCCGGGCCGCATCGTGGGCGAGACCACCGACCGGGAGGGGCGACGGGGCTACGTTCTCACCCTCTCCACCCGGGAGCAGCACATCCGCCGCCAGAAGGCCACCTCCAACATCACCACCAACCAGACCCTCATGGCTCTGGGCGGGCTCATCTACCTGTGCTGGCTCGGCCCTCGGGGGCTGCGGGAGCTGGGGGAGACCTGCATGGCGCTGGCGGCCCAGGCTCGGCGGCGTCTGGCCGAGGCCGGGTTCCCGCCCGTGTTCGAAGATCGGCCTGTGTTCAAGGAACTCGCGGTCCGCGTCGGCCGCAACGCCCGCGAGGTGGTCAGGCAGGCCCGGGCTCTCGGCGTCCACCCGGGGTACGCCCTGGGCCGGGACTATCCCGATCTCGACGACTGCCTCCTCGTCGCCGTCACCGAGCGGCGCACGCCGGCCGACATCGAGCGGCTGGTGGAGGTTCTCAGGAACGTGACGGCGTGAAGCTCATCTTCGAGCGCTCGCGTCCAGGCCGGAGGGCGGGAACTTTGCCCCGCTACGACCTGCCTGTGCCCGAGATCCCCCCCGCCCTCCAGCGGACCGAGCCGCCCCGCCTCCCCGAGGTGGCCGAGCCCGAGCTCGTGCGCCACTTCACGGAGCTGACCACGCGGAACTTCGGGGTCGATACCGGCTTCTACCCTCTCGGATCTTGCACTATGAAGTACAACCCCCGAGTCCACGAGCGGCTGGCCCTGCTCCCCGGCTTCCGTGACCTCCACCCTCTCCAGGAGGAGGAGGGAGCCCAGGGGGCGCTCGAGCTCATGTGGCGGCTCCAGCAGGCGCTGGCCGAGATCTGCGGCCTCGATGCCGTCTCCCTCCAGCCGGCCGCCGGCTCCCAGGGCGAGATCACCGGTCTCATGATCATGCGCGCCTACTTCGCCGACCGCGGGGAGGGGGAGGAGAGGCGGCGCATCGTCGTCCCCGACACCGCCCACGGCACCAACCCGGCCAGCGTGGCCATGACCGGGTACGAGCTGGTCGAGGTGTCCACCGACGCCGAGGGGAACGTCTCCCTGGACGAGCTGCGGAGGAAGGTGGACGAGACGACCGCCGGCCTCATGCTCACCAACCCTTCCACCCTGGGCCTGTTCGACCGGGGGATCGAGGAGATCGAGCGCATCCTCCACGGCGCCGGCGCCCTCATGTACTACGACGGCGCCAACCTGAACGCCGTGTGCGGCATCGTCCGGCCGGGCGACATGGGGTTCGACATCGTCCACATCAACCTCCACAAGACCTTCTCCCAGCCGCACGGGGGCGGCGGCCCCGGCGCCGGCCCCATCGCGGTGCGGGCGGCCCTGGAGCCGTTCCTGCCCGTGCCCCAGGTGGTACGCCGGGAGGGAGGTCTCGGCCTCGACTACGATCGCCCCAAGTCCATCGGCCGGGTGCGCGGCTTCCAGGGCCCCTTCGGCGTCTTCGTACGCGCCTACGCCTTCATCCGCTCCTACGGCCCCCGGCTGCGGGAGATGTCGGAGGCGGCCGTCCTCAACGCCAACTACCTCTTGGCCCTGCTCAAGGACGTCTACGAGCTCCCCTACGACCGACGGTGCATGCACGAGCTCGTCCTCTCTGCCCGCCGCCTGAAGCGGGAGCAGGGGATCGGCGCTTCCGATGTGGCCAAGCGCCTCATGGACTACGGCTTCCATCCCCCCACCGTCTACTTCCCGCTGGTGGTGCCCGAGGCGCTCATGATCGAGCCCACCGAGACGGAGACCAAGGAGACCCTGGATGCCTTCGCCGACGCCATGCGGGCCATCGCCCGGGAGGCCCGCGAGGAGCCCCAAGTGGTGAGGGAGGCACCCTTTAGCCGGCCCGTGCGCAGGCTGGACGAGGCCAGGGCGGCGAGACAGCTCGTCGTCCGTCACCGCTTCCCCGACCACCCGGCCCCGAGCGCGGGGGAGCCCGCCTGAGGCGAGCCCGACAGGGTCAGGCTGCCCGGCGGGCGGCCAGCTGCCCGCAGGCGGCGTCGATCTCCTGTCCCCGGGTGAGGCGGACGGTGGCGCGCAGGCCGGCCCGCTGGAGGGCGGTCCTGAACGCCTCCACGGCCTTACGAGACGGGGGAGCGAACCCCCCGGTCGGGTTGTAGGGGATGAGGTTGACCTTGAACACGACCGGGTCGAGGAGGGCGGCCAGGGCCAGCGCCTGCTCCACCCGGTCGTTGACCCCGGCCAGGAGGACGTACTCCACGAACACCCGTCGCCGCCGGCGAGCGTAGTAGCGGCGGGCTTCGGCCAGCACCGCCGCCAGCGGGTAGCGATCGTTGACCGGCATCAGCCGGGAGCGGAGGGCGTCGTCGGGGGCATGGAGGGACACGGCCAGGCGGAGGGGCTCGGTCGTCTCGGCCACAAACCGGCGCAGGCCGGGAAGCCACCCGACGGTGGACACGGTGATGCGCCGGAGCCCGATCCCCAGGTCGGGCAGCCGGCGAGCCGCCTCGAGCACGGCGTCCAGGTTCATCATGGGCTCGCCCATGCCCATGAACACGGCGTGGGTGAGCCGGCCGCGGCGGCGGAAGTGGAGCGCCTGATCGAGGATCTCCCAGGCCGTGAGGTTGCGGCCGAACCGCATCTGCCCGGTGGCGCAAAAGGTACAGCTGAGGGGGCAGCCGGACTGGGAGGAGAGGCAGACGGTGCGCCGGCTGTCTCGGTAGGGCATGAGGACCGCTTCCAGCGGGTGCCCGTCGGCGGTGCGGAAGAGGGTCTTGACGGTGCCGTCGCCGGCGACGGTCTCCGCTTCCACGGTCAGGGTGGAGAAGGGCACCTCCTCGGCCAGGGCCGACCGCAGGGCCGCCGGCAGGCTGGTCATCTCCCGGTAGCCGGGGGCGCCGGCCGCCGCCCACCGCCACACCTGCCCTGCCCGGTAGCGGGGCTCTCCCCGCTCGGCCAAGCGCGTGTGGAGGAGCGTGAGATCCATCCCCTGCGAGAATAGCCGGGTGATCGATCTCCGCTCGGACACGGCCACCCGACCGACGGCGGCCATGCGGGCGGCCATGGCCGCGGCCGAGGTGGGGGACGAGCAGCTGGGCGAGGATCCCACCGTCAACGAGCTCCAGCGGCGGGCTGCCCAACTTCTCGGCCAAGAGGAGGCCCTGTTCCTTCCCACCGCCACCATGGCTAACCAGATCGCCCTCTTCTGCCTGGGGGAGCGGGGGGGCGAGCTGATCGCCGAGGAGCGGACGCACGCCCTCGTCTACGAGGCGGGCGGGCCGGCCGTCCACGCCGGGCTGGTGGCGCGGGGCATCCAGGGCGAAGGGGGCCGGATCGCTCCCGAGCAGCTCCGGCGGGCGGTGGCGGAGGCTGACCGCTACCAGCCTGCCAGCGTGCTCGTCCTGGAGCAGACCCACCGGAGTTCGGGCGGTCGGGTGTGGCCTCTGGAGGAGCTGGAGGCGATCGTGGCCTGTGCCCGAGAGCTTCGGTTGGCGGTGCACCTGGACGGAGCCCGCCTCCTCAACGCGCAGGTCGCAAGCGGGGTGGCGGCGGCGGACTACGGCCGCCTGGCCGACACGGTCACCCTCTGCTTCTCCAAAGGCCTCGGCTGCCCCTTGGGGGCGGTCTTGGCCGGGTCCAGAGCCGTCATGGCCCGGGCCTGGCGGTGCAAGTTCCTGTTCGGCGGAGCCATGCGCCAGGCGGGAATCGTGGCCGCCGCCTGTCTGTACGCCCTCGACCACCACGTGGAGCGGCTGGTCGAGGATCACCGCCGAGCTGCGTGGCTGGCCCAGGGGTGGGCGGAGGCAGGCCTCCCCGTCGACCCCGACGCTGTCGAGACTAACTTCGTCGGCATCGAGGTGGCCCCGCTCGGCCTCAGCGAGGAGGAGGCGAGAGCCCGGATCGCCGCCCAGGGGGTGCTCGTCTCCACGCTGCGGCCGGGGGTGCTCAGGGCAGCCACCTACCTGGGTATCGGCGACGAGGAGGTGGAGCGGGCGGTGGAGGCGGTGCCGCGGGCGCTCGGCGTCGGTGGCGCCGCTCGAGCCTAGCGGTCGCCGGCGATCCAGTACAGAGCCACGGCCGCCAGGTAGGCGGCCACCAGCAGCCCGCCCTCTCGGCCGACCGCCTTCCGGTCCCAGATGACGGCCACCACGAGCAGAGCCGCCCCGGCCATGGTGGCGAGCTCCCAGGGGCGGAAGGACAGAGCGAGCTCGGGCCTCACCGCCCAGGAGAGGAGGGCCACCGCCGGCGCCACCAGGAGGGCCACCTGGGCCCCCGAGGCGACGGCGATCTCGGCCGCCAGCGTCACCTTGCCCCGTCGGGCGATGACCACGGCCCCCCCGTGCTCGCCGGCATTGCCGACGAGGGCCACGATCACGGCGCTGATGAAGAACTGGGACATGCCCGCCTCCTCGGCGAAGCCCTCCAGGGAGTGGACGAGGATCTCGCTGACCACGGCCGTGGCGGCGGTGGCGGCGGCCAGGACGGACAAGGACAAGGCCAGGCTCCATTCGGTGTCGGGATCGGTGGCGGCGGCCAGGTGGAGGCGGCGGTGACGGCGGAGGTTGCCGGTCGTCTGGGCCACGTAGCCGGACAGGAGGAGCACGGCCACGGGGATGGTCCACCAGGCCAGCTGGCGGCGGTCGGGGTCGCCGTGCCATCCCGGTACCGAGGGGACGAGAAAGAGGCAGGAGGCGGCCAGGACGATGCCCAGGCCGCCGAGGAGGGAGGTGCGATCGACGGCCCGGCTGCCGCGACCGACAAGGAGGGACAGTCCCAGGACGAGGAGGAGGTTGGAGACCACGCTGCCGGCGATGGAGCCGCGGACCACGTCGGGAAGCCCGCTCGCCACCGCAAACAGGGCGATGATGAGCTCGGGAGCGTTCCCGAAGCTGGCGTTGAGGAAGCCTCCCACCCCGGGGCCGGTGTGCTCGGCGGCATGCTCGGTGGCCTCTCCGATCAGCCAGGCGAGGGGGAGGAGGGCGGCGGCGGAGAGGGAGAACTGGACGACGTCGGTGGCCTGGAAGAGGAAGCGGGCAAGGACGGCCACTGGCGCCAGTACGAGGCTCGCCCAGAGCAGGTTGCGACCCACGGGGCTACCCTACCCCGCCCCGGCGGAGGCGGTCCTCGTCCACCGGGGCCGGCCGCGGGCGGGCGCGGTGCCCCCGTCGGGCGCCGGCTGAGGCAGTCGGCGACGGCGGTGTCTGCGCCCCGCCGAGACGGCGCCACCCGCTCCTCGCTGGCAGCGCCGCCGCATAGCCTGTGCTCGCATTCCTGTCAAGGCTTGCGCCGGAGCGACGGTCGCCAGCACAATCTGCGTATGGAGAGCCGACCGTCCCTGGTCGACAACCTTCCCCTCCGTCCCCAGGAGGAGGTGCGCTGCCGACGCTGCGACGTCCACTGCGACAAGGTCGTCTACCCAGCGGCCTGTCTGGAGCGGTCGTGCCCCTTCCTGTATGCCTACGAGGAGCTCGGCCGCACCTATATCGGCTGCATGCACAAGGTGTTCGGCTGCGAGATCGACGTCAGCCTGCTGCGGGCGGCGGAGCGCCGCCGCTCCGGCTTCGGCCCGGTGCGGGCCGTCCGTGCTCCCCTGCCCATGTGCCGGGCGGAGGTGGTGTGCTGCTACGAGCGGCGGCGCTTGCAGCTGGGCTGCCTCAACCCCGAGTTCTTCGAGCTCCCCGTGGGTACGCCCACCTTCCGCGTCGTCAGCCGCGTCCGCCAGGACGCCTGACCGCGGCAGTCGGCCAGCTCAGCTCTTCAGGCGAGGGACTTCCGGCGTGGAGGCGATCGTTCAGGCCGGTGCCCGGTCGAGGCCGGCCAAGGCCAAGGCCTCGTCCAGGTCGCGCAGCCCCTCCGTGGCTCCCACCGCCGTCGTGGCCAGGGCGCCGCAGGCGTTGGCCAGGCGGGCCGCTTGGAGGAGGGGCCAACCGTGGAGACGGCCGTAGAGGAGACCGGCCAGGAAGGCGTCGCCTGCCCCGGTGCCGTCCACCGCTCGCACCGACGGCGCCGGCACCCGCGCCGCTCCCTCCTCTCCCGCCAGGTAGCAGCCGTCCGCCCCCAGCTTGATCGCCACCTCCCGCACCCCCCGAGCTCGCAGCCAGGTGGCGGCGGCGGCCGCATCCGGCTTCCCCGAGATCCCCTGCGCCTCGGCCAGGCTGGGAGCGATGAGGTCGAGATGGGGGAGGCAGAGCTCGACCCGCTGCCAGCGGCCGCTGGCGTCGTAGACGGTGTCGAGAGAGGTGTAGAGGCCGCGTCTGCGAGCCTCCTCGAGGAGCCGGGCCGTGGGCGAGCCGTCGAGGGAGGGCATGACCAGGGCTCCCGCCACGTGCAGGGCTCGCCCGGAGAAGAGGAGGTCGCGATCCAGCTCCTCCGCCCGCAGGGCCCCGTTGGCGCCGGGGAGGTGGAGGAAGGAGCGCTCCCCGGCGCCGTCTACTAGGGCCACGGTGGCCGAGGTGGGAACGGCCGGGTCGCGCAGCACCCCGCGCCGGTCGATGCCCCTCTCGTCCAGGAGGGAGAGCAGGAAGTCGCCCAGGAAGTCGCATCCCACCTTGCCCACCACCACCGCCTCCAGACCCAGCCGGGAGAGCCCGGTGGCGGTGTTGAGGGCGCACCCTCCGCCGTGGAGAGACACCTCGTCCACGAGAGCCACGGCGCCGCGGGGTACGTCGTCGACCGGCCGAGCGATGATGTCGGCGACGAGGATGCCCAGGCACACCACATCGGCCACAGCGCCTTACGCCATGTGGATCTCGACGTCGTCGGCTACGCCGCCGAGAATGGTGTAGTCGGTGGGCACCGTCTGGAGGAGGGAGCCGGGCACGAACTCGGACACCGGCCCGTGGGCTACCAGTCGGGCGATGAACCGCTGCCAGGAGACACCGCCGCCGATGTGGCCGTCCAGCCAGAAGCTGCGATGGCGGGCGCCGAGGATGTCCCGGGGGCCGATGGTGGCCGCCTTGGGGGGCACCCACGACCAGTCCCCGCCGAAGGAGTGGAGGGCGTTCTGCATGATGGTCATGGGGTGGAGCTCGACCAAGCGGGCTCCAGCCTGCCGGTAGCCATCGAGGTCGCCGGCGAACTCGTGGCCGAGATGGGATTCCCAGAAGGCCATGTGTCCGCACCAGCCGATACCCCCGTAGCAGCAGTCGGCTCCCCCCAGCTCCTCCAGGCGGGCGGAGTAGCTGGGCAGGACGTCCGAGGTGGGGAAGTGGATCTGGCTCTCGGGTGGGCGCAGCTCAGGGTCGATGAGGCCGAAGAAGCGCTCGCGCATGGCCCGCTGGAAGGACCCCGGCCAGGAGGCGGGGGCGGTGACGCCGTCCTCGTTGGCGTACTCATCCATGTTGAAGGTGTGGACGTGGGCGAGGGACAGGCCCTCGGCGTTGATCATGCGGGCGGCGATCTCGTACTGAGGCATGGGGCCTACGGGGAGAATGAGGACGAGCGGCCGGCCCTCGTCCCGGGCTCGGCGGATGCGGGAGACGAGATCCTCGGCAAAGGCCCGGTAGAAGGCGGCCGGCTCGTCGATGATGCGGATACGGAACTGCGGGTTGGGGTGCTTCGTCAGCTCGCTGCGACGGATGCGGCGCACCCGCTCGCAGGCCTCCCGGTCGCGGAAGTCGATGAAGCGGGCTAGGTCGTACCGGAACTCCCTCTCGTCACCGGTCACGAGCTCCTCCTTTCACGGCAGCAGGCGACGGGTGGTGGTCCTGAGCCAGGCCAGGCACGGGGCGAAGCCCTCGGCGTAGGCGACTCCGCACTGCTGGCCGCGGAAGCGGCTTACCGTCCTCATCTGCTCGACGATGTCCACGCCGTCGTGGTCACGCAGCCAGGCGAGCTGGCTCTCGTGGGCCTCCAGCATGGCCGTCTTGGTGTCTATGGTGTCGGAGATGTCCACGTACTCGCTGGGCTGGAAGCCGATTCCCATGACCGTGTCCATGTAGTAGATGGGGGCCACTCGGTCGTGGTGGGGTCGGCCCGTCTTGAGCAGGGGCAGGGTGGCGTAGAAGCTGCACTCGAACACGAGCTTGGAGATCTCGTTGTGGTCGCCCATGTAGTCGCCGGGGAAGTGGGTGATGATGAGGTCAGGACGGGTGTCGCGGACGAGGTCGGTGACGAGCCGCCGCTGCTCCGGGTCGGCGGCGTTAACCTCGGCGTCGCTCAGGCCCAGGGTGGCGTACTCGGCCCCGCAGATCTCGGCCGCCCGCCGAGCCTCCTGGCTGCGAATGCGGGCGATCTCCTCGGACGTGTGGACGTAGCTTCCCCGGTCGCCGCGGGTAGCGTGGCACATGATCACCTGGTGGCCTTGGCGGACGAGCCGGGCGAGAGTGCCGCCGCACAGGATCTCCAGGTCGTCGGGGTGGGCGCCGACGGCGAGGACCCTCACCCCGCCCCCCCGGCCGGGAGGTCGAACAGCCGGCTGTCGACCTCTTGGAGAGCGAGGCGGACGGCGCCGAGGGCCACCGCCTCGTCGCCCAGGGTGGACAGGAGGACCTGGGGCGGGACCGGTACCAGCTCGCGGATGCGGCGCTGGAGGGGCCCGAGCAGGCGGTCGCCGGCCCGGGACACGCCGCCGCCCACGATCAGCACCGACGGGTTGAGCACCACCACTGCCGCCGCGATGCCCCGGGCCAGGCGCTCCAACAGCTCCTCCAGGATGGCTTGGGCGGCCGTGTGGCCGCGGGCCGCGGCGGCGAACACCACCTCGGCGTCGATGGCCTCCGGATCGCCTCCCGCCAGCTCGAGCAGGAGAGCTCCTTCCCCCCGGGCCACGGCCTGCCGGCCCAGCCGAGCGAAGGCGGTGCCGCCGGCGGCGTGCTCGAACGGGCCGAGACCCCGGCGGGGCCCCTCGTCGGTCACGAGGGGCAGGTAGCCGATCTCCCCCGCTGCCCCCCCGGCGCCGCGGTAGACATCGCCGCCGATGAGGGCGGCGCCGCCGATGCCGACCCCGATCTGGACGAGGAAGGCGTGCTCGACCCCGCGAGCTGCTCCCTGCCAGCGCTCGGCGAGCAGCGACAGGCGTACCTCGTTGTCGACGAGCACGGGGCAGGGGAAGAGGTCCTCGAGGCGGGCCGCCAGCCGAATTCCCTCCCAGCCGCCGAGCTGGGGGGCGAGGGTGACCCGGCCCGACCTCGGGTCGACCACTCCAGGCGTACCCACTCCCACCGCCTTCACCTCGTCCAAGTCGGCGCCGGCGGCGGCCAGGGCCTGGTGGGCGGCATCGGCCACGAGGGCGAGCATGGCGTCGGGGTTGCGGCGCTGCCGGGGGCCGGTGCGGCGCCGCTCCGTCGCCTCCACTCGGCCGTTGAGGTCGGCAGCCAGGGCGAGCACCTTGTTAGCGCCGATGTCGACGCCCAGCACGTAGCCGTAGCGGCTGTTGAAGGTGAGCATCTTGGCCCGGGGGCCGGGTCGCCGAGGCCGAGCGTCGCCGTCGGCGGCGCTCTCCAGGACGTACCCTTCCCGCAGGAGCAGATCCACCACGTCCCGGACGGTGGGCTTGGAGAGACCGGTGGCTCGGGCGAGCTCGGCGCGGGAGATGGGGCCGTAGGCGCGAATAGCCCGCAGCACAGCGGCCGAGTTCAGTCGGCGGAGCAGGCGCGGCGATCCTGAGGGTAGCCGATTCGGCATTGACTCCGGTTCCGAGCGATGTTAGAAAGCTTTCCTATCAGTTTGCAAGGCGCCCCGCCTCCTCCCTCCGGTGAGACAGCTCCATCGCTCACACTTCGACCACATCGGCCTCGTCACCGACCAGCCGCGGGAGGGTGAGCGGTGGGTGGAGGCGACGCGGGTGTGGGTGACGAGCCCCCGGGAGCATCCCTTCAACGTCGAGTGGCTGCGGTTCGAGCCGGACAGCCCGGTGACCGGGCCCCTGCGCACGCAGCCCCACGTGGCCTACCGGGTGGAGGACGTATGGGCGGCCATAGAGGGCCACCGGGTGCTGGCCGAGCCCTTCCAGGTGGGGCAGGGCTTCGCCACGGTGGCGTTCGTGGAGGTGGAAGGCGCGGTGGTGGAGCTCATGCAGTACGCCGATCCGGACGAGGAGGGCTGGTTTTGAGCCACCACCAGGGGCCGGTGAAGATCGCCATCCGGGGGGCGACCAAGGTGTACGAGACGAAGAGCGGCCCCGTGCACGCCCTGGAGAGTCTCTCGGTCGACGTCCACGAGGGGGAGCTCGTGTGCGTCCTCGGCCCTTCCGGGTGCGGCAAGACGACCCTGCTTTGGGCCCTGGGCGGTCTCCACGCCCTCACCCGGGGCGAGATCCTCCTCGACGGCGAGCCGGTCCGCGGTCCCCGCCCCCGGGAGATCGGCTTCATCTTCCAGGACGCCAACCTCCTGCCCTGGCGGACGCTGCGGCAGAACATCGAGCTTCCCTTCGAGATCAAGCGCCAGCCGGTGGATGGGGCCCGTATCGACCGCCTGCTCGACCAGGTGGGCCTGACCGGCTTCGAGCGGGCCTACCCGCGCGAGCTGTCGGGCGGCATGCAACAGCGGGCGTCCATCGTCCGCGCCCTCGCCCAGGACCCGGCCGTCCTGCTCATGGACGAGCCCTTCGGCCAGCTCGATGCCTTCACCCGGGACGAGATGAACCTGCTTCTCCTCCGACTGTGGGCGGAGAGCCGCAAGACCATCGTCTTCGTCACCCACAACATCAGCGAGGCCATCTTCCTCGCCGACCGGGTGGTGGTGATGACCCCGCGGCCGGGGCGGCTGGCCCGCATCTTCGACATCGATCTTCCCCGCCCACGCACGCTCGAGATGACCTTCGAGCCCGAGTTCGTGGAGCAGATCCAGGAGATCAAGGCGGTGGTGGAGGCGGGCGGCCGCCACGCCGTGGAGGTGTGATGGGTGCCAGGCACTGCACCAGGTTTGCAACGGGGGCGCCATGAGCGAGGTCCCCACCGAGCTGCGCGACGAGATCCCGAGCTTCAAGGAGAGGCCGGGCCGCCGCGACCACGGGCCCATCGATTGGACGGCCCTGACCTCCATCCGCGGCGCCAAGAGCGCCGTCGAGATCGCCACCGTCATCGCCATCGCCTTCGGCGTCTTCTTCGGCGTGGAGGGGATCCTGCGCTGGACGGGCACGCCCGAGTACACGTTTCCCAAGCCCACGGCCATCGTCTCCACCCTCGTCACCGACTTCGGCGAGCTGTACGCCCACCACCTGTGGGTGACCCTTCAGGAGTTCTTGATAGGGGTGGCCATCGGCTCCACCGTCGGGCTCGTGCTGGCGGCGGTGATCACCCAGAAGCCGTTCGTGGAGAAGGTGGTGGCCCCTTACGTCATCATCCTGGTGACGACGCCGGCCCTGGCTCTGGTGCCGTTCCTGCGGGTGAGCCAGCTTCCGGTGGTGACGGGGGTGGGCAAGTGGCCCATCATCGTGGCTGTGGCTCTGGCCTCGGGGCCGATGGTGCTCATCAACGCCGCCACCGGCTTCCGCCGCACCGACCTGGCCAAGATCGCTCTGGCTCGCTCGTACGGGGCGACCACGTTTCAGATTTTCCGCAAGATCCGCTTCCCGCTGGCTCTGCCCATGATCATCGTCGGCTACATGGTGGGGTCGATCTTCGGGCTTCTGACGGCGGTGGGCGGCGAGATGGTGGCGCCCAGCGAGGAGGGCGGCCTGGGTCAGCGGCTCATGTACTTCTCGTCCCTGATCCGCATGGCCGAGTTCGGCGCCGTCATCCTCATCATCGCCGCGCTCGGCATCTCCATCTACGTCGTCTTCTACTTCATCGGGAAGCGCTGGGCGAGCTGGGAAGCGTAAGCCAAGGGGAAAGGAAGGGAGGTGTGATGGAAGAGAAGATCGTCATCGAGGAGCTCAGCGAGGAAGGCTTCACTCGGCGGGAGCTGGTCGGAAAGGCCGCTCTGGCCGGAGCTGGCCTCACGGCCCTGGGCTCCCTCCTCGTCGAGGAGGCCTCGGCGAGGACGGGCGGGCTGGACGTGGTGCGCTGGGTATCGCCGCGGGGGACCCTGGAGGTGATGGACGACTACAACCTCGTTGTCCCCATCAAGATGGGCTACTTCCGCCGGCTGGGCATCGACGCCCGGCTCAACGGCGGTCCCGGCCGCAACGAGATGCAGCTCATCGCCGCCCGGCAGATGGACATGGGCTACGCCTCGCCGGGGGTGATGACGGCGGCCATCGACGCCGGCGTGCCCGTGATCTCGATCTGGGAGCAGTACCCGGCCCAGGTATTCGACTTCGTCCTGCCCGGGGACAGCAAGATCACCCACCCGCGGCAGCTCAAAGGCAAGACCATCTCCGTGTTCACCATCGGCTGGAAGCCGATCGTCGATCCCATGCTGGCCGAGGTGGGGGTCGACCCCAAGTCGGTCAAGTACCGGGAGTTCGGTCCCCAGTGGGTGCAGGCGGTGGCCCTCAAGCTGGTCGACGCCGGGCTTGCCTGGGAGGGCCTCAGGGCCCAGCTTCTGGGTATGGCCGGGGTGTTCGGCTCCGGCTTCAACCTCAAGTTCCTGGTGGGGACCCAGTGGGGCTCCAAGCTGCCCTCGAACAGCTACCAGGTGCGCCGGGCCGACCTGGACGACCCCAAGCGGCGGGACATCTACACCCGCTTCCTGGCCGGCGTGGTCATGGGCTTCGAGTTCGCCCGGGCCAACCCGCGGGCGGCGGCCCAGATCACCTACGAGCAGTACCCGGGCCTACAGAAGCTGATTACGCCCCAGGTGGCTCTGGAGTCGATGATGCAGCTGGCGAGCGGCTACCACACCTCGCGCCGCAAGCCACCCCACCTGTACGGGTGGCACTACCCGAACGACTGGAAAAAGTACCTGGACTTCATCTTCAAGTTCAAGCAGACGAAGAGGCACCTGACGGTGGACGACGTCCTGACCAACGACCTCGTCCGGCCGGCCAACGCCAGGGCGGACAAGGCCCGGGCCGTCCGGGACGCCAGGAGGTTCAAGCTCAACCAGGCCTTCCAGAGGACGACCATCCCCAAGGGCCTGCCGCTGTAGTCGTGACCGGGGGAGGCGCCTCCGGGGCGCCTCCCCCGGCCGAGGGGAGGGCGCATGGACAACCCGCTTGCTGGCCACACCAACACGTACCACACCTACGGCTTGGGCGAGGCCCTGGCCGGCATCGCCGAGGCCGGCTTTCGGCACGTGGAGCTGTCCGCCGTGCCCGGCTGGACCGAGCACGTCGACCTGGACGCCGACCCCGCCCAGGTCGAGCGCCGGCTCGACGAGTACGGCCTGACGGCGGTGAGCCTCAGCGCCCACTCCGACCTGACCACCGACGAGGGGGTCGCCCACGGCGTCAAAGCGGTCCGCTTCGCCGCCGCCCTCGGCATCCCCATCGTCAACACGGCCATCGGCGGCCACGCCGGCAAGGAGGAGGACGAGCGCGCCTTCCTCGACCGGGTGGGCGAGCTGGCCGATGCCGCCGAGCAGGCCGGCGTCGTCGTCGCCCTGGAGATCCACGGCGACATCATGGCCTCGGGACGGAGCGCCCGGCCTCTGCTGGAGCGGATCGGGAGGGAGGCGATCAAGGTCAACTACGACACCGCCAACGTGGAGTTCTACTCGGGGGAGCGGGCGGTGGACGACCTCCCCGCCATCGTCGACCAGGTCGTGCACTGCCACCTCAAGGACACCACGGGGGGGAAGGGCAACTGGGACTTCCCCGCTCTGGGGAGGGGGGTGGTGGACTTCGGCCGGGTGCTCGAGATCTTCCGACAGGCGGGATACCGGGGCCCCTTCTCGGTGGAGCTGGAGTTCCAGGGCGAGCCCTGGCCGCCCTTTGCCGAGGTCACCGAGGCCATGCGCGCCTCCTACGAGCACCTGCGCGGGCTCGGCCTCTCCTAGCCATGGCCGTTCCTTCCCGGTACATGCCGGAGATGACCAACCTCCAGGTGCGGGAGTACCTGGAAGGGGGCGGGCGGACGGTGATCGTCCCGGTGGGCTCCACCGAGGACCACGGCGACCATGGGCCCTTGTGGACGGACGTGTACATCCCCCTGGAGGTGGCCAAGCGGGCGGCGCCGGAGCTGGACGCCTTGGTGGGGCCACCCATTCCCTTCGGCATCGCCCACGACCACCGCGGCGCCCACGGGCTCGTCCACCTGCGCATCGACACCTTCCTCGACCTCGTGGGCGACATCTGTCTCTCCCTGGCCGACGTCGGCTTCCGCCGCATCGTCCTCCTCAACGGCCACTACTGCAACACCCACGCCTTGGAGCTGGCCGTCGCCCGTCTCCACGACGAGCTTCCCGCCGGTGTCCGCGTGTACCCGTTTCCCTACTGGGCGGGGCTCGCCCCCGAGCAGGCCGAGCGCTATCTGTCGGGCTCGGTCGGTATCCACGCCAACGTGGGAGAGACCTCCATCGTACTCGCCATCGACGAGAGGCTGTGCGACATGGCGCGGGCGCGCGACTTCACCCCCGAGCTGCCGGAGTTGCGCACCAGCGCCTTCGCCCTGCTCGACCCGCTCTTTCTCGCCACCCCCGGCTCCTTCTGGTCGCTGCTCGAGGACGGAGGCGGCGTCTGGGGACGGCCGAGCGAGGCCACGGCCGAGAAGGGAGAGGAGTTCCTCGGCTGGTGCGTGCAGGCGGTGGTCAGCCTGGTGCGCGACCTGGACGAGGTCCACGACCGGCTGGAAGCCCGCTACCTGCGCACCCGGAGGCGGCGGGGTGCCGCTGGCTGAGCTGGGCACGCGGCGCGTCTACTACGAGGAGCACGGCTCCGGCCAGCCTGTCCTCTTGATCAGCGGCTTGGGCGCCGACCACACCGCCTGGGAGCTCCAGACCGAGGATCTCCAGCGCTCCTTCCGGGTCATCGTGTTCGACAACCCCGGCGTGGGCAGGACGGAGGGGCCTCCCGGGCCCTACACGACGGCCCTCTTCGCCGACACCGCCGCCGACCTGCTCCGTCACCTGGGGATCGGGCAGGCGCACGTGGTAGGCGCCTCCATGGGCGGCCTCATCGCCCAACAGCTGGCCGTGCGCCACCCCGAGCTCGTGCGCACCCTCCTCCTCCACTGCTCCTGGTGGCGGGCCGACCCCTACACCCAGGCCCTGATCCGAAGCTGGCAGGCCCTCGCCCGCGCCGCCGGCATGCTCGAGCTCGCCCGCCAGATCTGGCTGTGGGTGTTCACGCCCCGCTTCTTCGAGGAGCGGCCCGAGAGGCTGGCCGAGCTCGAGCGCCGCCTGGGCGAGGATCCCTACCCCCAGACGCCGCAGGCCTTCTGCCACCAGGCCGAGGCCTGCCTCTCCCACCAGGCGCTGGAGGAGGTGCGGGGAATCCGCGTCCCTACCTTGATCAGCGTGGGCGAGCGGGACATCCTCACCCCGCCTGCTCACTCCTTCGCCCTCCACGAGCGCATCCCCGGCTCCCAGCTCCACCTGTGGCCGGACATGGGCCACGCTCCCTTCTGGGAGATCCCGGACGAGCTCAACGCCCTCAACCGCGAGTTCTTGGAGGCCCACTGATGGTCACCCTGTCCATCCTCGGCGCCGGCTTCATGGGCTCCGTCCACGCCGGTAACTACCGGGCGCTGGGCGACCGGGTGCGGGTCAAATGGGTAGCGTCGAGGACGCTGGAGCGTGCAGCCCGGGTAGCCGAGACGGTCGGCGCGACTCCAACGACCGACCTGCACGCCGCCGTGACCGACCCTGACGTGGACGCCGTAGACATCTGCCTGCCCACGGGCCTGCATCGGACGGCCGCCGAGCAGGCATTCCAGGCAGGGAAGCACGTCTTCCTGGAGAAGCCCCTGGCCCTGACCTTGGAGGATGCCGACGCCATCCTCGCTGCCGCCGCCGGGGCCGGCCGCATCCTCATGGTGGGCCTGGTCCTCCGCTTCTGGCCCGAGTACGTGGAGCTGGAGCGGCGGGCGAAGGCGGGGGAGCTCGGCCGTCTCCTGGCCGTCTCCACCTCCCGCCTCTCCCCGCCCGCCGACTGGAACGAGTGGATGGCCGACCGCTCCCAGTCCGGCGGCACCGCCGTCGACCTCATGATCCACGACCTCGACCAGATGAACTGGCTCTTGGGGCAGCCGCGGTCGGTGTATGCCCGCGAGCCCTCCCCCGGCCACGTCCAGGCGGTGGTGGAGTACGAGCGGGGAACCGGCCTGGCCGAGGCGAGCATGTGCATGCCCCGCTCCTACCCCTTCTCCAGCTCCATCCGGGTGCTGGGCGAGCGGGGGGTGGCCGAGTACCGCTTCGCCGCCGCTCCGGCCGAGGGGGGTGGCAACATCGGCGCCGCCCAAGGGCCGGGCGGCCTCTGGCTCTATCCGGAGGGTGGCGAGCCGGAGCTGGTGGAGGTAGAAAGCGCCGACCCCTGGGGCCCGGAGATGGCCGAGCTCGTCTCCTGCCTGGAGGAGGGCCGCGCCCCCGAGCAGGGAACGGGGGAGCAAGCGCGGCTGGCTCTGGCCGTGTCGCTGGCCGCCAACCGCTCGCTGGAGAGCGGGCGGCCCGAGCCGGTGTGATGGAAGGCGCTCTGGAGCGGGTGTGGGCGGCTATCGAGGCCCGCCGAGGGGAGGCGGTGGAGCTCCTCTCCGAGCTCGTGCGGGTGAACAGCGTCAACCCCGCCTTTCCGGGCGTCCGCCGGGAGGAGGTGATCGGGGGCGAGACGCGGGTGAACGAGATCCTGCGCCTGCGCTACGAGGAGGCGGGCCTGGAGACGCACTGGGTCGCTTCCGACCCGGAGCGGAAGAACCTGGTGGGGGTGCGCCGGGGGCGGGGAGGGGGGCGCTCCCTGGCCCTGAACGCGCACGTGGACACAGTGCCGCCGGTCGATGCCGAGGCTTGGGCCGCCGGCAGCCCCTGGACGCCCGAGCTTCGCGACGGCTGCCTGCTCGGCCTGGGCTCGACCGACATGAAGGGCGGCGCCACGGCCATGTGGCTCGTCGCCCAGGCCCTGGCCGACGAGGGGGTGGAGCTCCAGGGCGACCTCCTCCTCCACTCCGTGGTGGGGGAGGAGACCATGGAGCACGAGCTGGGGACGACGGCGGTGCTGCGGGCCGGCTTCACCGCCGACGCCGCCATCGTCACCGAGCCGAGCTCCATCCCCGCTCCCCTGACGGTGTCGCCGGTGGCGGCCGGCAACTGGTACTTCCGCATCCAGGTGGAGGGCAAGGCCACGCACTGCGGAAACCGGGCCCTCGCCATCCGCCCCGGCGGGCCCGGCGATGCCATCGGCGTCAATGCGTTGGAGAAGGCGGTGAGAATCGTCCTCGCTCTCCAAGAGCTGGAGCAGCAGTGGGGCCTGACGAAGAGCCACCCCTTCTTTCTCCCCGGCTTCTTCTCCCTCCTTCCCGGCGTGTTTCGCGCCGACCCGGGCCTGGACATCCCCTTCTACTTCCCCCACCGGGCGGAGATCGCCTACTCCCTCTGGTACCCGCCCGACCAGACGGCCGAGGAGGCGCGGAGAGAGGTGGAAGAGTACGTGCTCGCCGCCTGCCGGCTCGATCCCTGGCTGCGCCGGCACCCGCCCCGCTTCCGGTGGATCTCGAGCTGGCCGCCGGCCCAGACCCCCTGGGAGCATCCGCTCGTGCAGACCCTGGTGCGGGCGCACGAGCGGGCGGCCGGCATCGTCATCCCCGATCCCAGCCCGGCCCACCCGGTCGCCTTCGGCGCCGCCTCCGATGCCTCCTTCTACGAGGCGGCCGGCATCCCCAGCGTCGTCTTCGGGCCCGGCGACCTGCGCATCGCCCACTGCAAAGACGAGAGCGTGGACGTGGAGGAGGTGGTGGCGGCGGCCCGGTCTCTCGCCGCCTGCGTGCTGGAGTGGTGCGGTGGCCCGGCGTAGGCCGTGGCGGGCGATCTGCGAGGTCCTGGCCGCCGAGAGGGTGGAGTACGTGTTCGGCCTGCCGGGGAGCCCCACCCTGCTCTACAACGACCTCTACGACTTTCCCCAGGTGCGGCCGGTACTCGTCCGCCACGAGACCGCGGCCGTGTTCATGGCCATGGCCTACGCGAGGGTGTCCGGGCGGGTAGGGGTGGTGCACGCGAGCCCGGGGCCGGGCATGGCCAACCTCCTGCCCGGGCTGCTGGAGGCCTGGTCTGCCTCCAGCCCGCTCGTCTGCCTCGTCTCGTCCACCGACCTTGCCTACGAGGGAATGGGAGCCTTCCAGGAAAGCCCCTCCCTGGAGATGGTGCGGCCGGTGACCAAGTGGGCGGTGCGCATCGACCTGCCCGAGAAGACCTCCTGGGCCCTCGCGCGCGCCTTCGGCCTGGCCCAGACGGGAAAGCCGGGCCCCATCTTCGTGGAGGTGCCGGCCGACGTCGGCCTGACCGAGGCCGACATCCCCGAATACCGGCCGCCGCTGCGGGAGCTTCGCAGCGCCGCCGACCCCGCTCTCGTCCGGCGGGCGGCCGAGGTCTTGGCCGCCGCCGAGCGGCCGGTGATCGTGGCCGGGGGCGGGGTGGGGCTCTCCGGCGCCGAGGCGGCCCTGGTGGCCTTGGCCGAGCGGCTCGACTGCCCGGTCGTGACCACCCCCTCCGGCCGCGGCTCCATCTCGGAGGCGCACCGCCTCGCCTTCGGCCTCGTCGGCCTGTACCGCACCGACTCGAGCGCCAAGCCCTACGACGAGGCGGACGTGGCCGTCTTCGTCGGCACCCGCATGGAGGAGCTCCAGAGCGGGCTTTGGAAGCTCCTCCCCCGGGGCGGCCGCTTCCTCCAGGTAGACGTGGATGCCTTCGAGATCGGGCGCAACATCCGCCCTGAGGTGGCGCTGGTCGGCGATGCCCGGCTCGTGCTGGAGCAGCTGGCCGAGGCGGTGCCCATGGTGCCAGGACGGGCGAGTACGGCCGAGCTCGTCGCCTACAAGGAGGCCTACGAGGCGCGGGTGGAGGCCGACTGCGCCCTGGAGGCGGGGCCGCTGCGGACGAAGCAGGTGGTGCACGCCCTCAACCGGGCCTTTCCGGAGGGCTTCGTGCTCGTCAACGAGAACGGCGGCCAGGATCTCTGGTCCTACTACTGCCCCTACCTGAAGGTGACCTTGGAGCGGGGCTGCGTAGCCCCGGCCGAGCAGACGTGCATGGGGTTCGGCGTCGCCGGCGCCATCGGCGCCAAGCTGGCCCGGCCGGACGCTCACGTGGTCTGCGTGACCGGCGACGGCGCCTTCCAGATGTTCATGCAGGAGCTGGCGACGGCCGTGCAGGAGCGGGCGCCCGTACTCTGGGTAGTCCTCGACAACGCCTCTCTCGGCTGGTCCAAGTGGATCCAGCGGGCGACGGGGAAGCGCTACATCGCCACCGACTTCCACGCCCAGCCCGACTTTGCCGCTCTCGCCCGGGCCATGGGGGTCTACGGCGAGCGGCTGGAGGCGCCGGGTCAGGTGGACGTCGCCCTGGCGCGGGCGCGGCGGGCTATGGAGGAGGGGAGCCCGGCTGTCCTCCACTGCCCCATCGACCCCTGGGACTTCCCCCCCGGCTTCGTCGCCTTCCACCGGGACGTGTGGGGCCTGGAGCTACCCGAGGAGAGGAGCGCACGGTGACCTTCGTCCAGACCGCATCGACCATCTGCTTCAAGCCCTACACCTTGGAGGAGGCGCTGCGCGGCCTGGCCGAGGCGGGCTTCGTGAACGTGGAGATCGGGGCGGTCAAGGGGTTCCTCGAGCACCTCGATCCCGACCGGCTGGGGCCGGCCGAGATCGGGAAGGCCCAAGCCCTCCTCGACCGCTACCGCCTCCGCTGCGTGTCCATGAGCGGCCACGCGCAGCTCCACACCGAGGAGGGCTTGAGCCGCCTGCGGCGCGTCCTCGCCTGCGGGCGGGCCCTCGGCATCCTCTGCCTCAACACCTTCACCGGCGATGCCGAGACGGAGGAGGAGGTGCAGGCCTTCACGCGCAACGCCCGGACCCTGGCCGACGAGGCGAAGGCGGCCGGGATCCGCCTCTGCATCGAGACCGACTCCAACCTCATGCCCACCGCCGAGGCGGGGGTGCGCCTGCTGGAGGCCATCGGCCACGACTGGATCCAGATCAACTACGACCCCGGAAACGTCGTCTACTACGCCGGCGCCCGGCCGGAGGAGGACATCCGCCACGCCTTGGGCCGCATCGGCCACGTCCACCTGAAGGACCAGCGGGGCGGCCGCGGGGTACTCGACTTCCCGCCCCTGGGCGAGGGCGAGATCGATCTCGCCTCCATCCTCCGCCACCTTTCCGCCTCCGGCTTCTCGGGCCCGGTGAGCATGGAGATCGAGTTCGTGAGCTACGAGTACCCGTCCTGGCCGGAGTGCGTGCAGGCTGCCCGTCGCGGCAAGGTCTACTGGGACGGCCTGGGTCTGTAGCCCTCCCGTGACCGCTGGGCGGCCCGATGGGCGTCCCCAGGGGCTCGCGCGCGCTGTGCCCGTCGGGCTCCTCAGGCAGCCAGCGGCACGAGCCTGGAGCGCCTGAGGTTCCGGTCGCGGGTCACGAGCGGCACCCGGTGTACGAGGCTGGTGGCGGCGATGATCTCGTCGGCGGGATCCCCGCGAACGTCCAGGCTGCCGATCCCGCGGCACACCTCGAGGTCCAGGGGCCAAACCTGGATCCGCGACAGGACGCGGATCAGCTCGACGTCGTCGAGGTCGATCTCGATGCGGCCGAGCTCTGCCAGCTTGGCGAGATGCTCCAGGACTCGGCCCGGAGGAGCTTGGCCTCACGAGTGGTGAGGCTTCCGGCGAGCGCGTGCAGAAGAACGTGGGTGTCAAGGTTGAGCATCCCAGGGAAGCCCGGTCGACAAAATGTCGCCCTTGATGCGGATCTTCCCGGCTAGGCTCCCGAGCAGGTCCGCGGAGTCGGCGCCGATCGGGATCAGCTTGGCCACGGGACGACCGCGCTTGGTGATGACGATGCCCTCGGGATCGACGCGATCGAGAAGGGCGAGGCACTGCTCCTTGAACTTCCCGGCGGGAATCGTGCGCACCCGGCCATGGAGCTCGTGGTCGATCCAGATGACCAGTCGTTTCAACTGGACATGAGCAACGGTGAGTCCAATGAGAGGAGCCCGGGAGGGAGCAGGCCGGGCTGTGACCCGCTCGCGTGGGCCATGGCCGAAAGCGAGAAGGTGTCAGCCGCGCTCGGCAGCCAGGCGCTCGGCGTAGCCTCCCTCTCGGAAGGCCGCGACCGGGTCGGCGGGTAGGCCTCGCTCCTCGCGGAGGCGGCGGAGGAGGGGCCGCACGTCCGTCTCGAAGGCAGCCACGAGAGCCCGGTGAGCGGCGAGCACGTCTCCCTTCGCCTGAGCTTGCAGGAGCCTTTGTCGATCAACGAGGAGGGCCTTGGCGTACGCCGTCTGGATGTTGACCACCGACTGAATCATGGCCTCGATCTTCCCCTCCACGTTGTGGGACTGGTCGATCATGAGCGCCGCCGCCCGCGCCGTCTCTTCCGTGCGGGGGTCGAGACGGGCGGCGGCCATCTCCACCATGATGCGGAAGAGCTCGAACGGGTCGATGGAGCCGACCATGAGGTCATCGTCGGCGTACTTGCGGTTGTTGAAGTGGAAGCCGCCGAGAAGTCGTTCCTCTAGTAGGAGAGCCACGATCTGCTCGATGTTCGTGCTCTGCGGGTGGTGGCCTGTGTCCACCAGCACTCTCGCCTTCGCGCCCAGCTTGCGGCAGACGAGGGCGGCCGTGCCCCAGTCGGGAAGATCGGTGCTGTAGAAGGCGGGCTCGAAGAGCTTGTACTCCAAGAGGAGCCGCATCCCCTCGGGCAGGGCGGCGTAGATCTCCTCCAGCGAGGCGAGGAGGCGGCGGAAGCGCCCGCGCAGGTCGTCCTGGCCCGGGTAGTTGGTGCCGTCGGGAACCCAGAGGCTGAGGATGGTCGAGTCCAGACGGTGGGCGATCTCCACGCACTCCAGGCAGTGCTCGATCGCCAGCCGGCGGACGCCCGCGTCCGGGTGGGCGAGACTTCCCAGGCGGTAGGCGTCGTCCTGGAAGAGGTTGGGGTTAACGGCGCCGATGCGCACCCCCGCCCCCTCGGCGAAGCGGCGAAGCTCATCCCAGTTCTCTACCTGGTCCCAGGGGATGTGGATGGCCACTGTGGGGCAGGCGCCGGTGAGCCGGTGGACAAGGGCGGCGTCGGCGATCCGCTCCTCCACCGTCCGCGCCGCCCCCGGCCAGGGGAAGACGTGGAAGCGGGTGCCCGAGTCGCCGTACCCCCAGGAGGGGGTCTCCACGGCCAGCCGGCGAAGCTCGGCCAGGACCGCCTCGGCGTCGACCGCCTCCGTTAGCTCGTCGTGCACGGCGTCAGTGTGACGGAGGAGAGGGCCGGGCGGAGCGCTTTCGCTTTCGCTGAAACTGATTGCGTAAGTTTCGTTGACAGGTTTCGAAATCAGTCGTAAGGTGCCCTCGACGTGGCGAACCTGACGGCCACGCAGCGCATGCAGCGGATCCTCGACCTGCTCCAGACGCGCGACGCGCTGCGCGTCTCCGAGCTGGCGGACGAGTTCGCGGTCTCCCAGGTCACCGTCCGCCACGACCTGTCCGAGCTTGCCCGGCAGGGGCTCGTCGCCCGCGTGCGCGGCGGCGTCCGCGCCCTGGAACGGGGCCACACCGAGCTTGCCTTCGACGTGCGCCTGCGCCTTCAGGTGGCCGAGAAGCGGGCCATCGCGCGAGCGGCAGCAGCCCTGGTGGGAGACGGGGAGGCGGTGGCCTTGGACTCGAGCACGACCGCCTACTTCCTCGCCCTCGAGCTGCGCGGCCGGCGCGAGCTGGTGGTGATCACCAACGGCCTCCTGATCGCCGCAGCGTTGGCCGGCTCTCCCGGCATCACCGTCCTCGTCACCGGCGGCATGCTTCGTCTGCCCGCCATGTCCGTCGTCGGCGATCTCGCCGCCGAGGTGGTGCGGAGGGCCCACATCGACAAGGGCTTCTTCGGAGCGCGCGGGCTCAGCCTGGAGCGGGGGCTCATGGACCTGAACCCGGAGGAGGTGCGGGTGAAGCAGGAGCTGGCCGCCGCCTGCCGGCAGGTGGTCGGCATCTTCGACAGCACCAAGTGGCACCGCACGGCGCTCCTTCCCTTCGTGCCGGCGGACAAGGTGGACGCTATCGTCACCGACAACGCGGCGCCCGCCGAGCTGGTCGAGTCGTGGCGGGCGCGTGGGGTGGAGGTCCTGACCGAGCGGCCGAGCCGCCGCCCGCGCCCCCCGGAGCAGCTTCCGCGCCTGTACCGGGAAGCCCTGGGGCGCGGCGGGGGAGGCCTGTGGGCGGAGGGGGGCTAGGGGGTGGCAACCATGGTGGCCGTCGACCTGGGGGCCCAGAGCGGGCGGGTGGCAGTCGGGCTCCTCGACGAGGGCCGGCTGTCGGTGGAGGAGGTGCACCGCTTCGCCAACATCCCTGCCCCGGCCGGCGGGACTTTGTACTGGGACGTGCTCAGCCTGTACCGGGGCGTTCTGGAGGGACTGCGAGCCGCCGTGCGCAGGGCGGGAGGGCAGGTGGACTCCGTCGGCGTGGACACATGGGGGGTGGACTTCGCCCTCCTCGACCGGGCCGGCAGGCTGCTCCAAAACCCGGTGCATCACCGCGATGCCCGCGGCCAGCGGGGCATGGAGCACGCCCTCGCCCGCGTCTCTGCCCGCGAGCTGTACGAGCGGACGGGAATCCAGATCATGCCCATCAACACGATCTTCCAGCTCGCCGCCATGGTCGAGGAGGAAGATCCGGCTCTTGAGGCGGCTGAGACGCTCCTCCTCATCCCCGACCTTCTCCACTACTGGCTGAGCGGCTCCCTCGGCTGCGAGCTGACCAATGCCACCACTACCGCCTGCCTCGACCCGCGGTGGGGGAGCTGGGCCCATGACCTCTTGGCCCGGCTGGGCATCCCTGCCTACCTGTTCCCGGATGTGGTGCCGCCGGGGACGACGCTCGGCCCGCTGCGCGACGACGTCCTCCGGGAGACGCGGCTGCGCGGGGCGCAGGTGGTAGCGCCGGCCACCCACGACACGGCCTCGGCCGTGGCCGCCGTCCCCTTCCGCAGCGTCGGCGCCGTGTACGTGAGCGCGGGCACCTGGTCTTTGGTCGGGATCGAGGTGCCGGGGCCGGTCATCGACGACCGTACCTTCGCCGCCAACCTGACCAATGAAGGCGGTGTCGCCGGCACCACCCGGCTTCTGCGCAACGTCACCGGTCTTTGGCTCCTGCACGAGTGCCGTAGGACGTGGGCGGAGGAGGGCTGCGACTGGACCTTCGACGAGCTCCTCGTCCAAGCCGAGAAGGCGCCGCCGTTCCGTTCGCTCGTCGATCCCGACGATCCCACCTTCGCTCCACCCGGGGATATGCCCGCGCGCATCCGCGCGTTCTGCGAGCGACGCGGCCAGCCCTCCCCCTCCAGTCCCGGGGAAGTGGTGCGCTGCGTGCTCGAAGGCGTCGTCCTCGGCCAGCGGCGAGCCGTCGAGCTCCTGCGCATGGCCGCCGGCGCCGACCCGGCCGAGGTGCACGTGGTCGGAGGTGGGGCCCGCAACCGGCTCCTCTGCCAGTGGACGGCGGACGCCACCGGCCTCCCCGTGCTCGCCGGCCCCGAGGAGGCGACCCTGGTGGGAAACCTGCTCGTCCAGGCCATGGGCCTGGGGGAACTTGGGTCGCTGGAGGAAGCCCGCGACGTCGTCCGCTCCTCGCTGGCGCCGACGGTCTACGAGCCGGGGGAGCGGGAGGGGTGGGAGGAGGCCTACGCCCGCTTCCAGGACGTGGCCGACTCCCCTGGCTCAGTTACGGAGGCGGCGACCGGATGAGCGGCGCTATCGCCGACGTGCTCGGGCCCATCCCCGCTCCCCTCGATCGCTGGGACCCCTGCGCCGCGGCCGCCCTCGGCCTCCTGGAGCAGCTCGTGTACCGCTCCCACCTGCTCGGCGCCGACCGAGCGCTCGCCAACCGGGGCGGCGGCAACACCTCCGCCAAGGGCATCACCGTCGATCACGCCGGGCGCAAGACGCCCACCCTGTGGGTCAAGGGCTCCGGCACGGATCTCGCCACCATCACCGCCTTGGGCTTCGCCGCCCTACGTTTGGACGAGGTGCTCCTCCTCCGCGATCGCCGGGCCATGGCCGACGAGGAGATGGTCGACTACCTGCGCCGCTGCGCCCTCGCTCCCGACCAGCCCCGCCCCTCCATCGAGACCCTCCTCCACGCCTTCGTCCCCGCCGCCCATGTGGACCACACCCACCCCGACGCGGTGATCGCGCTCACCGCCTGCCCCGACGGGCGTCGGCTGGCCGCGGAGGCGTTCGGCGACGAGGCCGTCTGGCTCGACTACCGGCGGCCCGGGTTCGCCATGGCCAAGCGCGTCGCCGAGCTCTTGGAGGAGAACCCAAACGCCCGGGCTGTGGTGCTAGAGAAGCACGGTCTCGTCACCTGGGGGGAGACGGGCGAGCAGGCCTACCGCACGACCCTCGAGTTCGTCTCCCGGGCAGCCGAGGCCCTGAGCGACGCCGGACGGGGGCGCTTCGGCCTGGGAGGACGGAAGGTGCGGATCGTCGGCGACGAGGAGGCCGAGCGGGTACTCGCCGCCGTTCTTCCCGCCCTGCGCGGTGCCCTGCTCTCCGACGCCCCCGGCCTCGTCCTGGAGGTGGACCGAAGCCCGGAAGCCCTCGCCTTCGTGTCCTCCCTGGAGGGGCCGGCGGTGAGCCAAATCGGGGCTCCCTGTCCCGACCACCTGATCACCACCAAGCACCGGCCGCTCGTCGTCGACTTCGACCCCGATCGCGACTCGGAGGCGGAGCTGGCGCGGCGGCTAAGCGAGGGGGTCGAGCGCTACGCAAGCTGGTACCGCGACTACTACGAGCGCCACCTGACCGAGGAGAGCCGCCTCTACCCGATGGACCCGACGGGCCCGCGCGTCGTCCTCGTCCCCGGCATCGGCATCGTCACGAGCGGTACCGATACCGGGCGGGCCCGCCTCGTCCGCGAGCTCTACCAACGGGCCATCGCCGTCCAGTCGGCCGCCCAGGCGGCCGGCGGCTTCCGCTCCCTGACCGAGGCGGAGGCCTTCGCCATTGAGTACTGGCCCCTCGAGCGCTACAAGCTCGCCCAGGCCCCGCCGCCGGCGGAGCTGACCGGCCGGATCGCCCTCGTCACGGGCGGGGCGAGCGGGATCGGCCGGGCGGCGGCGCGGCGCCTGGCCGAGCTCGGCGCTCACGTGGCCGTGGCCGACCTCAACGCCGATGGGGCCGAGCAGGTGGCGGCGGAGATCTCGGCGCGGCACGGGGAGGGGCGCGCCCTGGGCCTCGCTGTGGACGTGACGAGCGAGGAGGCGGTAAGGGACATGGTCCGCCGCGTCGTCCTCGCCTACGGTGGTCTGGACATCCTCGTCTGCTCGGCCGGGGTGGCGGTGAGCGCGCCGGTGACGCAGACGGGGCTGGCCGATTGGGAGCGGATCTACGCCGTGCTCGCGCGCGGCTACTTCCTGCCCGCCCGGGAGGCCCTCGGCGTCCTCGTCCGCCAGGGCCGGGGCGGCTCGATCGTGTTCGTGGGCTCCAAGAACGCCCTCGTGGCCGGCACCAACGCCTCCGCCTACTCCTCCGCCAAGGCCGCCTCCCTCCACCTGGCCCGCTGCTTGGCGGAGGAGGGGGGAAGGCACGGCGTCCGGGTGAACACCGTTAATCCGGACGCGGTCATCGAAGGCTCCTCCATCTGGTCGTCCCAGTGGAAGGCCGACCGTGCCAGCACCTACGGCATCAGCGAGGAGGAGCTGCCGGCCTTCTACCGGGCCCGCACCACCCTGAACGTGAACGTGTACCCAGAGGACGTGGCCGAGGCCATCGTCTTCTTCGCCACCGCTCGCTCGGCCAAGTCGACCGGCAACGTCCTCAACGTGGACGGCGGCATTGCCGCCGCGTACCCCCGGTGAGCGCCCAGACCTCGCCTCCGCTCGTCGAGCTGCGCGGCATCGCCAAGAGCTACGGCGGCGTGCAGGCTCTCGCCGACGTCAGCCTGGCCGTGCAGGCGGGCTCCGTGCACGGTCTTGTGGGCGAGAACGGTGCCGGCAAGTCCACGCTGGTCAAGGTCCTCACCGGCGCCGTCCACCCCGACGCGGGCGACATCCGCCTTCTCGGTCAACCCCACCGCATCGCCGACCCCCTGGCTGCGCACCGGCTGGGTATCGTGGCCATGTACCAGGAGCCCACCGTCTTCCCCGACCTGACGGTGGCGGAGAACGTGTTCGCGGGACGGTACCCGCGCGGTCGCCTGCACACCGTCGACTGGCGGAGGATGCGGCGGGAGGCGGGACACATCCTGGCCGATCTGGGCGTGGACTTCGGCCCCGACACCCCTGTGCGCGGCCTAGGCGTGGCCGACCGCCAGCTGCTCGAGATCGCCAAGGCCTTGTCGGCCCGGGCGCGCCTCTTGATCATGGACGAGCCGACGGCAGCCCTCTCCCCCCACGAGGTGGACACCCTGTTTGCCACCGTCCGCCGGCTGCGCGACCGGGGGGTGGCGGTGCTCTTCATCAGCCACCGGCTCGAGGAGGTGACCGCCATCGCCGACGTCGTCACCGTCCTGCGCGACGGGCGGCACATCGTCACCCGTCCCGCCCGCGAGCTGTCGCACGGCGAGCTCATCCGGCTCATGGTCGGGCGGCCGCTGGAAGCCCTCTTTCCCAAGGAGGAGACGGAGGTGGGCGAGCCATTGCTGGTGGCGGAGGGCTTGAGCCGGCGCGGCGTCTTCTCCGACATCTCCTTCCAGCTCAGGCGGGGCGAGATCGTCGGTCTCGCCGGCTTCGTAGGGGCGGGCCGCAGCGAGGTCGCCCGCAGCCTGTTCGGCGTCGACCCCCTCGATGGGGGGCGGGTGTGGATCGGAGGACGGCCGTTCCGCCCTCGGTCGCCGCGGGCCGCGCTGCGCCGCGGCTTGGCCTACCTGCCGGAGGACCGGCTGACGCAAGGGCTCGTGCAGCAGATGTCGGTGCGGGAGAACGTGTCCCTGGCCATCTTGCCCTCCCTGACGCCGGGAGGCGTGCTCAGGCCGCGCCGGGAGAAGGTGCTGGCCCGGCGATTTATGGACCGGCTGCGCATCAAGGCGACCTCGCCGGCCCAGCCGGTGCGGAGCCTGTCCGGCGGCAACCAGCAGAAGGTGGTCCTGTCCAAGTGGCTGGCCGGCGAGCCCAAGGTGCTCATCCTCGACGAGCCCACTCACGGGGTGGACGTGGCGACGAAGGCCGATGTACATCGAGCCATCTCCCGCCTCGCTGCCGAGGGCCTGGCCATCCTCCTCATCTCGTCGGAGCTGCCGGAGATTCTGGCCATGTCCGACCGGGTACTGGTGATGCGGGAGGGACGCCTTGTCGCCGAGCTCATGCGTCGGGAGGCGACCCAGGAAAGGGTCATCCAGGCGGCGGCGGGCGTGGCGGAGGTGGCATGATCGCCCGCGGCCGCATGACGCCGCACGGCCTGGCGGCGACGGCCTTCCGGCTGCGCGAGACGGGCATCGCCATCGCCCTGGCTCTGGTCAGCGTCGCCTTCGCCATCCGGGCGCCCAACTTCCTCACCCTCGACAACTGGCAGGACATCGCCAAGGAGGTGGCCGTCGTCGTCGTCGTCGGGGTGGGGGAGACGATGGTCATCCTCACCCGCAACATCGACCTGAGCGTGGGCTCCATGGTCGGGCTCACCGCCTACCTCACTGCGGACACGCTGGCCGGCAACAACGGCGCCCCGCTCGGGCTCATTGCCCTCCTCGCCGTGGCCGTCGGCGTCGGCCTCGGGCTCGTCAACGGCCTCCTGGTCGCGGTCGCTCGCATACCGGCCATCATCGCCACCCTGGCTACGCTGGCCATCTACCGCGGCATCGCCTTCGAGATCACCGGCGGTCAGCGCATCGCCGCCTTCCAGCTTCCCGACCGCTTCCTCGATGTGGCCGCCACCAAGCCTGCCGGTCTTCCCACCCTGGCTTGGATCGCGCTCGGGGTGGCCCTCGCCGGCGCCGCCGTCCTGCGCCTGGCGCCGTGGGGCCGGGACTTCTACGCCATCGGGTCGAATCCGGAGGCGGCCCGGCTCGCCGGCATTCCCGCCGGGCGCCGTGTGGTCGGCGCCTTCGTCATCTCCGGGGCGCTGGCCGGGTTGGGCGGGTTCATGTGGGCGGCCCGCTTTCCAACCGTGGACGCCGTCGCCGCCACCGACTTCGAGCTGGCCGTCATCACCGCCGTGGTGATCGGAGGGGTGAACGTGTTCGGCGGCTCGGGCTCGGTTCTGGGGGCCGTGCTCGGCGCCGTCCTCGTGGCCACCATCGCCAACGGCTTCACCCTACTCCGGCTGTCGGAGTTCTGGAAGATCTTCTTCAACGGCCTGGCCATCGTCGTCGCCGTGACCATCGACGCCCTGGTCACGCAGCGGTTGCAGGAAGCCCTGCGCCAGCGCCGGCGGGCCCAGGTGCTGGCGGCGCGGCGCCTGGAGGCAGAGACGTGACCCGGGCGAGGACGCTGGCTGGGCGCGCCCTCGCGCGCTGGGAGACGCTCCTCGTCGTCGGCATCCTGGGCGTGGGCGCGTGGAGCGCGACCCTGTCGCCCTACTTCCTCGAGCGGGCCAACCTCCTCGACCTCATCACGCCGTACGTGTTCATCGGCCTCCTCGCCTTCGGCCTCACCTTCGTCGTCATTGCCGGGGAGATCGACATCTCCGTCGTCTCGACCTTGGCCGTGTCCGTGGTCTCCTTCGCTCAGCTGGTGGAGGCGGGTGTCAACGTGTGGACGGCGGCGCTCGCCGGTCTGGCCGCCGCCACCGCCCTGGGGCTGGCCAACGGCGTCCTTGTCGGCCTGCTCAACCTTCCCTCGCTCGCGGTCACCCTCGGCACCCTGGCCGCCTACCAAGGTCTCGCCTTCGTCGTCCTGTCCGGGGAGGGGGTGTCCGAGTTTCCCTCCGGTTATCTGAAGATCGGCGGCGGCTACATCGCCGGTGAGCTTCCCATCGCCTTGCTCGTCCTGCTCGGCTTCGCCGTCCTGCTGGGGCTGCTCTTGCACGGGACGCGCTTCGGGCGCTACGTGTTCACCATCGGTTGCAACCGGGAGGCGGCACGCTTCTCGGGCGTCCCCGTGGGCCGGGTGCGGGTTAGCGTGTTCGCCCTCTCGGGGCTCATGGCCGGCGTCGCCGGAGTACTCGTCTACGTCGGCTACTTCGGCTCAGCCCGAGCCGACGCCGGCCAGGGGCAGCTGCTGGACGTCGTCACGGCTGTGGTGCTGGGCGGAGTGGACATCTTCGGAGGGGTCGGCTCCATCGCCGGCGTCCTCCTCGCCCTCGTCCTGGTAGCCGAGCTCCGCAACGGGATGCAGCTCGCCAACCTCCCCGGCGACCTCCAGAACATCGTTATCGGCGGTCTCCTCGTGACCGCCATCGTGACCGGAAACCTGGTTCGAGCTACCCAGGCGGGCGGGCTGCGGCTCCCCAGCCTGGGCGTGCGCAGAAAGGGGGTGGTGGCAGTCGAGACCGAGGCGGGAGTCTCCGTCAATCCCAGACTCGAAACGCGTCAAGGAGGGTGATCCCAATGCAGAGAAGGCGACTGCTCGTCCTACTCAGCCTCGTGGCGACCGCGGCGCTGGCAGCCGGGCTCGCAGCCGGGGTGAGCAGCGCCGGCCCGAGCCGGGCTGCGCCCAAGGGAAAGAACTACAAGATCTTCTTCCTGCCCAAGTTCATCGGGATCGGTGTGTTCACGGAGAACGGCAAGGGCGGCAAGGAGGCCGGTAGGGAGCTCGGCGACACCGTCGTGTACAACGGGCCCACGGAGCCGGTGGGAGCCAAGCAGGTTCCCTTTATCGAGTCGGCGGTGAGGCAGGGCTTCGACGCCATCGTCATCTCCGCCCCGGATGCCAACGCAGTCGCGCCGGCCCTGCTTCGAGCCAAGGCTCGCGGCGTCAGGGTCGTCTCCTACGACGGCGACGTTCGGCCCGACGCCAGGGAGATCTTCGTCAGCCCGCCGCTCGCCTCCGACATCGGGGCCTTCCAAGTGGAGTGGCTGGGCTCCCAGATCGGCTACAAAGGGGAGTTCGCCATCCTGTCGGCCACGCCCACGGCCGCTAACCAGAACACCTGGATCCGGTGGATGAAGGTCGCCCTCAAGAAGCCCAAGTACCGGAACATGAAGCTGGTCAAGATCGCCTACGGCAACGACAAGCCGGTCGACTCGGCCAGGGAGACCCAGGCGCTGCTCCAGGCGTACCCCAACCTCAAGGGCATCATCGCCCCCACCACGGTGGGCATCTCCGCGGCCGCTCAGGTGCTGAGCCAGGAGGGCGTCTGCGGGAAGGTGGCCCTCACCGGCCTCGGCCTGCCGAACGAGATGCGCAAGTTCGTGAAGAAGGGCTGCGCCAGGAAGTTCGGCCTCTGGAACGAGCGCGACTTCGGCTACCTCGCCGTCTACGTCGCTCACCACCTGCTCGATGGCACCATCACGGGCAAGATCGGCGAGACCTTCACTGCCGGGCGCATGGGCAAGCGGCAGGTCGTGAACTGCGCCGGCGTCAAGCCGTGCGTCGTCCTCGGCAAGCCGCTCGTGTTCACGCCCCAGAACATCGACAAGTTCAACTTCTAGAAGGGAGGCGGGGGAGCGGGGTAGGCCCCGCTCCCCCCGCTCGCGGAGGGTGCCGTGGCAGGCAAGCGCTATTGGTACGTGCCGGACGGATTCCTACCGGCCGAGTCCTCGCGGGGCGTCACGAGCCACGAGGCGGCCTGCCTTCTCAACCCCAACGATGCCGACGCCCAGGTTCGCCTCACCTTCTTCTTCGAGGACAGCGACCCTTTGGGGCCGGTGGAGCTGACTTTGCCCGCCCGCCGCACCCGCCACCTGCGCCTCGACGATCCCGACGCGCTGGGCGGCGTCGAGCTCCCCCGGGGGGTACCGTACGCCTACGCCGTCGAGAGCGACGTCCCGATCGTCGTGCAGCACTCCCGCCTGGATACCTCCGCCGGCGGCTACACCCTCTTCACCACCATGGCCTACAGCGAGTAGCGGGGACGTAATGTGCGACCACGGCGCTCGGCTTCAAGGACCCCGAGGGCGAGCGGCTGGCAGCGGAGGTGGCCGCGCTGGCGGGTGAGTCGAAGGCCCGTGTCGTGCGGGTGGCGCTGGAGGAGCGGCGGGCGCGGCTGCTCGACGAGCGGCAGGCGGCCGAGCGGGCTGCCCGACGGCAGCGGTTGCCGGAAGAGGAGGTCTGGCCACAGATCCCGGCTAGCGTCCGCGGCAGGCGGATCAGCAAGGACGAGCGCGAGGCCGCTCTCCGGTACGGGCCGGCTGGGTGTGATCGTCGACAGCTCCGCCCTCATCGCCGTCCGCGGCGAGGAGCCGGGATACGAGGAGGTCTGGGCGAAGCTGCGCGACGTGCCGAGCGCCCGCATCGGGACTCCCACGCTCGTCGAGACGGGCATCGTCCTTGCAGGCCGCGTGGGCGTGGCCGACCCGACGCTCCTTGCCCGCACAGTCGACGAGCTCCCGCTGGTGCCCATCCCCTTCGGCGAAGAGCACTGGCCCGTCGCGCTCGAGGCGGACCTGCGCTTTGGACGGGGACGCCACCCCGCTTCATTGAGATTCGGCGACTGCCTCCCGTACGCCGTCGCGTGTCTCGCCGGCGAGCCGCTCCTCTGCCTCGCCGACGACTTCACCCAGACGGACCTGGTGCTCGCCTGAGCCGACACGGGCGGGAGGCGAGGGCGAGGAGCGGGCTCAGGCGGCGGTGGCGCGGGCGTAGAGGGCGCGCAGGGCCCGCACCTCGCCGGCGTCGGGGCCGCTACCGTCGGGGCCGGGTGTCTCGAGCAGCGCGGGGAGGCCCTGGAGCTCAGGGTGGGCGAGGAAGACGCCGAGACCCTCCCCCATCATCCCCTGACCGATGTTGTCGTGGCGGTCGAGGTTGGAGCCCAGGGGAGCCTTGGAGTCGTTGACATGGAGGCAGCGGAGGCGCTCTCGGCCGAGGAGGCGGTCGACATCGGCCAGGAGGCGGTCGAGGAGGGCGCGGTCGGTGACGTCGTAGCCGGAGGCGTACAGGTGGGCCGAGTCGAGGCAGATCCCGAGCCGGGGGTGGCGGCCGGCCCGCTCCACGATGGCAGCCAGCTCCTCCAGGGAGCGCCCTACCGTGTCGCCCGCCCCGGCCGTGTTCTCCAAGAGAAGCCAGGTCGTCCCCCGGCACAGCTCCAGGCACCGCTCCAGGGCGGGCACGATGCGCTCAAGGGCCGCCTCCAAGCCGGCGCCTTGGTGGGAGCCCACGTGGACGACAACCGCCTCGGCGCCGATGGCCGAGGCCGTCTCTACCGTGCGGCCAAGCGTCTCCACGCTCTTGGCGTACACGTCCTCCTTGGGGCCGGCCAGGTTGACGAGGTAGAGGGCATGCACGACCACGGCGGCCAGGCCGGTCTCGGCCCGCCGCCGGCGGAAGCGGGCGAGGTCGTCGGGATCGTGGTCGGGGAAACGCCAGGTGCGCGGGCTCTGGACGAACAGCTGCACCGCCTCGGCGCCGATCTCGACGGCGCGGTCGATGGCGCCTTTGATCCCTCCTCCGCAGTGGGCGCCGAGCAGCATGCCGATACCCTACTTCCATGGCCGTTCGCGTTCGCATGGCTCCCTCGCCGACGGGGTTCCTGCACATCGGCAACGTGCGCACCGCTCTCTTCAACTGGCTCTTCGCCCGCCACGAGGGGGGCGAGTTCCGTCTGCGCATCGAGAACACCGACGTGAGCCGGGAAGTGGCGGAGGCGGCGGAGCAGATCCAGGAATCGCTGCGCTGGCTCGGCCTCTACTGGGACGGCCCCGTCACCTTCCAGCTCGACCGGCGGGAGCGCTGTCAGGCCGAGGCCCGCCGCCTCCTGGCCGAGGGGAAGGCGTACGAAGACGAGGGGGCGATCCGATTCCGCATGCCCGACGAGGGCGTGACCGCCTGGGACGACCTCGTGCTCGGCCGCATCGAGTACCCGAACGAGAAGCTGGAGGACGTGGTCATCCTGCGCTCCGACGGCCGCCCCACCTACAACTTCGCCTCCCCCATCGACGACTGGCTGGACGGGATCAGCCACGTCATCCGCGGCCAGGACCACGTGCCCAACACCCCCAAGCAGATCCGTATCCTGGAGGCGCTGGGGGCCGAGCCGCCCGCCTACGCCCACCTTCCCTTCGTTCTCGGGCCCGATGGGGCGAAGCTCTCCAAGCGCCACGGGGCCGTCACCGTGGAGGACTTCCGGGCCGCCGGCTACCTCCCCGACGCCCTCGTCAACTACCTAGCCCTCCTCGGCTGGAGCTACGACGACCGCACCACCATCATGTCGCGGCAGGAGCTGGTGGAGCGCTTCACCTTGGAGCGGGTGTCCAAGAGCCCGGCCGTCTTCGACTACGCCAAGCTAGAGTGGATGAACGGTGTCTACCTGCGGGCGCTGGATCCCCAGGCCTACGCGGACGCCCTCGTCGCCTACCTGCGCGAGCGGGGATGCGAGTGGGAGGAAGGGCTGGTGCGCCGGGCGGCGCCTCTCGTGCAGGAGAAGATGACCACTCTGGGCGACTTTCCCCGCCTGTGCGGCTTCCTGTTCGGCCCCGTGGAGCCGGATCGGGCGCTGCTCGACGGGGCCGGCTCCCTCCTGGCCGAGGCCGAAGACGTCTTGGCCGCAGTCGAGCCCTTCACCGCCGAGCGCATCGAGGCCGCCCTGAGGGCGCTGGCGGCCAGACTGGGGCTCAAGCCCCGCGATGCCTTCCAGCCCATCCGCGTCGCCGTCACCGGCTCGACCGTGTCCCCCGGTCTGTTCGAGAGCCTCGAGCTGCTGGGGAAGGAGGAGAGCCTGCGACGGTGCAGGAGCGGCGCCAGGCACCGCGTTACGGCCGGTAGGCGACGAAGCCGAGGGCGACGAGGAGGAGGCCGGCCGCCCACAGGGGCCACAGAGCGACCACGGCGCCGGCGGTAAAGGCGGCGGTGCCGGCGAGGACGACAGCGGTGGCGGCCGCCGCTGCCAGCGGCGGTCGCTGCTCCGGCTCGGCGGCGGGCAGCGCCGGCTCGTCCGCCAATCGGCGCCGAGCGAGCCGCACCTGGAACAGCGCTCCCCGCCACTCGAGGGCGAGGCGGGCAGCCTCCTCCGGCCCCTCCGCCGTCAGCCGTTCCACCACCTCTCCGGTAAGGTCGCGGGCTGAGAGCAGCGCCGCCCGCAGCGCGGCGTGGGCTCTCTCCGCCCCCGGCGGGGGATCGATGCCCGCCGCCAGCTCCTCCGCCCGGTGCAGGGCGTACTGAAGGGCGGGCAAGGTCTCCGCCACCTCCCCGTGCAGGCGGCGGACCGGGTCGGCGGCAATAGCCTCCAGGCAGGCGAGGGTGGTCGCCAGCCCGTCCCACACCCCTGACAGAGCGCTCGCGTACCGCTGGCGGCGACCCGTGGCCTGCATCCGGCTCACCCTGGTCGCGATGATACCGCCGTAGTACATTGCCGCCCGTGACATTGCCGCCCGTGCCGGCTGCGCCTCGACGTTCGCCTGGAGAGTTCGAGTCCCGTCTGCGCGCCTACATGGCCGAGCGGTCGGAGGAAGTGCGGGCGGTGCGGGTGGGGGAGAAGGAGGTGTCGGAGCAGGCTGCCATCGTTGCCCGCTACGCCGACCTCTTCACCCGTGAGCAGCTGGAGGAGTTGCGTCGGCTGGAGACCGAGGCGGCCTCCCCGGACGAGCGCGAGCGGCTGTACCGCCTGCGCAGAAGCTGCCAGAGCGGCGTCGTCTTCGCCGAGCTCGCCCCCCTCTACGACGCCTTGGAGACCGCCGAGCTCCACGCCCGGGTCGAGTACGGCGGCGACAGCTTGCCTCTGCGGAAGGCTCAGGCGGAGCTGGCCTTGGTCGCTGACTATGCTGCTCGGGAGGAGCTGGGGCGGCGCACGGCCGATGTCTCGGCCGGCCTCAATCCCCAGCGGCTGGAGCTCGTGCGGGCCTGGGAGGCCCTGGAGGCGGAGCTCTCCGGCGAGGCCGATCCGGTGGCGCGGAGCGAGGAGGAGAAGGGGATCTCGCTGCGCCAGCTGGCCGAGGTGCTGGGCGACGCCGCCGCTCTCGCCCGCGACCGCTACGTCGACATGCGGGAGCGCTGGCTCGACCGACTGCTCGGCCCTGACCGCCCGGCCCTTCCTTCCTTCTACCACGCCGCCTACATCCGGCGGCTTTCCCCGCTCGCCCACGTCTACACCAAGGAGCGGGCGGTGGCCGTGTGTCTGGACACCCTGCGCGGGCTGGGGTTGGACCTGGAGGCTCACCCCAACATCCGAGCCGATCTGGAGGACCGGCCCCAGAAGGCCCCCCGGGCCTGCGTGATCCCCGCCGATCCGCCCCAGGTGGTGCACCTCATCACCCGCTCCCTGGGTGGTCTGCACGACTACGAGGCGCTCCTGCACGAGGCGGGGCACGCCCTCCACTACGCAAGCTGCGACCCCGAGCTCCCTTACGCCTTCCGGGCGCTGGCGCGCGACCACGCCTTGACTGAGCTCTACTCCTACATCGTCCAGGCGGTGGTACGCGAGCCCGGCTGGCACGCCCGCTACTTCCGCCTCGGCGATACCGAGGCAGCCGACCACGCTGAGGCGGCCCTGTTCTTGGAGGCCATGCTGTTCCAGCGCTACGTGGCCAAGCTCCAGTTCGAGCTCGACTTCTGGTCCCGCTTTCACCGCGACGGCGGTACCCCCGACGGCTACGCCGAGCGCCTGACCGAGGCCGTAGGGCTCGCCTACCGCTCCGACAATTACCTCGCCGACATGGACGCGGGCTTCTACTCGGCCGACTACCTACGGGCTTGGATCCGCTGCGCCCAGCTTCGCTCTCACCTGACCCGGACCATCGGGGAGGACTGGTGGCGGAGCCCGGACACGGGCGAGCTCCTGCGCGGCCTGTTCCGGCAGGGCACGCGTCCCTCCAGCGAGGAGGTGGCGGAGCGGATCGGGTTCAACCCCTTGGACGTGCGACCGCTCGTGACGGAGCTGAACGGCCAGCCGCTGGCCGGCGCGGGCGCCGCCGGTCTGTAAGGGCGCCGTAAAACCGTCTACCGGGGGTGTCCCTTGCCCCCGGTGGGGGCTATGAAGTGACTGCGGGCACGCCGACTCCCTGGAGAGCAAGTCCCCGACATGGAGGGTAGGACATGAAGCACAAGCCGACGCTCGCCGCCGCCCTCGCCCTGGCCGCCCTGGCGGTACCGGCGGCCCTGGCCGGGCCGCCTCCGGGCAAGGGCAAGCCCCCGGCCACCGGCCCCGGCTGCAAGCCGCAGGTGACGGTCGTCCTCAAGGGCACGCTGAAGAGCGACCCGGGGCCGGGTGCCACCTCCTTCTCGCTGGAGGTGAACCGGGCCAACAAGCACGGACGGAGCCTGGTGACCTCGCCGCCGACGACGGTCACCGTCACGGTGGGCGCCGCCACCAAGGTGCGCCGCCGCGGCGCCAAGACCATCGATGCCCTGGCGCTGGGGGACCAGGCCGTAGTCCAGATCCGTCGCTGCAAGGGCGATCTCCCGCTCACCGCGGAGACGGTGGACGATGTCGCCGCCTCCCGGGTGACGGCGCGGCCTCCCACTCCTTCGACCCCGTAGCGGATGGCAGCGGGAGGGAGCCTGCCAGCGACGGGCTCCCTCCCGCCGGCGCGGGTGCCTCGGCTGCCGAGGTCAGCCCGTAAGAGGGTGTCGGCAGCCTCCGGATATGTGGGGGCCGCGTCCGTCAAGGTGGTGTACGAGTTTGAGCGCGTCATCCTCGCCTGATGTTCAGCGCGTTGTCGGCGTCGGCGTCACCTCCTCGCGGGTCGAATCGGGACGATGGATCAGTCGCACCTGGAGCTCGCGGGCCGCGAGCGCGGCTCCCGTGGCCTCGAAGTTCGCGGCGGCCTCGTCGGGTTCGGAGTCGGCGAGCGCCTTGGCGATCGACTCGGCGCTCATGTAGCGGCGGGCGACCGCCCATTCGACGCTCCTATGTCAAGTGGTCAGCGGTGGCAGGGCCTGCTCGGCCCAGGTGTAGAGGCGGCGGTAGACGACGTCGGAGAGGTGGCGCTTGAGCGCCCGGCGCGCTTCCCGCTTGGTCTTGCCCTCGGCGATCTTCCGCGCGAGGAAGCTTCGAGCGTGTGGGTCGACGCGGGCTTGGACGACGGCGATGCGGTGGAGGCAGGCGTTGATCTGGCGGTTGCCCCCGCGGTGGAGACGGTGGCGTCCGGCGGTGCTGCCCGAGCCGCAGGGGATCGGCGCCGAGCCGCCGAAGCGCGCGTAGGCCGCGTCGGAGCGGAAGCGGCGCACGTCGCCGGACTGCGCGATCAGCGTGACGGTCGTGGCCAGCCCAACCCCGCACACGTCCTCGAACGGGTCGCCGTGCGGAGCCGTGAGTGTGGCGAGCTCGCGCTCGAGCTCGGCGATGCGCTCGTTGAGGCCCTCGATCTCGAGAGCGAGGTCGCGGATGCAGCGAGCAGCGGCTCGCTCGGCGAGGTCGTCATCGAGCTCGATCTTCTTGAGCCGCCGGAGCGCTCGCGCCGTCGCGACGTTGCCCACGGCGGCTTCGGCCTCGGGGTCGACCTGCGCCCAGACCGCTCGCAGGCGCTGGATCGCATCGGTACGCCGTGCCACCGACTGCCGCCGGTGGGTGTCCAGGAAGGCGATCGCCCGGACGAGCGGAGGCTCGGGCGGGGCCGAGCTTCTCCCGGTAGCGCAGGACGCAGTGGGCGATCGCGACCGCATCGGTAGGATCACTCTTGCCCGGCCCTTCGTGGGGGCGCTCGCGCTTCACGCGCCAGGCTGGGACGTTCACGACCTCATGCCCTGCCGCGGCCAGCACGGCGCAGACGAGGCGGCCGTAGCCGGCCGCGTTCTCGACCCCGACGAGTGCCTGCTCCGCACCGTGCTCTGCAAGCCAGCGGCGAAGACGGGCGACGCCGGCGCGGCTGTTCGGGATCGTGAGGGTCGCGATCGTAGCGCCGCGCTCGTCGATGAGCGCCACCGCGTGGCTTCGCTTGTGGACGTCGATGCCGACGATCATGCTTCCTCCTTGTCGGTCGAGGACAGAGATCGGCTCGGGCTCGGCGCGGGACGCGACTGTGTTGGTGGTCTCGCCAACGCTCCTATGAAGTCACCTGCGCCGAGCCCTCCCCGTTCCTGGCGGCCGACGTGTCGAGTGCAAGCCATCGCGCACTGATCGCGCCCGGCGGAGGCAGTCGTTACCTGTGAGTCAGGCCGCCAGGCCGGGGAGAGCCTGGCTGTCCGAGCGGACAGCACTCAGCCAGTCTGAGACACAGTCGTGCTGCTCGGCGAGGACGGCGCCGACGAGGCGGGTGATCGCGGCGCGGTCGGGGAAGATGCCGACGACGTCGGTCCTGCGGCGGATCTCGCGGTTGAGCCGCTCGAGCGAGTTGTTGCTCCAGATCTGCCGCCAGTGCTCCTTCGGGAAGCTGGTAAAGGCGAGCAGGTCGGGGCCGATCTCATCCAGCAGCGCCGCCGCCTCCGGGAAGCGGGGCTGGAGCTGGTCGACGATGCGGCGGTGCTGCTCGCGCACCATCTCCGCGTCGGGCTGCGCGAAGATCGTCCTGATCATCGCCGCCACGAACGACTGGGCGCTCTTCGGGACGCGGGTCAGGATGTTGCGGGCGGCGTGGGTGCGGCAGCGCTGCCACGCTGCGCCCTGCAGCGTGGCGCCGATCGCGTCGACGAGCCCCTGGTGCGCGTCCGAGGTCACGAGCTTGACGCCTCGGAGGCCGCGGGCGACCAGGCTGCGCAGGAAGGCGAGCCAGGCGGCGCCGTCCTCCGAGGTGACGACATCCAGGCCGAGCGACTCGCGGAAGCCATCCCGGTTGACGCCGACGGCGTGGACGACGCAGACGTTGACGGTGCGTCCGCCCTCGCGGCACTTGACCTGAAGCGCGTCGAAGGTGACGTACGGGTAGGGCCCACCGTCGAGCGGCCGGGTGCGGAAGTCCTCCACGATCTGGTCGAGGCTCTGCGCCAGCCGCGACACCTGGCTCTTCGACATCCGGTCGATGCCGAGCTGCTGCACGAGCTTCTCGACCCGGCGGGTGGAGACGCCGGCGAGGTAGGCGTCGGCGATCACCGACACCAGCGCCTGCTCGGCCCGCCGCCGCCGCTCGAGCAGCCAGTCGGGAAAGTACGAGCCCTCCCTGAGCTTCGGGACGGCGAGCTCGATCGTGCCCTCGCGCGTGTCCCAGTCGCGCTCCCGGTAGCCGTTGCGCCGGTTCACTCGCTCCGGGCTCCGCTCCCCGTAGCCGGCGCCGCAGAGCGCGTCCACCTCGGCGCCCATCAGCGCCTCCGCGAAATCCTTCACCATCGCCCCTAGCAGATCCGGGCTCGCCTCCTCGAGCTGCTTGCGCAACCAGCCGGAAAGGTCCATCGTGGTCTCGACCACCGCGATCCTCCTTCGCGTCGTCTTGAACGGACTCCGCGAGGATGACGCGGTGGTCTGCTGTCACCCACCCGCGCCAGCCGCTGCGCGCTCGCCCAGGGCTCGCGCTCCGCGGCTGGCGCGGACAACCTCAACCAGCTCGTACACCACGAGGGGGAACGGTACTTCCGCTCGGCGGCCAGGAAGGAAGCCGCCGCCAAGGCCAGGAACAGGGCCTCGCTGTAGAGAGCATGGAGGTAGAAGGCGGTGGGGAAGAAGGCCACGTAGGCGGTGGCGAGTAGAGCTGGACGTGCTCCCAGTCGCTCTCGGGCCAAGGCATAGACGACGGCCAGGCCTGCCCAGGTCAGAGGGAGCGACAGGAGGAGCCCAGCGAGCAGCGGCCGTCCGCCCAGGACCTCGCTCCCTACCCGCAGGAGAGCCGGGTAGAGAGGGTAGAAGGCGGCGGCCTGGGGCTCCCCCGCATACCCCCGCATGGCGATCTCCAGGAACCACCCTCCGTCCCACTGGCGCCACAGGGGCAGGAAGGAAACGCTCTCCGCCCGTGCTGCCACGGCCGCCCCTCCCAGGGTGAACGCGGAGCTCGCCGCCCATACGGGGAAAACCGCCGCCAGGGGCGGAGAGGTGCCGAGCCCGCGCTACGAGCAGCACCCTCGGCCCGGGGGGTGCCGGCCTCCTTCCGGCGGAGAACCAGACGGCGCTGCACGGGACGTGCGCCATTGAAGCTCACGCACCGGCCGGGGTAGCCAAGGGAGCTCTATCAGGCGCCGGTCGACGGGCCGGGGAGGTAGGTACCGTTGGCGCCCGGCGCATGGCCGGCGATCGCCTTCCCCGCCTGGCTCTATCCCTCGGGCGCCTGGAGCGCCTCGCCTCCCGACCTCGGGGGGCGGCCGTCCTCTTCGGCCTCGGCCTGGCTGTCTACGCCCTCAGGGCGGTGGCTTGGCCCCTCCGCCAGGGGCGCGACCTGGACGAGTACCTGTACGTCTACATCCAGCTCCTCGACCGCCAGCCCCTCCTCCCCTGGTCGATGCTCTTCCGTACCCCGGTCACGCCGGTGGTGGCCGGCCTGGCCTTGGACGTGGCCGGGGGAGCGCTGGCCGAGCCCCTCATGGCCCTCCTCTACGCCGCCTCGGTGGTGGCGTGGAGCGCGGCCGCGGCCGCCTTCAGTGCCCGGGCGGCGATCCTCGTCGCTCTGGCCCTTCTCATCTACCCGGCCTGGGGGATCATGTTCCACGAGCTCTCGTCGGAGCCCCTCTTCTCCGCCGCCTACGCCCTGCTCGCCTTCCTCCTCGTCCGGGCCTGGCAGCGCCCGTCCGCGGGCCGCTTCGCCGCCGCCGGGCTGGCGGTGGCCCTGGCCGCCCTCATCCGGCCGGGAAACGTGGTCCTGCTCGCCCTCCTCCTCTACCCTCTCGCCCTCCCCGGCTCCTTTCGGCAGCGCCTGCGGCGGGCGGGCGCCTTCCTCGCCGCCGCCCTCCTCCCCCTCGGCCTGTGGACGGTCCACAACGGGCTCCGCCTGGGCGACTACACCCTGGCCCGCGGCGGCAACGCCATCATCCCCTTCTACCGGGCCTTCATCACCGACCGCATCGTCTCGCCCGCCAACGGGCCTGCCTCGCGGAGGCTGGCGGCGGCCATCCAAGAGCACCTGCTTTCCCGGGAGCCGTACCGCTCCTACGGCGTCACCCTCGACCGGGTGTTCGCCAGCGGCAGCTTCCGCATCCACGAGGACCTCTACCTCCTGTCCGACCAGGTGTTCGGTTGGGAGAGCGACTACCGGATACTCCGCGACGCCGGCATCGAGGCGGTACTCGCCCACCCCGAGACCTACGCCTCGGGCGTGGCTGCCACCGTCTGGCGACAGCTCAGCCGCTCCTACTTCCGGGCCTGGGAGAGCCGAGGCGGACAGGCAGTCGCCCGTACCGTCGTCGTCGGCGGCCGGCGGCTGCCCGACCCGGGCGAGGGCGAGCCCATCCCCGCCGGCCAGAGCGTGTGGATCTCCCGTCCCGACAACCGCATCCGGGAGGTGTGGACCTCTCCTACCGAGCACCGGTTCGTCTTCCGCGACCCCCGCGACCGGCCGCGGTTCGAGGAGATCGTCCGCCGCCGGGACGAGCTCCTCTCCCGCCTTCCCCGTCGTCAGGGAGAAGCCCGGCTCGCCCTGCGGCTGAACCAGCTCTCCCGCTGGTTTCCGCGCCCCATCCTGTGGATGGCCGCCGGGCTCCTCGCTCTCCTCTGGCGCCGACCCCGGGGTGCAGGGACCCTCGCCGCTCTCGGCCTGTCAGCCCTGCTCGTCATCCTCCTCAACGCCCTCGGCCTCTTCGCCGACCCCCGCTTCGCCTTGCCGGTGGCGCCAGCGTTCGTGCTCCTCGGCGCCGCCGGCCTCCTGGGTAGCAGGGCCTCCCTTTCGGCCGAGGAGGATGGGAGCGGCAGGCCCTCCCCGCCGCCTTCCTGATGGCATGATCCCGCTCCAAGTGCGGGGCGAGCGGAAGGCGTGGCAGGTCCGGCGGCAGGCGCAAGCCCACCGTCGCTTCCGGGAGCGGGCGTTCCCGGTTCTTGCCGACTGATGGCGGCGATCCGCGCCAGCCGGGCCGGCCGGCCTGTACTCATCCTCGGCACCTCTCTCTCCGCCTTGGAGGTGGCCGACGCCGCCGCCGCCCAAGGACTCGCGGTGGCGGGGCTCATAGCCTGGACCTCGCCCCCCGCCCCCGGGGAGGCCGACCAGGGCGAGCTCCCTGTCCTCAGCCTCGACCAGGCTGCCGCCCTGGCCGCCAGCCACCTCGTCGTCTGCGGCCTCGACGCTCCCGGCCGAGAGGAGGCGGTGGAGCGTCTGGGCGGGCTCGGCTTCCGCTTCGCCACCGTGCGCCACCCCTCGGCGTACGTCGCTGCCACCGCCGTCCTCGAGGAGGGGTGCGTGGTCGGCGCCGGGGCTTGCGTGTCCGCCTACTCCCGGATCGCCCGTCACGCTTTCCTCGGTCCAGGAGCCCTCATCGGCCATCACACGACCGTGGGCGCCCACGCCGTCGTCGGTCAGGGAGCGATGGTGGCCGGATCCTGCCGGGTGGGGGCGGGGGCGCGGTTGGGCCCGGGGGCACGAGTCATCCACCGCATCCACATCGGCCCGCAGGCGACCGTCCACCCCGGCGCCGTCGTCGTCACCGACGTGGCCGCCGGCTCCCAGGTGGCCGGCGTGCCGGCCCGACCCCTCGTCTGAGGCGGGCGAGGAGATGCCCCACCGTCCCTCGCTCGCAAGCCGCCAGCCGTCGCTCCAGCTCCTCCACCCGCCGGCGCAGGCGGACGTCCGCCTCGCGGGCGTACACCACCTCGCAGTCGTGGGCGTAGGCCGCCTGCTCGGCGGCAGAGCCGAGGGAGAAGTCGAGGGCAGGAAGAGGGCTTCCCGGGGGAGGGAAGGCAGGCCGGGCAGGGAGCTCGGCCACCCCCGCCAAGGCACGGAGGGCGTCGCGGAGACGAGTGTCCCTGACCAGCGTGCCGTCGGCGAGGCCGCGGGCAAGCTCCTCGTCGTCCACCGTCAGCTCCCGGTAGACCTCCTGCCAGCGGCCGGCGGCGATCTCCTCTGCCGCCCGCTCCACATGGGGAGGAAGGTGAAGCCCGGAGGCGGTGAGGGCGCGGTGCATGTGGGCGTACTTCCTGCGCGCCTGCTCCAGGCCGCGAAGCGGGAAGTGGAGGATCTCGAACGGGTACCAGCCGCGGAGCGGTCGCAGGCTCTCCCCTACCACGTCGTGGGCGCCCTGCTTCAGCTCTACCGCGGGATGGGCGCGGTGAGCGACCTTGGTGCCGGGATGGAAGGGAAGCTCGGGGCGGGCCACATCGGCGTAGGGGGATACCCGCCAGAGCAGGCGCTCGGCGAAGTGGCCGGGCCCGTCCGGCCGGGGGACGAAATGGCGCCAGATCCCCCGCAGCACGCCCCAGCGGCCGGGAACGAGGGCGAGAAGCTCCCTCCACGACCCTCCCCGGGGCCACCAGAACTCATCCCCGTCGGGATGGAGAACCCAGTCGGCGCCCAAGCTCGTCGCTGCCAGCCGGGCAAGGTGGCTGCGGCTGACGGCGAAGCCCTCTCCCTCCTCTCGCAAGAGCGTCACCAGCCCCTCCTCCTGGTAGTGGCGGAGGATGTCGGCGGTGCCGTCGGTGGAGCCGTGGTCCACGGCCAGCACGGCGTCGACGCCGGCGGCGCGATGGAAGGCGAGGACCGCCTCCACCGTGTCGGCCTGGTCGAGGGTGCGGACGACGGCGACGATGCGCATGCCCGCTAGCCGACCCTACCACCAGGATCGGCCCCTCCTCGTCCTCGGCACCACCCCCTTCTCCCAGCAGGTGGCAGTCGCGGCGGCGGAGGCGGGCTTCCGCGTGGCCGGCATGGTGGAGAACCTCGACCGGGAGCGCTGCCGGCGGCCTCTGTCCGGGCTTCCCGTGCTCTGGATCGACGACGTCGCCGATCTCGCCTCCACCCATGCCGCCCTCTGCGGCCTCGGCACCACCCGACGGCAGGCCTTCGTCCACCAAGCGGCGGCAGTCGGCCTCCCCTTCGCCACCGTCGTCCACCCCCAGGCGACGGTGTCCCCTTCCGCCACCCTGGGAGAGGGCTGCTACGTGAGCGCCCGGGCCGTGGTCGGCGCCGGCGTCCGTCTCCACGACCACGTGATCGTCCTGCAAGGGGCCCTCGTCGGCTGCTCGTCTGCGGTGGGGCCCTTCTCGTCCCTCCTCCAGGGGGCCAACGTGGGGCGCGGCTGCCGGCTCCAGGCAAGCGTCTACCTGGGAGCAGGGGCGGTGGTGGCGGACGGGATCGCGGTAGGCGAGGGCGCGGTGGTGGGAGCGGGAGCGGTACTCCTCGACCCCCTGCCCCCTCGCTCCCTGGCCCTGGGCGTCCCTGCCCGCCTGGCCAGAACCGGCATCGATCCCCGCTAGCGGGCTCCGCCGCGCCGCCGGCCGGCCAGGCGCTGGAGAAGGCGCAGCGCGCGTGCCCACGGGCTTGCCTCCAGCTTGGCCAGGCGAAGCTCCAGCCCGTCCACCTGGCGGGCGAGACGGGCAAGCTCAGCCTCGCGAAGGGCAGCCACCTCGGCGGCGTAGGCGGCCTCGTCGACGAGGTCGGGGAAGGGAAGAGAAATGGGACGGGATAGCTCCCGGGGGAGAGCGAAGCGGCGCTCGCCCGCCGGCTGAGGGAGCCGCAGCTCCCGGAGGACGTCGCGGAGGCGGGTATCCACGGTGAGAGAGCCCTGAGCAAGGCCGCGGGCGAGGACCTCCTCGTCAACCACCAAGGAGGCATAGCGCTCCTCCAGCCTGCCGGCGGCCGCTGCCTGGACCGCTCTCGCGTACCTGCCCCGCTTGCGCTCGGGCAGGGCAGCGTACCAGGCCAGGCTGCGGCGCTCGTACTGGTCGCGGTCTCGGGTGGGGAAGTGGAGGATCTCCAGCGGCAGCCAGGCCCGCAACGGCACGACAGGCGGGGCGAGGAGAACGTGCGCCCCTCGATCGACCTCGGCGTTAGCGAAGGCACGGTGGGCGATCTTCGTCCCCGGTTGGAGGTCGCTTCCCGGGTCGAGGAGGGGAGCGGGAGGAGAGGCCCGTACCGTCATCCGCTCGGCGAAGAAGGAGCCGTCGTCGGGTCGTGGGCAGAAGGTGCGGACGAGCCCGAGCACCGCTCCGTACCGGCCGGGAATAGCCTCCAGCACCTCCTTCAGCGACCTTCCCCGGGGCCACCAGAACTCGTCCCCGTCGCAGTGGATGACCCAATCGGCCCCGTACTCCACGGCCGCCATCCGGGCCATACGCGTCCGCCACTCCCGACCCTTCACCTCCTCCCCGTCCTCGCAGAGGAGCCGCGCTACTCCCTCGCGGGCGTAGGCGTCGAGGATGTCCCGGGTTCCGTCCCTGGAGCGGTGGTCGGTGGCGATGACGAGATCGACCCCGGCGTTGAGGTGGAAGGAGCAAACGGCATCGACGATGTCGGCCTGGTCGCGCGTGCGCAGAGCCAGCACCAGCTTCACGCTCGGCCACGCTACCAGCGGCGGCCGCCTGCGACTGGCGTACCATCGCTGGGGCTATGGGCACGGGAGCCATTCCCATTCACCGGCCCTCCGTGAGCGAGGAAGAGCTGGCGGCGGTGGGCCAGGTGCTCCAGTCCCGGTGGTTGGGAATGGGAGCCCTGGCGGCGAGGCTGGAGGAGCGGGTAGCGGAGGTCGCGGGAGCTCGCCATGCGGTGGCCTGCTCCAGCGCCAGCGCCGCCCTCCACCTGGCCCTCCACGCCCTCGACATCGGCCCTGGCGACGAGGTTCTCTTGCCCTCCCTGACCTTCGTGTCCGATCCCCAGGCGGTGTTGGCGGTGGGGGCGAGGCCGGTCTTCTGCGACGTGGAGCTGGACACGGCCTGCCTCGACCCCGACGACGTCGGCCGCCGCCTAACTCGGCGGACGCGGGCCCTCATCCCCGTCCACTATGCGGGCTTCCCCTGCGCCATGGACGAGCTCCTGGCCCTGGCCGACCGCCACGGCTTGGCGGTGGTGGAGGATGCCGCCCACGCCTTCGGCTCCTCCTACCGGGGCCGCCCGATCGGGTCTCTCGGCCATCTCACCTGCTTCAGCTTCGACCCGGTCAAGAACGTCACCTGCGGCGAGGGCGGCGCCGTCACCACCAACGACGACTCCCTGGCGCGGCGCCTGCGCCTGGCCCGCAACCTGGGCGTCGACCACGACTCCCTCTCCCGCCGACAGGCAGACCGGCCCTGGTTCTACCAGGCGCTCGCCCCCGGCTTCCGCTACCACTTGAGCGACGTGCAGGCCGCCATCGGCCTCGTCCAGCTTGCCCGGCTGGAGGAGCGGCGCCGGCGCAAGCAGGCCCTCTTCCGCCGCTACCTGGCAGGCCTGGCGGAGGTGCCCGGCATCGTGCCTTTGGTCAGGGACCTGGAGGACGCCTTCCCCCTCCTCCTGGTGATCCGCGTGATCGATGGGCGCAGAGACGCCCTCCTCGCTTGGCTGGCCGAGCAGGGGATCCAGGGGTGGGTCCACTACGTCCCCTGCCACCTCCACCCTGCCTTCCGTGCCTTCGCCAGCCCCCTGCCCGTCACCGAGCGCCTGTACGGAGAGCTCCTCACCCTGCCCAGCTACCACGGCCTCAGCGACGAGCAGGCGGACCGGGTGACGGCCTCCATCCGCGACTTCTTCGAGGTCGGGGATGGGGACGAGGAGGGCTCGTCGCCCCAGCCGGGGCCTCGGTCCGGCCCATGACCGACACCCCTCGCTCCCCATCGGCGGAGCCGAGGCCGCTCCTCGTTCTCGGCACACGGCCCTTCTCTCAGGAGATCGCCGACATCGCCGAGGACACCGGCCTCTACCGGGTCGCCGGGTTCGTCGAGAACCTCGACCGCCAGCGCTGCCGGGAGACCCTGGACGGGCGGCCCGTGTACTGGATCGAGGAGGTGGGCGACCTGGCGGCGACCCACCTGGCCGTGTGCGGTCTCGGCACCACCCGGCGCAGCCTGTTCGTCGACCAGGCGCAGGCGGCCGGCTTTCGCTTCGCCACCGTCGTCCACCCTGCCGCCCGGGTGTCGAGGAGGGCCGAGCTGGGCGAGGGAACCGTCGTCAGCGCCGGGGCGGTGGTGGCCGCCTACGCCCGCCTGGGGCGCCATGTCCTCCTCAACCGGGGCGCCCTCGTCGGCCACCACGCTGTCATCGACGACTACGTCTCCCTCATGTCGGGCGCCAACGTGGCCGGCTCCTGCCGCATCGGCCGGGCGGCCTACATCGCCATGGGGGCGGTGGTAGTGGACGGGCGGTCGGTGGGAGCAGAGTCGGTGGTGGGAGCAGGCGCCGTGGTGGTAGAGGACCTGCCCGGTAACGTCCAGGTGGTGGGGGTGCCGGCCCGGATCGTCAAGCGGGGAGTGAGGGGTAGGTGACGGAGCCGCCGCCCCTCATCATCAACGCCGCCCTCACCGGCATGGTGCCGACCAAGGACGACAACCCGAGCCTGCCCGTCACCCCCGAGGAGATCGCCGCCGACGCCGGCCGCTGCCAGGAGCTGGGTGCCAACATCCTCCACCTCCACGCCCGCGACGAGCAAGGGCGCCCCACCTATCGGAAGGAGCGCTACGCCGACATCGTGGCCCGGGTGCGCGAGCGCTGCCCGGAGGCCATCGTGTGCGTGTCCACGAGCGGTCGGGTGTTCAAGACCTTCGAGGAGCGATCGGAGGTGCTCGACCTCTCCGGCGACCTCAAGCCCGACATGGCCTCCCTCACCTTGGGCTCCCTCAACTTCCCCCGCCAGGCGTCGGTGAACGACCCGGACATGATCCGCCGTCTGGCCGAGCGGATGCGAGAGCGGGAGATCGTCCCCGAGCTGGAGGTGTTCGACTGGGGGATGATCGACTACGCCCGCTACCTCATCGATCGGGAGGTTCTGGCACCGCCCTTTTACTTCAACATCCTCCTCGGCTCGCTTGGCACCCTGAGCGCCACCCCCCTGCGCTTGGCCATGCTGGTGGAGGCGCTGCCCCCGGGGTCCACCTGGGCGGGGGCGGGCATCGGCCGGTTCCAGCTCCCCGTGAACGGCCTCGCCATCGCCATGGGCGGCCACGTGCGGGTGGGCTTGGAGGACAACCTCTGGATGGACGCGGGTAAGACGATGCCGGCCACCAACCCGGCTCTGGTGGAGCGGCTGGCGCGTATCGCTGAAGCCCATGAGCGGCGGGTGGCGACGCCGGCCGAGGCCCGGGCGCTGATCGGGCTTCGGAGCCCCGTCCGCTTGTAGGGCGCCGCCAGCTTATCGCCAGCTACTCGGCCCCGGACAGGCCGAGCTCGACAGCGCAACCCCGCCCGTGGAGCTCTCCGGCAAGGGAGACCTGGGCGCGTCTCGTGACGGCGGCATCATCATGGCGAGCCTTCACCGGGGCCACCTTCACCGGGGCCAAGCCGAGCGCACAGCGTCCACGGCTTCCCGGGCGAGAGCGAGGGCCCGCTCAGCCGCACCTTGGCCGAAGACGCGGGCGGGAATCCCGGCCGGTAGCCCGTTGGGGTAGCGGGTGGGGATGTAGTAGGCGTCCAGCTCGGCGACGCGGGCCTGCACCGCCTCCAGCTCTGGGCGTAGGCTCGCCGCCTGCCGGGCCAGCTCCTCGACGGAGTGGCCGAGGACGAGCTCCTGGCCGAGAGCGTAGAGGAGCCCCTTCAGCGCCTTCTCGGCTGCCTGCTGACAGACGAAGCAGGCCATGTAGTGCCGGCCGGCGGCGACGAGCACCTCGGCAGTGCGGACATCCTCGTCGGCCTGCTCCAGCCAGCGAGCGCCCTCCCGAAGCGGATCAGGCCTCATACAGCACCTTACCCTCGGCGAGGACGTGGCGGAGGAAAGGCCGGTGGCGCATGGCGTGGAACTCCTCGGGCGTGTACACGAGGAGGTCCACCGCCACCCCCGGCCGAAGCTCCCGGTACAGGCGGGCCAGCCGCTCGACGAAGGGCTCATCGCTCTCCATGACCGCCAACAGGTCGAGATCGCCGAGCGAGCCGGCACCGCCTCTCGCCTCGGAGCCGAAGAGAACAACGAGGGTAGCCCCCCGGGCCACCAGGCCTTCCACGATGCGGGGCAGGGCGGCGTCGAGGAGGGCTCGGCGCCCGGGCAAATGGAGCCGGCGGTCGCTTCCCACGGAGCCATTCAACCACCGGCTGGAGACGGGCGCCGCCGCCCCAGTGCCTGAGCAAGGAGGGCGGCGTGCTCGGCCAGGGCGCGCTCAGGGCTGAGCTCGCGCCGAGCCCGAGCGGCGTTGCGCTCCCCGAGCTTGCGGCGGAGGCGCTCGCTGGCGGCCAGACGGAGGAGGCAGGCGGCAAGGCGCTCGGCGTCCCCGGGCGGGGCAAGCAGGCTGTCGCACCCGTCACCCAAGGCCTCGCGGATGCCGGGGATGTCGGTTCCCGCCACCGGAAGCCCGGCGGCCATGCACTCGAGGACGGCCCGGGAGAGGCCCTCTCGGGGAGAGCTCAAGACGCCCAGGTCGCAGGCTGCAAGAAGCCCGGCCACGTCCCCCACCTCGCCCAGGAAGCGCACGCTCCTTCCCAGCTCGAGGTCGTAGGCGAGAGCCTTGAGGGCATCCTCCGTTCCCGCCGCCCGGCCGGCGAGGAGGAGCACCGCCCGCCGCCCCTCGCCCTCCAGCGCATCCACCACTCGCCGCCAGGCGCGGAGGAGGGTGACGTGGTCTTTCTGGCGGTGGAGGTGGGCGAGCATGCAGGCGACGAGATCGCCCTCGCCGATCCCCAGCTCCCGCCGCCAGGCCGCGCCCTCCCGCTCCGGCGGAGGGAGCTCGACTCCGCTCCTCACCACCCGTACCCGCTCCCGTGGAGCGCCCAGCTCCCGCACCAAGAACTCGGCCCCGTGCTCGGAGTTGGAGACAAGGAGGGGCGTCCGGCGGGCTGCCCGCCGCTGCCAGGCGGGGCTCAGGCGGCGGAAGGGGCTTACGTCCTGCTGGTTCCAGAGGCAGGTCCTCGCCCCCGCCAGCGGCCAGACGAGCCCGCAGAGGACGTTGGCCAGGGAGCAGTAGGGCATGAGGGCATCGGGCCGCAGGCGGCGGAGGGCCGCCACGAGGCGGGCAAGCTCCCAGCCCTTGTCTCGCCGGCGGCCGGCCCAGACCACCGGCGCCGCCCGCCAGGGGATGCCGGCAGCCTCCGCTGCCTCCCTCGCCCGCCCCTGCTCGGCGGTCAGGGCCAGTACCTCTACCTCCGCCCCCTCCCGGTCGCGCAGGTAGCGGGCCACGGCGAGGGCGTTCCCCTCCGCCCCGCCCAGCGCCGCCCAGGGGAGGACGAAGACGATGCGCTTCCCCACCAGAGAGGTCACGGTCCTCCCCATCGCCGCCGCAGCCATTGCCAGGCCAGTACCCCACGACCCCGCTCCGCCATGGCCAGCCGGCGCTCCAAGGCCTCGATCCTCTCTCCCAGACGGACCTGAGCGTCGAAGCGAGCCAGAGCCGACAGGTCGTCGGCGAAGGCGGCCTCCTCGGCCGGCGAGGGGAGGGGAAAGCGAAGACGAGGAAGGGCGCCGGGAGGCGGGAAGGTCGGCGGGGAGGAGAGCTCGCCGGCGCCGGCGAGCGTGCGCAAGGCATCCCGCAGACGCACATCGAGGAAGAAGTGGCCGCGCTCTAGGCCTTCTTCCAGCTCCTGGTCGTCCACGACCCACTCCCGGTAGCGCTTCCCGTACCTGCCCGAGGCAAGAGCCTACTCAGCCACCTGCACATGAAGGGGCAGGCGGCCCAAGCCGAGTCTTATTGCCTGTGCCATTGAGCGGTACTTGCTTGCCGACTGGTCGAAGGAGCGGATGGGGAAGTGGAGCACCTCGAGAGGGTACCAGCCCCGCAGGAGAACAACGCCGGGCGAGCGGACGTCGTGGTTTCCCTCCCCGACGACCACGTCCGGGCAGGCCCGGTGGGCGACCTTGACCTGGGGATGGAAGGGATCGGCCGGCCCCGTGCGCGGGCCCCAGGCAGAGAGCCGGTAGACCATACGCTCGGCGAAGTGGCATCCCTCGCCCGGCCGGGGGAGGAAGTGTCGCCAAGCTCCGAACACGAGCCCATACCGGGATGGGACGGCCTCCAGCACCTCCTTCAGGTCCCCTCCCCGGGGCCAGAAGAACTCGTCCGTCGGCGTGGATGACCCAGTCGGCCCCGTGCTCCGTCGCCGCCAGGCGGGCCATGCGCGTCACCCACTCGGGCTGGTGGAAACCCTCGTCCTCCTCCCGGATCAGGCGCAGGACTCCTTCCCGCTCGTAGCGGCGGAGGATGTCCGTCGTTCCGTCCTGCGAGCGATGGTCGGTGGCGATGACGAAGTCCACCCCCGCCGCCAGGTGGAAGGCAAGCTGGCTGCGATGATGTCCGCCTCGTCGCGGACGACCAAGGTCATGACGAGCCTCACGAGCGGCGGAGGGCGAGGGCCGGCGACGCCTCGGTCAGATCCCCCTCGGTCGAGTACACGCGGAGCTGGGGCGGGCATGGAAAGGCCGAGGGAGGGCGCAGCCTGCGACCGCGGGGGAGGGGCACACGGCCGGCGATGGTAGCGCGCTGCGGCGATGAGGTGGGGACCGGAAGAGCTGGGAAGCGCCTGGGACCCGGCGGCGGCCCGTGAGGCCATTGGTACAGTCCCTCCACGAAAGCTACCATCGATCGTCTCGGTCGCCTGGTCGTGCCCAAGCCGATCCGGGATCGGCTCGGCCTCCACGGCGGCGAGGCCCTAGAGGTGGAGGAGCGCGACGGCGTCATCGAGGTGCGGCCGGCAGCCACGGAGGCGAAGCTCGTCGAGACGCCGGAGAGCCCGGTGGCCGAGCGGCTGGAGCGGATCGCCCCCCTTACCCACGAGCTCGTCCGCGAGGTGCTCGAGCGAGCCCGTCGGTGATCGCCGTCGACACGAGCGTGGCCGTGGCGCGCGACGCCCGCGCCGCCCGTACCTACCGGCAGATCGCCATCCCCTTCCAGCTCCTGGGCTGAGACGGCGAGCGGCGATCCTCGCCTGACCCGGCGCCCGGGGGCAGGTCCGGGCACCGCTCATCGCCCCACACCGGCAGCTCGATCCGCCTCCATCCGCTCCTCGTGAGGCCGAGTGGGCAGCCTCCGCCTTTCAGCCGAGCAGCCCTCTTCCTCCTCGCCCCCTCGGGCTCGCGTTGGGCGGAGAGTCGTCGGCGTGGTCGCGCGTCCTGAGGGTCACGACGAGCCTCATGGGCGGCGGAGGCGGCGGAGGGCGCGGGCGAGGCGGGCGCCAGGTCTTCGCTCCAGGGCCTGCAAGCGCTTCTCCAGGGCCTCCAGCTGGCGCCGAGCCCGCACCACGTCCCCCTCGCCGAGGCAGGCCACGTCCACGGCGTAGGCCGCTTCCTCGGCCACGGTGGGGCGGGGAAAGCGAAGCTCGGGCCTCCGTCCTTCCGCCTGGGCAGCCAGGATGTCGGCCATGGCCTGGCGCAAGCGGGTGTCCACTACCAGGGTGCCGGCCCGCAACCCCCGCTCCAGCTCGCCTTCGTCCACCTCCAAGGATCGGTAGTACTCCTCCAGCCTGCCGGCCCGGAGGGCCTGGACGGCGTCGATGTGGTCCCCCCGCCGCTGCTCCCCCAGGGCCTCGTAGATGGCCAGGTTCTTGCGCCGGCACTGCTCCCGGCTGCGAATGGGGAAGTGGAGCACCTCGAAGGGGTACCAGCCCCGAAGCTCCTGGAGGCCGCCGCCGCGGACGGCGTGGTTTCCCCGGCCCACGACCACGTCAGGGCGCGCCCGGTGGGCCACCTTGACATTAGGACGGAAGGGGGTACGGGGATCAGTGATGGGCGCCTGCGGCGTCAGGCGAACGACCATGCGCTGCCAGAAGGGATCGTCGCCGGGCCGGGGGAGGAAGTTGCGCCACAGGCCCTTGACGATGCCGTAGCGAGGAGGGATAGCCTCCAGCACCTCCTTGAGGTTCCCTCCCCGGGGCCAGAAGAACTCGTCCGCGTCGGCGTGGATGACCCAGTCGGCGCCGTGCTCCCTCGCCGCCAGACGGGCCATGCGCGTCACCCATTCTGCCTGCCGGTAGGTGTCGTCCTCGACCCGCAGGAGGCGCAGGACTCCTTCCCGCTCGTAGCGGCGGAGGATGTCCGTCGTTCCGTCCTGCGAGCGGTGGTCGGTGGCGATGACGAAGTCCACCCCCGCCGCCAGGTGGAAGGCAAGCTGGCTGTCGATGATGTCCGCCTCGTCGCGGGCAAGGAGAGTCATCACCAGCCGCATAGGCCGCTTCTCCCCACCCTAGCCGAGCAAGGCGAGGATCGCCTCCACCACCCGGTCGGCGGCCCGCCCGTCTACCTCCCCCACCACTTGGCGGGCCACCCGGGCCCGCTCCGGGGCGAGCTCGTCAGGCCGGGCGAGGGCGCGCTCGATGGCGCCCGTCACCTCCTCGAAGCTCTCCGCTCGGTAGAAGGCACCCGAGCGCATAAGCGCTTGGTAGTGGTGGCCGAGCACGTTCTTCACCGCCCAGCTCTCGCCTGGGGGCGCCCCCTCGTCGTAGAGGACGCACACCGCCGGCCGGTCGTTGACGAGGGCGTCGAGGAGGATGGTGCCGGCGTTGGCGACCACGCAGCTTCCGTGCTGGAGAAGCGTGGCCAGGGCATCGAGATCGGTGAAGCTCGGCTCCTGCACGTGGGCTCCCGGTAGGCCGCAGGCGGCGGCGAACCGCTCCCGCCAGTCGCCGTCGCGGGGATGAGGCCGGAAGAGGAGCTGGAAGCGCTCCCGTGCGCTCTCCTTCCACCAGGCCACGAGCCGCTCCACGAAGCGGGCCTCGTAGGGGGCGTTGGTGGGCGTGTTGCCCATGACCATGACCAGCGGCCTGGCCGGATCGAGGCCGTAGCCGGTGAGAAGGGCCTCGTACTCGCCGCGGGGACGGCGGCGGTGGAAGACGTCGGTCTGGGGCCAGCCGGTGACGACGATGCGGGCGGAGTCGATGCCGTGGTAGCGGACGAGGTCGTCCCGCATGGCCTCGTTCTGGACGAGGTAGCGCTCCATGTGGGGGCAGACGATCCCCTTGCCCAGCGGGTGGTCCCAGCTCGCCACGTAGCCGACCAGGGGGAGGCCCAGCCTGCGGCCGCAGACGATGACCGGCACCACCGACTGCATCTGCATGTTGGTGAACACGACCGTCGGCCGTTCCCGCTCCAAGAGAGCGCGGAGGGCGCTGGGAACGTAGCGCAGACGGCCGTAGTGCCAGCGCAGCATGACCGGCTCCAGCGCCTGCCAGCGGGGAAGCGGGCCTGCCCGCTTGGGGTCGAGAAACCAGTTGCGGTGGCCGGGATGCATCCGCTCCCGGTGGAAGCCGTGGCGGAGACTGTGACGAAGGGCGAGCGGGTAGAAGCCGATCTGACGGTCGAGCCAGCGGTCGAGGCGGCGTAGAGCCCGCTCGGGCAGGCTCGGCCTCCAGGGGAAGACCTCCACGTGGTGGGTGACGGCCAGGCTGGGCGCCTTCTCCGCCCAGGCCTGCGCCTGCTCGGGCGGAAGCAGGAAGACGAGCCTGAGCCTCTCTCCCAGGCGCTGCTCGAGCCGGGCGACGATGCCGCAGTCGAAGAAGATGCGGGTGGAGAGCTGGTCGGGCAGGACGAGCCAGAGGCGCTCGCTCACAGCGGCGTCCGACAGCCGATGCGGGCAGCGATGCGGTCGGCGAGGGAGGCGCCGTCGAGGCGGTGGAAGCGGAGGGCCTCGGCGGGCGTGCCGCAGGCAGGCCACCCCTCCACGGCGAAGGCGGTCACGGGCAGGCCGGGGAGAGCCCGGCGGAGGGCATCGGCAAGAGCTCCGGCGGGGGCGTGATCCTCGACCACGAACAGGCAGGAAAACGGGGAGGCAAGCTCGGCCAGCCAATCGCCGTCGACTCGATTCAGCCAGGGCATGTTGACCACGCGCAGACCGAGGCCCGTCTCCGCCAGCGCCTCGGCGCAGACGAGCGCCTCGTGCAGCATCACCGGCCCGTAGGCGAGGAGAACGGCGTCGGCGCCGTCGCGAAGGACGGTGCCGCGGCCGGGCAAGACGCCGAGGGAGGGAAGCTCGATGCGCCGCGGCGAGGGGCCGATGGCCAACCGCAGGGCCACGTCGCCGTCTGCCTCCTCCACCGCCCAGCGCAGGAGCGCCCGCGTCTCCTCCCAGTTGGCCGGCTGGACGATAGTCATGCCGGGGATGGCAGCGAGGAGGGAGACGTCGCGCAGGCTCTGATGGGACTTCCCCGGCCCGGCCGGGATGAGGCCGGCGTAGTGGAGGGCGTAGATCACTTTCGTGCCCTCGCTCGCCTGGTTGTAGATCTGCTCGTTGGCGCGCGAGGCGAGGAAGGCGGCGAACGAGCTCACCACCGGCAAGAGCCCTTGGCGGGCGAGGCCGGCGGCCGCCGACACCATGTCCTGCTCGGCGATGCCGCACTCATGGAACCGCTGCGGGCAGGCCTGCTCCACCAGGCGGAGGCGGCAGTCGGAGGCAAGGTCGGCGTCGAGGACAACCAGATCAGGCCGCTCCTCCACCAGCTCGAGCAGGGCCTGCCCGAAGGCGTCGGCCACGTACTCGTCGCTGACGCCGCGACGGTGGGCGATCCCCGAGCGGGGCTCCCCCTCGGAGCCCCGGCGCTCCTCGCCGGCTTCAGGCTCCACCGGCCGCGGCTCCACCGGCTCTAAGCCGAGCGCCTGAAGGCGCTCGCCGATGCGGGCGAGAAGCTCGCTACAAGCTCTGGCGAAGGCGTCGTCGTCGGGGGCGCCCGCGTGCCAGCGGTAGAGGCCTCCCCCCTGGCGCAGGGCTACGGGATGCTCCATGAACGACACCCCCTTGCCCTTGACGGTATGGGCCACGAGCGCCGCCGGCCGGCCCGTCACGGCCCGCATGGCGGCGAAGGCACGGCGCAGCTGGCCGTGGTCGTGCCCGTGGCAGGAGACGACCTCCCAGCCGAAGGCGCGGAGCTTTCCCTCCAGGTCGCCCAAGGCCAGGATCTCCTCGGTGGGCCGGTCGGACTGAACCTCGTTCCGGTCGACCACCACCCACAGGTTGTCCAGGCGGTGGTGGGCTGCCGCCTGGACACCCTCGAAGCACTGGCCCTCCTGGAGCTCGCCGTCGCCGACCATGACCACCACCCGGCCGCCGCGGCCGAGCAGCCTTTTGGCCAGGGCCATGCCTCGGCCCTTGGAGATGCCCATGCCCAGCGAGCCGGAGTTGGCCTCGATGCCGGGCACTGCCACGTCGGGGTGGCCGTCCAGGCCGCCCAGCCGGCGCAGGCGCAGGAGCCGCGGCTCGGCAACGACGCCCAGGGCGTACAGGACGGCGTACAGGCCCGGGCAGTCGTGGCCCTTGGAGGAGAAGTAGACGTCGCGGTCGGGGTGGGCGAAGCCGAGGGCGGCCGTGTTCAGCTCCTCGTAGAGAAGGTGGACGACCACGTCCATGGCGCTAAAGCTGGAGCCGAGGTGACCGGAGCCGGCCCGCTTGACGGCGGTGAGGGCGTTCAGCCGGCACATGTCGGCGAGGGCCGCGAGGACGAGGTCGCGGTCGCCCGAGGCGGCGGCCACGCGGTCGAGCTCGGACTTGGGGATGAGCAGAAGCTGGGGCACGGGTGAGACGCTAGCGCGTCCTCGGCTCTCTGGGGCCCCCGCTGGCTACGGTCGGCAGGCGGGGATCAGCGCGGCGAGCCTTTGGGCGCGATCCAGCGCCTGAGCCCGCCGGTGACGGCGGCGATGGCCTCGTAGTCGCTGTCGTAGGGGAGGAGCGTCACCCCGGCCGCCTCGGCCGCGGCGGCGATCAGCAAGTCCGGGTGCGTGCCCCGGCGATGATGCATCCCGCCCTGCTTCGCCAGCCCCTCGTACACGTCGACGGCGCCACGGAGCTCGGCCGGCCCGATCGGGCAGTTGGCTGGAACGCCGAGCTCGCCTCTGCGAGCCGTGAGAGCTCCGTCGCCGGCTCGCCGCCCGTCGCGGCGCAAAAAATGGGCATGGCTCGGGGTCAGACCCCGGCGTGCACGGGGTCAGGCCCCGGCGTGCAACGGGGTCCAAGGCGGCGCAAAAAATGGGCATGGCTCGGGGTCAGACCCCGACGTCGACGCGGCCGCTCGCGCAGGAGCTCCCATCGGAAGAGCCAGGCTGATGTGCCATGCAGCTCCCAGAGGACACGCTCACGCGG
>FWPU01000962.1_pt1 | contig 65702 bp, 58 predicted proteins | sample 2228361 | NCBI WGS metagenome assembly FWPU01 (sample SAMEA103939777, study PRJEB20133) | metagenome
CCTCCTGGCGGGCGGGGTGGGGATCGACCTGACCTGCGCCAGCGTGGTGATCCACTATGACCGCTGGTGGAACGCCGCCAGGGAGGACCAGGCCACCGACCGAGTCCACCGCTGGGGCCAGCGGCGCGGCGTCCAGGTCTTCAAGCTCGTCACGCGCGGCACGCTGGAGGAGAAGATCGACCGCATGATCGCCGCCAAGGGGGACCTGATGAACTCCGTGGTGGACGTCGACGCCGGCGCGTTCCGCAGGTTCAGCCGCGAGGAGCTGATCGACCTCCTGTCGGGCCCTCGCACGGAGGCGCCCGCCGCCGCAAGCGCCTAGACGCCCAGCATCCCGGCGGCCTCGTGCTCGGCCCGGTCAATCGCGCGGCCGATCTCGATGCGGTACCGCTCGCATTCCTCCTCGGGGATGTCTTCCGGCACGACGATGGGATCGCCTATCGCCACCGCCACACGCGCGAACGGGAGCGGTATCATCGTTCGGTCCCAGCTGCCGGCGTACACAGCCGGACGAGCCCGGCAGGCTATCGGAAGGACGGGAGCGCCCGTGCACCGCGCGGCGGCGACGGCGCCGCCTTTGGCCTCCCGTGCCGGTCCCCTCGGCCCGTCCACCGTGATGGCGGTCTTGCGGCCCCGGCGGACGGCGCCGAGGAGCTCGTGAAGCGCCTCGGACCCCCCTCGGGAGGACGAACCGCGCACGGTGAGGAATCCCAGGCGCTCCGCCGCCCGGGCGATCATCTCACCGTCACGGCTCCGGCTGACCATGATGACGATCCCCATATCCCGGAAAAACGCCACCCCAGGTATGACCATCTGGTGCCAGAGGACAGCCACGACGGGCCCGCCGCCCAGGACGTATCTCTCGTAATTCCCCCTGTTGGCGATCCTAAACGACCAAGTGCGGGCCAGCAGGCGTATCACCGGCGGCGACAACCCCGCCGCCACCGACACCAGCAGGTCCTTGGAGGCCGGAAATCCCAGGATGCCCGGCATGCACGGCCATTCTACACCGGCACGCCGCCCCCGCCAACAAACGACGCGCCGCTACCCGCCGATCTGCGCCTCCACGCAGCGGATCACGCGCCTCAGAAATTCCTCGCTCATTCCCTTGTTCGGCGCGGCGGTCTCGAGTATCCGGCGGGGTATGCGTAGTCCATCGAACGAGAACCCCTCCCGCACTTTGAACAGCGTCTTGGCCCTGAGGATCTCCCGCCCAGCCGCCTCGAGGTCAGCCGCCCCGGCGCCGTAACCCGCCAGCTTGAGAGCCTCAAGAACGGTACCCTGCTTGTAGATGTCCCTGGCGAAGAAACACACCACCAGCGACGACAGCACCTGCCGCCATGATTCCTCCCTGACCAGTTCGCGGGCCAGTTCCTCGGGAGCGAGATCGCGGCCGTCGCGCAGTGCGATCTGGTCGATGGAGTATCCGGCGTTGTCCAAGTGGCTGTGGCGCGCGCCGACGAGGAACCCCGCGTGTGCCGCCGGGCCGGTGTGGTAGCCGGGCATCTCATTGCCGCCGAACGCCAGGGCGAAGTCGAGCCCCCCTCGGCGCGAGGCCGCGTATTCGACCCCGCGGGCCAGGTCGGCGAAGAACGGCGTGGGCTTGTCAACTATCCCGCGGACGGCCTCGGCGTAGGATTTGCAGTCGCCCCACGACAGTCTCAACCCGCCGGTGTCCTCCTCGGTGACCAGGCCGCGCTCCATCGCCTCGGTGGCCCAGGCCAGCGCGGGCCCCACGCTCATCATGTCCAGCCCGGCCTCCTCGACCTCGTCGAGGAGCCTCAAAAGCGCCTCCGGATCTCCAACCCCCAGCATCGACCCCATCGCGTAAATCGGCTCGTAGTCGTACGAGATCATCGAGGTCTTGAAGAAGAACGGCTCGATGGGATGAGGCTCCCTGAGCGCCGCAATGTGTATGCACGCCACCGGGCAGTGGGCGCACGCGAGGCGGCGGCCAAGGTAGCGCTCGGCGAAGGCCTCGCCGGATATGGCCTGGGCGCTCTCGAACTGCGCCTCGCGGAGGTTGCGGGTCGGAAGCGCGCGCAGCCTGTTGAGGGGGAGCACGTTCTGCGGAGTCCCCAGGTCGTGGTACTTCTTCATGGCCGGGGATTCGACGGCGGCGCGGTATATCGCGTCGTAGAGCCGCCGGAAAGAGGCGGGGTCGGTAACCGGCAGCGACCGGCGTCCCGAGACGACGACCGCCTTGAGCTTCTTGCTGCCGAAGACGGCGCCCAGGCCCAGGCGCCCGAAGTGCCGGTACGTCTCGGCCGCCACGCACGCGTAGGTGACCTTCTCCTCCCCCGCCCTGCCGATACGCATGATGCTCCTGAGCCCGGCGCCCGCCTCCCTCTGCCGGATGATACGGGACGCGGTCGAGCTCGACGTCATCCCCCACAGCGTGGTGGCCTCTCTGAAATGGACGCGGCCGCCCTGGATTGACAGGTACACGGGTATGTTGCTGGTCCCCACGATCACCACGGCGCCGTAGCCGGCCATCCTGATGGCCACAGCGGACCTGCCCCCGCAGTGGCTCTCCCCGAGGCTTCCGTTGTGGGGCGACTTGAACATCGCCACCGTCTTCGACGCCATGGGGAAAAGCCCCACCAGGGGACCGACCGCCAGCACTATGGGGTTCTGAGGCCCCAGCGGGTCGGCGCCCTTGGGACAGAATTCTTCGAGCAGGCGTATGGCCGCCCCGGCCCCGCCTATACCCCGCTCGAAGACGTCAGGCCGCGGGATCACGCTGTAACTCTTCCTGGTCAGATCCACGACCAGGACGTTCACGAGCGGGCCGTCAACCTTCATGAGGCACCTTCCGCCTCGTCTCGATCGCCAGGACGCCGTGCGGGCAGTAGCCGACGCAGTACCCGCAGTGGACGCAGATCATCGGCTTCTGGGTCTCGTCGTCCCAGTAGACCGCCCCGAGCACGCACGCCTCGCGGCAGTGGACGCAGCCGATGCACTTGCTCTCGTCGAGCCTAACCCCGCCTCCCTCCCGCGGGGCAAGCGCGTCAACGGGGCACGCCCGGGCGCACGGCGGATCCTCGCACGCCCGGCAGACGACCACTACGAATCCCCTCTCCATCCCGCCATCGGAGCGCACGCCGACGCATGAGGCGGAAAGCCCGAACTCGCCCGACCGCCGCGAGCAGGCGAACATGCAGAGCTGGCAACCTACGCACCGTTCCGCATCGACGACGGAGAGACGCCTCGATTGGCCGGCAGCCATCGGGAGCAGTTTAATTCCGGATCCGAGATTCGGGCAAACACTTTCGCCGCCGGGGTCACTTGAGGAGGTCGGCGTAGCTTATGAGGCGTATGCCCTTTTCGCGAACGACGGCCTTCACCTTTTCGCTGGTGAACGCTCGAGTGACGCCCGCCCGGTCCGCCGCAACGTCCGTGTACCCCGGGTGCCCCATGGCCCGCATCTCCGGTACGTCCAGCCCCGGGTGCTCCACGAACAGCCACGTCCCGCCGGCCAAGTTTTTCAGGGCATCGGCCAGGGCGGCTTCCTTTTCCTCGTACTTCGTGCCGGAACCCCTCCACGCGCGGATCGGCTTCAAGGCGGGGAAATTTATCGGCAGCCCGCACTCCCTGGAAAGACGATCCACGATATCCCTCAGCCATGGGGTCGCCACGGCCGTACCCATGTGTGCCGTCAGGTGGCTGACGCGCGGGATGTGCCTCCTGGCCATCTCTATCTGCGCCCTCAGCTCGTTCTCGACCTCCTCCGGCTTGGGCGAAGCGTCGAGGAATCCCGTCCCTTGGGGGAAATCCTTTCGCTGGCGGTTCATCGGGTAGAAATAGCCGTCTTTTCCGGAGAGACTCGGCGCGCGCGTCAACGGTCCCCATTTGACCAGGTTCCACTCGCTGGTGAGGCACAGATGGACCCCCGCGTCGAGGCCGGGGTTGTCGCGCAGCATCGCTGCGGCCTCCAGGAACCAGGCCCCGGGGACGATCACCTCGACCGAACGGACGATGCCTTCCTTGTAGGACATTACGCACGCCTCGTTGACCGCGTGGGCGACCCCCATGTCGTCCCCGCGCACCAGCAGGCGAATCTCCCCATCCTGCCCCGGCGGGCCGCCGCCTACGCTGGAGAGCGCCGCCCCGAACGCGCCGAGGGCCGCCAGGAACCGGATCGATTCCATGTCCTCCTCCATCATCACGCCTGGCGGCACACCTGCCGCTGCCGTCCCAGGCCCTCCACTCCGAGTTCCATCACGTCGCCGTCCCGCAGGTAGCGTGGCGGTTTCATCCCCAACCCGACCCCGGGGGGCGTGCCGGTGGTAATGACGTCGCCGGGCTCCAGCACCATCATCTGGCTGAGGTACCAGACCAGGTACCGGACGCCGAATATCATCGTTCGCGTGTTGCCGGACTGCATGCGGCGTCCGTTGACGTCCAGCCAGAGTTCGAGGTTCTGCGGATCTGGGATCTCCTCGGGCGTCACCAGCCACGGCCCCAGGGGGCTGAAGGTCTCGCACGACTTGCCCTTGTCCCACAGCCCTCCGCGCTCAAGCTGGAACGTCCGCTCGCTCACGTCGTTGCTCACGCAGTAGCCGGCTATGCACCCGGCGGCGGCCGCCTCGTCCGGCAGATATCGCGCAGTGCGGCCTATGACTACGCCCAATTCCACCTCCCAGTCGGTCTTCCCCCCACCGCGCGGCAGCAGCACCGTGTCGTAGGGTCCCACCACCGAGTTCGACGCCTTCATGAACACGACCGGTTCCTTCGGGATGGGGCTTCCGGACTCCCGCGCGTGGTCCTCGTAGTTGAGGCCGATGCCGATCACCTTCCACGGGCGGGCTATGGGCGCCCCTATCCTGCGGCCCACCATGTCGATCGGAGGCGGCCCCGAGTCTAGGACCTTCCTTAGCTTCTGGACGCCCCCGCCCTCGAAAAACGACCCGTCGTAGTCGCGGACGTGGGCCGAGACGTCCAACACGCGGCCGTCGGGCATCATCACCGCCGGCCTTTCCCTGCCGAACTCCCCCACGCGGAGCAACTTCATCGTTCGCCCTCCCCAGGAACGGGCCGGATTATATCGCCCGGCGCAGGTCACGCCACTCAATTGCGCCACGCGGCTGTGGAGGCGCCGCCCCGCCCGTGCTACAATGTGACGCGACGCGCCGAGGGGGCGGAGGAGGCAATATGGCCGAGAAGAACCCGATCGACATCCAGAAGATGATCGAGCAGGGTACCAAGGTCGCATCGCTCCAGGATCTCCAGCAGCGGGGATTCCAGAAGGTCAAGGTCCTCGACGAGCAGGCCATCCTCAGCCTCATCTCGCAGGCGGTGGACCGCGTCGTCAACACCCAGGCGGCCGAGGAGCGCGAGCGCATAATGGCCGAATCGCGCGAGGAGTTCAACCGCCTCCTGCGCGAGCAGCGCGAGATGAAGACCCGAGCGCAGCTCCTGGAGACGAGCAAGAACGAGCTCATAGAGCGGGTGGAGTCCCTCCAGAAGGAGCTCTCGCTCGCCCTGGACGTCCAGCAGGACACCATACACAAGAAGGTGGAGGAAATCACCGCCTCCATGCGGAAGCACGCGGAGGAGGCCAACAATCGTTGCCAGGCCGCGCAGAAGGCCCTATCCGATTCAATCGTGGAGATCGACAAGCTGAAGGGGGAGCGGGACCGGCTGACCGGCGAGCTCGAGGAGTCGCGCAAGGAGTGCGAGGACGTTCGCGGTAAACTGGCCGCCGAGGAAGGGAAATCGAAGGAACTCCAGAAGGAGAACGACGATCTCCGGAGCCGCTTGGGCGCCCTGGAGGATGACCTAGGCAAGGCCCGCGAGGAATGGGAGGCCAGGGAACTCGAACTGAATGGGAAATTGCAGGAGATGGGAAAGCGGGTCGGTGAAGTCGAAAAGCTCGAACGGGAGCTGGAAAAGGAGCAGGAAAGGGCGCGCGCGGCCGAGCTCAAGCTCTCCAATATCGACTGGAAGGTCAAGGAGGCGCAGGAAAAGATGGAGGCGGCCCTGAAGGACGCCAAGCAGGCCCGCGACGATTACGACCGGCTGAACGCCCACAACATACGGCTTATGGGGGAATGCCAGAACCTGCGGTCGGAGGTCGCCAAGCTCAAGGCAGGCGGCGCTGCGGCGGCCCCGGATAAGGGCACCGCGCCGGGCCCCGCGCTGGCCCAGCTGGGCACGGACAAGGGCGGCTCCTACGCGGGCAAATGGAAGTTCATCATGGTCAAGACGCCGCCCCCGCCGCCTCCCGCCGCGGGCAAGGAACCTCCATCCGCCCCCATCAACCTCCCCGGGGGGGGAGACTGGGATCTCGTCACGGTCGTGCGGGAACCCGACGGCTCCTGCCTCTGCTTCTTCCGGTCGCCGCGATAGACCGAGCCGTCCGCCCTATTTCATGGCATGATCGGAGGGCTTCACCCCCTTGCGGTGACCCCCGAACCTGAACGGCAGCGGCGTGTACGCGCCGACGAAATCGACGTTCGCCCTTTCGGGTATCCTGTCCTCGAGCCCCACCGCCCAGTAGCAGGCGTTGACCACGAGGCGGCGGAAGCCCTCGCTCTTGAAGTCCTGCGAATCGCCCATGGTGGTGGTGAACACCCTGGCCTTACGCCCCGACGCGGAGGAATAGCTCCTGATCCAGGCGACCGGCATCATCGGATTGTTCTTCTTGCCCTCGACCGGCTTGTCCGTGGGATTCATCCCCGCCAATACCTGTCCCATCACCAGGGGCTTGCTGTCGCCGGGCAGCGGGAGACGCACGGTGTATACGTCCGTCGGCCCCCATATGTCCTCGCAGCCCTTCACCACGGGATGCCCCCTGGCGTCGTCCGCGACGACGCCGCGGGTGCTCTCCTTGCCGTGATGCCCATGGTGGCTTATCCACGTCTCTCCGAGGACCTGCCGGCCGAAGCCTCCCTCGAAACCCTCGACACGGGAATTGTAGCTCCACTTCGCGTAGGTCCCGCCCCGCTTGATGTTGAAGGCGTGCGTCGCCGTCCGCAGGCCCACCACCGGCCTGCCCGAATTCAGATAGGCGTCCACGTGCTTCATCTGCTCGTCCGGGAGGTTCCTGAACCGCGTGGCGATCACCATGAGATCGGTCTTCTCGAGGGCCTCCAGCCCCGGGATGTTGTCGGTCACCGTCGGGTCGATCTCCCCCGTGGATCTGTTGACGGCGAAAAGCACGGTGCAATTGAAACCGTGGTGGACGGCGAGGATCTTGCCGAGTTGCGGCATCAGCTCCTCGGACCGATACTCCTCGTCGCCGCTGATCAGCACGACGTGCTTCCCGCGGCCCGGACCCGATTTCCCCTCGTAGATGACCCGGTCCGCCTGCGCCATTGACAGCAACGCCGCCGCAGCGATGAAGCTCCTCATCTCGATCCCCGCAAATGTCACCGCCCGCCTCACTATCTTACACGACGCTCCATCCACTTGTAGATCGCCTTGGAGTTCTCCCGAAACACCTTCCGGGCGGCCGCCCCGCCGCGGCCTTCGAAATAACCGGCCGCCAGCCCCTGCACCGACGCCAGATCCGCGTACAGGTCGCACACGGGCCAGTTGCTGCCGTATACGAGTCGATCCTCGCCGAAGGCGTCCCAGAGGACGTCGAGCCACGGCCTGTAGAACTCGACGTCGCGGGGCGCGGTCCCGTCCCTCCTGCCGGTGGCCTCGACGAGTCCGGAAACCTTCATGAAAACGTTCGCGTGCTTCGCCAGCGATCTCACGCGGCGGCCCCACTCATCGTCGACCGCCTTGCCGTCTATGCGCGCCAGCGCGACATGATTCACGATGATTCTCAGACGCGTGATCTCTCCGGCGATCCTCTCCACGTCAGGCAACGTCCTGAATGGGACGTTCACGTCAAGCGACAGATCGAGGTCGGCCATCCGGCCCAGATCCGCCACGACGTCCTTCCACGCCGCCCCATCGCCCAGCCCGCGGTCCCTCACGCGAATGCCGCGGAAGAGCGGATCGGCCGAAAATCTCTCCAGGTCGGCCTTGAACCGGGGATCGCCCGGCCTGAGGTTCCCGACGAACCCCACGATGAAACTTGACTTCATGGCAAGATCGAGGATCCACTGGTTGTCCTGCAGCCAGGGACTGGCTTCCACGACGACGGTACCGGCGACCGCGCGGGAAAGCCTGTGGGAGAGGTAATCCTCGGGCATCACCCTGCGGTAAAGCCTCTTCTCTCCCTTTGGGGGCCAGGGCACCCCCTGGGGCCTGGTGGGATCGTAGAAATGGGTATGGCAGTCGATCACCTCATAATCGCCGCCGCCCGATCCCGCGGTCGAGGCGCATCCCGGCATCCCCATGGCGGCGCCCGCCAGCCCGGCGGCTGAGGCCCGCAGGAACGATCGCCGCGGCAGTCCACTCATATCCCCTCACCTATCCCCGCGGCGCCGCTTCGGTCAAGAAAAACGAGGTCGGGCTGCGGGATCGTCACACGACTGTAAGGTGGGACGGAATGGGTGAGCCAGACGTTGCCGCCTATCACGCTGTGGTGGCCGACGCGGGTGCCTCCCCCAAGGATCGTCGCGCCGGGGTACACCGTCACGTGGTCCTCAAGATCCGGGTGGCGCTTGTTTCGCGCGCCCCTGACAATATCTCCCCGGTCGTCCCGCGCCATCGGGTTGAACGCCCCCAGGGTAACGCCGTGGTAGAGCGTCACGTTGTTCCCTATGGTGGAGGTCTCGCCGATCACCACGCCGGTGCCGTGATCTATGAAGAACGACTCGCCGATCGCCGCCCCGGGATGGATGTCTATGCCGGTGCGGCCGTGCGCCGCCTCCGTCATCATGCGAGGGATGTATGGGATCCCCATCCGGTAGAGGCGGTTGGCCAGCCGCTGAATCGTGATCGCCTCCATGCAAGGATAGCTCAGAAGGACCTCTTGGCGGTCGGCGGCGGCCGGATCATTCCTGAACGCCGCCTCCAGATCGGTCGTCATGAGTCCGCCCAGCTCCGGCAGCAGGCCAATGAGGTGGTTGACCTCCCCGCGGACGTCATCCGCCCCGCCGGTATCATCCGGCCCTCCGGAGGCGAGCGCCGCCAGCCGCTTGGCGCGCACGATCTGCTCCTCCATCATCGACTTGAATTCGTCCAGAAGCCGGCTCGAGGCGGCCCCCGGCGGCTGGGGCGCCTCACCGCCGCGGCGGTGGAAGATAGGGAACAAGAGCTCCAGGTACACGCGGCATATCCGCCGCACCGCCTCCATGCTCGGCAGCCGCAGCAGGCCCTTGCCTCCTCGCGTCGAATCGGCCTCAAGCGCGGCCCTGAAAACCGCCGCCAGGCCGTCCAAGTCGTCGTCATGGATCATGTTCCACCCCGATATGCATGGATTCCTCGATCCTTTTTCCGGTCGGGCTTCGGTTGAAATGCCGGGGACGGGGGCCGCCGGATCAGATCAGGCGGGCCGACTACACGACATGCGTGCCGTTTGCAAAGTCAGGTGGCCGCTCATCCGAAATGCATTATAATTTCCCATGGCCCGCCGATCAAGCGCGGATCTGGCCACCGAACCTTCCATTCGACGCCGCGTTGTGTAGGATATTGTCGGATGAACAAGTCGCCCCCGTTCGGCGCCTGCTGGCAAATCCTCCCGCGCGTCAGCCGCAGCTTCGCCCTGGTCATACGCTGGCTGCCGCGGCACCTGGACGACGCGGTCATGGTTTCATACCTGCTCTGCCGCATCGCGGACACGATCGAGGATTCATCACTGCCGGCCGGCGAAAGGCGGCGACTCCTGAAGGGATTCGCCGCGGCGCTCGACTCGGGCCTTCCGGAGCTGCCCGCGGGCGGATACGGCTTGGAGTACGAGTGCCTGATGAGCAGGGCGGAGGACGTACTGGCATGCTACCGGTCCCTGCCGCCAGCCGCCCGCGCCCCCATACGCCGCAGGGTCGAGGAGATGTGCTCCGGCATGGCCCGCTGGTGCGGCGAGGAGATAAGGACGATGCGTGACCAGAACGACTATTGCTACTACGTGGCGGGACTGGTCGGGCTGATGCTCACGGATCTTTTTCACGCCTACGGGCGGCTCGGCGATAAGGAGGCGGAGGCGATCCGGCCGCTGGCGGCGGACTTCGGCCTGGCGCTCCAGAAGGTGAACATCCTGCGCGACCTGCGCGCGGACGTGCTTGAAGGCCGCTGCTACTGGCCCTCGGAGGTGCTCGGCCGCCACGGGCTTTCGCCGCGGACCGTTCTGGCGCCTGAAAACATCGACAAGGCGATGGCCGCCATGAGGGATCTCGTGGCCGACCACTGGACGTACCTGCGGAGGGCGCTGCGCTACTTGGTGCTGCTGCCGATGGGCCAGCTACGCCTGAGGATATTCTGCGCCATCCCGCTGTTCATGGCGGAGGCCACCGTGCGGTTCTGCGAGGGTAACCCGGCCGTCTTCATGGGGCCCCGTCCGGTGAAGATCCCCGGCGTGCAAGTGCGCGGGATCGTGATGCGCGCCCTGTCGCTTGGCTCCTGCAACGGCTACCTGCTCTCCTGGTTCCGCCGGTGGGAGCGCGGCGCACTGGACCGCGTCTCGCCCTTCCACGCCGTGGCGTCCCTGATACCATGACCCGTCCCCTCCGCCGGCGCGTCGGCTCACTTCTTCTCGGGCCGGCCGCCGAACTGCTTCCAGTAGAGCTCCTTGAATGGGTTCACCGGCGGGCCGACCGCGTCCTCGTTCTCAAGGCAGGGGAGCGTTTCCTCCCACCACCCGTCATAGCAGGCCTTGAGATCACGGACCACCTCCGGGCGTTCCGCGGCCAAGTCCTTCGACTGCCCCGGGTCGCTTGAAAGGTCGTACAGCTCCCATGCCTTCCTGCCCCTGACCATGAGGTGCGGACCGCGCCGGATCGAACAGTTAAAATGCTTGCTCTCGGCCGCCTTCCCGCGCGGCCAGCGGCCAACGTGGGTGACCAGGAACCGGTCTGGCCACTTCGCGCCGGGATCTTCAAGGAGGGGCACGAGGCTGAACCCCTCGAGTTTCCGGGCCGTCTCAGGCGGCACGGCCGCCCCCGCCAGCTCCGCCATGGTCGGGAAGAAGTCAAGATGCGCCGTCAGCTGGGGGCGGTCTCCCGGCCGCAGCGTCCCCGGCCAGCGGAAGAAACACGGCACCCTCGTTCCCCCGTTGTGAGGCGTTCCCTTCGCACCGCGCATCCCGGCGTTGTGTACCTTGGCGCCCGCGGCGGTACCGTTGTCGGTCATGAAGATCAACAGCGTATCCTTCTCCAAACCCCATCCCTTGATCCGCTCAAGGAGCTTACCCACGTTGTCGTCGATATTCGCGATCATTCCGTAAAATCCGACGATCTTAGGATCGACCCGCCCCTTGAAGGGTTCGGCGTACTCGTCCGGGCAGACGTACGGCGCGTGGGGCGCGTTGGTGGCGATATAGGCGAAAAACGGTCCCTTCCCCTTCACCTCCTCGATCCACCTCGCCGCGCGCTCGAAGAAGACGTCGGTGCAGAATCCCCGGGTCTTCACGAAGACCCCGTTGTGCAGTATGGCCGGGTTGAAATACGTGTTGCCGGGGGCGTCTCCGCAGCTGCCTGGAAATGTCTGGCCGATGCCCCCGCCGCCGTGGATGAAGACCTCGTCAAAGCCGCGCCGCTCGGGCCTGTACGCCTCCTCGTCGCCGAGGTGCCACTTGCCGAATATCCCGGTGGCGTAGCCCGCCGCTTTCAACAGCTGAACGAACGTCACCGCCTTGAGGCTCATCCGTTCCCTCTCATTTATCGTGTGGGTGACCCCCGACTTGAATTCGTGGCGCCCCGTCATCAGGGCGCATCGCGTCGGCGCGCAGGTGGGACTCACGTGAAAGTCCGTGAACCGCACGCTCTCGTCATGGAGGCGGTCCAGGTTGGGGGTCTTTATCAGCGGGTTCCCATGACAGGAGAGGTCGCCGTATCCCTGATCGTCGGTGATGATCAATATGATGTTGGGTTTCTTCGGCAGTGATTCGCCGGCCTCCGCCCAAAGGGCGGGCAGAAAGACCGCCGCCGCCGCGTACTTGCAAATGGCCTTCAACATGGTTCGCCCTCCCATTAAGGCGCCGCAGTCCTTGATCTAAACATAACCCCCCTCGAGGTGGAACTGTTATGCACGTGGACGCCCGTCCTCATATCCTGTATGCTTCAGCAGCGGCCGCCGTGGGCGGCCTGCCCCATCAACGGCGGGGAATTCAAGGATGACGACTCGACGCGCCATGGGCGGCGCGGCCTTTCTCCTGGCGCTCGCGGCCGCACCGGTACTCCTTCCGCCCCGGCAGTCGGCCCAGAAGGGTCCCGTCGTTGGATTCCTCGACGTCCAGCAGGGACGCAGGGCGATCACCGACGACTCGGACGAGCCTTATTTCAGCCTGTTGCGCCCCCACGACATGTCCGCGAAGACGGGCCGTCCGATAACCGGGGCTACCCTCGATGAACAGCGCGAGGAATGCCGGCGCCGGTACCGAGACGCGGTCCTGGAGTTCACCGGGGACGAGAAGGACATGCTGCTCCAGGCCGTCCGGAAACTACATCCCGTCCTCTCCTCGCGCTATCCGAGATTCGCATCGCTGCCGTGGAGCTTCCTGAAGGTGGCCGGGACGATCGAGGGTGGATTCCCGCACACCAGGGGCGATCACGTCGTCCTGCCGGTCCCTTCCCTCGCCAACCTGGAAAGGCTGCGGAAAAGGTCACCCCAGGACGGCTTGTTCCGCGCCGCCAGCCTCCTGGCGCACGAACAGCTCCACGTCTATCAGAGGAAACGCCCCAGGGACTTCGACGGTCTCTACACGGATGTGTGGGGATTCATCCGGGCCACCCGCATAGAGGGATGCCCGTGGCTCGACGAGCATGAAGCCGTCAACCCGGACGCCACCGATCTCGGCTGGATCTTCCCGCTCCGCAAGCCCCCTCCGGAACGGCTGATCTGGCCCCGGGTCATTTACAGGGAATCCGAGTCGAAGGACGGGCGCGTGTACTCCATGGCCGAAGACTTCCGCATGGTCGCCATCGAGGTCGAAAAGACGCCGGAAGGCCACCGCGTCCGCATGGACGCCCGCGGGCGGCCGCTCATGAGCGACCTGAACGAGGTTCCCGAGTACATGAGGACATTCCCGGGGCAGGACTACGTATTCCATCCCGCGGAGGCGGCGGCCGCGTATTTCGGATCCCTCGCGGCGATCGAGGCCCTGGTAGACCCTGAAAAACTCCAGGAAAAGGCGCGGCGGGCATTCGAAAACGATTTCGGCGCCGTCCGCGCCTGGTTCAAGGAGGCCTTCAAGGATGCCCGGTAGCGGCCCGCCTCGCCACGACGTCCTGCCGCTGCTCCTGGCCGCGGTTTCGGCGGCCCTTCTCGTCGCGCTGATCGCCCTGAGGCGGCGCAGGACCGCCCTGAAGCTGGCGGATCTCTACGAGGCCTACCTGGGCTATTACCTCTCGGAATACGCTGAGCTCAGGCCGGAGATACGCGCCCTGCTGGACGAGGTATCCTCAGGGGCACAGGACGTCATCAGGCGCCTGGAGATGAAGGGGCTTCTCGAAAGATCACCGGGCAGGATCCTCCTGCAGACGGGCTGGCTGGCCGGGCGCGTCCTGAGGAGCCACCAGCCCAATCGACGGCTGCTTGCCGCCGGCGGGGGCGACCCGCAAGCGCTCTGGCGCCAGATCGAGCAAGCGGACCGCTTCTTCGAGAAACTCCGGTCTTTTCTCCGGACGCTGGAAGCCGCCGCGGACCGGTGTGGTGCGGGGGGGCCCTCCGCCGCCCCCCCCGTACCCCCAGCGCAGCCGCTCTCCGAGGACGATCGCAACAACGCCGACCCCGGCCTCCGGGAGGCGCTGGCCGACCTGGAGAGCGCGGCCGAGCGCGTTCGGCCGGTCACCACGGAATTCAGCCTGATCGCCGAACTGATCTCGGCGCACGACGGCGCCAAGGAGGCGTTCGAGAAAATGGGCCTCAAATGCCTCCAATGTGCCGCCGTCGGGAAGGAAACCGTGGAGACGGCCTCCCGTTATCACCCGTTCGACAAGGCCCGGCTCCTGGAACTGATCACCGCCGGCCCTTCCCCCAGAAGATCGGCGAAATAGTTCGAGGCCGCCGCCGCATCAGCGATCCCCCTTCCGCCCGCCGGGGCCGTCGGCGGGACCGGCCTGTATGCGGAACTCCTCGTCCAAGCGCACCCACTTATCCGACAGATCGCGTACCTTCTCGGGATGCCGCCTGGCCAGATCGTTCATCTCGCAGCGGTCGGTCGCCATGTCGTAGAGCTCCCATTGCCCCGTCTTCCCGGCCGATACCAGCTTCCAGTCGCCCACACGGATCGCCCTGTTGCCGACGTGGTTGAAGTAGATGAAATCGCGCGGTAGGATCTTGTCTTCCCGGAACGCCGCCACGAGGCTGATCCCGGCCGGCGGCGGCCCTGCGGTCCCGCCTTCCGCCGGTCTGCCCCGGCCGCCGGATGCCAGCTCGAGGATCGTCGGGAGGAAATCGACGAAATGGCACGGGACGCGCCGCAGTTCACCCCGCGCCTTTATCCCCGCCGGCCAATGCACTATTAGGGGGGACGCGATCCCGCCCTCGTGCACCCACGACTTGTGCAGCCGGAACGGCGAGTTCGACGCGGTGGACCATCCGGGTCCGAGGCAGAGAAACGAACGGGCGGATCCGGGCGGCGCGGCGCGGTCGTGCTTGTCCCCGCGGATGATCTGCTCCGCGCTGGCGCCGTTATCGGAGACGAAAAGGACAATCGTGTCCTCGTACGCCCCCATGGCCTTCACCTGCTCCAGGATCCTGCCGATCTCGCGGTCCATTCGGTAGATCATCGCCGCGTGTATCGCCATCTTCGCGGCCTGGAAGCGCTTCTGCTCGTCCGTGAGGGTGTCCCACGGAACCGCCCTGGCCGCCTCTCCCGGCCCGATCTGGGCGGCGAGCTCCTCCGCCTTGAGGTTCCAGCCGGGGACGACGTCCGCATCCAATCTCGGGAGAGCGCAGTTCACGATCCCCGCCTCGCGCAGCCTCTTCCAGCGGCGTTCCCTGCATGAGTCCCACCCCTCCGCGTAGCGCCCCGCGTAGCGGTCGATGTCCTCCTGCGGTGCCTGGAGCGGGAAATGAGGCACTATGAAGGCCACGTAGCTGAAGAACGGCCTGCCGGCGTGTTCGGCCGCGTGTTCCTTCAAGCACCTGATCGCATGGTCCGCGATCGCCGTCGACGAGTAGTAGCCCGAGTTCGGGGGTACCGGTGGCAGCTTTTTATCGTCCTCGGCGTGGTTCTTCGGGCCGAAGTTCCTGTCGTGGTCGTTGATGACGTAGGACCTGTCGAACCCGCCTTCCTCGACGATCTTCGGCGCTCCGGGCACGTGCCACTTGCCCGAGTGGTAGCTCCTGTATCCGAGCACCCTGAGGTGATGGGGCATGCATCGGGCCCATGCCGGCAACCGGCCCCTGGGTGGATCCATCCGCACCTGCTGCGGGTAGTATCCGGTCAGGATCGCCGTCCGCGACGGCCAGCAGCGGGCGCTTGAGTAGCACTGGGTGAAACGAAGCCCCCCGTACGCCAGGCGGTCAAGGTTCGGCGTCTCTATTTCGCCGCCGTAGCAGCCGGCGTCCGAAAACCCCATGTCGTCGGCGATTATCACGAGTATGTTAGGGGGACGACGCGAGGCCTGATCAGGCGCCCGGTCGGCCTGGATCATGAAGAGGAACATCGCGGCGCTTGCGAGCATCAGGCATCCTTTCCAGATGGCCGCTCAATTTAACCACCGCCCCGCCCCCGGCGTTCCGTATATTTGATATCCTGGGATGCATCCCATGGTAAGGGCAGCCGTCGCGACAATCGCGGCACTCCTCCTGCCGCCGGGAGATCCCAGCCGGCGGGAGGCGCCTCGATACGTCGTATACGCCTGGTTCCCCGCGCACATGGATCCCAAGATCAACGAGGACTGGGACACCCGCGCGATCGACTGGGGAGCCCTCACCCACATATGCTTCCGGGCGGTGACCATCAAGCCCGATGGATCAATCGAGCCCGGATGGGGCACCGCGCCGGACCGCATAAGGAAGCTCACCGCCGAGGCCAAGAGACACGGCGTCAAGGTCACTGTGCTCGCATGGGGCACCAGCGCCGCGGGAAGCTCGAAGTACCTGGCGCGGCACGCCGAGAAGGCCGCCGACGGCCTGCTGGATTTCGTCAAGACCTACGACCTCGACGGCGTAAACATCGACGACGAGACGTGGGGCCGGGACAACCCGGAAACGGGCGGTCCGAACCGCGACCTGGTCACCGACTTCTTCAGGATACTGAGGCGAAAGGCCGATTCGATCCGGAGCGGTCTCCACATATCCTGGGCGTCGCCCCCGGTGATCTCACCCGAGGACAAATTCGGGGAATCCTGGCCGGACTTCAAAGCCGTCGCCGAACGCCTCGACGCCTTCGCGATCATGGCCTACTGCATGTGTCCTCCGACTGCCGGATGGACCGGATCCGCGCAGCCCGTGGCCGGTGGCGGCAAGGTGGGGAACCATGCGCGCGACTTCGCCACGCTGATTGGAGATTACATGGCCGCCACGGGCGGCCGGCGGGAAAAGCTTCTTTTGGGCATTTCCACCAGCAGGGGTGGCACGGAGTGGGACTGCCGGACCGACAAGCCGCTGTCGCCTATCGTGGGCAAGCCGCGGCCGCTGAAGCCCGAACAGGCCCGCGCCAACGCGGAGAAGTACGGCAGGCGGTTCGATCCCCAGCAACAGGCGCCGTGGTACTGCCGTCCCCGCGACGGCGGCTACGTCCAAGGGTGGTACGAGGACGACGAATCTTTCGCCGCCAAGCTGAGGCTCGTCCGGGAGCGCGACTTGAAGGGTATCTGCCTCTGGGTCATCGACGGAGCGCGGGAGCCGAGGGAGACGTTCCAACTCATCCGCAGGCACCTGTCGGAACGGAAGGCCGTGGGGGGGCCAGACGGCGATTGAACGTCGCCATCATGCACTACCCGGAATACGTCGAGCGGCTCGGGACGAGGAGATTCGACCTGGTGCTGGCCGGCCGTTCCCACGGGGGCCAGGTGCGCCTCCCCCTGGTGGGCGCGCTCGTGCTGCCCGGTCGCGTGGGCCGTTACTCCCTGGGCCTGTACAAGACCCCGGCGGGCCCGCCCTACGTGGGATCCGGCATAGGCTGGTACCGCATCCCGGCGCGCTTCTTCCGCCGGCCGGAGGTGGCGCTCATCGAGATCTGAAGTCGGCTGCGACTACACCTGCCAGCCGTCGCGGAACGGAGGCCTGATCAGCGCGTCCGCCTTCGGTTTCCCCTTCGCCTTCAGGTTCTCGTGATCCCAGTCGAATCCTTCCCCCAGCCTGTACGCCACGTTCCCCAGGAGCACGGTCTCCGTGAGCGGCCCGCCGTATTCGAAGTTGCAGGTGGCGGGCTTTCCCCCCTTGCAGGCTTCGATCCATTCCCTGTAGAAGCCAGGCGATTTCGGGATCGTCCGCGGCGGGGGCTGGAACCCGGCGAAGTCCGCCTCCGGGTACAGCTTGTACTTGTCATACCCCGTCAGCAGCAATCCCTTGGAGCCCAGGAAGAGGCAGACGTTGCCGGCGGCCGGCAGCCCCTTCTCCTTGAGGATCGGCGGACCGTTCTTGGCATGATACCAGTAGAGCGTCACCGGCGGCCGGTCCCCTCGGGCCGCAAACTCGTAGCGCACCTTCATCGACTTGGGCGTGGTCTGCGGGTGCACCGGCGGGCCCGACGCCTCGACACGCAGCGGCGTCCTCAGTTCGAGGGCCCAGAACGGCACGTCGAGCACGTGGCAGCCGAAATTGCCCGTTTCGCCGGTCCCGAAATCCCAGTAGAACCTCCAGTGGTAGGGGCAATAGAGCGGGCTGTAGGGGCGGTACGCGGCCGGGCCCAGCCAGAGATCCCAGTCGAGATGAGGAGGCACCGGGGCCGGTTCCGTGGGGACTTCAGGCATGCCCCTGTCGCCGTCGATCCACGCGTGCACCTCGCGGATCTCGCCGATGGCGCCGGATCTGACCACCTCGACGATGCGGGCCATTCCCTCCTGCGCGTGGCGCTGCGTGCCCAGCTGCGTCGCCAGCTTCTTTTCCCGCGCCAGCGTCGTCAGCCTGCGCGTCTCCCACACCGAGTGGGCCATGGGCTTCTCGCAGTACAGATGCTTCCCCGCCAGAAGCGCTCGATAGGCCGGATGGAAATGGGTGTGATCAGGGGTGCTGACGACCACCGCGTCTATCTGCTTCTCCATCTCGTCGAACATCCGCCGGAAATCCTTGTACTTTTTCGCATCTGGGAACTTTTTGTAGGACGCCGCGGCCCTCTTGTCGTCGCAGTCGCAGAGGGCCACGACGTTCTCCCCCGACACGCCGTTGACGTTGGACCCCCCGCGGCCGCCGACGCCGACGCAGGCCACGTTGAGCCGCTCGTTGGGCCAAAGACGCCCCGGTGCCGCGGCACCCCCACCGACCCAGAACCCAACCCCCGCCGCAACCGACTCGCGGGCCATCTGGCGCCGAGTAATCCGCCTGGTCATGGGTATGACCTCCCCATAAAATCATCTCGCATCGCGCGCCCCGAACAATATACACTCGGCGGGATGCCGGCGGAAGCCGTAGTCCACCTGACGATCCGCGCGATCCTCATATCCGCCGTCTTCGCAGCGATCCCGGGCGATTCACGGGCTGCCGACGACGTCCTGGTGACCGGCCACGGCGCGGTGCCCGACGATGACCGGCCGGACACCCCCTCGATCCAGGCTGCCATAGACGCCTGCGCCGCCGCCGGCGGCGGGACGGTGAGGATACCCCGCGGCCGCTTCATCTCGGGGGGCCTGCGCCTGAAGGACGACATAAGGCTCGTGCTGGACAAGGACGCCACCCTGGCCGGGAGCGCCGACTGCCTCGACTACGGACGCGGCCAGTGGGGGGACGCCCTCATCCGCGGCGAGAGGCTCAAGAACGTCCGCATAGAGGGGCCGGGGGTCATCGACGGATCCGACTGCCGGAACCCCAAGGGTGAGGAGGGATTCCGCGGACCCCACGCAGTTCACCTGATTTCCTGCCGCGGCATTGTCATAAAGGACGTCATCATAACGCGCGCCGGCAACTACGCCGTGCTCTGCCGGGACTGCGAAGACGGCGAGTTCACAAACGTCTCGGCTCGCGGCGGGCACGACGGCATCCACGCGCAGGCATGCCGCCGATTCAGGATCCGCGACTGCGACTTCCGCACCGGGGACGATTGCCTGGCCGGATGCGACAACGAGGACTTCGAGGTGACCGGGTGCAAGATCAACTCCTCCTGCAACGGATTCCGCCTTGGATGCAAGGGCCTTCTCGTGAAGGGATGCGCCTTCTGGGGCCCCGGCGAGCACAAGCACCAGGCCAGCAACAGAACAAACATGCTGTCGGCCTTCATCCACTTCGCCCCCACCGACCGTAAGCCGAAGCTGCCCAGCGACGATTGGCTCGTGGAGGACTGCACGATCGACAACGTCGGATTCGTCTACGGATACGATTTCGAGCGGGGCCTCTGGCAGACCGGGCAGCCGGCCAAGCGGCTGCTGTTCCGCAACGTGAAGGCCGCCCGCGTCGCCGGCCCGATCCGCGTCCTGGGCGACAAGGATCGCCGGTTCGAGCTGACCCTCGAAAGGGTTTCCATCGCCCTGCGGGAGGACAAGCAGGACCGGGAGTTGCTCAACCTGGCGAATTTCGGCTCCCTCACCCTGCGGCGGGTGACGCTTCAGAACGGCGGGAAAGGGCCGGTGCTGAGGGCACGCGACGGGCGACTGGTCCGGATCGAGGTGCTTAACTGCGTGCCGCCGAACGCGGCGCCGTGGGCGCTTGAGCGGATCGAGAAAGTGATCACCGATCCCCGGGAACGGTGACGAGCAGTCGCATCACTTCAGGGGCCGGCCCGTCCACTCCTTGTAGAGTTTCTCCACGGCCTCGCGGCCCGGCGAACCGTCCCAGAGGGCGACGCCGTACCGCAGGTCCAGGATTTCCCCGGCCTCCAGCTCCATGGGGTTTCTCCACACGTTGGGCGTGGCTGAGAGATACGAGAAGGGCTTGAACATCGTGAACATCCCCGCGGGGTGGCGCGGGTTGGCCGGGTGGTCGAAGAGGGCGACTGTGACTTCCTTCCCGTCCGCCTGCGCGGTGAACGCGCTCCACGAGGACGCCGTAACGCGTTCGGTCCCGCGCACGATTTGTCCGGCCTCTCCGGACGCGTGCATGAACCCGTCACGCCCGTCCATGGACTGGACGAAGCGCAGCCCGAGACCCTGGTAATGTGATCCCGTCAGCACCGCCTTTTCCACCCCATCAGCCGGCCTCAGCCTGGAGCGCCACGTCAGCAGGCGCGCCCCGGCGCCACCGTGCGTCTCGATGACCCTTTCCTCGATCAGGACCGGCTTGTCCGCTCCGGGAGGCATCCAATTCAGTTTCTGCTCCAGCCGCACCCCGGAGGGCAGCTCGTGAGTCTCCAGGGAGACGTGCGCCTGTTTCCCGCTGCGGGCGCCTTCGGCCCAGAAATCGGTCTTGTTCACCTCCACAGCGAACATGATGCCGCGGTGATGCACGTGGTCCGGCGGCGAGTCGCGCAAGATCTGGATGCCCGACGGGCTGCACAAGGTCCGCATGTAGGGCTTGAAGGGCGCGTCGCCGTAGCGGTAGGAGAGCACGGACCGGTCCCCCTCGGTGACAGCGACTGAGCCCGCGTCCCTAGCGGCCTTCATCGGGGACGCCTGGGCCAGCGCCAGCAGCCACACAAGCGCGGCGGATCCACCGGCCGCGAAGGCGACGCGGCGCGACTTCGCATTTTGCCTCTTCATCGGCTTCATCTCCTTCCCTCGCGTTTCAGCATATCGCCGGCCGCGGGCATTTGTCGTCCCCTCCCGGCCACCGGTAAAAATCGAACCTCCGACGGTCCGGGCTACAGGCGGAACCTGTGATGGAGGCGGTACCGGCGCGGCGTGCACCCGAAAGCGGCCTTGAACGCCTCGTTGAACCGGCTCAACGAGCCGAACCCGGAGGCAAGCGCCACGTCGAGTATCAGGTCATCGGTCGTCGCCAGCAACCGCTGTGCGTGGGACAACCTGTGTCGAATGATGTACTGCAGGATCGTGGTCCCGAACGTGCGGCGGAAGAGGCTCATCGCGTAATTGGGGTGCAGGTTCACCCGCCTTGCGACGTCCTCCGCGGTCATAGGCTCCGTGTAGTGCCTCGCGATGTAGCAGGCCATCTCCTCGACGCGGCTGAGGCGCCCCCGCCCCATCACAGGCGAATCCGGACGGCCCCGCGCATTGCGCCCGGCCGGGCATTTCATGGCCGCCGCGAGTCGCCTGAGACGCGCCTCCACCTCCAGCTGGCATATGCGCGTCCGTTCCTCGGTTGGCCGGAGGAGATCCTTCTCCCACGATTCGAACCGCGCCCGATCGGATTCATACGCGTCATTCCGGGAGTCCAGCACTATGCAGCCGTCGAGGACAGGCCGGACGAGCCGCTCCGGAAGGCGCCACTGGAGGAACCAAGCCAGGGGGAGGGTCATGACGTAGTAGCGATCCGCCAGATCGTAATGGACTATCTGGTGGGGCACCGCGGCCCAGAAGACCGCCAGCCTCCTGGGAGGTATGTCGACCTTGCGCCCGCCAAGGAGATATGTCAGTGACCCGTCGGCGAGGAGGTTGAACTCCACTTCGTTGTGGCGGTCCGGCCTGGGCATCCGCGTCGGGATCCACCGCACGCACGTGAAACCGTAGGGCTCGAAGTCCTTCCGCCGCGGATCGAACAAGGGAGTCATGTTAGGATCCCGGAAATTTATACACATTTCCAGGAGGACTCATGGCTATCTATTACGACAGGATGACCACCCGTAAAGTTGGAGGTCGGCCATGAATCTCATCTCTTCGCTCATGGTGACCGCGGCAATGTCCGTCGCGCAGGAACAGTGGGGTACTTTCGAAACCCTTCTCGAAGGTCCTTCCGGCGGCAACCCGTACCTGGAAGTGGAGCTGAAGGCCACGTTTCGACAGGACGACCGGCAAATCGTCGTGAGCGGATTCTGGGACGGCGGGGGTACCTACCGGATCAGGTTCATGCCGCCCTCCCCCGGGGAGTGGCGGTACGAGACACGCAGCAACAGGCCGGAGCTGGACGGGCGAAAGGGCGCCTTCACCGCCGCACCGCCGTCGGCCGGCAACCGGGGCCCGGTGGGCGTCTTCAACACCTTTTACCTGCGGTACGCCGACGGCACCCCCTACCACCAGTTCGGCACGACCTGCTACGCGTGGATCCACCAGACGCGGGAGCTCCAGGAGCAGACGCTCCGCACGCTGGCCGCCTCCCCGTTCAACAAGATACGCTTCTGCGTCTTCCCCAAGGACTATGTATACAACAAGAACGAACCCGAGCTGTTCGCCTTTCACAGGCTTCCGGACGGCAAGTTCGATTTCGACCGCCCCGATCAGGCCTTCTGGCGGCATCTCGAGCGGCGCGTCCTGGACCTGCAAAGACTCGGCATTGAGGCGGACGTGATCCTCTGGCACCCGTACGACCGTTGGGGATTTTCCGAGATGAGCGACGAACAGGACAATCGGTATCTCAGGTACTGCATCGCGCGGCTTGGGCCGTTCCGCAACGTGTGGTGGTCGCTGGCCAATGAATACGACTTCATGACCAACCGCCCGAAGGGACACCGCGGCAACAAGCAGTGGGAGGACTGGGACCGGTTCTTCTCGATACTGGAGAAGGAGGATCCGTTCGGGCGCATGCGCGGCATCCACAACGGCAGCCGCTTGTACGACCACACCAAGCCATGGGTGACCCACGCGAGCCTGCAGACGTCGGACATGAACGGAGGGCTGCGCTTCAGGGAGAAATACCGCAAGCCGGTCATCTACGACGAGTGCAAGTACGAAGGCGACATCCCGCAAGGCTGGGGGAACCTGGACGCCAGGACGATGGCCCAGCGCTTCTGGCTGGGCACGATGAACGGCTGCTACGTGGGCCACGGGGAAACCTACAGGCATCCCCAGGACATACTGTGGTGGTCCAAGGGCGGCACGCTCCGCGGCGAAAGCCCCAGGCGCATCGCGTGGCTCAAGGAATTCATGGCCCAGGCGCCCCCCTTTCACGAGCTGGAGCCGATGGGCGACGGCCGCGGCCGCTTCGTCCTGGCCAAACCCGGCGTATATTACCTGCTCTACGCGCTGCCGGGAACGCCCGTGGCGATCAACCTGCCGGGCGAACGACCCTACAAGCTCGACCTGGTCGACCCGTGGGAGATGAAGACATGGTCGGCGGGCACCGCGGCACCGGGGTATTTCACCGCACCCGCGCCGGCGACCGACCTGGTATACCGGTTCATGCCATACGCCACCGGCGAAAGGCTCCGGCCGGACGCGCGCGCGTCGGCATCACCCTCCGAGGGCGCGCCGCCCCTGGCCGTCAGGTTCGCCGGCTCGGGCGGCGACCGTTTCCGGTGGGACTTCGGCGACGGGACCACCAGCGCCGAACGCGATCCGTCACACACCTACGCCAAGCCAGGCCTTTACACCGTCACCCTCGAAGTCTCCGACGGCGAAGGTTCCGTTTCTCAATGCCGCCTGACCGTCGCGGTGGATCGCGATCCGTCGTCGCCCATCGTGCGCGCAGGATTCCGATCCGGTGAAACGCCCCGGATCAGGCCCCAAGGCCGGGCACGCCGCAACCCGGACGGATCGATACACCTGCCCGACGGCGCACCCTGGAGCTGGATCGAGGCGGGGACCGGCCCCCTGGAGGACGTCGAAGGGCTCCGCTCCTTCACGATCCTCGGATGGCTCAAGCCGGAGAGCCTCAGGACCGGCTCCGGCGGCAACAGGATCGCGTTCTGCCTCAACAAGGACCGGTCGGGGATCGACCTGGTGGCCCTCGAGGACGGCCGACTGAGGCTCTCCGTCAACGAATGGCCCGACCAGGTGAAGAACGACAGCTCCCCCGGACGGCTCCAGGTCGGGAAGTGGATTTTTTTCGCGGTCACCTACGACGCGTCGGCGCAGACCCGCAACGTGGCGTGGTATTTCGGACCGCCCATGGACGCCCCCGGTCCCGACGAACCGGCCCTCGACCGGAGGACCTCATACAACGCCGGCCCCGTCGGGGCGGGCACCGGCCCGCTGGTCCTGGGGAACTTCAACTCCACCATGCGCGACCACGGGCTCGACCGCCAGTTCCGCGGCCACTTGCGGGGCCTGGAGCTCTACGGCAGCCGCATCGGCGGCCGCGGGGCGTTGACCGCGGAGGCCATACGCGACCGCATGCGGGCCTCGGCCGGCCCCTGAGCATCCTTCCTACAGGGTCCAGGGCGCCCTGAGGGGACGGCGGAGCATCTTGGAGGCCTCCGCGTCGCCCACTATCTCCTCCTTCTCCCAGTCCCAGACTATCTTCCGCCCCATCCTCACGGCGATGTCCCCCAGGTGGCTTATGACGTCCGAGATGACCGCGTCCTCGATCTTGCTTACCGGATCCTTGCGTGTTTTCACCGAGCTGACGAAGTTCTGGGCGTGGTTCGAGCTGTCGACCAGCTTGGCGGCGGCCGCGCCCAGGTCGGTCTTGGCGAGTTCCGGCGGATCGGTTTCGAGCTTGTTCCGGGAGACCTTGACGACGCCCTCGGTCCCGACGAAGACGGTGAGGTTGTCGCCGTGGGTGAAGTTCATGTGGAGGCCGTTGGCGAAATCGTAGTTGACGTTCCAGCTGTGGACGGTGTTGAAGAGATGGTCAGGCTTGAAGACACCCTTCCCTTCCACCTGCACGCGGCCCGCCTTGTGGATGTCGTAGCCCCACACGAGGAGATCCAGCGGGTGGGCCCCCCATCCGGCGATGAAGCCGATCGCGTAGTCGTAGATGAAGTATGCCCCCTGGTTCGTGCAGCGGTCCTTGGTGTACGGGGCCACGGGCGCCGGCCCCAGCCACATGTCGTACTCGAAGTCCGGCGGGACGGGGATCTCCTCCTTTGATCCGCCCTCGCGCCCGTTGGGCGCCCAGACGTTTATCTCCTTGACCTTGCCGATCTTCCCGTTGCGCACCAGCTCGCAGGCTTTGCGGCAGTGCCTGGAGGAACGCTGCTGGGTCCCGTACTGGAACATCCGTTTCCTCTGTCGGATTTCCTTCCGCATCACCTGGTCGTGATTGACGCTGATGCCGAGCGGCTTCTCTATGTAGACGTCCTTCCCCGCGCGGACCGCCAGGAGGCCGGCCGGCACGTGCCAGTGGTCAGGCGTGGCGATCACCACCGCGTCGACCTCCCTGGAGGTCACCATATCGCGGAGATCCGCGTATGCCTTCCCCTGAAGCTGGCTGGCCCAGCGCTCGCGCCGCGCCTTGAAACAGTCCGCGAACGCCACGCATCGGGCGTCACGGCACCCCTTGAAGCCGTTGATCAGGTTGCCGCCGCGCCCGCCCGTGCCGATGAACCCGAGTTGGACCTGCTCGTTCGGGGCGGCCTGCTGGCCCAGCCCGAGAACGGCGGCCGGGACGACCATCGGCGCGGCCGCCGCGACCCCCTTCAGCAGATCGCGACGCGTCAAACCCGAACGTGCCATACCGACTCCTCCTTTCGGGCGCTACGCCCCCCACGACTTGAGCCTTTCCACCGACTTCCTGACGTTGTCCGGCCCGGCCACCTCCAGCGTAGTGGCCCCGTCAAATCCCGCCTTCTTGAGCTCGGAGAGCACCTCCCTGACCCCAACGACTCCGTCCCCGAGCGGGATCACCGCCATGCCGCAGCCGTACATGGTGCCCCGCTTGGGCCTCATCTCAGCCGGCATGTCCTTCCAGTGAACGTGCTTGACGCGGCCGCCGAACATCCTCACATAGTCCACCGGCTCCGCCCCGCCGAGCCAGCTGTTGCCGGTGTCCAGGCATATGCCGACCGTCTCCTCGTGCCCCAGCCTGTCAAGCAGCCTGCCCATCGATTCCACCGAGTCGGTGACGACTCCATGCGTCTCGATCAGCAGCTCCACCCCGAGCTCCTCGGCCCACTCTATCGGGGTGATCAGCTTTTCTTGGATGATCAACAGGCGCTCATCGGGGGCGAGTCTGGCGGCGAACTCCGTCTTCGGGTGACCCTCCGTGGTGATCACGTGCCTGATCCCGAGATCGCGCGCCAGCCTGATCGCCTTGATGATGTCACGTGTGCCGTAAACGTCGGGGCTGGCCGGATCTAAAAGGTTCGCGTGGGCGCAGAACGCCGTGAGTTCCACCCCCGCCGCGCGGGCCATCCGCCTGATCTTCTCGGGATGGCTGTCGAGGCTGACGGAGGCGGTGAAGCCGTATTCCGCCCCCAGCATGCCGCCGCTGTGGTTGTCGGTGACGTCGGCGTAGCGTATCCCCATCTCGCTGATGGCCCGGAACTGCCGTTCCATGCCGGCGAACGGTTCCACCAGGGCGAAGCAGCCTATCTTCATGAAGATCCTCCTTCCCACGCCGCGGCACGCCCGCGGACACGTGGGAAGTATACGCAGGGCGCAGCGCCCCGTCTTCCACTCCGGACCAGTGAACGAATTTAAACACGCGCCGCTCACATGAGGGCTATCCGCTGCTTCTCGGCGTCGAAACCCGCCACCTTGTTCTCGCGGAGGCTCAGGTACCCCATGATCAGCGCCGTCTGCACGCGGTACGCCAGATCCATCGGGCTCAGGGTCCGCCTGTTCCGCGTCCGGCAGCAGTCCAGGAAATTCTTCCAGTACCTGACGTTGTCCTCGCCGTACTGGATCGGGAACCTCTGGGCGGGCTTCTTGCACCCTTGGGCGGGGATGAATACCACCTCGTTGCCCTGAACCGTCAGGGTCCCGTCCCACCCGCGGATCGTGGGAATCCGGCCCGGTGCGCCGCGGCCGCCCGAGGCGCCCGGATGATCGTTCCCCTGGGTCCCCAGCACGGCCACGGTTATCTTTTCGGGATAGTCGATCAGCATGTTGAACGTGTCGGGGACCTCCCGCTCCGTGTACCTGAACATCCCGCCGGTGGCCACGACGCGGCTCGGGAAGCCGAGTCCCAGGATGTCCGCCACGGGCGTGAAACTGTGGGGGAACAGATCCGTGCACGGCCCGCCCGCATAATCTTCGTACATCCTCCACCGGAAGTAGCGGCTGACGTCGAAAGGCCGCTTCGGGGCGTCTCCCAGGAACTCCTGCCAGTTGAGCTGATCCCCCGGCTGTGCGTTCTTGTCGTCAATGGGCATCCCGCGTTCGCCCCAGTCGCCCACGCGGAAGTAGCCGCACTCCGCGTGTATGGGCTTACCTATCAGGCCGTCCTGGACGAGCTTCTTCATCAGGTGCCAGGCGCCGTCCGACATCCCCTGGGTGCCCAGCTGGAAGACGCGGTCGGAATCGGCGACGACCTCCGCCAGCTTCTTGGTAAGCTCGAACTGGCGCCAGTGCGTCACGGGCTTCTCGCAGTAGACGTCCTTGCCGGCGCGCACGGCGTCGATCACCTGGTACGCGTGATGGTGATCCGGCGTGGCGACGCAGACGGCCTGCACGCGGGGATCCGCCAGTAGTTCCCCGTACTTCGTGCATACCTTGGCATCCCCGCACCTCTTGGCGGCCTTCTCCGCCCGCGGCCGGTATGTGTCGTATACCGCGACGATGTCCAGGGGTTCGCCCTCCTTCTTGAGCCTCAGCAGCATGCCGATGTGGCTGTTGGCGCGCCCGCCGGCGCCCACGATTCCTATGCCGAGGTTCTGCGCGGTCCTGCCGGGGGCCGGTCCGGAAATGCATGCGGCCCCGGCGCCCGCCCCCTTGAGGAAATCGCGCCTGGTCGTCTCGGATCCGCCCATCGTCCACCTCCAATCACGAGCGCAACGCCCATCCCCGCCCGACCCGCAAGATAGTCGCCCGGCGGCGCTGAATCTTCCCTAATAGGGCATTGGTAAAAATGAAACAAGACCGCCGCGGCGCGCCCTGGGATTGACCGCCGCCGGGGTCAGATCTCCCAGCCCTTGCGGTGCGGGCAGCTGACGAACGCATTCAGGGAAGGAATGTTCCTGCACTTCATGGCCTTCCCGTCCCACTCCACCTTTCTGCCGACCCCCGCCCGGACCGCCAGGTTTCCCAGGAGCACGAACTCCGTAAGGGGACCCGCGTGGTCGAAATTGGAGAACGCCGGGCGCCCCCCTTTGGCCGCCGTCACCCACTCCGCGAAGTGGTTGCTCTCGCATCTGGGGATGCTCTGCGGGGGGGGCTCCAGGTCGATCCTCCTGCCGCCGACCGGCCGCGGCGGGCCGCCGTCTCCGGAGAACTGGAAGACGCCCTTATGGGAGACCAGCACCCTGCCGTTGTCGGGGAACGCCTTCCCCTCCGGCAGCTCCAGGAGCTCGCGCGGCGGATAGAGCCCGCCATCGTACCAGTATACTTTGCACGGGGGCATCAAGCCCCTGGCCGGTATGTCCCATCTAATTATCGATGCGCACGGGGGCATGTCCGCCGTCCCGTCACCCGAATCCTTCAAGAGCTCGACGGACGCGGCGTACTCTATCTTGAGCGCCGTGAACATGCCGCTCATGGCATGGCAGCCAATGTCACCCAGCGCCCCCGTCCCGAAGTCCCACCAGCCGCGCCAGACGAAGGGCTGGTAGACGCGCTGGCCCTTGTACCTGCCCTCCTTCCACGTGTCCAGGTACGGGCGCTCGGCGGCCTGGCCGAGCCAGGCGTCCCAGTTCAGCCCCGCCGGCACCGGATCGGATCCCGCCGGCCTTGAGGCCCCCTGCGGCCACCAGGGGCGCCCCGGTATGCCGGGACGGTCGGTCCATATGTGGACCTCCTTGACGGCGCCGAGAATCCCAGCCCACACGTACTCGCAGAGCAGCCGCCAGCCGTCCCCCGCCCTCCCCTGGTTGCCCATCTGAGTGGCCACCTTGTACTGGCGGGCGGCCTCCGCCAGCTTCCTCGCCTCGGCGATGTCGTGCGTAAGCGGCTTCTCGAAGTAGGCGTGCTTCTTCCTCTTGATGGCCATCATGGAGGCCGGGGCATGGTGATGGTCGGGCGCCCCGACGAAGACGGCGTCGATCTCCTTCTCCATCTTGTCGAACATCTCGCGGTAGTCGGAGAACGCTCGCGGCGGCGGCCTGCCCTTGGAATCCTTCTTGTTGGCGTTCTCCACGAACTTCACCGCGTGCCTGATCCCGCCCTCCGCCGCGTCGCAGGCCGCCACAAGGTTCTCCCCCTGCCTGACGGTCGACTCGACGTGGGAGCCCCCGCGCCCGCCGGTGCCGATCCCGGCTATGTTGAGCGCGGCATTGGCGACGTAGGAGCGGGTGGAAGGCGCCCGGAGGACGAGCACCGAGGCGGCGCCGGCGGCGGACTTCAAGAGACCACGACGCGTTGACCCCGTCATTGCAGCCCCCTTGATGACGGTCCCGCTCCAATTATGGTACGCCGTTCGGCGGCGATTTACGCCGCCCCGCCCGGGCAAGACCTGCGACGTTTCCCTTCCGCGATGATCCTGTCCACCACGAGCTGGCGGAACTCGTACGAGAGGTTGGCGAAGTAGGCGGTGAAGCCCGTCACGCGCACCACCAGATCGGGGTACTTCGACGGATCCTTGTGGGCCTCGAGAATCTTGTCCGCGTCGATTATGTTGATGTTGAAGAGGGTCCCTCCCAGGTCGAAGTGCGTCTTGATGAGGGCGGCGACGGCCTCGACGCCGGCCTCCGTTTCCGCGATGCCTGGATCGAGTTCCAGCTGGATGGGGGCCGTGTTGCCGTATCCTGGCTGGACGGCGGCGATCGCCGAGGACATGGCCGTGGGCGCGGCGTCGGCCCGGAAACCGGGATCGGGGTTCGCGCCGTGCGATATCGGCTCGCCCGCCCTCCGGCCGTTCGGCGTGGCGCCGACGACCTTCCCCATCGCAATCGTGGCCGACCATGAGAACCAGCCGGGTATCATGTTCCGGCCGCCCGGGGTCGGGCGTTCCTTCACGAGCCTCGTGAAGAGGCGGGAGACCTTCACCGCCCAGGCGTCTCCGAGCGAACGCCCCTGCCCGTAACGCTCGCTGGACCGCAGGATCCTCCTGACGCGCTCCCCCTCTGCGCCGGCGAAATTCGCCCTGAGATGGGCGTCGAGCCCCGCCCAGTCGATGATCCGCTCGCGCTCTATGCGCTGTTCCAGCGCCGCGAACGAGTCGGCCACCGTCGCCAGCGCCGACCCGTCGCAGCAGATGTTGTAATACTCGACGCCGCCGTCGGTGACGTCCTTCCCCTTCTCGATCGGGCCGTGACAGAGCAGGTTCAGCACGAGCTCCGGCTGATTGAAGCGCTGGTTGTCCAGGTGGAAATCTATTCCCCTGGCGGTGCAAAGTACCGCCCGCCGCAGGTGGTCCTCGAAACGCCTCCAGAGATTTTCCACCGACGGGGCCGCCCCGCCGTCCTCCATCATCTCACGGAAGGCGATCTCGAAGACCTTGGCGGCGTTGATCTTGACGCAGTCGTTCATGGTGTACTCGCGGCCGGGTATCGCCATCCAGTGGCACCCCGTGGCGATCCGCCGGCGCGCCAGCTCGGCCGGATAGCCGTTCCGCATGAAGCCCTCCACGAGCCCCTTGTCCCCGGAGTAGCGCGGCCAGCCCATGCGGTCCTCGAAGAGGTGCCGGACGGATCTCATGAAAAGATCCCTGTCCAGCCCGTCGTGCACCCGCACGGTGAGGTTGCAGCTCGAACCAAGCCTGTGCGCCGCCTCGAGCACCAGGAAAGAGACGCGGCTGGTCAGATCCCGGCCGTCGGGCGCCGGGCCGCCCAGCTGGTAGTAGTGCGGATCGTTCAGCAGCAGGCAGGCGATGATCCATATCGCCGTCTCGTCGTCGAGGATCCCCGTCGCCGTGTCACGCTCGTAATATGGCCTCAGGAGCTCGTCTATCTGCCCGCCGGCCCCGTCGCGGTTGAACGTGCGGGATGCCATGTTGAACCACGCGATCCACTGGCAGGCCTCGCGTAAGGTCCTGGGCGGACCCTCCACCAGCCATTCGTTGGCCGCGGCCATCTCCCGCAGGTTCCGGCGGAGTTCCGGCGACTCTTCGCGCGACTCGACGCGCCGGATTTCCTCGATCGTCCTGCGGATCCAAGACTGGATTCCCAGGATGACCTGCTCCTCTGCCCTGTAAAAAGCATCCGTCTCCGGGTCCCTCGCGTTCAATCCGCGGTACCTTCGAACCTTCTCCAGCAGCCCTCCCCACCCCAGGCCCAGCCCGATCGAATAGTCCGGCGTGAAATGCGAGTCCGAACCGATCCCCGAGGTGATGCCGTATTTCTCCTGCTCCGGGCGGAGGTGAAGATAATCGCGTTCCGGCGGCCATCCTACAGGCCGCATCCGGCTGAGGAAGAACATCCATCGCCCCGCGAGGGCGTCGGCGGGGTCGACGTAGAGCGGATGGACCTCCATCAGCGACCTGAAATTCGCCGCCCACCCGTCGGCGCCGAAAAACGACCCGCAGGGGTGATTCGGGATGATCGACCACTTGAAGTCGGGCGGCGGCGGCACCGTGCCGTAGTCGTCCTCGTCCATGTACCCGTACTTCTCCAGTTTCAGGCGTGTTTGCTGGAGCTTCCTCCCGCGCAGCCGCGCTATGCGCTCACGCGGGCTCCATCCGTCGCTCATGGTTTCCTGCCGGCAATGCGAACCTGTATGCCCCTCCGCCACGCCTCGGCGGCCAGCGACCGCATCGCGTCGTCGGAGGGTGTCCTCGCGTCGTTGAAACGGCACTCCATCCCCAGGCTGCGGTATTTCCACGCCCCGAGCGGATGATACGGCAGCAGCTCATAAGCCACCAGCGACGGGAAGCCGCGGATCGCGTCGGCGACGGCCCCGATCGATCCGGGATCGTCGTTAACCCCGGGCACCACGGAAGTCCGGACGATCATAGGGCGGCCCACGCCGGAAAGGCGCCCGGCATTCTCCAGGACGCGTCCGACGGGCGCCCCGGTCCACCGCAGGTGCCGCTCCGGATCGGCAAGTTTCACGTCCACCATGAAGAAATCGGTCCAGGGCACCAGAGACTCCACGACCTCCCACGGGGCGGAAAGATTGGTCTCGAGGGCCGTGTGTATCCCGGCTTCCTTCGCATTTCGAAGGATCTCCCTGGAAAATTCCGGCTGGCAGAGCGGCTCGCCCCCCGAAATGGTGACGCCGCCGCCGGAGTTCCAGTAGTACGGCGCATCCTCCATGACCTCCGCGAGGACCTCGCCGGGCTCCATCCGTCGACCGACCAGCGCGATCGCACCCGAGCAGCACGCCCGCGCGCACCGCCCGCAGGCTCGGCACCGGCCACGGTCGTAACGAATCGCCTCCCCCTCGCGCGTCCGCGCGCCCTCCGGGCAGACATTAAGGCAGGCGCCGCAACCGATGCACCTGTCCGTTAAGACCTGGATCTCCGGCCTCGGGTTGATCGTCTCCGGGTTGTGGCACCACGGGCAGCGGAAGTTGCACCCCTTCAGGAAGACCGTGGTCCTTATTCCGGGGCCGTCATGGACGCTGAAACGCTGGATGTCCGCGACCAATCCCATCACAAGACATTATCCGATACGCCATGCCGCGTTGTCCACCGGCTCCAATTTGCCGGAGTCCGCCGACCTGATCCCCGCGTCGACGATCGCCATCGCGTCCAGGTTGACCGGCAGATCCAAGGTGGGATGAAGCGGTTCACCCGTATCCAGGTGATGTACCGTCTCGTGGGCGATGTCGTGCCGCCCCTCGGGCAGGGGTTTGAGAGGATGCGGAGTCCGCTTGCCGCCCTTGCACACGGTCAGGGAAACCTTCCCCTCCCCCTCCTCCATCACGAGCGTGCCCTCCGTCCCGTATACGACCGGCCCGCCGCCGGCCCCGTGGTCGGCCGTCGTCCAGGTGGCCTCGAACCTGGCCAGCGCAGCAGGGAACCTGACGATCATGGCGCCGTTGTCGTCGGCGTCGCCCCACGGGCTGTTGAGGTTCGCGCGCATCCCGACGGCCGCCTGGGCGGGCTGACCGAGGAACCATCTGGCGATCATGGCCCCGTAGCAGCAGAAGTCGAGCATCGCCCCGCCGCCTGCGGAAAGCCTGTGCCACCAGACCGCCCCTAGCTCCTCGGGGGTGAGAGGCGCGGCCTCCTCCGACACGCCCTCGTGCCGCGCCCCGGCTCCCAGCGGGCCGGTGTGGCCGATCCGGGTGGTGATCTGCAGCACCCTGCCGACGGCACCCGCGTCTATCAGCTCCTTGGCCGCCCGCGCCGCCGGGTTCCACGTCATCGGCCAGTTCACGAAAAGGGGCGTGCCGGCGGCCTTAGCCGCGCGGGCCATCCCGAGCGCCTGCGACAGGTTCACCGCCATCGGCTTTTCCACGCAGACGCCCACGCCGGCGGCGGCGCAGGCCTCCACGACCTCCTGGTGCCGCGCGTTCTCGGAACAACAAATCACCAGGTCGAGCCTCTCCCTTCTGAGCATTTCCCGGTAGTCGTCGTAGCTCCGCGGCAGCCCCAGATTTTTAAGCGCGTGCTCCAGGTTCCAGCCGCGGGTATATGGACCCTTCCGCTTCTCGGGGATATCCGGCACGGTGTCAGCCCCCGCCACAAGCCTCACCCGCGGATGGCGCCCGAAGATCGCCAGCACGTTGTTGACGTGCATGTGGGCGAATCCGATCACGCCGACGCCGTACGTTCGAGCCATGAAGGCCTCCTCAAAGGACGATCTCGCGCCCCTTCCCGGCCGACTCGTAAAGCGCGTCGAGAACCTTCATTACGTTGAGCACCTCTTCGGGCTTCACGAGCAGATCCTCGTACCCGCGGATCACGCGCAGGAAATGCTCGGCCTGCCTGCGGTGGGCCGTGAACCAGCCGTACTTGTCGGCGGGGACCTTGAGCGTCGTAGTCGCCTGGTACCGCCCCACGTTGGTCACCAGCGTCGGGGGGTCGAGGACCAGGCCCCCGCGGGTGCCGAGGATCATCGTGGATTCCACGTTGGCCGGGATGTTGGCCGCCCACGAGAGCCTGAACGACAGGGCGCCGCCGCCGGCGAAGCGTATGAGGCCCGCCGCGTAATCCTCCACGTTGAAGTCGCGCGGGTCGTACGGCCGCGGCATCTGCACGCCCTCGAATGCGCCGCTCTCCTCGAACAACGTCACCAGCTTTTCACGCTGCGGCCCTATCTTGGAGAACGTCACGCCGCATACGGTGCGTGCCCGCGGATTGCCGAAGAGCCACATCACCATGTCGATGAGATGTACCCCGAGGTCGCACAGCACGCCGCCGGCGGAATGCTCCTTCATGTGGAACTGCCCCCACATGGGTATGCCGCGCCGGCGCAGGGAATAACCATCGGCGAAGTAGAGTTCGCCCAGGCGCCCGGAATCCACGATCTCCTTCGCCGCCATCCCCCAGGAGATGAACCTCGCGCTCTGCCCGATGAAGAGGTGGCGCTTGGCGGCCCGCGCCGCATCGAACATCGCCTTGGCGTCGGCATACCTGGTGGCGGCCGGCTTCTCGCAGCAGACGTGCGCCCCCGCCCGCAGCGCCGCGATCGACTGATCCTTGTGGTAGGCGTTGGGGGTGCTCACGACGACCACGTCGGGCTCCAGCTCCTTGAGCATCTTCCGCCAGTCGCCGTAGGCGCGCGGTATCCCCTCCTGCCTCGCCACGCGCTTGGCGCGATCCTCCAGGATATCAGCCACCCCGACGATTTCGGCGTCGTCCTTCAGGAGCTTCCATCCCGGGATGTGTCCCTGAAGCGCTATCATGCCCGTCCCGATGATCCCGACGCGCATCTTGCCGGCGGCCATGGCCCCTCCTCGAAAAACCGGATTGAACAGCGTGGTATGATATATCGGTGGGGATGTTTTCAAAAGCTTCATGTCTCCTGGCGGCCATCGCCTCCTTTCCTTCGGCCGCGGCAGGCGACGACGAGGCGCTCCGCGCCGCCGTGGGGGAAGATTGGGCGCTCCAGGAGAAGCGCCTCGGCCGCGCGATCGATTCCCCCGACGCGATCCGCGACGCCCTCAGGCGCGCGCCTGCCCGCCGACGACCAGCTTGTCCGCCGGGCCGAAGGCGTTGAAAATCTCGACGCGCCGGCACGGGCCGATCTCTACCGCCGGATCCGCCGCGCGGCGCGCGAGGCCGCCGTCGGGCCGCTGGCGGGGACGCCCATCATCTTCATGAAACGCCGCCGGTTCATATGCCAGATGCTGCACGAATACCAGGGATACTTCTACGACGATCCGCGCGCCGCCGGCGGCGGGATATTCATCCTGGAAAGCCCCGGCCGCTCCCCGACGGAGGCATCGCATTCATGTCAACGCGCCGCGGCGGCTTCACGCGGTGCAACAACGCGTGGGAACCGATCACCGTCTACACCATGCACCGCATGGACGCCGACGGGCGCGGCATCCGCGCCATCTCCTTCCACGAGACCAACGAGTGGCACCCCTCCGTCCTGCCAGACGGACGGATCGCATACTCGCGATGGGATTACGTCGACCGCTCGGCCGCCGACTTTCACGGGATATGGGCGACCAACCCGGACGGCACCGCAGCGACCGCCCTTTTCGGCAACTACACCGTCAAGATCAACGCCTGCTACCAGCCGCGCGGCATCCCCGGCTCGAACCGCATCGCCTTCATCGCGGGGGCACACCACGCGGACGTGGGGGGATCGCTGGTCCTGCTCGATCCGTCGCGCGCCAGCCTCGATCCGGGGAGCGGGCGCGACCGTTTCGACTCCATCGAGGCGCTCACCCCCGAGATATGCTTCCCCGAGGGCGTCGGGTGGCCCAAGAGCTGGTTCCACAGCCCGTGGCCGCTCTCGGAGGACCGTTTCCTGGTTTCTTACAGCCACGACCCGCTGCCGGGGATGAGCAGCGGGGAGAAACGCGACACCGAAACCGGCATCTACTACTTCGACCGGTTCGGGAACCTGAAGCTGCTCTACCGGGAGAAGGGCATATCCTGCATGTGCCCGATCCCGCTTGCGCCGCGGGCGCCGCCGCCGGTCCTTCCCGACATCCGCGACCCGGAGCTCGGCGAGGAAGGCGAGTTCCTGCTGGCGGACGTGAACCGGAGCTTGTATCCGTTCCCGCAGGGGCGCGCGGTCCGGGAGCTGAGGATCTTCCAGGTGCTGCCCAAGACCACGCACGTCGTCAACAAGCCGCAGATCGGCCATGCCAACGCCGAGGGGGCCAGGATGCTCTTGGGCACGGTCCCCGTGGAGAGCGACGGGTCGGCCTATTTCCGGGCGCCGGCCCGCAAGCCGCTGTATTTCCAGGCGGTGGACGAAGGCGGCCGCGCGATCCAGAGCATGAGGAGCGTCGCATACCTATAGCCGGGCGAACGGCGCGGCTGCATAGGCTGCCATGAGCCGCCGAACCAGGCCCCGCCGATCAAGCCCGTGAAGGCCGCCCCGCGCCCCCCGTCACGCATCAGGCCGGGCCCCGAAGGAACCCTCCCTTTCAGCTACCCCCTGCTCGTACAGCCCGTCTTGGACCGACACTGCGCGCGCTGCCACGACGGATCCGAGGGACCCGGCAAGCCGCCGCCGGCCCTCACGGGCGAGCCGCAGGGCCACTTCACGCGTTCCTACGTGAGCTTGAAACCCTACCTCAACTGGTACGCGTGGGGAAAAGGCCCAGACGCCACGAGGCCCGGGACGCTCGGGGCGGACACCAGCAGGCTCACCGCGGTCCTGGACGACGCCAACCACAAGGATGCGGTACGCCTTGGCGATGAAGACCGCCTGCGGCTGCTTATCTGGCTCGACGGCAACGTCCCGTTCTACGGCACCTACGGGGCTGACGAGCAGGCCGCCCAGAAGGCCGGCCGGCCAGTGACGCCGGCGCGAGTGCAGTAATCCTTATCGCTCTCAGATTCCACCGGCAGCCGCGCTCGTCCCTTTCAAAATTGAAAGAAACCCGACAATATTGCGCAGGCGGGGCTCGCCCGACAAAAACACGGCCGAAACCGGCCGATATCATGCTGCCCTTCAAGCGCTTGTAATCGACAACGAACGCCGCCGTGGCATGCTAATTGCGTTTGAACCGCTCGTCGCCGGTTGAAATGAGCGGAACCGTCAGGAGAGAAAAGATCATGGACGCCAAGACGATCCTGGTCGTCGAGGATGAACTGCGGATGAGGAAACTCATAGGCATAACGCTGCGAAACCGCGGATATCAGGTCATGGAGGCCGGGGACGTCTCGGGGGCGGCGAAGAAGATCGGCGAACGCCTCCCAGACGCGGTCGTGCTCGACGCCATGCTGCCCGACAGGATGGGGTTCGAGATGTGCGTCAGCCTCAAGGAAGATCCTCTCACCAAGGACATCCCCATCATCATGATAAGCGGGATCACCCAGGGGGTGCCGGGCAGCAGCGAGAGTTGGAAGCGGAAGTTCCACGCGGACGACTACATCTCCAAGCCCTTCACGCTCAAGGAGCTGGTGGATTGCGTCGAGCGCCTCCTGGACTGCGGTCAACGAGGTGGCCGGCCGTGAAGGATGCAATCCGCCGTAACGTGCTCGTAGTGGATGACGAGCCGCACATCCGCCGTATAGTCGTCAAGACGCTCTCCGCGGCCGGTTGGAGCTGCACGGCGGCGGGGACATGCGCCCAGGCGGTGGATATGATCGCCCGGGAGGAATTCACGCACGCGGTCATAGACATCCACATGGGATTGGAATCCGGGATGGAGGTCATCCGCGCCCTCAGATCGAGGCGGCCCCGGGCGCGGATCGTCGCCATGACGGGCGCGGTAGCGGAGGGCACGAACGCCGCCCTGGCGGCCGGCGCGGATGCGTGCCTGATGAAACCCGTCCCCAAACTGTCGATGATCGTCGAGGCGCTTGAAGGAGACGCCGATGGCGGGAAACGCGCCTGACCGTGACTTCAAACATTACAAGCGCACGCTCATCGCGCTCCGCGTGACGATGACCCTTGCCGTCGCCTCCGTCTCCTTCCGCAGGCTCTCTGAGTTCCACTGGCCATCCATCGCCGTCTTGGGCATCTATGCGGCCACCAACGTCGTTCTCATGTTCGAAAGGCCCGACGCCTTCGTCCGCAGGCTTCCCCAGATGTTGCTGTTCGGATTCGATCTCGGCGCCGCTGTCGCCCTCATCCTGCTGGCCGGCGAGACGCGTTCCCAATTCTACGTGGTATTCTTCCTGATAATCCTGATGGCCGGGCTTACCAAGAGCGTCCCGGCCACCCTGGCCCTGGCCTGCGCCTCCTCCGCGGCCTACGGCTTTCTCGTCGGCCTCGGCCGCCCGCAGGAGCTGTTCGACATGGAATTCACGACGCGCGTGGCAATCTTCTTCGTGACGGCCGTCTTCGCGGGCCACCTTGCAGAGGAGGCCGGCAGGGAACGCCGCCAGCACCTCCGATACAGGAATTTCTACAAGGGGCTTTTCGACCAGTCGAGCGACGGGATCGTCGTCTCCGACAAGTTCGACGTCATCCGGGAGGCCAACCGGAGGGCGTGCGAACTACTGGGGTCCGATCCGCGGGGCCGGATCATATGGGACGTACTGGGGACAAGCAGGGACGCCGCCCTCGACGCTTTCCCCGCCGGGTCCGGCCCGGCGGCCGAGAAATCCGCGCCCGCCTTCTTCAGCCTGGAATTCAAGCGGCCGGACGGGACCACGGCAGCCTGCGACCTCTCATTCCAACGGCTCCGGATCGAAGGGGATTCCTTCGGCCTGCTGCTCATCCGTGACGTCGGGGAGGCGAAGCGCCTCAGTAAACGCATGGAAGGCCTGGAAAAGGAGAGCGTGTTGGGGCAGCTGATCGCCAGCATCACCCACGAGATCAACAACCCCCTGGCCGTCATCCTCGGTTACGCTGAACTCCTGCTGGAAACCGCCCCGCAAAACGACTCGCGCGAGTACCTTGAGGCCATTCACGAGGCGGGGCAGCGGTGCAAGCGCGTGGTGGACGCCTTCCTGGACCGCCACCGCTCCAGACCTTTCGTTCTCGTTCCCACCCGTCTTGGAGACGTCGTCAGGGGCGTGGTCAAACTCATGGATTACCACCTGCGGTACCACCTGGTGAAGGTCGAGGTGGAGACCGCGGACGTAACGGAGGTGCCGGCGGATCCGTATCAGATAGAGCAGGTTCTCATAAACCTCATCACCAACGCCGTCAAATCCATGGAGGCCGCGCCTCAGCGCGCGCTAAGGCTGAGCGTCCTTGAGGGCGAAGGAGAGAACCTTATCGAGGTCTCCGACACGGGCCGCGGCATCCCGCCGGAGAACATCGGCAGGATTTTCGAGCGCGGCTTCACGGCCACTTCGGACGGATCAGGCCACGGGCTGGGGCTCCCCCTTTGCCAGGATATCGTCGGCCGCCACGGCGGCCGAATCACCGTGGAGAGCAGGGTGGGCCTCGGGACCAAGTTCACCGTGCACCTGCCGCGGATCGGGGCGGATACCGAGCACGCGGCCGCGCCCGCGGCCTCCCGCTGCGCGCCCGCTTGACAGACGGGCCGCGAGCGCGGAGAATCGTCCGGGTGGAAAATGACGGGCCCCTGGACGGGAAGATACTGGCCGAACTTCGCGATCTCCAGTCGGCGGTTTCACCCACCTTCCTTCAGGAGCTGATCGACCTCTTCATCCGGCAGGTCGATAGCCTGCTGCCGCTGTTGAAGGAGGCATCGGGGAAGCGCGACCTCGACACCATTGTTAGGATCTCTCATACGCTCAAGGGCACCTGCGGGAGCGTCGCGGCGGTGAGGCTGACGAACCTCTTCTCCAACCTCAACCAGACGGCCCGCCGCGGGGAATGGCAGTCGGTCCAGGAACAGATCGGCGCCATCGAGGCGGAATACGCCCTCGCCAGGGCCGCCTTGGAGGCCGAGAAAGGGCGCTGAAACGGCGCCTGATCAGGTTTATCAGCTCGACGATCCTCAGCGGTCCCAATGGGATGGCGCCCCGGCGCTCCCCCGCGCCGGGCGGCAGCATGGTGACGATCGGGATCCGCCTAGTGTCTCTCCGCCGCCGCAACCGGCGCGCTACGGGTTCGGATACCCCGTCGGCAAGCCGGTAATCCATGAGGATGAGGTCGGGCTGCCCGACCACCGCCAGGGCGAGCGCGGCGCGCCTCGTCATCGCCCTCAGGACATCGATCCCATCCATCTCGCATATTTGGCGGATGAGCCTGTAGGTGGGATCGTGGTCCTCCGCGACAAGCACGACCGCCCGCCTCCCCCGGCGGTGGGCAGGGGTTGCGACCATCAATCTCGCTCCCCCACCCACCGCCGGACGCAACCTATCAGATCGGCTGGGCAGAACGGCTTCCGGATGGCGCCCTCCGCGCCGGACTCTTCCCGCCGGCGCTCGAGGTCGGCGGCGGCGGATACCAGCACCAAAGGGATATTCCCCAGCGCAGGATCCTCCTTGATCATACTGGCCGCGGCCGCCCCGTCGAGACCAGGAAGGCCGATGTCCATCAGGATGAGATCCGGCCTCTCCCCGAGGGCGGCCCCCACCCCCTCGACGGCATCCCCCGCAGACCGGGCCCGGAAACCCGCGGATTCCAGGGTCCGGGAGATCATCCGTAACGTCGGGGGATGATCTTCCACAACCAGTACCAGCGCCGGGTTCTTCATTGAATCGCCGACCGCCGTCTCATACCGGCGCAATGCATGCAGAAATCGTGCCAACAGCAAAAATGCATCTCTGCAAGCGGCTTTGGGGGGTGCTCCTTCAATAATGTCGGATCGCCTACATCGATGAGCCTTCCGGCGGGCCTATTTCTGCCTTTCTATCCCAAGGTTCTGCATCTTGTACGAGATCATCCGCTCGGTGATCCCGAGGGAGCGGGCGGCCTTGGCCTTGACCCAGCCGTTCTTCCGCAACGCGTCGAGGATCATCGACCGTTCGAGGTCTTCGACCGCCCTGATCAGGTTGCCCTCGTCCTCCGGCCCGGACTGCCACGGCCTCTCACGGCGAACCGCCGCGGGCAGGTGTTCCGGTCGGATCTCCTCCCCCTCGCAGACTATGACCGCCCTGTCGACGGCGTGCTGGAGCTCGCGGACGTTCCCAGGCCACGAGTGGCGCGCGAGCGCATCAAGCGTCTCCGGCGCGAACCGCATGGGGCCCCGCTTCTCGCGCCGGGCGGCCCGGGACAGGAAATGATGGGCCAGCTCGACTAAGTCCGAGACGCGTTCCCGGAGGGGAGGGATCTCGATCACCAGCGTGTTGATCCTGTAGAAGAGGTCCTTTCGGAACCCGCCTCGGCGCACGGCCTCCTCGAGATCCCGATTGGTGGCGCAGATGACGCGGACGTCCACCTCTATCTTCTTCTCGCCCCCAACCCGGTGGAAGCTTCGCTCCTCGAGGACCCTCAGTATCTTGGCCTGCGTGGCGGCGGGCATGTCGCCGATCTCGTCGAGGAACAGCGTGCCACCGTCCGCCTGCTCGAACCTGCCGCGGCGGCGGGACGTGGCTCCCGTAAAGGCTCCCTCCTCGTGGCCGAATAGCTCGCTCTCCAGCAGCGACTCGGCCAATGCGGCGCAGTTGACGTCCACGAAGGGCTTCTGGGCCCGCGGACCGGCGAAATGAAGCGACCTGGCCACCAGCTCCTTGCCCGTGCCGTTCTCCCCGACGATCAGCACCGTAACCTCGCTGGGAGCCACCCTGCGGATGAGCGCTCGGAGGGACTCCATCGCCTCCGAAGACCCCACGATGCTCTCCGGGGAATTCTCCTGCTGCACCTCGGACCGCAGCCGGGTCAGCTCTAACTGCTGCCTTCCAAGGCGCAGGGCGTTGCGCAGCGATACCGAAAGCCTGCGCTCGTCCACGGGCTTCGTCACGTAGTCGGACGCGCCAAGCTTCATGGCGGCGACCACGTCGTCGACCGAATCCGAAGCCGTCACCACTATCGCGGGGACGGCGGGGTTCGACCGCCGAAGTTGCCCCAGAAGATCCAAGCCCGAGGCGTCCGGGAGCGACAGATCGATCAGGCATAGGTCAGGCGGATCGCCCTGGACGGCCTTCAGGAACTCCCTGCCGGAGGACATGACGCGGAGGGTATAGCCCTCCTTTTCGGCGATCGCCTTCACCAGCCGCCCGGTAGCGGGATCGTCTTCTACGTAAACGATCCTGGCCTCCCGCGCCGTCCCGTCCATCGCGCCCGCCTGAAAGCGTATCCCCCTGAATTATTCCATCGGGACGGCCCGGTGGCAACTTTCCGTTTCACGCCGTGCCGTCGATCACCTCCCGCACCTTGCGGACGAGCTGCGCGGGGGTGAACGGCTTGGGAATGAATTCGATCTTCTCGTCCAGACGCCTGCCTTTGAAGACCGCCGTCTCGGCGTATCCGGACATGTACAACACCTTCATGTCGGGCTGGAGGGTCTTAATATATTCGGCCAGGTCCCTGCCGCCCGCCTCCGGCATCACCACGTCGGTCAGAAGAAGGTGTATCTGCCCGTTGAAATTCTCGCACACCTGGACCGCCTCGCGCCCGGTCCTCGCCTCCAGAATCCTGAACCCCTTGGAAACCAAGACCTCGCGCACGAGATTGCGGACCACGTCGGAATCCTCCACCACCAGCACGGTTTCCGATCCGCAAACCGCCGGCATCGCCGAGGCGGAGGGGCGCTTCGGTTCCTCGATTTCATCATCCACGCGGGGCAGGAATACCCTGAAGGTGGATCCTTTCCCAAGCTCGCTTTGAACCCCAATGCTTCCTCCGCTCTGCTCGACTATCCCGTAAACCGTGGCCAAGCCCAGCCCGGTCCCCTTCCCCGGCTCCTTGGTCGTGAAAAACGGCTCGAACAGGCGGCTCATCGTCTGAGCGTCCATCCCCACCCCGGTATCGCTGACGGCCAAGCAGACGTGCGGCCCCGCCTTGGCGTCCGGGTGCTCCCTCACGTACCGCTCGTCGAGGGTCACGTTGCTCGTCGCCACGACAAGATCGCCGCCTTCGGGCATGGAATCCCTGGCGTTGACCACGAGGTTCATTATAACCTGCTCAAGTTGCCCCGGATCGGCCCGCACCCGCCAGAGCGACGGATCCAACCGGACGTCGAGTCTGACGTCCTCGCCGACGACCCGGCGCAGCATCTTTTCCATCTCCGCCACCACGGCGTTCACGTCTATCACCCGCGGGCGAAGCACCTGGCGGCGGCTGAAGGCGAGCAGCTGGCGCGTAAGCCCCGCCGCCCGCTCCGACGCCTTCGTTATCTCCGCCACGTGGGCGCGCCGGGGGTCCGCCGCGTCGATCTCGTTTCGGAGCATTTCCGCGTATCCGGAGATCACCGTCAGGAGATTGTTGAAGTCATGCGCGATGCCCCCCGCAAGCTGACCCATAGCTTGAAGCCTCTGGACGTGGCGCAACTTCTCCTCGCTGCGGGAAAGGGCCTCCCGGGACGCCCTGCTCCGCCGCTCGTGCATGTCCAGGAGGTCGGCCATATCCTTGAACGCCCCGGCGATCCGGCCTATCTCGTCGGGGCCCACCGGCAGCCTGTCCCGCGCGGAACGGTCGCCGGAAAGCAATCCCCACGAGACATCGGCAAGCCCTCTCAGCCGGCCGCCGAGCTTTAGGTCGATCCAAAGCCAGACGACGGCCGCAGTCGCCGCGGCGGCGGTCCCCGCCGCCGGCCATATGCTCTTTGACGAAAGCACCCCGCAACCGGCCAAAACGGCGAGAATCAACGATGGTATCCCGGCCGCGAGTGAAATGGCGACGGCGGTGCCGCGTAAACCGACGATGACGGACCGGGACATACTCCTCCCCTAATCAACATTCCCCGGTCCGGTTGAATATTATCGCATCCGGCCGGCCAGTCAAGGCCGAAGGGGATAATTCAGGGGTTTCAAGAAGGCTGAAGACGCCTTCCCTGCGGCCCGGCGCAGGATCGCCATCACCGCCGCCGCGCGCGACCGGAATGTCCCGTCAACGGCCGCCGCGCCGTCGACGACCGACCTCACCAGGGACTTCATTGTCGAGGCGGCCTGACACACGCCGGAAAACCCGTAGGTTCCGCTCGATCCAACCAGGCTGTGGGCAAGCCTGTATGCCTCCATGGCAAGCCCGCCGTCGCCGGGACTCTCCATAACCTTGAGCAGGGCTCCCTCCAGACGCCCCACCAAGTCCGGCAGCCGGCGCGCATAACCCGCCCGGAGTTCCTCCAGCATCGCTGCGACCTCCGGGTCAAAGGCCCTCATCGGCATCCCTCCAGTATTTTCCTAACCGCGCCGGGGAGATCGGCAGGATCGAACGGCTTGGCGATGACGCCCGCGGCACCCATGCCAACGTACCCGCCGACGTCGACCGGCCGCGACCTGGCGGTCATGAAAACGACGGGAACAGACGAGGTCGCCGGCATCCGCCGGAAGGCGTCGAAAGTGGCCGGCCCGTCCATCCCCGGCATTACCGCGTCCAGCACGATGACGTCCGGCGTCCAGGAAGGCGCCTCCCTGACGGCCTCCCTCCCCGAACCGCAGGCCTTCACGATGAAGCCCCCGGCGGCTTCCAGGGCCAGTCCGGCCACCAGACTGATGTCCGGATCGTCATCCACTATCATGACCCTCGCCGGCCTTTGTCCCGCCATATGTCCGCATCCCCGATCGATCCGGGATTGTATGCGCAATCCGCGTGCCAGACGCGACAGGCGGATCAACGCCATTGGATCCGGCCCCGGCAGACAATAATGTCGGAACCGGGTTCAAATTCGGCGGCACGCCCGTCTAGACACCCGTTTTTCGGCCGGTACCGGCATGGCACGCATCTTGCGCCAAATCAGCCGAAATGGAAGGAGAAAGGCCATGTACGCCCCGAAGAACGTGCTCGTGTGCGAGGACGATCCGGTCCAGATGAAGGTGATGACGGCGGCCCTTCGAAGGGCCGGATACAACGCCGTGGAGGCGCGCGGGCCCTCCGAGGCGCTGGCCGCGGTCGGCGGATGCCGCCCCAGGGCGGTCATCGCCGACGTGCAGCTCGATCAGGGCAACGCCTTTGACCTCATCAACGGCCTCCGGCGCTCCGGTCACGACGCGCCGGTCATAATGATGTCCGCATACGCGACGCCCGACATGCGGCGGCGGGCTGCGCGGGCGGGGGCCGCCGACTTCTTCCAAAAGCCGTGCGACCCGTTCGAGGTGGTCCGCCGGATGGAGCGCGCGATCGCTGAACGGCCCCAGGAGGGCATCGGGGCACGGGTCATGATCGTGGAGGACAATCCCCAGCTCCTGGCCCTCTACGCCGCCGTACTCAGGCAGGCGGGATGCGAGGTCGTCCAGGCCAAGGACGGGCACGGCGCCTTGGAGGCAGTCCGGTCCGCTGCGCCGTCGTTGGACATGATTCTGATGGACATGCACGTCCCGGGACCCTGCGGCGCGGGCCTCGTCGCTGAGTTGCGGAAGGCCTTGCCTGGGATATTCGTCGCGATGCTGACGGGCGAGGCCGATCGCGACGAGATCGCCGAGGGCTACCGCGCGGGCGCCTCGGCGCTTATTCGCAAGCCCGCCGGCCGGCCTGAACTGATCTCATTCGTGAAATCGAACCTGCGGGCGGCCCGGGAATCGCTCCGGAAGGCCGAGCGGGCCGCCCGTCGGTCCAGGGCGCCCTGGTACAGGCGCGCCGCGTGGTGGATCAATGGCCTCATATCCGCACCCCCGCACAGCAGGCGCCGCAATTGCATGGCGACCGCCGCCGTGAGCGTAGCGTTCATCGCCGCGGCCCTCGCGACGGGAAACGCCGTATATTCCGGTTTCAAGACCGCGGAGGAGTATAGGCGAAAGGCGGGGCAGGCCCTCGAGAAGGCGTGCATGCACGCCGAGATCTCGGCGGATGAGGCCAGGGCCTCCCGCGTCTTCCAGAACCTTTACCTCGCGCACCAGATCGGGCTCGGGGAGGAAACCAACGAGATCAACCGCCGGTACCAGGAACGCCAGCTGGATCTCCAGAGGATGTTCGGTCCGGGGAAGAGGTAGAGGGGGTTCGAATGCGCGCGGACGACGTCCTTGACGGATCACGGCTTGCCGGGCTCCTGAGGCTGGGCGGTCCCAGGCTGCTGGAGAGGCTCGTCGATTCCTTCAGGAGGAACGCGCCGGAACGGGCCGCGTCGGCGCGGGCCGCCGCGGAGCGCGGGGACTGGGCCGCGGCAGGCCTCGCCGTCCACTCCCTGGTCTCCTCCGCGGGAAACCTCGGGGCCTTCGGGCTCCAGCGCCTCTGCGCGGAGGCCGAGAGGCGCATTCTAGAGGGGGACACTGCATCCGTCCCCGCCCTGCTGGGCACGATCGAACAAACCTGCGCCGCGGTCGCGTCGCGACTGGAAAAATCGAGGGAAATGGCATGAAGACGGTGGCGATCGTGGAAGACAACCCGGATAATCGCCTGCTGGTCCGCGCCATACTGGGGGAGGCCTACGTCTTGGCCGAATACGAGACCGGCCCCGCCGCGCTGGAGGGCCTGCGCTCGTCCCCCGCCGACCTGATCCTCCTGGACATATCCTTGCCCGACATGGACGGCGTCGAGGTCCTGCGCGAGATACGCCGCGACGAGCGCCTTCGCGACCTCCCCATCATCGCCCTCACGGCCTACGCCATGGCGGGCGACCGGGAGAGATATCTCTCCATGGGCTTCGACGACTACCTGACCAAGCCGATCCTCGAAGAGAGGACGCTTCTGGACGCCGTCGAACGCGGCCTCGGAGGGACGAGATGAACGACCGGCCCCCGCGCAGCACGGCGCGGCGCGACCTAATCTGGGTCGCGGCCGCCTAGTCACCAACCTTTGCGACGGCGCTCTGCTTCGACGCCTCCGAACAGCTTGCGGAAACCCTCCGGCGCGAGGACGGCTGGAAAATAGTCGGGATGTTCCTCACCTTCGTCGTGCTGGCCCTGTCGCTGGGATTCTTCTCGGCCAGACGCTGGAGGGAACTGGCGCTGGAAACCGCCGCCAGGGAACGAACGGAGGAAGAGCTCAGGCGCGCCATGGAACTCCTCGAGGGCAAATTACGGGACGGGGACGCCCGCGCCGCCGAGACCGCCAGGATGCTCAACGACGAGACGGCCAAGAGGATCGAGGCCCAGAGCGCACTCAAAATGACGGAGGAGTCGTTCAGGGACTTCCTGGAGAGCGCCAGCGATCTGGTCCAGATCGTCGCCCCGGACGGCAAAATCGTTTACGTCAATCGGGCGTGGAAGGAGTCCCTTGGATACGGCGACGATGACGTTAGGAACCTTTCAATATTCGACGTGGTCGCCCCGGACCACCGCGAGCGATGCGAGGTGGTATTCAAGCGCATCCTGCGCGGGGAGAACGTGGACAGGATCGAGACGGTTTTCGTCTCCATTAGCGGCAGGAGGATAATCGTCGAGGGGAGCGTAAACGGGCGGTTCGACAACGGAAGGCTGGCGTCGTGCCGCGGCATCTTCAGGGACGTGACGGATCGGCGCGCCGCCGAACGGAGGCTGTCGCTCCAGCACGCGACGGCGCGGATCCTTGCCGGGGCGTCCTCCGTCGAGGAGGCGGCCCCGAGACTCCTGGCGGCCGCCGGGGATAAGATGGGCTGGGACGCGGGCGTCTTCTGGCTGGCGGACCGGGACGGCGCCGCCGTCAAGGCCGTCGCGTCGTGGTCCGGTCGCGGTGCGGCCGGCGACGGCATAAGGGGGAACCCTCAGGTCGACCCCCTTGGTGCCGAGATCGATGCGCCCCGTCGCGTCATATCCTGCGGGGCGCCATGCTGGATCGAGGACGTACTGAGAGAGCCCTCCTACCGGCGGCCTGGAGCGGGGGACGACGCCGGTTTCCGCAGCGCCCTGGCATTCCCCGTCATGCTCGCCGGCCGGGCGGCGGCGGTCGTGGAGCTCTTCAGCAGGGAGCCGCGCGCGCCCGACGTGCCCACCCTGGGGGCGGCCGCCTCGCTGGGCGCACAGATCGCCCAGTTCCTGACGCGGGTGCGCGCCGAGGAGGATCTCCGCGCCGCCAAGCGGGTCGCGGAGGAGGCCAACGGCGCCAAGAGCCGCTTCCTCGCCCACATGAGTCACGAGCTGCGCACGCCGCTTAATTCGGTGATAGGATTCGCCAACATCCTGCTGAAGAACCCGCGCGAGCAGGATGCGACCTACGTTCGGAGGATCCGCGACAACGGAATACACCTTCTCCAGATCATCAACGGGATACTGGATCTATCCAAGATAGAGTCCGGCCGCGAAGAGTTGGATCTGTCGCCGGTGGCGCTCGGCGAGCTCGTGATGGACACCATCAGGCAGGCGGAGTGTCAGATCAACGGCAGGCCGATCGAGCTCTCCGCGGAAATACCGGCCCACCTCGCCCCGATGACCAGCGACGCCATGAAGCTCAAGCGCGTGATCATCAATCTCCTCAGCAACGCGATCAAGTTCACCGCCGCCGGACGCGTGACTGTCCGCGTGACGGCCGACCCGGCGACCTCGTTCCCGGTGCGGCTCGACGTTACCGACACCGGCATCGGCATCCCCGAGGACCGCCGGGAGGCGATATTCGAGGCGTTCCGGCAGGCGGGCCCGGACATGTCGCGGCGGTACGGCGGGACCGGCCTCGGCCTGGCCATTTCGCGCCGGCTTTGCGAGATGATGGGGTACAGGTTGACGCTCCGCAGCGAGGTCGGCAAGGGATCCACCTTCAGCGTGCATTTCAGGGAAGAGGGGGCCGTACCGCTGGCCGGCGAGGAATCGTACGAGAGGGAGAGGTCCGCATGTTCGAACTGAGCGGCTGGTACAGGGAGCGCCTGGGCACGCGGATAGCCGCACTGGAGGCGGCGCGGCGCCGGATGAAGACGAACTCCGATGAATCCATCGAGTCGATCCGCAGGATCGCCCATTCGCTGCGCGGATCAGGCGCCACCTACGGCTTCCCGCTCATAACGGAGGCCGCCGGCGAGCTGGAAAAGGCCGGCAGGGACGAGATACCGGCGAAGATGGAAACCCTGCTGGCCGCCCTGAGGGAGGCGGCCTCCAAGGGCCGCACGGGCAACGCCGAGATACTCATCGTCGAGGACGACCGCGACCAGGCCGATTTCATGAAGGCCCTCGTATCCGGGCCCGACCGGGAGGTCTACGTGGCCGCTACCGCCGCTCAGGCAATGGATATCCTGGCACAGAAATCGATCTCGCTGATCGTACTCGACCTCATACTGCCCGACACCGACGGGAGGAACCTGCTGCTGCGGCTGCGCGAAAGGCCGGCCACCGCGGGGATCCCGGTGATCGTCGTGACAGTGAAAGGGGCCGCCGAGGCGATGGATGAGTGCATGGCGCTGGGCGCCAACGGCTTCCTCGAAAAACCCGTCAACCCGGCGGCGCTGGCGGCGGCGGTCGCCGGCCGGCTGGCGGCGGGCTCCGACCTGGCCGAGGCATCCAGACGCGACCCCCTGACGGGGCTGCCCAACCGCGCCGCATTTCACGAGGTACACGGGCGCCTCAGGCATTCCTTCGGGACCGAGGGGACGCCGCTCACGCTGGCCCTGGCGGACATTGACGGCCTGCGCGGCATCAATGATTCCTTCGGCCGGGCCGCCGGGGACCAGGTCCTGCGCCGGGCGGCGGCGGTCATCTCAAGCTCGCTGCGCCGCTCCGACTACGTCGCCCGCTGGGGCGGCGGGACCTTCGCGGTCCTCTTCCCCGCCACAGACGCCGAAGGCGCCGCGCGGGCTCTTGAGAAGGCCAGGCGCGCCATCAAGAACGAGCGCATCGCCGTCGGTGGCAGGCGCGCCGTCAAGGTCACATTCTCGGCCGGTGTCGTCCGCCTGCCCGGCCACCTCACCCTGGAGGAGGCCCTCCTGCGCGCCGACGGGCTCCTGTTCCGCGCCAAGGCCGGCGGGCGGGACCGCGTCGAAACCGATTCCCGGAAGTGCCCCGCAACCGCACGCGTCATGCTCGTTGAGGACGACGAACTGATGGCGATGCTGGTGCGGCACCACCTGGAGAAAGAGGGCTTTGAGGTCCGTCACTTCACCAACGGCGCCGACGCGCTGGCGGCGGCGCTCAAGGAACAGATTTCGTTGATCGTCTCCGACGCGAACATGCCGCGCATGGACGGCTTCGAGCTGCTCCAGCGCATCCGAGCCGTCCCGTGCATGGCCAGGCTCCCGTTCGTCATGGTCACCTCCATGGGCGGGGAGGACGACATCGCGCGCGGGTTCGAACTCGGGGCGGACGACTACATCCTCAAGCCGTTCTCCATGGCCGACCTGCTGACGCGGATCCGCCGCCTCCTCCGCAGGGGGTGACTCAGGCCAGCGCGGAGAGGATCCCTTCAAGCGTTGCGAACGGCTTTCTCAGGAGCGCCGATGCTCCGGCGGCGGAAACCTCCTCGATGGTGATTTCGTCCGATCCTGTCATCGCCACCACCCGCACCGCCGGGTAGAGCCTCAGGATCGCCCGTATCAACGCAAGCCCCGAGTGCCGGCCCAGGTGGATGTCCACGACCGCGTGAGAAATGGTACCCCGCCGCAGCCTCTCCAGCGCCTCCTCAGGATTCGAGGCCGCCTCGCACGACCAGCCTTTCGAAGAGAGATATGCCCCCAAAAGGCGCCGTATCGCGGGTTCGTCGTCTACGATCAGAATATTTCTACTTCGCCCTTCCCCGGTCACCTGTGAAATATTACATTGCGCGTCCCCCTTGATGCAACGAAAAATTACCGGCCGATGCCGCACTCGGACCCGGGTCCGTGATATAATTAGTTTTACATGGGATCGAACCAGGCCCTCCGCGGAATACTCAAGGCCGCGATCGCCGCGCTGGCGTTCATCGGCTGCGACGGCCACGATGGCGACGATTACCCCGCCCCGGCGCCCCCCACCGACCTTTCCGCGACGGCGGTCTCCAACGCGCAGATTAACCTCGCGTGGACCGACAACGCCGATGGAGAACACGGCTTTATTATGGAAAAGAGTTCGGATGGACTGAACTTCGCCGAAGCGGCCCTCCTGCCACCGGACTCCACCTCGGCCGGCATCAACGGGCTGGCGCCGTCCACCACGTATTTCTTCCGCGTCAGGGCCTACGGATATAAATCCTTGAGCCCATACTCCAACGTGGCAGCGGCCACCACAACAGGGTTGAGCTGGACATTGCTCTCCCCAACCGGCGGACCGCCGGATCCACGGGCCTACCACGCGGCCGTCTTCCAGCCCGGACTCAGGATGATCGTCTACGGCGGGTACGGGGCCTCGCAATACGACGACGCCTGGTCTTTGGACATGACCATGCCCCCCCTGGCCTGGGTGGATATCACCCCAGCCTCCGTCCCGCCCCATAGAGACATGGTTGCCGCGACATACGACCTGCACAACGATCGAATGATCGTCTTCGGGGGCACGGATGAAGACTTCCCGAACAACAACGATGTATGGGCGCTCAACCTCTCTTCCACGCCCTCTTGGGAGAAGATCCTCGAAACGACGCCGGCGGGCCCAAGCTCCCGGTTCGGCCATACCCTGGTTTACGACGCGGCCAACAGGCGCGCCATCCTCTTCGGCGGGACCGACGGCCTCGAACGGAACGACGTATGGGCCCTCAATCTGTCCGGCGCGCCCGCGTGGATTTCCATAATGCCTTCCGGCACCCCGCCGGGCCCGCGATACGCCCACAGCGCCGTCTACGACGCGGCGAATCAGCGCATGATCGTCTTCGGCGGCTACACCGGCGCACAGTTGTCAAACGAAACCTGGGCGCTGCGGCTCTCGGGGAACATCGCTTGGGAACGGCTCACCCCGTCGGCGATACCGCCGTCCGCACGGGGAGGACACTCGGCGATCTATGACGCCGCCAATCAACGGATGTTCGTCTTCGGGGGGGACGATGGGGATATTTACAACCCGATTAAGAACGATTTATGGGTGCTCACAATGATGGTGTCCCCGGAGTGGCGCCCAGTATTTACATCTGCCCCCTCACCCTCTCCGCGCGTTGGACACAGTGCCGTCTACGGCCAAGGCGGCATGATCATCTTCGGCGGGTGGGACAACTGGTCCGAATTCAATAACGAAACGTGGATCCTGGGTCTGTGAAAGGGCGGTCGTTTCCGCTTATCAGCGCCCTCAGGACGTCCGCCTCCATAATAGGGGACGCGGGTGGGGGCCATCCGTGCGGACGACCCCTCACCCGCGTGCGACCGGGGAATTATCGGCCGGCCGTCAAGATCACGCCCACTCCTCCCGCTCGCGGTCCCACTCTAGATGTCGGGTATTTCTCCCCGGGACGAGGTGCGTAGTCTCATGGCTCACCGTGACGACCCAGTCTTCCTCGTCAAAAATACCGCTCGCCCAAATCCTGGCCCGGCCGCGATAAATGAGGGTGTCGCCCGCCTGGTGACCCCACCCGGTCATGTCGACGACCTTCGCGAAATAATAGACCGGACCGGAATTCACTATGAATCGGGTGCTGTCGTGCTTGAGAATCCCGTTAAGGTAGACCTTCAGGCGGAAATAAAAGCTTTTGCTGCAATACACGGTCGCCGTGTACGTGGAACTCGTGTCGGTGTCGTAGACCGCGGTGGGACCCGTGGGAGTAATATCTATCTGCGCCTCCGCCGCCAGCGCCGATCCCAACCACACCGCGACGCCGACCACTACACCCGCCGCGACTCGCCGCATAATACCCCTCCTTCTTCGACCGCGACGGATCGGGCGGACATCGCCCTATCCCCCGGTCGTTGATGGTAAGGGGTGCAATTGCCGGGCCTCAATTTCGGGCAGGCGCTGGAAGACCTCCCTGGGGCGCCTGGGATGCGTTCAACGCGGTCTTGCCGCTTTCGGGGAGAATCCGTGTTTCGACAGGTCGATCGGCGCGATCCTCGGCCTCGATCGATAAATTTCGGCGTGTTTTATGCGGTCGCGGGGGCCATTCGGCGCGAACGGCGCTTTTTGTCTACACGCGGCGCAAGTCGGCACGATTCGGTCGTCATGAGCGCGCGCCTGACGAGCCTCCTGCCGATCACCCGGTCCGACAGGACCACGAGCCTCTCGACCGCGGCGCGCAGCTCCGCCAGATCCCCGTCCCACGGGCGCCGGGCCAGTTCCACCAGCGCGTCCGGCGTAATCTCCCGGCGGCCCCGAAGGGTCTCTTCAACGATCCCGGCGATGTCCCGGCGCCGCCCATTCAACGAGGGTAGCCGCAATACGCCCCCGCTGAAGCGCTCCTGAAGGCTCGTGATGACCTTTGAAATGTCTCGGCATGTCGCGACGACCCGCGCGTTCAAGATCTCCTCATCCACGGCCCCGACGGCGCGCACCTTGCCTTCGACGATGGACACCAGGGCCTTCTGCGCCTCCGCCGGGAGTTCGTCCAGCCTGTCGAGGACGAAGGTGCCGCCGCGGGCCTTACGCGCCATACCCGGCGATTCCCTGTCGGCCCCGGTCCACGCGCCCCGGACGTGGCCCGCTATCTCGGCGACGGGGAAAACCATCTGCTCGCAAGGGGCCACGACGAAGGGGCCCCGCCGGTGCCGTCCCTCCCTATGTATCAGCCTGGCGATCCGCAGGCGCCACGCCGGGCATTCACCGACGACCAGGATCGGGAATTCCGCGGCCGCCAGCTTGCACGCCCGGCGCTCGGCCTCGCGGACGGCCTGCGACCGGCCGCCGACGAGCTCCTCCAGTCCGGCCGCCGTCTTGCGGGCATGGCCGGAGGCGCGCCTTCGGCCCAGGTTCTCCTCCGCCTGCGCCCGCAGGCGGCGGAATTCGGCCACGCGCATGATGTCGCCCGCCCGCGACGCCGCGCGCTCCCCCAGGCGTGCGGCCCGGCGCGCGGCCGCCCAATCTCCGAGGAGGGCCTCCACCCCCGCCCGCGCGCGGCATAAGTGGAGCGTCCCCACCCAGTCCCTACGTCCCCTCAGGAAACCACTTGCGAGGGCGAGGTCCTCCTTTGCACCGTCCAGTTCCCCCAAGTGCGCCCGGGCCAGCGCCCTGCACGCGTGGGCGCGGACCTGTAGATCACGCCTCCCCACGGCGGACGACAAAGAAACGGCCCGGTCGAGTAAATCGCGGCCCTTCCCCCACAACCCTATCGCGTTCGCCGCGTATCCGGCATAAGCCAAGGCCTCCCCTTGCCGATCCTTCTTTCCGCATGAATACAGAAGGACCGCCGCGCGCAGCATGATACCCATGGCCCTCCGCGGCAGGCCCTGGTCGAACCTGACCGCGGCGAGGGCCATCCTGGCCTCGGCCATCTCCGCCTTGAGCCCCTCGGACTTGAATATCCGGACGGACCGGGCCGCGCGTTCGCCGGCCTCCTCAAGCTCTCCAAGCCTGGCAAGCGCCAATCCCTGGTTCATGACCGCCCTGCCGCGATCGAGGGCCTTCTTTGCGAAGCGTTCGGCGTTCTCGTAACGCTCAAGCGCCTCCCTGTAGCGCCCCAGGCGGAAAAGATCGTTGCCGTAGACAATGTTGAACTTTCCGTCCGAACGCGGCCCTGGACGCAATCCTTCCGCGCGCCGGAGCGCCTCCAGCATCCTCTTGCGGTTCCTCAGCAGGAACCACGTGTGCGCGATGTGAATGTGTATCTCTGGCAGTAGATATCGCGGTCCATCCTGGAACCGGAGTGCATCCCGAAAGACCTTGAGTGCCTGCCTGTATCGTCCCTTCTCGCGCAGCAGGAAGCCGAGCCTTAGAAAGCTCTCCCGCCCCGGGTCGCGCCCGGCGAGCTCCTCCGCCGCCCTGATGGCCGGTTCCAGCCGCCCTTCCTCGAAAAACCCGTCGCGCATTTGCCGCAGCTGGCGTATGCCGACGGCGGCGACCGGGCTCCACGGCTCACGGCGGAGCGAAAACCCCCGCCGAGGCGACACTGCGACCCGCAGGGCGATCTGTCCCATCGAGATCATTCAATATTACAACCCTCGCGAAGAAACCGCAAGCTCCGTAACGCATCAATTATTACAAGTAATCACCGGGCCGGTGCACGAAATGGAGGAATCCACCCGGCACGTCATTCAAGGAGCAGGACGTCGCCCTCCCAGATATCGGGCAGCACCACCGCGATCGCATCTCCCGAACGCTCCACGGGGAGGTCGCGTCCGAGGGCTACTGATGCCGCCTTCTTCACCCCGCCGGTGCCGCGGACGGTAACCCGCACATCCTTGAAGGGGATGATCGACTTGATCGTCGTGGTGCGCTTCCCCACGATCCGCTTTCCGGTGACGCGGTATGCCCAGTTCATCAACGCGACAGCCTTCGCACCAGACTCCTGATTTTTCAGGAAAACCCCCTCGATCAGTGGCTGAGAGGCGTCCACCACCGGTTTGACGCATTCCAGGGCGGCGAAGGCCGCGAAACGTCGGATCCGCGGATCGAAGTCGCGCGACATGTCGAACTCGTCGGAGCGTACCGCCGTGCTGTATTCGAGGCCGGGGAAAAACCCCACGACGTAGGCCATCCCCTTCCCATGCCTGTTGCGGACGGCGGCCGCCCCTCCCCCCGCGAACCGCGCCAGTACCTCGGCGCCCGCGGCGGGCCTGAGCACCTCGCGACCCACGACGGGTTTCAATCTAGTCCCGTTCCAGACTATCTCGGCGTCGGCCGGCGGCCGGGACAAAGCGTTACGTGGATCGTTGTACGGCTCCAGGTGCGTCGCCCCATACGCTTGGACCCGGTACCAGATCTCCACCGGCGCGCGCCCCTGGAGGCCCAGGACCGGCTCCAGCTCTCTCAGCGGCTCGTTGGCCTCGTCGCGCGCCAATCCCCCGCCGCTGGTGTAGAGGACACCCCCGGCGCGGACCCACTCCGCCAGCTTTCCGGCGGCGGCGCGCGTAATGTTCCGGCCGCTCACGTAGATCACCTTGTATCTCGAGAGATTTTCCTTGGCCAGCATGACCTCGTCGATGGGGTCCACGGGGACGTGGGCGTGCGCCAGCGCGGTATATATCCACTTGGCGTTCTCGTACGCCGCCGGGATCGCCCCCGAGAGGCGCGCCCATATCTCGGAGGAACGCGGATTGACCACCGCGACCTCAGCGGGCACGGCCCAAGTTCATCCGGATAGAACGTCTTCCGCGCGCCCCAGCAGTTGCGCCGCCCTGGCAGTGCGCTCAATGTGCTCGTCGCTCTCCGCGAACGTATCGCCCTTGGAGTATTCCGGGCCGTACGTGTACCAGTAGATCATCCTGGCGCCGCGCGCCGCCGCCGAGAGCGCCCGCTGGATCGGGGCGCCGCGGTGGGGCTTCACGTATATGCCGAACTCGATACCCTGCCGAGCGGACACCACACGTCCGACATCGCAGAGGTAGCTGTCCCAGCCCCATATCCGCGCGTCCCTGTTGGACGTCTCGTAGACGAACGCGTTATCCGCCAGCCGGTAGAAGTCGAAGAAATCGAGGCTGTGACCGCCCATCAGGAACGTGTTGCCCCGCAGCGCGAACGAGAAGATCCACGGCCGTTTCAGTGCGGGGTTCTTCCTCTTCTCCTCGTTGGCCGCCGCCAAGGCGTCTCGCAGCGGCGTGAAGAGCTTGGCGGAGGCATGGTTCGCGAACATGGCCGAGCAGTACGCGGCCATGGCCGACCAGCGGTCCGGCGTCGGGGCGCGCTCCTTGGCCCATACGTTGACGGGCCTCACCCCGGCCCAGTCCGCCGCGCCGAAATCGCGCGGAGACATGCCCAGCCCCTTGACATAATCCCGGAACCCCTCCGCGCAGCGCGGGCAGGCAGCCAAATGCGCCTTACCCTCCGGGGCCCGATCGGCCACGCAGCCGATCTCGTCCTCCGTGCGCCACCACACCTCGTCGACGGGGAGCTTGAAAGCCTCGGCCATGCCCCGCTCTATCATCTCCTTTGTGCGGGCCTCAACCCCGGGGGCATAGGGACATCCCGCCTCGGGTATCGACCGCCCTTCCCTAGCCGCCGGCACGGGGTAGCCTCCGAGCTGGGCGTAAACGGCGCGGCGGAAGTCCGGCGCCTTGCCCTCCCTCATCCTCTCCAGCATGAAATCGGGGGGATGAGCGAGACCGTTCACCCCGAGCGCCCTCAGTACGCGGCACTCGGCGTCGAAGATATCCTTGTTGGTGTAGCGCGTGCCGTAGTAGATGCCGGTGCCGTATCCCCCGAGGTTCGTTATGACGCTGAACTTCCTTGGGGCGCGCCCCCCCGTTCGCGGAAGCGCCTCGATCCGCGCGGCGCGCCGTCGCGCGTGTTCCAGCAGGCCGCAGGTCTCCTCGAGGAATTCCCTGCATTCAGGGGTCCTGCCCCCGGCCAGACGCGACGCCGGTATCACGATGCCCAGGCTCCCTCCGTCGGGTCCCGATTCCCTGAATGTCTTGAGCACCTTGCCCCGCCAGGAGAGCTCGAACTCCATCTCGACACCGGTGGAATGCCCCTCCATGGCGTGGTAGCCGCGATCCCCGCCGCCCCTTATCAGCTTCCCACCGCGGCCGACCATGAACGTCACGAAGAGCCGCGCGGGAAACTGGCCCTTGACGAAGGACGCCACTGGCACCGGCGCCGACCATGCGCCCACCGCCAGCTTCTCACCGAGCGTGCCGCGCGCGGGAGTCCCGCCCAGGCCCTCCCCGCCCCACCTCCAGGTTATGTCGGTGGGCTCGGATGGATTGATCGCCGTGACCCGGGCGCGCAGGATGAGATCGGGCGGGACGCTCCACGTGTCGTCGCGGGTTGCGACGTCCACCTGGGCCTTGCTGTCGTCCTGCGCCCGGGCCGGCGGCATCACAAGCCACGCGAGCGCCACGAATGCGGCAAATCTCATCTCGATTCTCCCTCAGCGGCTCACATCCCCCGCGCACCACCGGACAGCGGCGTCGAAGAGCCGCCATCCCTCCTCCGTCAGCGCATCCGCGGTATCGTCGAAGAGGAAAAAGCCCAGGCGCCGCGCGGGGGCCCTGCCGCGGGGCATGGCCGCCCCGCGTTCATATGCGAAGATCGCCGCGCGCTCGGGCGCGTCCTCGATGACCGCCACCCTGGCCGCGTCGGGCCTGGGCCTCCCCCAGCTCAACTGGCTTGGCGAAGCCGCGACCTTGACGCGCCCTGAAAACCCGGCCGCCAGCGGATGGGCAGGATCGGCGATCACGACGTGCGACAGCCCCCGGCCGGCCGCCCAGTCGGCCTTGTGCACGCCTCCGGGTATCATGCCCAGCTCGTGGTAGAGCAGCGGCTCCCAGACCATCAGCGGTACCTCCGCGTCGCGCAGTTCCCTTGTCGGTCGGTCCGGGGCCGAGATCGCCTCGAGTGCATAGGTTGTCGATGAGACCAGGACCGCCGCCTTCCCGCGCAGGCGCGAGGGGTTGAACCAATCGACCGTCTCTACGGCGACGGAAAAGCCGAGGCGCTCCAGCCTGCCGCGCACGAACGCGTCGCCGCCGGCGGGCGGTCGGCCGCCCACCAGGAAAAGGACCCCGGCGCCGGCGGGCGAACCGGATCCGCCGGGCTCCGGACGCATCAGGAACATCAAGACGACCGCGAATGCCGCGCAGGCGGCCGCGACGCTCCAGATCCGCAGGCGGGAGGCCCGGCGCTCCTCCCGTTTGATGCGCTCCACCAGCTCGCGGGAGAAGCGCGACGAATCGGGGATGAGCATGATCTCGCGGACCACCGGCCCTGCCAGCGATGCCGACGGCCCGAGCACGGCCGCCAGGCGACCGTGTATCTGGAGCTGGTCGGCGAACTCCGCGACGGCGGCGGAATCCGCCTCGAGGATCGCCGCCAGGCGGCCGGCCCCCGAGGGATCGAGCGACCCGTCGATATATTCCTGGACCATCGCCTCAGCCGGGATATTCATCACGGAGCCCCCGCCTCCGCGGCCGCGCGCCTGCCCTCTATGCAGCTCCGAAGCCGCGCGCGTATCTTGAAGAGGGATACCTTGAGGCTTTCCGCCTTACGCCCCAGCCCTGCGGCGATCTCGGCCAGCGGCCGGGCCTCGCCGTAGTAGCCGTCGATGATCTCCCTGGCCCTCTTGGGAAGCCTTTGCAGGCAGTCGCGGAGGGCCGCGATCAGCTCCTCGTCGCGGCCGGCGTCCCGTTCGAGGCGGCGGCCGAGCTCAGCCCCGGCGATCGCCGCGATCCGGTCCCTCTCCAGCCGGCGCCGCCGGCCGGCGCGTTCCAGCTCGGCGCGCAGATGGTTGTACGCGATCCGGCGGAGCCAGGCGTAGAAGTCAGTACCTGGCCGGTACCGCCCCAGGGAGCGATATGCGCTGACGAAGGCCTGCTGGGCGATCTCGTCCACCCAGTCCGCGAGGGGGACGTAACCGGCTATGAACGACCGGAGGCGCGCCTGATAAGCCTCCACCACGGCGCCGTACGACTCCGGGTCGCCGGCGCGGGCTCGCTCGACCGCCTTCTCGACGAACTCGGGCTCCTGGAACATGCTCGTCCATCTCCCCAATTGCGCCACCGCCCACAAGGTTAACACGAATTCCGCAGGATATACCGGGAAGGATTCATTTTAGGGTAACCACGGCGAAGGTCGCCGCATATAATCGTGGAAGATGCGCGTGGCGGCGTTCATCGCCTTTGCCGTAACGGGGACCGGCGACGACCCGATCCGTTTCGCGGACGTCACGGAAACCGCCGGGCTAGTCGAACCGCTGTCGGGCATGATGGGCCACGGGGCCGCTTGGGGCGACTACGACGGGGACGGCCGCCTTGACCTCTTCGCCGGCGGCTTTTGCGACAGGTCGAACGCGTCATACCATCCCGCCCAGGGACCCGTGGCGTCAAGGCTGCTGCGCAACGGTGGCGGAGGACGCTTCGAGCGCTCCGCCCAGCCGGCCGCCGAGTTTTACGCCCGGACGAGCGGCGCGATATTCGCTGACATGGACAATGACGGCGACCTGGATCTCTACGTCTCCAACAACGCCCGGATGCGCGCCGGTCCCAAGGATGAGCCCCAGCGCTCCGCCCAGCTCCGCAAGAGCATGCTGTTGAGGAACGACGGCGGCGCCTTCGCGGAGGTCCCTCCTGCCTGCGGCGCCTGCCCCGATGATCTGATCTCGGCCAGGAACATAGGCGTCTTCGATTATGACGGGGATGGCCTCCTTGACCTCCTCCTGATCGAGGATCTCTTCATACGGGGCGACAAGACGCCGCGCTCGGCGCTCCTCCGCAACAGGGGAGGCCTCCGCTTCGAGCATGCCAACAGATCCACCGGGCTGCCCGACGACATCCACGGCCTGGGCCACGCGGCGGCGGATCTCAACGGCGACCGCCGGCCCGATTTCTTCGTGGCCCATTCGAACCGGCTCTTCCTGAGCGGCCCCGGCGAGATCTACCGCGAGGCGGTCGAATTGAGGGACGTATTCGCCTGGAAGCCGGCGGGGAGCGAGGACTGGCCCTGCGGGGCGGCCTTCGGCGACCTGGACGCCGACGGCGACTTCGATCTTGTCGTGACGCACCATGCATCCCCGGCGCGCGTGAGGCTGTTTCTTAACGAAGGCGTGATCCGCTTCCGCGAGGCCACGAAGGAGGCGGGCTTGGATACGCTGATCCCCGTCAAGGCACCACACGTGGAAATACAGGACTTCGACAACGACGGCAGGCCGGACATATACGTCTCAGCCGCCTGGATCGAGGACGGCAAGACCATACCCCTTGTCTACCGGAACCTGGGCCGCCTGCGTTTCGAACCGCCCCGGCCGATCAGGACTCCCATGATCTATTTCCCCACCGGCCCCACCGGGGACTTCGACGGCGACGGGCGGCTGGACATATTCCTGGTCAACTCGTTCCCGGGACGGAGGAGTGTCCTGCTGCGCAACGAGACACCCGGCGGCCGATGGATCGACGTCCAGGTGACCGGGAGGACGTTCAACCGCATGGGCATAGGGACCCAGGTGCGCCTGGTGAAAGACGGTAAACTACTCGGCCTCCAGGAAATCGCGATCGGATGCGGATACGGCGGGGGCCACCGGGCATATGCCCACTTGGGACTGGGTCGGGTGGACTCGATGGACGTGCACGCGGCGTTGCCGAACGGGAAGGACGTCGTACTCAAGGGAGTCGCGGCGGATCGACTCTTGACGATCGAGGAGCCATGAAAGCGATAGTCGTGCTCTTGGTCGCGGCGCAGGACTTCCCTCCCAGGCTGCCAGGCGGGGTGGAATACGCAAAATTCGACTCCCATGAACTGCTCAATCCACCGCGGACGATCCGCGAAGGGATCTCCGTCGCGAGGAAGCCCCCGTCGGTCGACATGGCGTATTTCCCCGGTCAGAACTATCCGGGCAAGCCGTGGTCCGCATGGGGAGACAGTCTGTGCGCGGGGGGCAAGTATTACGCTTCGATAGGCGATCACTTGGCCCCTGGGGGCAACGCGTACGTCTACGAATACGACCCGGTGGAACGTAAGTTCCGGCTCCTGGTGGACGTGCGCAAATTGCTTGGGCTCCCCGAGGGGCACTATACCCCCGGGAAGATACACGGGCGCCTGGATCTGGGCGCGGACGGCCGGCTGTATTTCTCCACCCACCGCGGATCAGCCAACGCAACGACGGACCAGTATCACTACAAGGGGGATTGGATCATCAGCCACGATCCGGCCGGCGGCGGATCCGAGATATTGGTCTGCGGTCCGGTGCCCAAGCACTGCATCCCCGCGAGCGTCCTGGATCCGGATCGCCTGATCTTCTACGGAGGCACGGCGCCGGGATCGGGCGGCGAACGAGAGACGTGCTTTTTCGCCTACGACGTCCGGGGCCGCAGACTCCTCTATTCCGGAACTGGAGGCCCCGCACGCGCCATGATATTCGCCCGGTCGAGCGGGCGGATCTACTGGGTGCCTGCCGGCGTCGACGACATGACAGGGCCGCTTGTTAGGTGGGATCCCGCGAGGCGAGGAGCGCCCGAGCCTGTCAAGGCCTCGCTCGGCCTGCGGGCCGCCACCCAGGAGACTTCCGGCGGACTTGTTTACACGGTTTCCAAGGGCGGCCGGGGCGCGGAGGCCTCTATCTGGGAGTTCGACGCGAAGTCCGAGGAGGCGAGGAAGATCGGGACCGCCGAGGTCGGGACGCAATCGTACATCGCATCGGTGGACGTGGATCCCTCGGGCCGCTACGTCTACTACACGCCCGGCGCGCACGGGGGGGGAGAACTCGACGGGTCGCCCATCGTGCAGTTCGACGTGCGATCCGGCAAAAAGAAGGTTATCGCCTTCCTGCACCCGTTCACGGCGGAGAAGTACGGCGTGACCCTCAAGGGGTCGTTCAGCTCCGCGCTGGACCCTGAGGGCGAAACGCTCTACGTAACGTGGAACGCCTCCCGGGGCGGCCGCGCGTGGGACTGCGTGGCGCTGACGGCGATCCGCATCCCGCCGCCGGAGAGGTGATGACCCGGTAGGAGCAGGAGGCTACCTGTCGATCCAGGCGAACGTCATCGGCCGCTGCGGTCGCCTCTTCACCGACCACAGCTCATACAGTACCAGCGACAGCGTGTCGGCGCCGGTGATGTTTTCGTAGTGGTCGTCGCGCGGCGTCGCGCGCGGAAGGTCGTCCCGCCCCCAGTAGGTTTCCACGGCGCGGTCGGCCAGCGACTCCGCGCGCGCCAGATAGCGGCCGTCCTTCGTAAGCCTGTGCGAAGCCGCCAGCAGGGCTATTGCGGCCCCACAGGTGCCCGGGTAAGTCGAAGAGGTCGGCTCGGAACGGAGGTAGGCGTCGGCCGCGCTCAAGGCCAGCCGCAACATGCCTTCCTGGTGGAGCCGGCGATGGCGTTCGAGGCACATCATCGCGACCGCGGAGGTGGGGCGCTTCCCGTATGCGGAGGCCCACAAGTCCTCCGGAGAGGCGGGTAGGCCGGCTGAGAACTGCTTGAGGAAGGGGGCATCGGTCTTTTTCGCCTCCTCTTTCATCTTCAAGGCAAGCGGGGGCGGCATGTGGGCCGAGGCATCCCACACGTCGATCGACCAAGACAAATCGCTGTCCCACCAGACCGTGTCGCTGTCCCCTTGGCATGGGAATCCTCCGTTTGGCTTGCGCCGGCGCATGAAGTAGTCGACCAGCGTCTCGATCGCCCGAGCGAAGACGGGATCATTCCCCCTCGAATAGGCCTCCGCCCAGGTATGGATGTAGAACCCCGCATGCCTGGGGAACTCGTGGCGTCCGTCCTCGGTGCCGTGCCTGCTGTAGCTCGCGTGGCGGCTGAACGCCCCAGTGAGACCCGTCCCGAATAGCCCCTTGATTATGAATCAAAGCGATTGATTTATAATCACCCGCGCGATAAATCAAAGTGTTTGATTTATAATACCCCTCCGCCCCCGGGAGCAAGGGCGCCATCATGGCGAAAGTACGAACTTCATGCGGACGATCTCCCTGCCGAGCAGCTCCACGGCGTTGACCTTGACGTTGACGAACTCACCCCAAGCCTCATCGTGTCCGGTGACTCCCGGACGATCATCCCGCCTCAGTAAATCGCGTTCAGCGCCGCGCATGCACCAGCAGCATCATGGTCTGTGACAGGTGCGTTCTGCCCCCACCATTATAGCGGGCGAAAACTATATCCTTGAAATTCACGTCGAGTGGTAAGGAGGTGATGAAAGCCCCCCGCCGCAAAACGACATTCCTTTGTCGCCGAGAATGAACCTCTCTTCGCGTAAAGACTTACAGGCCGAACCTGTTAAGGAGGTGTATTATGGCGTGCCGGCCGGGATGCTGGTCTGCCTGGACCCTTTTGGTCGTATCGACGGCTTTCGCCATCGGCGACGAGTACAAGAATGACGCCGCGTGGACCGCGCGCAAGTCCCACGGCGAGCCGCAAGTGGGCGGCTTTTTCATGAATCTGGGCCCCACAGGCATCCGCGCACAGCTCCGCGAACTGACGTTCGACGTCAAGTACGTCTTCCCCGACTCCCCCTCCGCGGGGCTGGTGTTGCCCGGTGATCGCATCGTCGGGATCAACGGGCGGCCGTTCACCACGCCGCATACGTTCGGCTTCGACTGGGACAAGGCGGCGAAGACGGGCTACGAAGGACCAATGATGGACTTCGGCAACGCCATCGAGGAAGCCGAGGGGAAGGATGGCGTCCTGACCCTCATGATCAAGCGTGGGGACAAGCCGTCGAGCGTGAAGATTCAAATCCGGCCGCTTGGAAGATTCTCCCCCACGTTCCCCTACAAGTGCCGAAAATCCGACCTGATCTACCAGGAGATCTGCGATTACCTGGCGAAGACCCCGGACGATTGGGCGGGAGGCGGCGTCACGGCGGCGGTCGGGGGGCTGGCCCTGCTGGCGTCCGGAAACCCCCAGTACCTCAAATATGTCGAGCGCGCCGCCAAGAACATGACCCGGCTCAATCCTCTGGAGCCCGGGGGCCTCAACAACTGGAACCTGGTCTACGCGGGGATATTCCTCGGCGAGTACCACTTGGCGACCGGCGATCCCGGCGTGCTCCGGACCCTATTCGACGTTCACAAGGGCCTCGAGTTCGCGCAGACGGCCCCCGGGGTGCTGCAGCACCAGAAGAACTGGGGTGGGTATTCAGAACTGGGCATCATGGAGGGACTTGCGATCACCGCCTATGCCATGATCGACAAGTGCCACGTGGAATTCGACCCGAAGACTTACGAACTGTTCAAAAAACGCGTCCGGTGGATCACTCGGAAGGACGGCTGCGTCCTGTACGCGCGGGACTCGAAGCCCGGGTGGGACCAGGAGCCCATGGCGCTCGACGGCGGGCGCGGGCCGTACGAGGCGGTTGGGCGCGGTGGGGCGGCCATGCTGGGATTTTACCTGATCAGCGGGGCGGATCCACAGGCGGCGGCTTACGTCACAAACGTGGGGGAATTTCTGACGCGCTACATGCAGTACTTCCCCGATTGCCACGGCTGTCCCGGCGTGGGGATGCACCTGATGGGATTGGGCCTGGCTTGCGGGCATCCCGACGGCTTCCGCAAGATCATGGACTACCACAAGGCATACTTCAATCTCATGCGCACCCATCAGCCGGGGAAATTTGTAGCGCTGCCTTCACGCTCAAACGAATGCGACCTGCGTTTCCCCGCCGCCTTCACCTCCGCGAACATCGGGTTGCTGCTCTGTGTCAAGGAGAGACGCCTCCAAGTCGGCGGCGCACCGCTGAAACCCGGCCGGGGATGGCGCGGGCTTTCCAACGGCCCCAAGCAGAACGTCGAACCAAATGGCAAGTCTTCCGCCCCCACGGTGAATGAGGCCCCGAAGAAGCGGAGGCCGATCGTGAAACCAGAGGCGGTGGCGGCTTGGGACGCCAAACTTCAGATCCGGATCAGGGAGGAACTCCAGGCCGGCCGGAAACCCCGTTTCCGGTGGACGGTCACGGGTGATTGGGCCGATATCGCGAACATCGGACCTGACGCCAAACTCCGAATCGAGGGGAAGGACGGCACGGCCCTGCAACCGTGGTCCGCCCTCTCATTGCCGGACCGAAGGAACATGGCCGTGGCCTTGATCCGCAGCGGCAACAGTGCCGACTATGCACTGGCCGCATTCTATTACCTGGCGCTTGGGGAGTCGGATCGGGCGCAGGTCCACCTCGACAAGGCCGCCGGTGCCGCGTGCGCGGTGAGGGAAAGCTTCGAGTAATTTCCGTTCGGATTGATTATAAACTGGACTTTAGCATGTTAGCTGGCCTTCCGGAGCACCTCCAGGACTGCGCGCAGAATTTTCGGGCGTGCGGAGAGGCGCCCCAGAAGCGCGGAAATGCGCACGTTTTGCATCTCGCGCCGGAGGAGGGTGAGCATGTCGGCAAACGAGTACGCCAACTTCTGTGCGTACCAGGGGGCCACCTCCGAAGGCTTGCGGCCCCGATGATGCCGGAAGAACCACAGGCCGATGAGGCTCTGAAGCTGAAGCCCGAAGTTGGTCAGCCGCAGG